>Ga0209382_10011524_pt1 | contig 10979 bp, 8 predicted proteins | sample SoiMetdeltSBSDD5_FD_187599 | JGI IMG/M metagenome (GOLD analysis project Ga0209382, IMG submission 187599) | Bulk soil microbial communities from a Populus tree surrounding site in Tennessee, USA - Soil MetaG P. deltoides SBSDD5 (SPAdes) (version 2) | ecosystem: Environmental > Terrestrial >...
CCATTCCTCAACGGCTATCGCCATTTACCTCGCCGTCTGTGCCCTGGTCAGCTTGATTTGCGTTGCTTTGCTTAAAGATCAGACCGGCCGGCTAGATTCGCATTAGAATTCTTTCCGTGTAATCCGCGTAATCCGTGGCCAACTAACAATCAATTTGGAGGTCTTCCGGTGACCAAAGTTTTTATCGCAAATAATCCGGTGGAGGCCCACTTTGTCCGAAGTCTTTTGGAACAAGAGGGCATAGCCGCAGAAGTCCGCGGCGAGGCGTTATTCGCCCTTCGTCCCAAAATCGGAATTGCCTCGGATACTCTTCCTGCGGTGTGGATTACTGACGACGATCAACTCCAGCCGGCACTCGACTTCATAGCCGAGTACGAACGTCGCACACGAACTAGGTACCGTGCCGCACGCTGACGCGAACACGAGTCATGTCGACTGAATCGTGCACATCATGCCGAATTGCGACTCCGGATCCTCGGACAGGCCTCGGAAGTTCCCCTGTTCGATAATTCGGCCCCCGTCGAGCACGAGGATCTTATCCGCCGACTTCAGCGTGCTGGTGCGGTGCGCCACAATAATGATCGTGCGGTCGCCGCGGTGTCCCCGCATCAACCTTTCCATGACTTGGTGTTCGGTGGCTGAGTCCAGAGCTGAAGTCGCTTCATCCATGAGAAGGATCGACGCGTTGCGACAGAGCGCTCGTGCAATGCCGACGCGCTGACGTTCACCTCCCGAAAGCGTGTAGCCTCGCTCGCCAATGATCGTGTCGAGTCCGGTGGGTAGTTTTGCGATGATGTGGCCGAGGCACGCGGTTTCGCACGACTGCTGCAGCAGCGTCGGCGACACATCGCGCATCAGTGTGATGTTTTCCCGCAGGGACATGTTAAACAGTTCGGTCTCCTGCAGTACCACGGCAATATTCGAGACGAGTTGTTCATGCCGGATTTCCTGCACCGGCACGCCGCCGATTTCAAGAGAGCCGTGATCCAGGTGATACAAGCCCAACAGAAGTTTGATGAGCGTTGATTTGCCTGATCCTGAAGCTCCGGCGACGCCGACAATCTGACCGCGGCTGACGTCGAACGAAAGCGGCCCGACAGCCGGCTTACGGTCATACTGAAAGACGGCGTTGCTAAAGCGAATCATTCCCCAATCGTTTGGAAAATCCTGGCTGCCGGTGCGCAGGCGGTTGTCGGTCCAGAAGATCGGCATCATGCGGGCCAGATTGGATTTGCGCTCAACCATCCACTGAAAGCGATCAGTGAATTCGGTCGCCGTCTGGCGCAGCTTGTCGAAATACGTCGAATACGTGAGAAAGAACCCCGGCGAGAGGTTGCCTTCGATCGCCATATAGCCGACGGCGAGCAGATACACTCCCCAACTCACTCCATTGTGAATCTGGTAGACCATCCATTTGGTGTTGCCCAACCGCAGTCGTTCGTAAGACAAGCGCCGCGACAATTCTTCGCGCTCCGCCAGAGTGCTGGTCATGGCGTTGGCAGCGCCCAGAGCCTTTACCGAGAGGATATTGGATGCGCTTTCCACGAAGCCGCCACTCGCATTTTCCAGCGATTGATTGATGCGATCCGAAAGCCGATCGATCCGGCGATCGAAGTGGCGTTCGATTACGAACAGAACGCCGATGTAGTACAGATAGAAGATGAGGAACAGCGGATGCAGAAGCACGCCTGCGATCAGCGAAGCTCCCAGCGTCGCGAGCGTATTCAGGAAATCAATCAGTACGCTGTCCGTCCACTCCCGCACAGCTTCCGCACCCGTCAGCAGACGTTGCGCCTTATTGCCGGTGCTTTCCTGCTGATGCCACGACAATGATGAATCGAGGAGCCGTTCAAAACCCCAGACCTTCGCTCGGTAGCGCGCATTCAAACTGATCCGGCCCATCATGCGTTTGGTGGAAAGGCGGACCAGCGCCACGAGCGCATAGCTCACGGCCAGGGCGGTAACCAGCCAGTACAACGTTGCGAGTGATGGCCGCGCGGTAGAACCGGCTGAGGCGTAGCGGATAAGAAAATTCGCAATCAAACCGACGATATACGGCGGCACGATCACATAGGAGAAAACGGCAAGCAGCACACCACTGAAGAGGAGAAAGGTCCAGCGTTCCGGACCCAGGAAGTACTAGAGCGCGCGCGGAAGATCGAAGAACGAAAAGTCGGGTGAGCGGCGCGTCGACGACATGGCCGCTCTATTCTAAGGAGAGGGTAGACGGATCAGGGGCAACGCTCCTTTAATCTGACTTTAGGGTTGTTACCGGATCGACACGTGTGGCCCGAATCGCGGGGATCGAGCACGCGATGATCACGACAACAATCAGGAAGAGTGCGGAGACACTGAATACCATTGGATCTCTCGCGCTGACTCCAAATAACAGCTTCTCCAAAGTCCGTGTGAGTGCCAGTGCGCCGAGAAGACCGCCGAGCACGCCGATAATTGCCAGCCACAACCCCTGTCCGACAACGAGCCGGTAGATGTTCTGCGAGGAAGCGCCCAGCGCGACCCGGATTCCGATCTCCGGTGTCCGCTGGCTGACAAGATAAGCAAGCAGTCCATAAAGGCCCACACAAGCGAGGACGAGAGCGACGGTTCCGAAAATCGTCATGAGGAACATATGGAAGCGCGGCTTGGCCAGTTCGTCATCAATGATCCCATCCATGGAACGCGTCGAAGCAATCGGCTGATTGGGATCGATCGACCAAACGATGGACCGCAGCTCGGGGACGATCGAATCCGGATCCTTCCGCGTTTTCACGAGCGCAACGAACGAGCCGTTTGGACATTGCGAGAAAGGTACGTAAAAGGCCGGCGCTGCCGCCTGGTCGATTCCGAGGAAATGTGTGTCCTTTACTAATCCGACGACTTCGAAGGCTTCCGGCACGCCCGTACCCCAGATGGCGCGCGGCGTTCGTACATTCAGAGTCTCGCCAATTGGATCCCCGCCGGGAAAGAACTTGTCCGCGAAGGCTTCATTGATAATTACAGCTCCGGTGGAGGTGGCATTATCGAAGCTATTGAATGAACGGCCTCGAACAAGCGAAATGCCTGTCGTCTCAAAGTATCCCTCACTGACGATCCGGTAATATGCGGAAGGCGAGTCACGACCGACTTCGGTGGGATGTTTTGCAATCGAAAAGCTGTCAATCCAGTTGGCGTCAAGCGGGTGATCGTACGCAATTGCCGCCCCTTCCACACCCGGCAGTGCGCGGACTCTCTCGAGAAAGTTGTCCGCAAAAGCCGAGATGCGCGGAATTCCGGGATAGCTTAAAGTCGGCAGACTCAGCTCGGCAGCGAGCAGCCTTTGCGGATTGAAGCCTGGCGAAACGTGGCGCAGATTTCGAAAACTCTCGACGAGCAGGGCGGACCCCACAAGCAGCATCGCCGCAATAGTTACCTGTCCCACGACCAGCAGACTCCGCACACGATGGCGCGAAGCCCCGGCCGTCGCTGAGCGCCCGCTATCACTGATCGCGTCTTGTGGATTCGACCGCGATGCGTGAATTGCCGGCAACAACGCAAACATCACGAGAGTCAGGCCGCACATGACGACAGTGAAGAGAAGCGTTGTGTTACCCAAGTGCACCTGATCGAGTCTTGGAAAATCCGGCGGCGCCAACGCGGTCAGGATGCGCAGGGCGATGCCCGCGCCGGCGATACCCAGGATTCCTCCGGCTAAGGACAGAACACTGCCTTCTGCGAGAAACTGGCCGATCAAGCGGCTTCGGCCGGCGCCCAGTGCCGTCCGGACGGCGATCTCACGCCGGCGGCTCGACAAGCGCGCGATCGCCAGACTGGTTACGTTTGCGCAGGCGATGAGTAATACGAAGCCGACACTGACTTGCAAAATGACAAGGCCGGTGCGAACGCTGCCGACAACCTCGTCGGTCAGGGGTCTAATCAGGATGCCTTCTCCGCGATTCGTCCGCGGATACGCTTCCGCGAGACTCCTGGCGATGCCATCCATCGACGTTTGCGCGCTTTCGATCGAGACATGATTCTTGAGCCGCGCAATCGCTCCAAATACGTGTGAAAAACGATTGCTACGAACTTGCTGCGACATCGCCACGGGTATCCAGAACCGGTGATACTCGGCATCGAATTGCAGGCTGGCCGACGTTGCGGGCCACGAAGGGTATGGACCTTCCGGCATGACGCCAAGCGTCGTAAAATTGCGGCCGTTGAGCTGTATGGTCTTACCGACGATTCCGGGATCGGCGCCGAATCGACGGCGCCACAGACCTTCGTCGATGAGGACCACAGGTCGTCCGCCGGCAACATCTTCGTCCGTTGTGAACCAGCGCCCGAGGATTGGCTGGATACCGAGCAGCGGGAAATATCCCGCGCTGACGCGCACTCCGCGAAGTTGCTCTGGTTCGCCTTCTCCCGTAAGGTTCATCGTGCTAGAACCGATAATCGCGACGCCCTCAAACACATCGTTCTTTGCGCCCCAGTCCAGGTAATTGGCAGCGGTAACGCGGGACGGTTCCGGAGTAGACTCCCACAACGTGACGAGCCGACCTGGTTCGTGGTATGGCAGGGGTTGCAGGACGACACCGTGAAGAACGCTGAAAATTGCGGCGTTCGCGCCGATCGCCAGGGCCAGAGTGAAGATCGTTACAGCGGTAAATCCAGGATTGTGCCAGAGCTGGCGAATCGAATGTGTTACGTCATTACTGAGGATCGCTAGCCGTTCCATCATTGCGAGCCTCCGTTCGATACGGTCATCGATCGTCTTGCATTCGGCGCGAAACCTTTCGGTGTTGCCGAAGTAGCGTTCGGCTTCTTTGCGCGCTTCCTGGGGAGTCCTGCCGGCATCGATCAGTTCCTGCGTGCGCATTTCGAGATGAAAGCGGAATTCACGCTCGACGTCCGCCTCCGGCTTGCGGCCCCAGAACAAAAGATAGCGTCGCCACATCGGGAGTTTTTTCATCGCAGTACCTCTTTAGGCGTTTTCGTCGCCGAGACGACTTTCGACACGGCTGTTGCAAAACGCGACCACGTGGACAGCTCGACACTAAGCTGTTTGCGGCCCTTCGCGGTCAGGCTGTAGAACTTGGCCTGCCGGTTGTTTTCCGAGAGTCCCCATTCCGACTCGATCAAATGCTTCGCCTCAAGCCGGTGCAGTGCCGGGTACAACGCTCCTTCCTGGATGTCAAATGTGGCGTCTGTAACCGAGCGAATCCATCTGGAAACGGCATAGCCATGCATGGGGCCCCAGCTCAATGCCTTGAGAATGAGAACGTCCATCGCGCCCTTCAACACCGAGACCGTCGCTTCCTTCATCAACTACCCCTATTAGTAATAGGGGAAACGTAGCAACATTTCCCCTAGTAATGCAAGGGGACTTTTCGTCGGCCGCTCAAAAATAAAGGAGATGGTTGACAGTATTACAGTATTAGATTAATTTACTGTCATGACGAGTCGTTTGACATTAGATGAACTCGCCGACGCCGTGCAGAAGATGCTCGGCGAGAAGAGCCTTTTGGCGGCGCAAGCGGACGGTCGTATCTCAGCAGCACCGGATGCGCGAACCGTGCGTTACTACACGACTCTGGGCTTGCTGGATCGTCCCGAGATTGTGGCGCGGCAGGCGCATTACGGCCTCCGACATGTTTTGCAGCTTGGCGCCATTAAGGCTATACAGGCCGCCGGCCATCCGCTGGCGGAAATTCAAGCGCAGTTATATGGAAAAACAAATTTAGAACTCGAAGCTTTGATCGAGAGCGTTTCTCAGTTTCGGCGTCGGCGCGCACCTGAAGTGCATCCGCTTACCTGGAGAGAAGTGACGATTGAACCGGGCTTAAAGATCGTCGCGGAACAAGGCTGGGCGCCGCAGATGTCTGAAGCGGCTCTGGAAGATCGAATTCGTGCGGCGTTGGCCGCGTTGAAAAATGGAGGTCTCAAGTGAATCAACCCCTGCCCCTAATCGAAACGTTGACGCAACAACGTCCAGGCGAGCTGGGGAGCCTGTCGGTACATCGCTCCGGCCAGCGTGTCGCTTTGCCGCTTGCGGCGTATCGTGTTGTTGCCAGAGCCGCCGCTCGTATCGCTGAGGTCACTGTTGAGCAATCTTTTCAAAATCCTTTTCACGATTTTCTTGAGGCTGTGTACATCTTTCCGCTAAGCGGCGCGGCTGCCGTGTCCGAGTTCGAGCTGAAAGTAGGCGAGCGGACGTTAAAGGCAGTCGTGAAAGAGCGCAGCGAAGCCCGCCAGGATTATTTGGAAGCTGTTGGGAGCGGTAAACGTGCGGCCCTGCTGGAGCAGGATCGTGACAATGTATTTACCGTTCAGGTGGGGAACCTTCCGCCGGGTGAAACGGTGTCGGTCCGCATTGTCTATTCCGAGCGCCTCTCCTACTTCGAGGATGGCAATACAGAACTGCGCGTGCCGCTAGTGGTGGCACCGCGCTACATTCCGGGCGAACCTATCGACGGAGTATCCGTCGGCGGAGGCGTGGAGTCCGATACGGATGCTGTGCCTGACGCGTCGCGTATCACGCCTCCGCGTTTTGCGCCCGGCTTCGACCCCAAGGTAGCGTTATCTATCGAAGTTGAGGTGGCCGACGGCCAGGTGGACGATATGGCGTGTTCACAGCATGCGGTCAAGCTGACGAATGGTCGCATTGCTCTGTCGCGAGAGGATGAACCGTTGAATCGCGATTTTGTGCTGCGCTGGCGTCTTGCGAAATCGAATGTTCAGTCCCGCCTGCTCGTCAACCGTGGCGGTTATGCGATGTTATCGCTGACCGCACCGCGCCGCAGTGGGTTTCAGGGCGTGCCGCGAGACGTCATCTTCATACTCGATCGAAGCGGGTCGATGCAGGGCATCAAGATGGCTTCGGCCGCGCGGGCCTGTTCGATTTTGCTGGCGACGCTGGGACCGCAAGACAAGTTCGCAGTGTGCGAGTTCAGCGACACGACGGACTGGATGATGTGGACACCTGCGGAAGAGAGCGGGATTGCCGCAGGAGAAAAGTTTCTTCGCGGCATTGAGGCGGACGGCGGAACTGAGCTCGGACCGGCACTTGAAGAGGCGATGCGTGAGATGCGGGCTCGCAATGAGGTGACTGGTCGTGCCGCCGTGATTGTCCTGATCACAGATGGGGAAGTCGGCAACGAAGCACAGATTTACAAGCTGGTGCAGCGGGACAATACCGGTGTGCGAGTGTTTACGATCGGGATCGATACGGCCGTTAATGACGCGTTCTTGCAGCGGTTGTCGAAATTGGGCGGCGGAACTTGTACGCTTTGCGTTCCGGGTGAGGCCCTCGAGCACGCGCTGGCGTCGGTCGGTCGCGACATTGGCGCTCCGGTGATTACCGAATTACGCATCGACGAAGCGGATCTGCTAGCACCCTCACGTACTCCGGATCTTTTTGCCGGCCGTGCGTCAACCTCCTTCTTTGTCGGACACGGATTGAAGCACGTTCGCGTTCGCGGGAAATTTCAGGATGGAACCTCCTTCGATGCTAAGGTCCAGGCGGAAGAGATCGACCTGCCCGGTCTCGCGCATCTGTGGGCGCGGGCCAGAGTCGCGGATCTTGAAGATCGGTTCCGCCTCGGTCAACCAGTCAAGCAGGAGATCGTCGATATTGCTGTCAAGCACACGCTTTTGACGCGCTTCACGGCATTCGTTGTTGTTGACGAAAGCGAAACTGTCAATGCAGACGGTACTCGTCGCACCGTGGTGCAACCGGTGGAGATGCCGGAAAGGTGGCAGTTCGAGTTGCAAGCTCCGTTCATGGACGCTATGCCAGCGGCCTCGAGCGACACGGATACAGGTGAATTTTTTGAAATTGGGGCAGCGGCTCCTTCGAAATTGTTCGGGGCCACATTTGGAGGTAAAACGCCGGTTGAAGGTGCTGCTGGCGTTTTGGGACCCTTCCGCAAAATCTACGAAAGAAACATAGGTTCGCCGCCTGATGCGAGCGCATTGAAACGGACTTTCACTAGCGTGGATCGCGCCGTGTATCATAAAGCCGTTGCTATTCTTGATAAGCTGCTGAAGGACGTGCGGCGTGAACTCGATATGGGTGTGGTTCCAGCTGCGAAACCTGTCGAGGAAGTCCGAAAAGCGGTGATTCAGGTTCTGGCCCGCTCATCTCTCCTGCGCATGGGCAATCTGAAGAAATTCCTGCACCGCACCTTGGTGGAGTTGATCGGCGCTCTCGCTAGCGGATCGACAGCCGACGTGCGTCCGGTTCTTGATCGAGTTGAAAAGGAGCTTGATGGAATGCGGCTGCGGCAAAACTTCTGGGAAGCGGGTGTTTAATCCGAACTAATGAAGAATCGCCGCAACTATTACCGTATTCTGCACGTGCAACCGGATGCCCCCGTCGAGGTGATTCGCGCCAGTTATCGGACGCTGATGCGCGAACTGAAGAAGCATCCCGACCTGGGTGGGGCAAGCTCGGAAGCAGCTCTGCTCAATGAGGCGTATGCGGTGCTCGCCAATTCCGAAGCTCGTGCCCTATACGATAAGGTATTGTCAGCTGTATATGCCAAACAGTCCGCATCGAAGGACAAACGGCTGCTGACGACGTTGTTTTGTCCCTTTTGCGGGAAAGACCCGGCATGGGAACCTCAGAAGAAGCCAACATTTCTCAACGACGAATGCCGTCGGGCACTCCCTCGAGTGAAGTTGACAGACCGTATTTCATACTATTCCTCCTCGTCGCCCGCGAAAGCGCTGCAGGGGCGGATGGTGGACTTTTCTCCCAACGGTCTGCGGTTTCTATCTAGCGAGAGGCTGGCGCGAGGATCCATGGTGAAAATCAAAGGTCCTTTTTTCGATGCCTCTGCTCAAGTCAAAAACGTTGGACAGAAGCAGATCGAGGGACAGGCCTTTTTTGAGGTGGGCGTGGTCTTTGTCGCAATCAACTTCCAACAGTTGTCGGGTGCATTTGTTTCTACATCGGCGTAAGCTTGGCCGGCCCGCCTGAGGTTTAATTCGTGATTTCGTTTTCTCGTATCAACAAGCAATACGGCCGTCAGATCCTTTTTGTCGACGCGTCGTTTCAGCTTAATCCCGGTGAAAAAGTTGGCTTAGTGGGGCCGAACGGCGCGGGCAAAACAACACTCTTCCGGATGATCGTTGGCGAAGAGTCGGCGGACGACGGCGACGTTACGGTTCCGAAGCAATTGACGATCGGATATTTTCGGCAAGACGTGGAAGAAATGTCCGGCCGCTCCGTGCTTGACGAAGCCATTGCCGGCAGCGGGCGCGTTGGTGATCTCCATCACGAATTAGAAGCGCTTCAACACGCGATGTCGGATCCCGCTCAAGCCGAAAGAATGGATGACATCCTCGAGCGTTTTGGTGAGGTGCAGGAGGAATACGATCATCTTGGAGGTTACTCGCTCGAAAGCCAGGCGCGGGAGGTCCTCCTCGGTCTCGGCTTCGACAACGACCGAATCGATGGAGACGTTGGTGAATTGTCCGGCGGCTGGAAAATGCGGGTGGCGATGGCTCGAGTCCTGCTTGGGCGCCCGGACGTGTTGTTGATGGACGAACCCACGAATCACCTGGATATCGAATCCATTCTTTGGCTCGAGGATTTCATCAAATCACTGCCAGGTGCGCTGCTGATGACATCGCACGATCGGGAATTCATGAACCGCGTTGTGACCAAAATCGCAGAGATCGATAGCGGAGAGATCACCGTCTACTCCGGCAATTACGACTTCTACATGCGTGAGCGACAGATTCGCGAGACGAACCGCGAGGCAGCCTATGCAAGGCAGCAGGCGATGCTCGCGAAAGAACAACGTTTCATCGAACGTTTTTCTGCTCACGCCGCAAAAGCCGCTCAGGTTCAAAGCCGCGTGAAGGCGCTTGAAAAGATCGAAAAGATCGAACTGCCGAAGAAAAGACGCGTGGTGAAGTTCAACTTCCGGCAACCCCAGCGCTCGGGTGATCAAGTTGTTGCCCTCGAAAGCGTACGGAAGACATATGGCCGCCGTGTCATTTACGACGGATTGAATCTAAACATCAGGCGTGGTGAACGATGGTGCGTCATGGGTAAAAACGGCGCCGGTAAATCCACTTTGCTAAAGATGGTCGCAGGAGCTGTGACACCAGATTCGGGCGCAGTGCGGCTGGGCGCAAATCTGACAATGGGATACTTCGCGCAACAAGCACTCGACCTGCTGAGTCCCGACATGACCATCGAAGAACAACTGCAGCGCGACTTCCCAGATGAATCGATTGGCGCCTTGCGTAACCTGGCGGGCGCGTTTCAATTTTCCGGGGAAGACGTCGATAAGAAGATTCGCGCATTGTCCGGAGGAGAGAAAACGCGACTTGTCATGGCTCGCATGCTCATGTATCCGCCGAATTTTCTTGTGCTGGATGAACCGACGAACCACCTCGATGTCGCGACGAAGGAAATGCTCGTGGAAGCATTAACGGACTTCGATGGCACGATGCTTTTCGTGTCACATGACCGCACTTTCTTACGCGGCCTCAGCAATCGAGTGCTCGAGCTCGGGGGCGAAAGCGGCACAGACGCGGAACCTCACATCTACCCCGGATCCTATGCGGAGTACGTCACCCGTACCGGTCACGAAGCCCCGGGCGTGCATCATTGAGCGTACAACGGTCCGCCACAGCCCGTGCCGAGGCAATGCACGCCTGACAGGAAACCTGAGTTACTATTACGGGTATGAAACGCGTCCGCTACGCCGTGCTGCTCATCGCAGTGATCGCGGTCGGCGGCCTCTGGTACCTGATTTCGCGCGGATTCAGCGCGCGCACGCCTCCCAGTTCCGCGGAAGCGTTTGTGGCGCGGAATCTGCGGCGGCTCGCGGTTCCGCGCGGCGTCAAAGATCTGAAAAATCCTGTCGTATTGACTCCCGAAGTTCTACATGAAGGTATGGAACATTTCGCCGATCACTGCGCGTTCTGCCACGGCATCGATGGAAGCGGTCAAACTCAGATCGGCAGAGGACTTTATCCGCCGCCGC
>Ga0209382_10011525_pt1 | contig 10979 bp, 16 predicted proteins | sample SoiMetdeltSBSDD5_FD_187599 | JGI IMG/M metagenome (GOLD analysis project Ga0209382, IMG submission 187599) | Bulk soil microbial communities from a Populus tree surrounding site in Tennessee, USA - Soil MetaG P. deltoides SBSDD5 (SPAdes) (version 2) | ecosystem: Environmental > Terrestrial >...
ACGCGAGCCCGCGCTGTTGAAAACCATGCTCGCGTCGCATGGATTCAAGGCAGGCTTTTGGTACGGCCGCTTGCGCGACAGCGTTGCAAGCTGGCTCGAATTTCAGAATGACGCCCCCGAGCGCGTCATGGCGGTGATCCTGAACCACAAGCCGCCGAGGGATAACACGCGACGCAAGCATTACGCGCTCATCAGCGGCCGCGCACAGGCGCGCGTGCTCTTGGAGCGGTGGGCCGGATTAGTGCAGCGCGTTCAGGATGGCGCCGCCGATAACATCATCCCGTTCCCGACGCACGCGGCGTGATCCCCATGGCGCGCAAGCGCCAGCGCGGGCACGTGCTCCGCTTGCCACCTCGGGGGACGTAACCGCACGCGGACTTTTCGAACTTCGGCTCACTTGAGCGATTCCGCGGCTGGCTCACCGCTCGGCTGCGCGGACTGTTCGTACTCGGGCCGCAACTGGCTCGCGCCGCGGTATGCGGGCTGGATGTTGGCTTCGTTAGCCGGCGGGATGTAGCGCTGCAGGCCCCACGTTCCGTCACCGGGCCCGTAGATGCGCGGCTCGGGCGGCGTGGCCCGCTCGCGCAGTTCTTGCATGCGGCGCTGGCGTTCGAGTTCGAGGCGCAATTGAACGGGGTCGTAACTGAACCACGGGTCATACATGCCGCGCGTCAGTGGCACGCCGTAGTACGCGCCAACGCCGACCCCGATGGCAAGGTGGCCGGCCGCAGCGTGTAGGGTCGCGGTGGCGAGAAGTGCCCCGAGAAGGGTACGGCATCCGAGACCCATGACGGCAGTGTAGCGCGTGAGGTCCGCAGTGGCGATTGTCGGGCTGCCAAACCGCCACAGGGAGGCTTCGCGCCGGCGCGTGCAGCGTGCGCGATTGTGGCGAGCCGCGTGGGCGCCACTGCGGTAACGCTCACGGCTCCGCATTCGGGACGTACTTTGAAAGCTGCTTGAACGCCCATTGACTGCGCGGGATCTGCTCGCCGGTCCTTAGAACGTGGCCAGCGATTTCGTGCGGTAGCAGATGCACCAAGTACTTCATGTCGGTATCGAGCGTCTCTACGCTGGAGGCCATCCCGCGAAAATCCATCGCGCCCTTCCCGCCGTTGATCATATCGTCGGTCAGCACGTCGGCCATTGCGATATGGAAGGTGCCATCGGCGAAGCGAATCCACTTGGCCTGGCGGAACGGCTCCGGCTCTTCTTCACGGTGGCCACGGCTCCACTCTTGAACATCCGGCACGATTGCTAGGGCACTCGGCGCGAGGCCGTAATCGCTCAGGATCCTGTCGAGCAGTGGTCGGTGGTCATCGGGGCGGATTGCCAAAGGCGTGCTCCTACTTCGTGCGCGCCCTAGCCTTGCTCGGGCGCTTGGCTTCGTTCCAGAGCTTCAGGGCGACCGGCGCGAGCTTCGTTTGATCCGTCATCCACCCGCACGCGCCGCACTGAACACGGAACGGGAAACGCGCCCCTTTGTTTTCGATGAACTTGCCCGCCTGCTTGCCGCATGCCGGGCAGGGTTTGAGGTTCTCGCTATCCGTCATCGCTTCGGTAGCGAGCGCTGTCGCTGGTGTGGCCGCCGCCAAGTTGCCGAACCTCGAGCGAGTGCTCGACCTTCACCGCGTCATCTCCGAAGCGCTCGCGGGCCTGCCTAGTTGGCGGGCGGCTTCATCCCCTCGGCCCCATCGAGTATTACGTCCACGGCCTTGAGGTACAGGCTATCAGGGACTGGATCGATACCGTCGATATAAGCCTGCAGAACGCGCTCGCTGACGCCTAAGAGCGCAGCAAAAACCGCAACACTCCCTAACTTCTCTGCGGCCTTGGCCAAGACCAGAGCCGCATCCCTTGATGCCGTCACGGCACCCCCTTAGGGATACCAGTTTACTCCCCCGAACGCCCGTTTCTAGCCGTGGTAACTGTCAAACATGACCATTAGCAGGAGCAGCACGGTCATCACAGCCGGTATCAGGGCCGCTTCTCCCAAGCTTTTCCAGTAATCGTTCTCTCGCATCTGGGCAAAATCATAGCTGCCAGTTAGCCCGTCGCTCCGTCAAGGTGTGTCAGGGGTATGGGGAATGAGTACCGCGCGCCAAAGTAGGCACACTCGATGGAATGTTGGGGCGCGGTGAACAGCAAGCCATCGGCTGGCCCCGCGATCAGTCGGATAGCAGCTTTCGGCTCGAGGCACAGCATCGCCACGCGACCCTAGCAGGCCGTGCGCCAGCGCCGTTCCTGGCCTTCGGGTCCGTCCCGGTAGCAAGGTACGAGCGCCAGCCAAGTGACGGTGAGGTGATTTGCTACCGCTTCAGCGACTCGATCGAAGAAACGCCCTAGATCGCTATCGCTACCCTGGGGAGGCTGGTGTCCAAGAGAAAGGACGCGAGGTCCATCAACTTGCTGTCCGGCATGTCGATACCACCGCACGCCCACGCTTCGACCACCCAAGAAGGAACGTTGAGCTGCTCCGCAAGCTCGACATGTCCCACTAGCTCGACGGCACGCTGCACGATGTCTTGCTTCTTCGTGGTCATGGAGGGCAGCTTACCCGTGGCATCACCACCTCTCCATCGACCAATCGATGGATGGGCCCTCCGGATGCGCAAAATCGTGTCAGAAAGCGCTAGCGCGGAAAGCGCTGAAAGCTGTTGGTGTGCTGATCGCCTCCGCGGCGTACCTCGAGCGAGCCTTCGATCCGCTCGGCGTCTTTCAGCTGCTTGCCGTTCTCCTCGCTGAGCCGGCACGGGAAGATGCGCCGCTTACCGAATTCGTCGGTGTATCGCCATTGCCAGAGGCGAATTTCCGCCTTCATGGTAGGAGCCTAAAGAAGACGTGAATTGCAGCTCCGGTGAAAAGTAAGCCCATCAGGAGTGCGAAGATAAGAGTAGCGTTAGCGTGAGTGAAGCCCTGATCTTCCGATTGCTCGATGATGCGTTGATCGGTCGGCAGCCGATCAGAAGCTTCCATCGCTTGGATTGCCCGTTTCGAGGCATGGATCGCGTCTCCGTTGCGATCATCCACGAACCAGAAGAGCACCGTAGCGATGATGGCAATTATCGGGACGTAAAAGGCAAAGATCTTGAAGTCTGGGGCGTTCCAGAGCCAGGCGAATACAACCGCCAGTCCGACGTATACGGCCAACCAAGTGGTTAAGAGCTGTAGGCGGAGGCTTGACGCAAATCGCCACGTGTCGAACGCTTGCTTGTATCGCTCCGATGCCGGCACCCCTAAATACTCCGTGGCGGCGGGCGGAGGCTTGCGGACTCTAGGTTTGCGCCCCAGCAGGTAGCCTGCGCCAATGCCAATAGCGAAGACGGCGGCTAGGATGACTAATACACGTATAGCGAATGCCGGTTCTGCCGGAGCAAAAACGATCATTTAGGCGGACATCCTTCGTCCGGAGGATAGTGGCATCTAGTCGGGATCGCACGACGTTGGGCGAGCGTGCGCAATCCCGGGTATCATGACGGTCCATGGTTCGCCGCCATGGACCTACCCAGCCGGCCCGTACACTAGCCGTACACTACGGCTCGGCACTTCCCTCTAAAGGTATTACCCGCGCTAGGTAGATGACCAAGTATGTCTTCGTAACAGGCGGTGTAGTTTCCTCGTTGGGGAAGGGCATCGCTGCCGCCTCCCTCGCTGCGATCCTCGAATCGCGCGGCATCCGCGTCACCAACATCAAGCTCGACCCGTACATCAACGTCGATCCCGGGACGATGTCGCCGTTCCAGCACGGCGAGGTGTTCGTGACCGAGGACGGAGCGGAAACCGACCTGGATCTCGGCCACTACGAGCGCTTCCAGAGCTCGAAGATGCGCAAGTGGAACAACTTCACCACCGGCCAGATCTACGAGTCGGTGATCAAGAAGGAGCGCCACGGCGACTACCTCGGCGGCACGGTGCAGGTAATCCCGCACATCACCGACGAGATCAAGAGCTTCATCAAGCGCGGCGCGGGCGACGCCGACGTGGCGATCGTGGAAGTCGGCGGCACGGTGGGCGACATCGAATCGCTGCCGTTCCTGGAGGCGATCCGGCAGATGGGGCTGGACCTCGGCCGCAACAACGTCTGCTACATCCACCTCACGCTCGTGCCCTACATCCAATCGGCGGGCGAAATCAAGACCAAGCCGACGCAGCACTCGGTCAAGGAGCTGCGCGAGATCGGCATCCAGGCCGACGCAGTCCTTTGCCGCACGATCCAGCCGCTGCCGGAGGACGAGCGGCGCAAGATCGCGCTCTTCACCAACGTGCAGAAGGAGGCGGTGATCTCCGCTTGGGACGTGGACCACATCTACAAGATCCCGATGATGCTGCACGAGCAGATGCTGGACGAGATCGTCTGCCATAAGCTCCAGATCCTGGCGCGCGCGGCGGATCTCTCGCCATGGAAGAAGCTGGTCCACGTGCTCGAGCATCCCGAGCACGAGGTCGACATCGCCTTCGTCGGCAAGTACGTCGAGTTGCAGGATTCGTACAAGTCGCTGAACGAAGCCCTGCGCCACGCCGGCATCCATACCAATTCCAAGGTCAACATCCACTACGTCGACTCGGAGGAGCTGGAGAAGGGCGCGGTCCAGCTGGAGAAGATGGACGCGATCCTGGTGCCGGGCGGCTTCGGCAAGCGCGGCACCGAAGGCAAGATGAAGGCGATCCGCTTCGCGCGCGAGAACGGCGTGCCTTACCTCGGCATCTGCCTCGGCATGCAGCTCGCCACCATCGAGTTCGCGCGCAACGTCTGCGGCCTGAACGGCGCGAACAGCACCGAGTTCGATGCCGATACGCCGCATCCAGTGGTCGCGCTGATCACCGAGTGGCTGGACCGCACCGGGCGCATCGAGAAGCGCACCGACAAGTCCGACCTCGGCGGCACGATGCGCTTGGGCAGCCAGAAGTGTCCGGTGGAGCCCAACACGCTTGCTTTTTCCATTTATGGAAGTGAAGTGAACGAGCGTCATCGGCACCGCTACGAGGTGAACAACGTCTACGTGCCGCAGCTCGAGGCGAAGGGCTACAAGGTCTCGGCGCGCACGCCGAGCGAGCACCTGCCCGAGATGATGGAGCTGCCGGGGCACCCGTTCTTCATCGGCGTGCAGTTCCACCCCGAGTTCACCTCGACCCCGCGCCACGGGCATCCGCTGTTCAAGGCGTTCGTCACCGCCGCGCTGCGGCATAAAGCCGGCGGCAAGCTGCGGGTCGTCGCGGCGTGAATCTTTGCGGCTTCGAGGTCGGCCTCGAGCGGCCGCTGTTTCTCATTGCCGGTCCGGACACGCTGGAAAGCGAGCAGCTGTGCCTCGACGTCGCGGGCAAGCTCAAGGAGCACACCGCGAAGCTCGGCATGCCCTACATCTTCAAGGGCTCCTTCGACAAGGCGAACCGCACTTCCGGGAAAAGCTACCGCGGCCCCGGGATGGAGGAGGGCCTGAAAATCCTCTCCGAGGTGAAAAAGCGGATCGGGGTGCCGGTCCTCACCGACGTGCACGAGGACACGCCGATGAAGGAAGTCGCCGCGGTGGTGGACGTCATCCAGACCCCGGCCTTCCTGTGCCGCCAGACCAACTTCATCCGCGCCGCGGCAAGCCAGAAGAAGCCGGTGAACATCAAGAAAGGCCAGTTCCTCTCGCCTTGGGAAATGAAGAACGTGGTCGAGAAGGCGAAGAGCACGGGCAACGGCCAGATCCTGGTCTGCGAGCGCGGCTTCAGCTTTGGCTACAACAACCTGGTGGTCGACATGCGCGGGCTCGCGGCGATGCGCGACACCGGCTGCCCGGTGGTGTTCGACGGCACGCACTCGGTGCAGCTGCCCGGCGGGCAGGGCGAGGCCTCGGGCGGGCAGCGCGAGTTCATTCCGGTGCTTGCGCGCGCCGCGGTGGGCGCGGGCGTCGCCGGCGTTTTCATGGAAACCCATCCGCGGCCCGACGAAGCGCTGTGCGACGGGCCCAACTCGTGGCCGCTCGACCTGATGCCCGAGCTGCTGGATACGCTGTTCGAGCTCGATCGCCTCGTGAAAAGAAAGGGATTCGTGGAACAGAAAGCCAGAACCAAATGAGCTCGATCGTCGACGTGGTCGCAAGGGAGATCCTGGATTCGCGCGGCAATCCGACGGTCGAGGCCGACGTGCTGCTCGAGTCCGGCGTCATGGGACGCGCCGCAGTGCCGTCCGGCGCCTCCACCGGCAGCCGCGAAGCGGTCGAGCTGCGCGACGGCGACAAGGGGCGCTACGGCGGCAAGGGGGTGCTGAAAGCGGTCGAGTTCGTGAACACCGAGATCTCCGAGGCAATCGTCGGCCTCGACGCGACCGAGCAGGCGTTCATCGACAAGACGCTGATCGAGCTCGACGGCACCGAGAACAAGGCGCGCCTCGGCGCGAACGCGCTGCTCGCGGTGTCGATGGCGGCGGCGAAGGGCGCGGCAGAGGAATCGGGCCTGCCGCTCTATCGCTACCTCGGCGGCTCGGGCGCGATGAGGATGCCGGTGCCGATGATGAACGTGGTCAACGGCGGCGCGCACGCCAACAACAACCTCGACTTCCAGGAATTCATGGTGGTCCCGGTCGGCGCGCAGTCGTTTCGCGAGGCATTGCGCTGCGGCGCCGAGATTTTCGCCGCCCTGCGGAAGATCATCGACTCGAAGGGAATGTCGACGGCGGTCGGCGACGAAGGCGGCTTCGCGCCCAACCTGCCCAACCATGCCGCGGCGATCGAGCTGATCCTCGACGCGGTGGGCCGCGCCGGCTATGCACCCGGGCAGGATGTGGTGCTCGCGCTCGATTGCGCTGCCTCGGAGTTCCACCGCGAGGGCCGTTACCTTCTCGACTCGGAAAACAAGCAGCTGAGCGCGGTGGAATTCGCCGGCTATTTGTCGGAGCTCGCCGCGCGCTATCCCATCGTCTCGATCGAGGACGGGATGGCGGAGGGCGACTGGGAGGGCTGGAAGCGCCTCACCGAGAAGCTCGGCGCCAAGCTGCAGCTCGTGGGCGACGACCTCTTCGTCACCAACGCCGGCATCCTGCGCGAGGGCATCCGCCAGGGCGTGGCGAACGCGATTCTCATCAAGGTGAACCAGATCGGCACGCTCACCGAGACCTTCGCCGCGATCGAGCTCGCCAAGCGCGCCGGCTACGGCACGGTGATCTCGCACCGCTCGGGCGAGACCGAGGACACCACCATCGCCGACATCGCAGTCGGCGCGAACGCGCTGCAGATCAAGACCGGGTCGCTGTCGCGCTCCGACCGCGTCGCCAAGTACAACCAGCTGCTGCGCATCGAGGAGGACGTCGGCGACTCGGTGAGCTATCCCGGGCGGGAGGCCTTCGGCCGGCTCAGATGAAAATCCTCGGCGCCGTGCTAGCCGTCCTCATCGTGCTGATCCAGTACCCGCTCTGGCTCGGCAAGGGTGGCTGGCTGCGCGCCTGGGAGATGGACCGCCAGGTCGAAATCCAGAAAGGCAAGAACCGCCAGCTCGAGACGCGCAACGCCGGACTCGCGGCCGAGGTGCGCGACCTGAAGCAGGGCACCGAAGCGATCGAGGAGCGCGCGCGCCAGGAGCTCGGCATGCTGCGGCCCGACGAAGTTTTCTACCAGTTCGTCCCCGAGAAGAAGCCGGAGCCGGGCCCCGGCTCGCGCAAGACGGACTAGCCGCGCCGCCTAGAGCGCGGGCGGCGCCGTGTCGACTACGCGGTCGGCGCGGAACAGCACGGTTTGCGGCAGCGTAAGGCCCATGGCTGCCGCCGTGCGGCGGTTGATCGCAAGCTCCATCACGCTGGGCAGCTCGATCGGTAGGTCGGCCGGCCGCGCGCCCTTGATGATCTGATCGACAAAGTAAGCGAGCCGGCGCCACACGGCATGCCGTTCGGGTCCGTACGAGACCAGGTGGCCGCTCTCAGCGAACGCGACCCAGCCCGCGGCGCTGGGGATCCGGTGCTTGAGAAAAAAACTGGCGAGGTTTTGGCGCTGCCCGACCATAAGCGCGTCGGAAAAAAGCAGGACTGCGTCTGGATGGCTCGCGACCACGGCGGGCAGCGCGGCCGCGAGCTCGGCCGGGGTGCGTGCCTCGTGGTAGCTCACGTCCAGGCCGAGCCGCTCGGCTGCGGTGCGCGAGGCTGCGAGTTCGAGTTTCTGACCGGCGTGCTCCGGGCTCGCGAGGAAAGCCACCTTGTGCATCTTCGGGTTTATTTGCTTCAGTACTTCGAGGCGCTTCACGATCAGGTCCAGCGCGAGCAGCGTGATTCCGGTCGCGTTGCGCCCTGGGCGCGCATAGCTGTCCGCAAAGCCGGCATCGACCGGGTCGCCGCTGATCAGGAATACGACCGGCAGCGGTGGCTTCACGCGGCACGCCGGCCCGATCCCGCCGCCGTTGGCCACGATGACGGCGGGCTTCAGCCCGGCGAGCTCGGTGGCCATGCTTTGCGCGCGCTCGGGTGAATACTCTGAGTGGCGCGCGTGCACCGTGAGATTGTGCCCCTCGCGGTAGCCGAGTTGGCGCATGCCGTCGGTGAATGTCGCGAAGAACCCCGCGACATCCGACCTCGTTCCGCCGGAGAGAAAAGCGATGCGGTGGGTTCGAGCGGATTGCCCGCGCGCCGGCAGCGCGGGCGCGGCTACCACGAGTCCTAGAGCAAGTATCGAACGCCGTTTCATGCGCCTCCCTTGCCCGCATCCTACTGCAGGCAGGGGCCGCGCCGGCTATTTCTGGCAGGAAGCGAGATCGCGAAGGGGGATTTCGCGCGCCGGGCCGCGCGGCGGCTTCTCGCGCAGCACGACATTGTAGATGTCGTCCTTGTAGGTCACGTCGATCTCGTAGCTGTGGCCCGCGCGCGTGCGGAGCAGCGTGTCCTTTGTCATGCGATGCGAGCCGCGCAAGAAGCTCGAGCTCGCGAAATCGAACTTCAGGTAGCTCCAGGCGTCGGCGGGGAGTCCGACACTGACGGAGGGCTGGTTCAGCTTGACCGTGCCGACGTAGGGCGCGCGGCACTGTGCATCGACGCCGTGGATGTCGAGCTCCGCACGGACGCCAGAGGTCTTGGTCTGGACGGTCAGGTTTTTCGGCGCAACATCGGCCGGATATGGCCGCAGATTGCCGCTGCAGCCGGTGACGAGAAGTAGTGCGCCAGCGAGCGCGAGCCTCATCCGATCTTGGTCATGTCTGGGCAGCCCATGTTTTCACCGGTCGTCCACCCGCGCACTGCACGGTAGAGCACGTCATAGCCCTTCGACGGGCCGTAGAGCTGGATGCGCGTGCGATTAGCCGAAACCGGGGTCGCGTCGGCCACGAAGATGTACACGCCGCCCTCCGGTGGCTTCTGCGGATAGACCACGCCGGTCTTGTGCAGCTGCTGGACGTGCAGCTCGGCGCGCTGCGCGGTGGCAACGACCGTCGGCGTGTACGCGGTGAGGATGTTCTGATAGCTGGTGCTGGTTTGCGACACGGTGCGCACCTGGACGCCAAGGCATTCCTGCGCCCGTTGCTTGAAGGTCGCGCCGACCGTTTGCGTCGAGCGGTTGACCTCGTAAGAATCGGTCTTGGTCAAGACGGCTCCGCCGCTCACCGCTTTGCGGAAGTCTTCCGGGTTCTGCGGCATTGCCACGCACGCGGCCAGCAGCACAGCCAAGACGACGGCTTGGATTTTCTGCATAGTGCAGCCCCCCTTTGAGTTCTTATCTTACGCAAGGTTTACCGCGTAAGCGGCTGAACTATTTCACTTGTCATCCATTGGCTGCCACCATGAGTGCGCGTGCTGCGGCGCAACAGAGAACCGGAAGTAATTGCCGCCACCATTCGGTGGCTGATCCCAGCGCCGGTCGATCGGCTTTCCCGCCAGATAGCAATAGAGCAGCGTCCCCACCGCCCCGTGGGAGACGATGGCGATGGAGCCGCCCGACTCGTCGCTTCGTGCGATGCGCTCGACGGCGGCGACGATGCGGGACTGGGCGTCGACCGCGCGCTCCCAGCCGCGGACGGATTGTTCCGGCGAGCCGAAGAACGCGTCGGCGACGCGCTCGAACTCGTCGGGCGGCAGGAAGCCGGTCGCCGAGCGATCGTTTTCACCGAGGTCTTCGACCTGCTTGAAATCGAGCGCGAGATGCTCGGCAAGGATCGCGGCGCCGTCGATCGCTTTTTGCTCGGTGCTGCAATAGATCGCGGTGAGCTCCCGCACCCATGGCTGACGCAGGCCCGTGCGCATGCGCTGCCGGCCGAGCTCGGAGAGCGGCCAGCGCGGCACCGGCACGTCGCGGCTGACGACGACGTTCGGGTGCGTGACGAAGTAGAGGTTCATTCCCCTTCGTCGGGGAACTCGCCCGCGATCGCTTCCAGCAGATCGGTGCGCGTGACGATGCCGTGGAATCGGCCTTGCTCGTCGATCACGACCGCGAGCTCGGTAGTGGTCCGCTTGAACCGGTTGAGCGTGGCGAGCACAGAGGATTGCGGCAATACCGATCGTGCGGGGCGCAGGACGCTCTCGACGTCGATCGGCTTGCCTTCAACGCAGAGCGCGAGCACGTCCTCCTTGCGCACGATCCCGACCACCTCCTCCGGCGAGCCGCTCAGCACCGGCATTTCGCGATGCGGGCTGGCGCGCAGCTTCGCGATGACATCCTTCTCGCTCAGGTCGAGGCAATCGACGGCGCTGCGCGGGGTCATGATCGTTTCCACCGTGCGCTCGCCGAGGGTGAGCACCCCGCCCACCATCCGCCGCTCGTCCGGGCCGAACACTTTGCCTTCCGGCACCGAGTAGGCGGGCAGGGGCACGCCGCCCAGGAACCTGAGGACTGCGTCGGTGACCTGCTGGCGCGAAGTCATTCCGGACGCCGCCGCCGTGCGCCGGCCGCGCGCCGCGAGCTGGTTGAGGATCTCGATCAGCACGGAGAAGCCGATCGCCGCGTACACATAGCCCTTGGGGATGTGGAAGCCGAACCCGTCCACCACCAGCACCAGGCCGATCATCAGCAGGAAGCCCAGGCACAGGATGA
>Ga0209382_10011526_pt1 | contig 10978 bp, 6 predicted proteins | sample SoiMetdeltSBSDD5_FD_187599 | JGI IMG/M metagenome (GOLD analysis project Ga0209382, IMG submission 187599) | Bulk soil microbial communities from a Populus tree surrounding site in Tennessee, USA - Soil MetaG P. deltoides SBSDD5 (SPAdes) (version 2) | ecosystem: Environmental > Terrestrial >...
TCTGGCTGTGGCGCCTGGACGAGCACTGGGAGAACCCCGGGCGCTACGAGAACCCGGCGCTGAAGCTCCGGCCTAGCGAGTACTTCCAGCGCCAGGGCTTCGTGTCCGTGGAATGCGACGAAGCGCCGGCCCGTCAGGCGATCGAGGCGTGCGGCGATGCGGGCTTCGTCTTCTCCACGGACTATCCTCACTACGACACCAAGTACCCGGAGGCGACGGCGCGCTTTCTGAAGCTTCCTATCGGCGAGGCGAGCAAGCGCCGCATTCTCTGGGACAACTGCGCGCGGCTGTACCAGATCGGCCTCGATCGCTGAGTCCGGCGCTCCTACGCAAGATCAGCGGCGGTCGCCGACGATCGCGCGGGCTCAGCGCCCTTGATGCATTCGGCCCTTCGTCGCGGGCGGCGATCCTCGGTGTCGTTCACAGCGTATCGTCCGGATCGAGTCCGATCCTTCAACGAGGTCACCGTCCGACGTTCGTCCTTTCAGGACAGCCGAGGAGTCTCCACAGCGGATACCGGTATCGGCTATTGCAAAGCGCAGAACGAGGTCGACGAGGGTGTCGTCATTGACGTCGCGCAGGACGAAGTCGACAGGGCTCGCCTCTCTGCCTGTTTGACCGAAACGGACGCTCTCCGCCAGGACGGTTGTTGCATCGAACCCGTTGGCCGAGAGGAGCGCCACTCGGACATGGCCCCCGCCGTCGGGATCGATCCGGTTCCGCTCGCCACGCGGCCTGATCGCTATCGTGACACGACGCGGGGACGGCGTGTTGTTCAACAGCACGGACACGTTGGTGAAGTTGGCGACCGCCACGTCGGGCCGCCCGTCGCCGTTGAGGTCCCCCGCGGCCAGAGAGATGGGATTGCTCGCGACCCCGAAGTTCAGCGCGGGCTGGAAGGTCCCGTCACCGTTCCCCAACAGCAGCGAGATGCCGAGGGCATTCAAGTTGGCGACCGCCAGGTCGAGCAACCCATCGCCGTTGAAGTCTTCGGCGGCCACCGCCACCGGGTCGTCGCCGGCGGCGAAGGTCTGGACAGGCGAGAACGTGCCGAGACCGTTGCCCAGCCGCACTGACACACCGTCCGCTGTCGCCGCGACCAGATCAAGTGCTCGATCGCCGTTCACGTCAGCCGCGGCTACCGAGAAGGGGCCAGCCCCGATGCCGACGCTGACGGCGGTCCGGAACGTCCCATCGCCGTTGCCCACGAGCAGCGAGACGTCGTCCGAACCAAAGTTCGCCACGGCGAGGTCAAGCGCGCCATCGCCGTTGAAATCGCCGGCGGCGATCGACATGGGATCCCGGCCGACGCTGACACTCCGCGCCTCCTGGAAGGTCCCGTCCCCATTGCCGAGGATCACCGAGACGTCGTGCGACCGTAAATTCGCGACTGCCAGGTCCAGCACGCCGTCCCGGTTGAAGTCGCCGGCGACCACCGAAAACGGATTCGTCCCTGCCGCAAAGGTGACCGGTTGCCCGAACGTCCCGTCGCCGATGCCGAACAGCACCGAGACATTCCCGTCCTCGAACGGCGGCGTCCCCGCCAGCCCCGAGTTCGCGACCGCGAGGTCCGGCACCCCATCGCCATCGAAGTCGCCGATTGCGACCGATGCAGGACCATTCCGGGCACCGCTCCCGACGACCACGTTCAGCGACGCCTGGAACGTCCCGTCGCCGTTCCCCAGGAGCACCGACACATCGTTCGACTGTAGATTCGCCACGGCGAGGTCCAGGACACCGTCGCCGTTGAGGTCGCCCGCGACCACGGCCTGGGGACTGCTGCCGGCAGTGAAGTTGCTGGCGACCTGGAACGTTCCGTTTGCATTGCCCAGCAGCACGGAGACGACCGCACCGGTGCCGGAGTTGGCCACCACCAGATCCGCCGCCCGATCGCCGTTGACGTCCACAACGACAAGCGCACTGGGCGCGGCGCCGGTCTCGAACGTGCGCGGCGTTTGGAATGTCCCGTCACCGTTGCCCACCAGCGCGAAAACCTCATTGAACCCTGCGGCCACCGTCAAGTCCAGAATCCCATCTGCATTGACGTCCGCCGCGGCGACGAACACCGGCTCGAACGCCGCAACGACGTTCCGCGCCGGCTGGAACGTTCCGTCACCATTTCCGAGCAGGACCGCGACAGTTCCTTCGTCGAACGAGAATTCGGGTCCCCCGTTGGCAACGGCCAGATCAACGACGCCATCGCCATTGAGGTCGCCGATGGCTACGGACTGAGGCGCGGCGCCAGTACCGAAATCGAGCGCGGGCTGGAATGTCCCGTTGCCGTTGCCGAGGAGGACCGACACGCTATCCGACCCGGCGTTGGCGACGACGAGATCGAGCACCCCATCGCGATTGAAGTCGGCCACCGCCACGGAGTGTGGCGCGGTGCCGGCACCGAAGCCCAGCGCCGGCTGAAATGTCCCGTTGCCGTCGCCGATGAGGACCGAAATGTCGTTGGATCCCGCGTTCGCAACGGCGAGATCGAGCACACCATCGCGATTGAAATCACCGGCGGCGACTGATTGCGGCGTGCTGCCGGCACTGAAATTCCGAGCCGTCTGAAAACTCCCGTCCCCGTTGCCGAGCAGCACCGAGACGTCCGCCGAATCAGCATTTGCCACCGCGAGATCGAGCCTGCCGTCACCGTCGAGGTCGGCGACCGTGACGGAAACGGGGTTCGTCCCGACACTCGAGTGCACGGCGGCCTTGTAGGTCCCGTCGCCCTTACCGAGAAGAATCGAGACACTGTTCGAAAGACCATTCGTTACGACCAGGTCAGGCAGCCCGTCGCCGTTGATGTCCGAGGCTGCCACGGCGGTGGGAAACGGAGCCGTTACGAAGTCCCTTCGGGCGATGAACGAAACGGGTTCAGCCGAAGAAGCTACAGGGACGGACGACGATAGCCATAGCAGCCACACGATCAACGGCGCGGCCAGCTTCGCTCCCATTTCCGACGCCCCCCATAGTGCGACACATTCTTGCTCGCCTCACGTCCTCGAAGGATTTCACACTCTAGCGCAGTTCGAGCTCGAACAAGCCAATGTTCCGTTGCGGTCCCACACCTCACCGGTGTCCTGCGCCCGCCTCGACGCGCGCGGCAGCGGGACGCGCGAGCTGGCCAGGCAGCGGAAGCCGAGCAATCGGTGGCGATTCCGCGGGCGGAGGTCCACTACGTCGTCACGGAGTATGGCACCGCATATCTCTTCGGCCGCTCGCTCCGCGAGCGTGCGCGCGAGCTGATCGAGATCGCTCATCCCGATCATCGGGCATCATTGCTCGCGGCTGCCGCCGAGAGCGGCCTGCTCCCGGCCCGGGCAGCAGCTTCATAGTCGGACCGCCTACCCCGTGGAGGAGTTGGGCGACAGCCGGTTGAGGGATGGACGGCGCCTGACCGTCCGTCCCGCGCGTGCCGCCGACGCGCAGGGCATCCACGACCTGTTCTTCCGCATGAGTGCCGAAGATGTTCGTACGCGATTCTTCAGATGCCTCCGTTCGCTCCCGACGAAATGGCCCAGCACCTGTGCGACATGACCACCCGTCTCGTCGACGGCACCTACGAAGTGCAGATGCTGTTTCCGTCCGCGAGTGGGAAGGACGTCGAAACTTTGCCGTCCGGCATGAGGGATACTCCAGCGAATGGACGGCGTCGCCGCGGCGGAGCGTGATCGGCTACCCATCCACGGCTTCAGCGGCACGCCCGAAGAGATCGAGCGCCAGTGGTACGAGCAGGTCTATCGCGGGCGCGGCGACACCGTGCGCCAGCTCACTGGGCGGGCCGTCATCATGGGGTCCGTGCTGGGCGGCGTGCTGTCGCTCACCAACCTTTATATAGGGCTGAAGGCCGGCTGGGGCTTCGGCGTCGCCATCACCGCCTGCATCCTGTCCTACGCCATCTGGACCACGCTTCACCGCGTGGGCGTGGTCGGCACGCCCATGACGATCCTCGAGAACAACTGCATGCAGTCGACGGCGAGCTCCGCCGGCTACTCCACGGGCGGCACGCTCATCTCGGCCTTCGCCGCGTACATGCTGGTCAGCAACACCACGCTCTCGCTGCCGCTCATGCTCGCGTGGGTGTTCCTGCTCGCGGTGCTCGGCGTCACCATGGCCATTCCGATGAAGCGGCAGATGATCAACATCGAGCAGCTGCGCTTCCCCAGCGGGATCGCGGCCGCCGAGACGCTCCACGCGCTCCACTCGACGGGCACCACCGGGATGCGCTCGGCGAAGGCGCTCGGCTGGGCGGCGCTCATCGCCGCGATCGGCAAGCTCTGGGCGGACGGCCTGGCGGTCCTCCACCCGAGCCTGGCGCCTTTCACGATCGGCGCGTGGATCACCGCGCTGAACCAGCGCCTCTTCGGCCCCGCCTGGATGGGCCGCACGGTGATGCTCTCGTGGGAGCCGATGTTCATCGCCGCCGGCGCCATCACCGGCCTCCACGTGTGCTGGAGCATGCTGCTCGGCAGCGTGACGGCGTGGATGGTCTTCGTGCCGCTGCTCCAGCATCGCGGGATCATCGAGGGCACTGGCTACGCCGCCCTCGTGCAGTGGACGCTCTGGGGCGGCGTCGGATGCATGGTGACGTCCAGCCTGCTGTCGGTGGTACTGCAGTGGGAGACGGCCAAGCGCGCGTTCACCGATCTGGGCGCGATGCTCGGCGGCCGCGCGCGCGGCGACGATCCCCTTGCCGCCATCGAGACGCCGTCGTCCTGGTTCATCGCCGGGCAGGGCGTGGCGCTGATCGGGCTCGCCTGGCTCGGCCACGTCACGTTCGGCATGCCGTACTGGGAGACGGCGGTGGCCGTGCTGCTCTCGTTCGCGCTGGCGCTCGTCGCGTGCCGGGTCACCGGCGAGACCGACACCACGCCGGTCGGCGCCATGGGCAAGATCACCCAGCTCGTGTTCGGCGTCCTCCATCCGGGCAACACGACCGCCAACTTGATGAGCGCCAACGTGACCGCCGCCGCCGCGGGCAGCGCGGCCGACCTGCTCACCGATCTGAAGAGCGGCTACCTGCTCGGCGCCCATCCGCGCAAGCAGTTCATCGCCCAGTTCGCCGGCATCTTCGTGGGCACGCTGGTGAGCGTGCTGTCGTTCCGGCTGCTCGTGCCGGACGCCAGCGCGCTCGGCACGGATCAGTTCCCGGCGCCCGCCGCCCAGACCTGGCGTGCGGTCGCGCTGGCGCTCTCGCAGGGTCTCCACGAGCTCGGCGCGGTGAAGATCTGGTCGATGGTGGTCGGTGGCGTCGTCGGAATCGTGCTCACGGTGCTGCCGCGCGTGTTCCCGGCGCGGCGAGACTGGATCCCGTCGCCGGCCGGCGTCGGGCTCGCGTGGACCTTTCACTGGTATTACGGTGTGCTGTTCTTCCTTGGCGGGCTGCTCGGCTGGTGGCTCGAGAAGAAGCATCCGCAGCTTTCGCAGGAATTCACCTTCCCCGTGGCGTCGGGGTGGATCGCGGGTGAGAGTCTGATGGGGGTGGCGCTGGTGCTGTGGGAGAACGGGCCGGAGCTGGTGCGGCGGCTGGTTGGGCGCTGAGGCGACGGCGCCCGCCGGATGAGCGATAATCCCCATCTCTGTATGGACGCGGTCGACGAGCTGATCGGACGGAGCCCGCGGATGGTGCACCTGCGCGAGCAGATCCGGGCGCTGCTCGCGCGCGACGCCGAGCTCCGGCGGCTGCCGCCGATTCTGATCACCGGCGAGACCGGAACCGGCAAGGGGCTGGTCGCGCGCATCATCCACAAGGGCAGCTCGCGCTCGAAGGCCGAGTTCGTCGAGCTGAACGGCGCCGCCATCCCCGAGCATCTGCTCGAATCCGAGCTCTTCGGCTACGAGCGCGGCGCGTTCACGGGCGCCACGCAGTCCAAGCCGGGCTTGCTGCAGGTGGCTCACCGCGGCACGCTCTTTCTCGACGAGGTGGCGCTGCTGCCGCCCGCCCTGCAGGCGAAGCTCCTCAAGGTGCTCGAGGACGGCGTCGTGCGACGACTGGGCTCGACGCGCGGTGAGCCGGCCGACATTGCCGTGATCAGTGCGACCAACGAGGACCTGTCGGCCTCCATCCGCAGCCGGCGGTTCCGCGAGGATCTCTACCACCGCCTCGCCGGGATCATGCTGTCGATACCGCCGCTGCGGGAGCGCGGCGACGATATCACCCTGCTCGCCGAGCAGGCACTGGCGCGCGCGTGCGCTCGATTCTCGGGACCTGCGAAGCAGCTCAGCGCCGACGCGCTCGCAGCACTCCGCGCGTATCGCTGGCCGGGCAACGTGCGCGAGCTCAACAGCGTGATCGAGCGCGCGGTGCTGCTGTGTCCGACGGACGTGATTCCGTTCGCCGCGCTGGGAATCGGCGCCACGCCCGAGCTGCTGCTGAACGCGCCGTACGGGGCGACCGATCTCGACGTCGAGGCGCTCCAGCGTCAGCGGCTGAGCGAAGCGCTGGCCCGCACCGGCTGGAACATCTCGCGGACGGCCACGCTGCTCGGCGTCACCCGCAACACCGTGCGGGCGCGGATCGCGCGCTATGGCCTGCGCAGCATCGACGATCCCGAAGCGGGCGCGCCGGCGGTCGCGGCGCGTGCGGCGGACGCCGACGAGCCGATCGCGCCGGTCACGGTCACCGGCGCCGGTACGCCGCGGGGGCGCCCCTCCATCGCGGTGGTGCCGTTCCGGGTGGAGGGCGACGACGAATCGAGAAGCTACCTCGGCGACGGCATCGTCGAGGACATCGTCGGGGCGCTGGCCTCCCTGCGCGAGCTCATGGTGATCTCGCGCAGCTCGACCATTCGTTACCGCGACGCGCCGGTGGACGTGCGGGCGGTGGGGCGCGAGCTCGGCGTCTCCTACGCGCTCTCGGGCAGCGTCCGGCGTGCCGGCCCGCGCATGCGCGTGTCGGTGGAGCTGGCGGAGACCACCGGCGGCGCGGTCGCGTGGGCGAGCCACTTCGACGGCGTGTCAGATGATCTCTTCGCGCTCCAGGATCAGATCGCCACGCGCGTGGTCGGCACGCTGGCGCCGCAGGTGCGCGAGGCCGAGCTGCGGCGCGCGCTGCGCAAGCGGCCCGAGAGCCTCGAGGCGTACGACTGCGCGCTGCGTGCGCTGGCCCAGATCTATCAGCTCAACCGAGAGGACTTCGGCCAGGCGCGCGTCTGGCTGGAGAAGGCCATCGCGCTCGATCCCGCGTACGCCATGCCGTACGCGCTGCTCGCAGTCTGGTACACGATCCGCTTCGGTCAGGGCTGGTCATCGGATCCCGCCGCCGACCAGGCCGCGGTGCTGCGCCTCGCCACCGCGGCCGTCGCCCGCGACAGCTTCGACGCGATGGCGCTGGCCCTGTGCGGCCACTCGAAGTCGATCTTGCGATTCGAGTTCGAGGAGGCGATCGCGCTCTTCGACCGCGCCATCGAGGCGAGCCCGAGCAGTGCCGTGGCCTGGATTCGCAGCAGTCCGACCTACTCGTACATCGGGGACGGCGCCGAGGCGGTGCGACGCGTGCAGGAGGGCTTGCGGCTGTCGCCGCTCGACCCGCACATCTTCCTGCCGCACTCGTTCCTGAACCTCGCGCACTACACCCGGGGCGAGTTCGACGAGGCCGTGCGATGGGGCCGCCGGGCGCGCGAAGAGAATTCGCAGTACACGGCGAACCTCCGCATCCTGGCCGCCAGCCTCGCCGCCGCCGGCAAGCTCGAGGAGGCGCGCGACGTGGGCCAGGCCCTCCTCGCCGCCGATCCCCGGTTTCAGGTCCGCAAGTTCGTCGCCGGCTACGCGATCCGCGACCCCGATCGCCAGGAGCGCCTCGCGCAGCACCTCCTCACGGCGGGCTTGCCCGCGTAGCACCAGGACCCTGTTGAAGAGGAGCGCCACGGCTCCGCCGGGGCGCTCCGAACGTCGGGAGGGGTATGGGGCGCGATGTCGGGACCTCCCATGGTTTCAAACGAGCGGACACACCGCTCTCGCAAGATTCAGGCGGCCGCGCGCGACGCAGTCGAGAAAGGCGTTGGCGTCGACGACGGTCCGAAGATATTGCTTCACGTGCGGCGCGGTCCAGCCCGGCCTGAGCGCCCTCACGAGCGTCGCGGCCGCCGTCACGTGCGCGGCCGCCGCCGACGTGCCGGAGTACTCGCGATACTGTGGGTTCGCCAGATAGTAGTGCGTGCTGAGTATCCCGTGGCCGGGCGCGGCGAGGTCGACGCTGCGCCTGCCGTAGTTCGAATACCCCGGCTTGTCGTCGTGGCGGTTCGTCGCCATGACGGACACCACGTTCGTCAAGCCGTAGGCCGGGTCGCTGTAGGACGCCGGCCAGATCGGCAGCTCGTCGTTGTTCGTCCCTTCGTTACCCGCGGCCGTCACCACGAGCACGTCGTGGAGGTCGGCGTACTCGATGGCGTCGTACAGCAGGGCGCTCTCGAGGCCGACGTGCCAGCTCAGGTTGATGACCCGGGCGCCCTCGTCCACCGCGTCGACGATGGCCCGCGCCGCCCTGTCGCCCGTCAGCTCGTTCCAGGGATCGTAGAACTTCTGCGCCAGGACCCGCACGATGAACGGCCACGTGGCGCTCGCGACGCCGACGGGGTTGTCCGTCACCGCGGCGATGGTACCCGCCAGCGACGTGCCGTGCCCGTCCTCGTCGTCGATGTGGTGGTCGGGCGGATTGACCACGAACCGCTTGCTGCGTGGATGCGTGCGGCCGTGTAGATCCGGATGCGTGCGCGCGATGCCGGAGTCGACGATCGCGATCGTGATCCGCGTCACCGGGACGGTCTTGAGGCAGTCCCACGCCACATCCGCACCCATCTGCCTCAGCGCCCACTGCTCGCCGAGCATCGGGTCTTGCGGGACGTACGCCGGCGTGAGCGGGACGTTTCGCTGGACGGACACCCCGTGGAGCAGGCTCAGATCGTGTAGCGTCTGCGCGGGAACCGGGTCGACGGTCCGCTCGACCTTCACCGACCGGTGCGCGTCCCGTTCCGCGAATTCCCAGGTGGAGACCGTCACGGGCTTGAAATCTTGGAGCGCGCTCTCGACGGTCTTGCGGTTGAAGATCCCCGCGTCCCCGCGGAGGATCGTGACGATCTCGCGGGACAGCTCGGCGAAGTCCATCACTCCGCCCCCGCAGCGCCGAGCAGCGCCACGAACCGCGGCGCGTTGGCCGCGTTGTTCAGCATGTTGAACAGCGCATCGGCGACGTTCACACCGGCCGCGTGGTCGAGCGGATAGTGCAGACCCGCGATGATGCGGTTCTTGCCGATCCGGTCGGCGAGGTAATCCAGCATCGTGGCCCGGAACGCGCCTGGCCGCGCAGCCTGGAGACACCGTGCCATCAGCCGGGCCTGCAACGAGTGGCCGGCTGGAAACGACGGCGTCACCGGCGGATCGATCATCGGCACCATCGCGGGGCACGTCTGCGAGGGCCGCGCCACCAGATTCGCCGCCTTCAGGACCATCACGACGTGCTCGCCGATCCGGCGGGCGGTACGGACGAGGAGATAGGTCATCGGATTCCGCGCGGGATCGATCGCCAGCATCCCGAGGAAGTAGCTGATGCATCCCTCGGCATCGTGCTGATCGATGATCTCCGCGAAGCGGTCCTCCCGATCCGGCGCGAGGTCGAGCATCAGCCGCAGCTGCGCCTCCAGCGTGGCCTGGTTGGCGACCGGGCTTGGCCCCAGCGCGGCGCTCAGCGCCGCCTCCCAGCCAACATTGCGGACGACGAACTCGTTCAGGTAGACGTACGATCGCAGATCCGGATCCCAGTTCGCGGGAAACGCGGGCAGCGGCCAGATGCCGATGTTGCCGACGCCCTGCGTGAGCTTGCGGTAGTCCGCGGTGTTGAACCGAACGCGAGACGGCGCCACCGACGTGGACGCGATTCCCACGCCCATGTTCATGTTCATATTCATGTTCATGTTGTCCCTGCTCATCCTGCACCCCCTTCGACCATAGCCATGGGGCGGCGATGGTAAGCCTTGTCGGTAGTCGACGACAAGCACCACCCAAAGCTGCCACATACGCAAGAACCCTCACCGAATCCCGCATGGGCGGAGTGCGCCGGCCGCCCGCGACCGCCGAGGAGCGCTGAAGCGAAATGCGACGCGGACTTGTGGCGGCATCGGCGGCCCCGTGACGATGGATAGGGATGACCAAAGGCGCTGGATCGCCGGAGGAGCCATATACGATGCGCTTGCTTCTGGGCGAAGGGTTTCGGGATCACACGGTTGTCATCACGATGAACGACTGCGGCGTCTACGCCCGCACGGGTGTCACGACCGACCCGATGACCGCTCGCGCCGCGGCCATCGCTGTGCCCTGTACCGAGGCGAGAGCGCGGATGGCGGTGTCGGTGACGCCCGGAGACCTGTGGGGCACCTTCGACGTCGACATCAGCCAGCATCCGCACGTCGCCATCAGCCTGGTCGGCGATGGCACCGTCGCATTCGAAACGTCCACCGTGCCGTTCCGCTGATCGCACCGTGCGTGCTCAGTCGCCCGTTCGCCTCACATCGGACGGGCTCCGACCGGTCGAGACGGGGAGGCAAGGCGTGAACAACGAACCCACGGAATGGTGGCGCTCGGGAGGCGCCGTCGCGGTGGCCGTCGCCCTCGTCGCCGGAGGCGTCGCCGGCCTGACCGCGCTCACGGAAACGGCGGCGCTCCGCTCCACGGTGAGCGAGACACCGTGGTACGTACACCTGGCGCAGGCTCAGGCGGAGCTCGCCGAGGACAATCTCACCGCGGCGACCTATTACGGACGCGAGGCCTATGCCGCGGCGGTACGCGGGCGTCGCGCAGACGGTCTCGTCGAGGTAGGCGACTTCTATCGCCGTCTCGGCGCGCGGGCCGGCCTCTCCGACGCGACGGCCCGCGCGCGCGACTGTTACATGACCGCCCTCCTGCGCGCCCGCGCGGAACGGTCGACGGACGGCTCGCTGAAAGCCGCCGAAGCGTTCCTCTCGCTGGGCGACGCGGAGATGTTCCAGCGTGG
>Ga0209382_10011527_pt1 | contig 10978 bp, 10 predicted proteins | sample SoiMetdeltSBSDD5_FD_187599 | JGI IMG/M metagenome (GOLD analysis project Ga0209382, IMG submission 187599) | Bulk soil microbial communities from a Populus tree surrounding site in Tennessee, USA - Soil MetaG P. deltoides SBSDD5 (SPAdes) (version 2) | ecosystem: Environmental > Terrestrial >...
GGTCGACCGTCACGATCTCGACGCCCATGCCGGCCGCCTCGGCCTGCTCCTTGAGGAACTCGGCGTCGGCCACGGTGGAGGCGGCCTGCGTGGTCGTGAAGCTGAAGTTGAGCGGCTGGCCGGTCTCCGCCGTGTAGTCGGCCACGGCCTCCTTGGCCTTGTCGAGGTCGTAGGAGGGCAGGCCGGTGTCGTCGAGATTGCCGACGTTGCCGGGGGCGAACGGGCCGGTGGCCCGGGTCAGGATGCCCTTCCCGCGGACCGCGTTGTAGTCGTCGAAGTTGAAGGCGTAGGCGAGGGCCTTGCGGGCATTGACGTTGTCGAACGGCGGCTTGGAGCTGTTCAGCATGATGTAGGTGACCTCGCCGAACTTGGTCGACTCGGTGAGGTTGATGTCACCGGAGTCGGCGATCCCCCGCAGGTCGGAGATGGTCGACGGGTCGCTGGTGTGCATGGCGTTGATGTCGCCCGACTCCAGGGCGTTGACCCGCTGAGCGACCTCGACGATCGGCACGAACGTGACCTCGTCCAGGTAGGGCAGCTGGTTGCCCTCGGCGTCCTTGGCCCAGTAGTCCGGGTTCTTCTCGGCCACGAACTTCTGGTTGGGGACCCACTCCTTCTTCATGAACGGGCCGGTGCCGATCATGTTCTCGGCGCAGTTCTGGGTGTCGTCCAGCTGGGCCTGCGCCATCATGCCGACGCGGCCGCTGCCGTAGAGGAAGGCGTCGAACGCGACCCACGGCTCCTTCATCGTGACCGACACCGTCAGGGGGTCGACGACGTCGACGGAGGCGATGTTGTTGAACGTGAAGCTGAACAGCAGCGGATGGCGGGTCGGGTAGGTGCCGCGGTAGGCGTCGAGGTTGTTCTTGACCACGGTCGCGTCGAGGGCGGTCCCGTCGTGGAACTTGATGCCGTCGCGCAGCTTGATGGTCCACATGGTGGCGTCGGCGTTGGGCTCGACCGACTCGGCCAGCCAGGGCTCGTACTTGCCCTCGGCGTTGGGCCGGGTCAGCGTGTCGTAGACGGTGCGGGCGACCATGATGCCGGAGATGGCGAGCTGGGCCTCGGGGAGGCACCAGCCGTCGGCGGTCTCGGCCTCGAGGCCGTAGGTGAGCTTGCCTCCCGGCGTCGGCGTGCCCTCGGCGCCGCCGGCGCTGTCACCGCCGCCGCCGGAGTCGTCTCCGCCCCCGCCACAGGCGGTGGCCAGGAGGGCCAACGCCATCACTGCTGCTACCCGCCGGTACCAGCTCCCACGCTTTGCTGTCGAAGCCACGTAGTTCCTCCTGGTCAGCGTCACCGCGGTCGCGGATGACACCAATTGGTGACGGCCGTCACATCTAGCGGGACGCTAAGGGAACGCCTGGACTCGTGTCAATTGCGGGTCTGACGACCGCGGCGGCGGCCACTCAGCGTGCCTGCGAGCCCCCCTCACCGGCCTCATCCACCCCTCGGAACCGTACCGAATGTGCTGGTGGACCTGCCGAGGGAGCAACCACGATGCACGCTAGAGGGCACAACGGGCTGAGGGAGCGCGCGGCGCGCTTGCGGGGGTGGCTGCGCCGGCGCTGGCGGCGAGCGGTGCTCGTCCTGGCCGTGCTCACGGTGGTCGTGCCGCTGGGCGCCGATGTCACCCGCAGCGCCATGTCAGGCAACGGCTGGAGCCTGGGCGAGGCGCTCGGCAGCGAGGCCGGCAACGTCGACTTCGACGAGATCAACATCGACGAGCCCTCGCCTGACGAGGTGGTCGACGCCGGCTTCGCCCCCGACCCCGAGTTCTTCTCCGACGACGAGATCACCGACACCCTCGGCCAGAGCCGCATCCCCGAGGTCGCCCTCGAGGCGTACGTCGACGGCGCCGACGTGGCCGACAGCGAGTACGCCGACTGCGGTCTGCCCTGGTCGGTGCTGGCCGCCATCGGCCGCGTCGAGTCGGACCACGGCCGCTTCGGCGGAGCCATGCTGCGCATCGACGGCTACGGCACCAAGCCCATCCGTGGCATCCCGCTCGACGGCCGCCGGGGCATCGCCCTGGTGCGTGACACGGACTTCGGGGATCTCGACGGAGACGACATCTACGACCGCGCCGTCGGGCCCATGCAGATCATCCCTTCGACGTGGGATGCCATCGGCATCGACAACAGCGGCGACGACCGCGCCGATCCCAACAACATCTACGACGCCGCCGCGGGCGCCGGCCTCTACCTCTGCAACGGCGACGTCGACCTGACGAAGCCCGGCCAGTTGGCCCGGGCCGTCCGCCGCTACAACCACACCGACGAGTACGTCCGGGTGGTGCTGGAGCTCGCGTCGGCGTACGACCGCGGCGAGATCGGGCCCGGGGTCGACCCCGCCGGCCTGCCCGAGACGCCCATGGACGCGGTGATGTTCGAGAACTTCGAAGACGTCGATCCCTCGCCGTACTCCGAGGGCGACTACGCCCCGTACGACCCGGACGATCCCGGGCCCGCGCCGTCGCCCGGCCGGCGGCCCGCCCCGCAACCCGCCCCCACGCCTACGACCCAGCCCGCCCCTCCGCCCCCGACGGCGAGCCCCGCTCCGCCGACGACCGAGAGCCCAGCTCCGCCGCCCCCGACCACCACGACGGCCCCGCCGGCCCCGACCACCACGGTGCCGCCGACCACGACCACACGGCCGAACGGCCCCACGACCACCGTGCCGCCCACCCCTACGACGGCACCGCCTACGCCGACCACCGAGCCCGGCGGTCCGGGCACGACGGCCCCGCCCGCCACCGATCCGTCGGCGCCCACCACCACGTCGCCGGCCGGCGACACCAGCAGCTCGATCCCGCCCGCGTCGGTCGGCTGGTCCCCCACCATGCTCGACTTCGTGACCACGACGGTCGCCCAGCGGGCGGCAGAATGTTCGGCGCCGGAGCCGAGCCCGGCCCCAACCCAACCGTCGGCCCCGGCGCCGAACGCACCTTGCTCCGCCACCGCCCCCACGGAGGAGGGTGAGGGCTAGGTGCCCGGCGGCCAGACGTTGGACCAGTTCCCGCCGTTGGACACGCACACCCGGTCGTTGGTGACCGTGAAGTTCCAGGTCGTGCCGCGGTCGCCGTTGACCGTGTACTGACCCGGCTCGGCCAGAACCGCGCTGCCGACCTCGGTGTAGCCGTCCGACCAGCGGAGCGTCACCGCCACCAGGCAGCCGTCGGCCTCGTTCACGCAGCTCGCCGCGGGCGGGGCGAAGGCCACGAACTTGTCGGGCGGTGCAAACACGGTGGGCATCGGCCCCGTCCCCGGCGGCCAGAGAGGGTTGCAGGTGGCGTGCCGCGGCGATGGAGCTTGCGTCGCGGGCGGGACGCTCCGGGGCGGAGCCGGCCCGGCGGTGGTGGGGATGGACTCGCTGACCGCCGCCGCCGTGGTCGTCGGGGCGACCGTCGTGCTGGTCGCGGTGGTCTCGACCGGCTCGGTCGTGGTCGACGTCGACCGCTCGGACAGCGCAACCTCGGTGCTGGCGTCGGGCGACGGGCTCGGATCGCCGCCCCGGGCGGCGAGCGCCACTGCGCCGAGGATCACCACGCCGGCGATCATCCCGGCCACGAGCGCGACGGGCCGTACCGGCCGGCGCCACCCGCCGGCGTCGCCCGCGGCCTCGGCCGCCGCCGCGTCCTCGGCCTCGTGGCTGCCCTCGCCCTCGCCCGTGTCCCCCATGGGCGGGGCACGCTAGCCGCGGCGTCAGATCAGCCGGCGATCGGTGGCCCAGCGGGTCAGCTCGTGGCGCGACGACAGCTGGAGCTTGCGGAGCACCGAGGACACGTGCGTCTCGACGGTCTTGATGGAGACCTCGAGCCGCCGGGCGATCTCCTTGTAGGTGTAGCCCCGGGCGAGCAGGCGCAGGACCTCCCGCTCCCGGGGCGTGATCTGGTCGAGCTCGGGGTCGAGCGCCGCCCCCGCGGGCAGGTCGCCGGCGAAGGCGTCGAGCACGAAGCCGGCCAGCCGGGGCGAGAACACCGCATCGCCGTCCCTCACCCGCTCGACCGCCGCCGCCAGGTCGTCGGCGCCGATGGTCTTGGTCACATAGCCGCGGGCCCCGGCCCGGATGACGGCGATGACGTCCTCGGCCGCGTCGCTCACCGACAGGGCCAGGAACACCACGCCAGGGTGGGTCGGCCGCACCGTCTCGATGACCGCCCGACCGCCCCCGCCCGGGAGGTGCACGTCGAGCAGCACGACGTCAGGATCCGTCCGGCGGATGCCCTCCACCGCCGTCTCGACGTCGGTGGCCTCCCCCACGATGTCGACCCGCCCCGCCAGCTCGGCCCGAACGCCCGACAAGAACAACCGGTGGTCGTCCACGAGGAACACCCGGGTCACGACACCGGCTCCGACCGCCCCGACACGACCAGCCCCAGCCCGATGGCCTCGCCACGGGGCGCGCAGTGGAGGGCGACGGTCGGGGTCACGACGCCATCTCCTACCACCCCGCCACCGCCAACCCCAGCCCGACCCGACGCCCTCGCCGCGGGGCGCGGGGGCGGAGCGTGACGGTCCAGATCACGACACCGGCTCCGACCGCCGCCGACACAGCCAACTCCAGCCCGACCCGACGCCCACGCCGCGGGGCGCGGGGCGCGGGGGCGGAGCGTGACGGTCCGGGTCACGACACCGGCTCCGACCACCCCGACACAGCCAACTCCAGCCCGATGGCCTCGCCGCGGGGGCAGGGGTGGAGCGTGACGGTCCGGGTCATGGCGCCGGCTCGGGGGCGCAGGTGACGGTGAGGCTGATCTCGGTGCCGTCGCCGGGGGCGCTGTGGACGGCGGCGCGGCCGCCGTGGCGGGCCATGCGGCTGACGATCGAGCGGGAGATGCCGTGGCGGTCGCCGTCGACGGTGGCCGGGTCGAAGCCCTGGCCCCGGTCCCGGACGAAGGCCTCCACGCGGCCGCCGGTCACCTCGGCGTAGACCGACACGTCGCGGCGGCCGCTGTGCTTGACCGCGTTCACCACTGCCTCCCGGGCCGCCTTGACCAGGGCCTCGACCCCGGGGTCGAGCGGGCAGTCGCCCACCACCACGACCTCGACCTCGATGCCCTGGTGGTCGGCCTCGACCTCGTCGGCCAGCCGGTCGAGCGCGGCGGCCAGCGTGGCCGGGACCCCGTCGCCACCCGGCGGGCGGCGGTCGTCGTAGAGCCAGGCCCGCAGCTCACGCTCCTGGCGCCGGGCCAGGCTGCGCGCCTCCTGCGGGCTGTCGGCGTGCCGCTGGATCAGCGCCAAGGTCTGTAGCACCGAGTCGTGCAGGTGCGCGGCCATGTCGGCCCGCTCCTCGGTGCGGATCCGCTCGCGCCGCTCCCGGCCCAGCTGGGCCGCCAACCGGGCGATCCACGGTCCCAGCAGCAGCGCACCGCCCACCGCGGTGGCCAGGACGGACACCCCGATGACCCCCAGCGACGCCAGGGCGCCGTTCGTGGCCAGGAACGTGCCGAGCCCCACGACCAGCAGGGCGGCCCCGGCCACGATCCGCAGCCACGCGACCCACCCGGCCCGCAGGGCGGAGACCGGGTTGCCCGGGAGCCGGCCGGCCAGGGCCCGCCAGCGGGTGTGCTCACCGTCCCCGGCCCGGGCCAGGGCCAGGCCGATCCCCAGCCCGGCGATGGCGGCCGGCCACACCAGCGTGTCGGGGAAGAAGGGCGCCGACCAGCGCACCAGCAGCAGCATCCCGAACGTGATGCAGCCCACGCCGAGCGCCAGCTCGCCCGCCCGCTCCCGAGCGGCCTCGGGCTCGGCATCGGTGGCGTCCCCGGGCAGCTCGCCCGGCAGCAGCACCCAGGCCACCACGTAGGCAACCACCCCGACGCCGTTGGCGAGGGCCAGGATGACCGTCGCCACCCGCACCACCAGCGGGTCGACGCCGATCCAGCGGGCCACGCCCGCGCACACCCCGGCGACGAGGCCGTCGTCACGGTCACGAGCCAGTCCGGCGGGCAGGCCGGCAAGCGGAGGTCGTCGGGTCGTGCTCATGTGTCCGACCCCATGATGCAGCCCCGAGGCCCGAAGCGCCTCGGGGGAGCCCTCAGGGGCATCCCTGATGGTGAAAGGCACCGGCCGACCTCATCATGGCGGCATGACCGATTCTCCCCCGCGACCCCCGGGGACCGGCTCGGGCCGGCGCCTGGTGCGCGAGCCCGAGGACCGCATGGTGGGCGGCGTGTGCAGCGGCGTCGCCGACGCCCTCGGCCTGGACGTGACGCTCGTCCGGGTCGCCACCGTGGTGCTCACCCTGATCACGCCGTGGACCATCGTCGCCTATCTCGTCGCCCTGTTCCTGGTGCCCGAGCGCGCGGCCGGCGAGCCCCGGATGCGCTCCGAGTACGACGGGCCCCTCGCGCACGCCCATCCCGCCGTCGTGGTGGCTGCCGTCGTGGTGGCGATCGCCCTGCTCGGCGACGCCTGGTGGCTCCATCCCGTCCCCGCCGCGCTCGCGCTGGTCGGCCTCGGGGTCTGGCTCGTCACCCGCGATCGCGCCACCGGATTGCAACATTTCACCGCTTGGGGTGGTCATGGCACTACTATTTCGGGTGACGTAGTGGACTCACCACCGTCTGATGTAACTGCTGAGTACGAAGGCACCGGGCCACCAGACGAGCCCTCTCCCCCGGGTTCGTCCTGGTCGCCCGGGGCCTCACCAGGCGACGCGCTGACCGAGCCGCTCTACGACCTGACCGAGCCGGTGGACGAGTGGTACTCGGTGCCCACGACGACATCGTCAGCCCCGCCGGCCCCGGCGCCTCCCCCGCCTTCGCCCGCGTTCGCCCCCATCGTCACCGCGGTCCTGCTGGTCGGCGGTGGGTTCCTGTGGCTGCTGGACTCGCTGGGCGCGGTCGACGTCGGCTGGCGGGGCGCGATGGCCGTCGGCCTGGTGCTGGTGGGCGTGACGCTGGTGGTGGCCACCTGGTGGGGACGGGCCTCGGGTCTCGTCGGAGTGGCCGTCCTGCTGGCTCTGCTCCTGGTGACGGACGAGGCCGTGCCCGTGCCGCTCAACGCCGGCATCGGCGACCGCACCGTGCTGGTCACCACGTCCGAGGAGGCCGAGGACCACCAGCAGCTCCTGATCGGCGGCCTGACCGTCGACCTCACCGGGATCCCGGCCCAGTCCGGCACCACGCAGGACGTCGAGGTGTCCGTGGGCATAGGGGAGCTGCAGGTCATCGTCCCCCGGGACGCCAGCGTCACCGCGGAGGCCACGCTGCGCGCCGGCGACCTCGACTGGCCCGGCCCGCCCGCCAGCAGCCACGAGAGCGGGGTCGACGTGGACCGCACGTTCTCGCTCCCAGGCGATCCGGGCGGTCCCCGCCTGCACCTCGACCTGACGATGGGCCTCGGCGACGTGGAGGTGGTCCGTGGATAAGCACCCGTTCGATCCCGTGACCTTCGTGCTCGGCAGCCTGGCCCTGGCCGCGGGTCTGATCGCGCTGGCGGGCGGCGAGCTGGTCGAGAGCGCCCGCGTGCTCCTGCCCTGCGGGTTGATCGCCTTCGGTATCGCCGTCCTGGTCAAGCTGGGCGGCCGGGCCCGCCACCAGCGCGAGCGCTAGGCCAGCACCGCCCGGGCCACCAGGTCGGTGCCGAAGGCGGTGAGGATGGCGAGGTAGAGCAGGCCGGTGGCCGCCATCACCGCCGAGTAGTAGCGCTCCCGCAGCGCGGCCCGGGTCACGCCCAGCAGCACGATGGTGGTCACCGCGCAGGCCACCCAGAACCAGCCGAAGGTGCCGCCGTAGCCATCGTCGATGTTGCCGTTGAGCACCGACACCATCCCCACCGGCCACAGCAGCAGCGCCACCTCGAAGGGCCACACGATGGCGGTCCAGCGCACCATCTCCAGCAGCGGGCGGCGGGCCAGGCCCGGCTGCACCAGGTACCAGTGGCCGAGCAGCATGCCGTCGGAGATCGAGCCGAGGAAGGCGGCGCCGGCCAGGGTGCGCAGCACCGACAGCAGCGCGGGGTCGCCGGCGGCGATGCCCGCCGCCACCAGGCCCGGGATGCCCACCAGCGGCGCCACCAGGTCGAGGACGGGCGGGAACTCGGCCACCGTGCGGTCGGCGGCTTCGGGCTCCCGCTCGATGCCGGTCATGGCCGCCACCCGGGCCGAACGGCGTTCGGCCAGCGCCCGCTGTCCCGCCACGCCCGCCTTGCGCCGCTGCACCGACACCACCAGCGCCACCGTCGCGGCCCCCGCCACCGCCAGCGAGGACGCCTCCCTCACCGGTACCGGGTCGATCCACAGGCCGAGCGCGAACGACCCGAGCGCCATCACGATGTAGGTGCCCCGGACCAGCCAGCCGTAGCCGATCCCCACCTCCCGGGCCCGGGTGGTGATCCACAGGAAGAAGAGGCCGCCGACCGCCCATTGCAGCAGGACGGTGGCGGCGTCGAGGCGGATCACGGCGTGCGAGGGTAGGGCGACCGGGCCGGAGCAGGGCAATCGACCCGGCCGCCCTCCCCCGTGGCATCAGCCGCCGACCTCGTTGAGGTTCAAGGCCCGGGTGTCGAGGACCTCGCCCTGGGCGTCGAGGAACCGGAACGTCTGGGGCTGCTCCTTCCCGCCGTGCACGATCATCACCGCGTAGCGCAGGCTCATCGGATCGCCGGGGTCGAACGGCTGGGCCTCGACCGTGGCGTGCTCGGCGCCGGGGGCATCGGTCGCCACCGAGGCGACCGCCGGTGCGAACAGCCCGAACACCACCGACACGTCGTCGTCGACCTGGGTCACGGACGAGAACTGGTCGCTGTAGCTGGTCGGCATCTGCGCCAGGCCGCACGAGCCGATGGTCACCTGACCGGCCACCCACAGGTTCATGCACGGCCGCTCGGCGATCCCGGGGAGGAACTGACCGGCCTCGACGACCCAGGGAACGTCGCCGTCCTCGGAGCGGCCCACCAGATGCCAGTCGGGGTGGTCCCCGGGCGTAGGCCTGGGAACAGGCATCGACTCGATCACCGCCGGGACCTGGTCGGCCACGGCCTCGCTGGCCACCACGGCCGCGATCGTGCCCGGTGCCGCCTGCCACACGACCACGGTGTCGCCCTCGGCGGTCGTCGTCTGCCAGCCCATGTTCCCCTCGACCGGGTAGGGCGTGGCGTCGTGCATCAGCGGCACCGTGTCCCGGGCGCTGGCGATGTCCCCGAACGCCGCATAGACGTCCAGGTTCCTCCCGACGTCGGAGTAGCGCCGCCCGACGGTGGGGGCCACGCCCGGCACCCAGCTGACGTCGACGTCCCACACGACCCAGCCGGAGTCGACGGCGAACCGCTCCACGCCGATGCCCTCGGCGACCAGCTCGTCGTGGACCATGGCCACCACGTTCTCACCGACGTCGCCGATCGGCAGGGTGATGTAGCCGACCGGCTCGCCGTTGGGCGCGGCGGTGAGGTGGCCCCGGCCGCTCTCGGTGCCGGTCATCGTCGACAGGGCGTCCGCCATGTGGTTGAGGTCGTCCGCCGTCGGCAAGGCCCCATCGGGCGGAGTGACCACGACGGTGAGGAGCCGGCCGCCCTCCGGCGGTTCCAGCAGGAAGGCCTGGGTGTGGTAGAGCACGCCCTGGTCCATGTGCAGGCCGGGCAAGGGCTCCAGGCCGTCGGGGATGTGGTCCGGCACGATCTCGGTGGGGGCCAGGCCGGTGCCATCGACGGGGGCGCCGATGGCCGAGGTGTTCGACGGGCGGGAGGGGTCGTGCCCGACCCACACCACGCCGGCCACGAGGACGGCGGCGGCGGCCGCGCTCGCCAACACCGTCCGGCGCAGCCGGCGGGAGCGCCGCGTCGCGAGATCGACCGGCGCGGCCAGGCCGGCGATGGGGACGGCCACTTCGTCCCGGCCGGCCCCATCCGTGTCGGCCGCCACGGCCCGGAGGGTGCGGGCGACCAGGTCGGCCGCCTCGATGTCGTAGTCGGGAGAGCGGCTCATCGGATGACGACCTTTCGTACCTTGGCGAGGCCCCGATGGATCAACGACTTCACGGTGCCGGGGCGGCACTCGAGCAGCCGTGCGATCTCCGCCTCGGACAGGTCCTCGTAGAACCGCAGGACGAGCGCCATGCGCTGGCGTTCGGGCAGGGCGCACAGGAGCGCCCAGGTCTCGTCGAGCTCGGGTAGGCCCGCCGAGAGCGGCACCGTGCGACCGAGCCGGGCGGTCTTGTCGCGGTCCCGGCCGGCCTGGCGCGCCGCGCGGCGGGCCTGGTTGATGACGGCGCGGCGCAGATACGCCTCGGGCACCTCCAACGTGGACCAGCGGCCTGCGCAGGCCGCGAACGCGTCGTGGACGATGTCCTCGGCCAACTCCGGCGACCCGGTCAGCAGGTGCGCGAGGCGCACCATGGCCGGTCGCAGGCGCCGGTATCCCTCCTCGACGGACTCTGGTCGGTCCGTCACGCCTCTGACCCCTGTCTCATGCACGGCTCAAAGAGCCCCGGGCCCCCTGCCAGGTTGCACCCCCCCCCGTGCGCTCGGCCTCTCAGCCGTCCACGACGGCCAGCCCGTGGTCGGCGCGGTTGAGCTCGTCGGGACCGCCCTCGGCCGCCACCACGATGTCCTCCAGCCGCAGACCGAAGCGGCCGGGCAGGTAGATCCCCGGCTCGACCGAGAAGGCGTGGCCGGGGGCCAGCGGGGTGGCGTTGCCCGAAACGATGTACGGGTCCTCGTGGGCCTCGACCCCGATGCCGTGGCCGGTGCGGTGGATGAAGCGGTCGCCGAAGCCGGCGGCGGCGATGACCCGGCGGGCGGTGTCGTCCACCTCCTGGCACGGCGTGCCGACGACCGCGGCGGCCACCGCCGCCCGCTGGGCCTGGTGCAGGACGGCGTAGGCCTCGGCCACCTCGGCCGGCGGCTCGCCCACGTGGACGCAGCGGGTGATGTCGCTGCAGTAGCCCACACCCTCGGCGTCGAGCATCGTGCCCCCGAAGTCGCACAGCACCACGTCGCCGGGGCCGATCACCCGGTCGCCGGCCTCGTGGTGCGGGCTC
>Ga0209382_10011528_pt1 | contig 10977 bp, 9 predicted proteins | sample SoiMetdeltSBSDD5_FD_187599 | JGI IMG/M metagenome (GOLD analysis project Ga0209382, IMG submission 187599) | Bulk soil microbial communities from a Populus tree surrounding site in Tennessee, USA - Soil MetaG P. deltoides SBSDD5 (SPAdes) (version 2) | ecosystem: Environmental > Terrestrial >...
TTTCTCTAATCCGAGTTTGCGATCGCGAACGTCAGGTGGCTACCTCTCGACATCGCGCGCATCGTGACGAGGGGACAGACGTTCGTCGAGAAGCCGGATCTGAGCAGGGTCGACGAGGTCGGCTTTGCCGATCTGCTGCCCGGCAGCGGCCACGGGTGGGGCGGTTTCGTGAACGTCGGCCGATTCGAAGTCTACGGACGGGCCGTGAAACGTTAGGGCCGGATCGCTCAGGCGCGTGTCGGTGCGATCGTCGCACCGACATGCCTCGTCGCTTATGCGTTTGGCCGCGGCCGCGACGAGCGCGCGCGCTTGGGCGGCGCACTCTGCGGCAGGCGTGCAACGCGGCGGCCCGGTTGACTCAACTGCAGCAGTGACTGCGCCTCGGGGAACAGACCGAGTGCGAACTGCAGTTGCGGATCCCGCTTGGCCAGGTCGGAGTAGGTGCGGCCCTGGCCGAACAGGTCGCTGTTGAGTTCCTTCTGAATCGACGCAGTGATGTAGGGCAGGTCGGCCTGCCATGCCGCGTCCTCCAGGCGAATCGGCGTCTTCTGCACCATCTGCTTGAACTCATTCAGCATGGCGCTCGAGACCTCGAAACCGACGGACAGCACGTGCTGGCTGTCGACGTTCGGCTTGGTGGCGATGCGCGTGTCGCCCTCGCGGGTGTAACGCTCGGCGAATTCCTCGAACAGGCCGCGAGCGGCGATCGTCCGCGCCAACCGCGACGGCGTGAAGCCGTCCTCGAAGCCGTCGATGCGGCGATCGGGTTCGATGCCGCCGCCGCCGTAGACGCGGCGGCCGCCGTCGGTGTATTTGAGCTCGCCAGCAGTACGCGGGCCAGTACTCTGCTCGCGGAGCGTGTAGGTCAGGTACTCGTCGAAGCTCGAGTCCCACGGCCGCTGAATCAGGCGACCCGCCGGTGTGTAGTAGCGGGCGGTGGTGATGGCGGCGCCGGCACCGCCGCTCAAGCGGTACACCGACTGCACCAGCGCCTTGCCGAACGTGGTTTCGCCGACGATCAGCGAGCGATCGTGATCCTGAAGCGCGCCGGACACGATCTCCGAGGCGCTGGCGCTCGAGCGATTGACCAGCGTGATCATCGGAATGTCGAGATAGTCGCTGGGCTCGGTGGCGCGGTAGTCCTGATCGGAGTTCTCCGTCCGGCCGCGGGTATAGACGATCAGTGAGCCGCGCTTGAGGAAGCGATTCGCCACCAGGATCGCCTGGTCGAGCGCGCCGCCGGGGTTGCCGCGCAAGTCGAAGATGAGGCGCTTCATCCCTTGCTTCTTCAGGTCGGCCAGCGCGTTGCCGAGATCGTTGTCGGTGTGCTCCCCGAAGTCCTGTAACTTGATGTAGCCCGTGTTGCTGTCGAGCATCACGGCGGCGGGCACGGTGTTGATGCGAACCTCGTCGCGCCGGACGCGCATCGGGATCTGATCGGTGTAGGTGGTGCGCTTGACCGCGATGTTGACGCTCGTGCCCTTGGGTCCCTTGATGCGGCCGACCACGCGATCGCTCTGCCAGCCTTTGGTCGACTCGCCTTCGATGGCGGCGATGATGTCGCCGCGCCGCATGCCGGCTTCATACGCCGGTGTGCCTTCGTACACGCCGGCCACCGTGATGTCGCCGTTCACCGTGCGGATGAGCACGCCGATACCGTAGTAGCGTCCCTCCTGCCGCTCGCGGCTCTGCGCGAAGCTGCGCGGGTCCATGAAGCTCGAATGCGGGTCGAGCGTTTGCAGCAGGCCGGCGATCGCGCTGTAGACCAGTCGATCGGACTGCACTTCGCCCAAGTACGTCTTGTCGACGGCGGTCAAGGCCGCCGCGAAGACCTTGTATTGATCGGAGACGGGATCCTGCGCAGCGAGCGTCGTGTGTCCGAAATACACGGCCGTGACCGCGCACATCACGATCGTGATGGCGGCGACATGACGGCCGTAACCCTGGCGGAGCCGAATCGACGCTGAACGGAATCTGCGCATGAAAATATCCTCGTACTGGCTTACCCGTCTTGCCGATCGTTCGTATCAGCGGCGCGGCGCTTCTTGACCTGCTCCCACGCGTCGAGCCGCCGTTTGATTTCCTTTTCGAAGCCGCGATCCGTGGGGCGGTAGTACGTCTTGCCGGCCAGTGACGGTGGCAGGCATTCCATGCCGGTCACCGCATCCGGGTCGTCGTGGGCGTACTGATACCCCCTACTGTAGTCTAGCTGTTTCATCAGCTTTGTGGGGGCGTTACGAAGGTGTAACGGCACTGGATCAGCGGCCTGAGTGTGGGCGTCGGCGGCAGCGGAATTGTAAGCCATATACACGGCATTGCTCTTTGGGGCAGTGGCCAGATACAAAGCGGCCTGTGCCAGCGCAGTATTGCCCTCCGGCATCCCGATAAAATGGGCCGCTTCTTTGGCCGCGACCGCCACCATCAGCGCCTGGGGGTCAGCATTGCCCACATCTTCAGAGGCGAACCGGACCAGCCGACGGGCGATATACAGCGGGTCCTCCCCGGCTTCCAGCATCCGCGCCACCCAATAGACCGCCGCATCGGGATCGCTATTCCGCATGGATTTGTGAAGCGCGGAAATCAGGTTGTAGTGCTCCTCGCCCCCTTTGTCGTACAGCAATGCCCGCCGCTGAATGGATTGATCGAGCTGAGCCATGCCGAGCTGGCGCACGCACGTCTCCGGATCCATCGGCGCCGACGCCGCGGCAAACTCGAGGAGGTTGAGCGCCGTCCGCGCATCGCCGTTGGCGAATTGGGCGATCGCCGCGACGGCCTCGTCGGTGACGACGATATCAGCGCCGCCGAGTCCGCGCTCGCGATCGGTCAGGGCGCGTCGCAGAATCTGCACGATGGCGTCGTGCGTCAGCGGCTGCAGCACGAAGACCTTCGAGCGCGACAGCAGCGCCGCGTTCACCTCGAACGAAGGGTTTTCCGTGGTGGCACCGATGAGCACGATGTCGCCGGCTTCGACGCGCGGCAGGAACGCGTCCTGCTGCGCCTTGTTGAAGCGATGGATCTCGTCGACGAAGACGATCGTCCGGCGACCGGATCGGCGGCGGCGCTCCTGCGCCGTCGCCATGACTTCTTTGATCTCCTTGATACCGGAGAGGACGGCACTGAAGGGAACGAACGAGGCCTTTGTCGTCTCCGCGATCACCCGCGCCAGCGTCGTCTTGCCGGTTCCTGGCGGCCCCCACAAGATGATCGATTGGAGCAGGTCGCGCTCGATCGCGTCGCGCAGCGGCTTGCCGGGCGCCAGGAGATCGTCCTGTCCGACGATCTCGTCGAGCGTTCGCGGGCGCAGGCGTTCTGCGAGCGGCGTGCCCGGTGGAGGCGCTCCGGTCGTGGACGGATCGGGCTCGTCGTCGAAGAGGCTCATCGTCGCGCTCGGCGTGCGGCGTACACGAGAACGGCCGCGGCAGAGGCCACGTTCAGCGACTCGACCGGTGCGGCCATCGGCACCGAGACGCGCGCGTCGCACCGCGCCACGACCTCGTCGCTGAGACCGGCGCCCTCGCTTCCCATCACCAGCGCGATCTTGCCGGCCCAATCGATCGCATCGGGTTCGTCGCCGCCGCGTGGCACGGCTGCGACCGTCCGGACACCGCCGGCTCCAAGACAGGCCAGGGCCGAGGCGGTGTCCATTCCCGTGATGACGGGAAGCCGCAGCGCGCTCCCCATGCTGCCGCGCACCGCTTTCCACGAGAACGGGTGCGCCGACGCGCCGCACACGAATGCGCCGGTGACGCCGCCGGCTTCCGCGACTCTGAGGATCGCGCCGACATTGCCTGGCTCCTGAACATCGACGACGACAAGCACGAAGGCGAGGTCGCGGCCGCACAGATCCTTGGGATCGCTGGCTGGACGCGCGACGATCGCGGCGATGCCCGACGGCGTCTTCACCGGGCTCAATGCGTCGAACACCTCGTCTGACGTTTCGATCACGTCCACGCCCTCACGCGCGAGCGTCGTTGCAAGACGGCTCTCCTCGCCATCGGCGCGCAGGCTCGACGAGGCGACCGCGACGACCTCGAACGACAGACCGGATGCATGTGCATCCTGCACGAGGTGGGCGCCGTCGAGCAGCACATGTGTGCCGCTGTGGCTGCGGGCCTCTGCGGCCGCTCGAAATCGTGACACGAGCGGGTTCTGTCGGCTGGTGATGATCTTCACGTGTGGCGCGTCTTCGGCGTGCAAGCGCTCGATTCCAATATGCTACAGTCTGAATTCAGCGATGAAAGACCGGATTATGAAGCGTTTCAACGACGAGATCGCCGCGCTGGAGCGCGAGCTGAAGGTCGATCTGCCGAAGGAGATTCAGCGCGCGCGCGAGCTCGGCGACTTACGCGAGAACGCCGAATACAAGGCGGCCAAGGACCGGCAGGACATCGTCAACGCCCGCATCGCCATGCTGAAGCGCCGGGTGGGTGAGATTTCGCTGATGAACCTCGACCGCATCCCGCACGGACGCGCCGGTTTCGGCTCGACGGTCGAACTCAAAGAAGCCAACGGCGAGCTGGTGAGGTTTCAGTTGGTGATGCCCGAGGAGGCTGATGCCGAGCGCGGGCTGATTTCGACCTCGTCACCGATCGGACGCGCCATCCTCAACAAGGAAGAAGGCGACGAGATCGTCGTGAAGACGCCGAGCGGTACCCGCACATTCGATCTGTTGAAGCTGACCACCATCCACGACGAGGCCTGACCGCCCCAGTGGCGCCTTATTCACCTGAGCGTCGCACGGCGTTGGTTCTGACGGGCACGGGCGCGCACGGGGCCTACCATGCCGGGGCGCTGCGCGCGATTCAGGAAGCCGGGGTGAAAATCGACGTCGTCGCGGGCCACGGGATTGGCGCGGGCAGCGCTGCGCTCGCGGCGATTGACGGCGGCGCACGGTTGTGGGAGGCCGACGGGGTCTGGCGCGCGCGCGGCGTGACGCAGTTATACGGCTGGCGCTGGCCGCTTCGCGTCGGCGCCTGGATTGGCGTCGGGCTCGTCGCGATCCTGTTGGTGCCCCTCGCGGTGCTCGTGGTCGGTCTGCTGGTGTATCTGATCGGCTTCCTGCTGGAAATGCTGCAGGTCAATCAGGGCGCGGCGCTCATCGCGAGCTATTCGGCGTGGCAGCAGAGCGCCTTCGCGGGGACAGGACTGCCGACGATCGTGCCGCGTGCCGCGACGATTGCGCTGACGGCGATCATCGGCGTGCTCGGCATCGCGGCGTTCCTCGCGAGCCGGGGCGTGGGCGCCCGGCGGGTTCGCGGCGGCTGGTGGTGGCGTATCATCAGCGCGCCACTCGATGCGCGCGCCGCGTCGGAGCGCTTCGCGGACGCGCTGTGGGATCTGATCCGCGGCGCCGCGCCGCTGGCGCGGCCGGGGCGCGCGGTGCTGGGCCGGCGATTCTCAGAGCTGATTGCCGAGAACCTTGGCCAGCCCGGCTTCCGTGAGCTGCTGCTCGTGGCGACGGACCTCGACGCCCGCCGCGATATCGTCGCCGCGCTCCTCGCCGAGCCGTTTCGTCGCGATTTCCTCGCGCCGCGGGTCGGCGTCGATCGGCGTTCCGAGGTGCTCGATCTCACCGGCGTCGGCCGCGACCACGCAATCGACATGGTGGCCGCCGGCTTGTCGGCGCCACTCATCAGCGAGCCGCATCGGCTCACGTTCGCGTCCGACAGCTTCTGGCGCGGCGAAACGCATCGCGTGTGCGATCGGCCCGGCGCGCTTCAACGCCTGCTCGAGGAGGTCGCGGCCGCCGGTGTGCGGCAGGCGATCATTGTGAGCGGCGTCGCGAACGCGGCCGCGCCCCATCGTCTGCGGGCCGCTCGGCTCGACCTCCGCGGCCGCTTCGGCGAATTCCAGATGGCGGCCGAGGCCGTCGCGCTGCGCGACGCGATCGAGGCCACGCGGGTGTATTTCGAATCGATCTACCTCGTGCAACCGGCGCACAATGCCATCGGTCCGTACGACCTGCACGGCGGGTACGATGACGCCTCCGATCGCCGGCAGGACGTGATCGAGCTGGCCGAACGCGCGTACGAAGACACCTACCGGCAGTTCATCGAACCGGTCGTCGGCGCCAGCGGCGAACAGCTGGCGCGACACGCCGCCGCTCCCGCAGCCCCATTCAGCTCGCGCTGATCGTTCGCGACCGCCCACGGATCGGCGCTCGTGTCTGGTGCGTGTCGATTTGTGTCTGGTACGTGTCGAACGCCTCGATTCGCCGATCCCTGTGCAAATCGCACTCTTTTCGGGAAGGAGATTGCAGACAATCGGGGGACTCAGCTCGGTGCGCCCTCGAGCTGCAGCCGAGTGGGAAGGCGAGGCGATGAGCACTTCGGAAGCGGTTGCGCGACAGGTGAGTCTCGATCCAGCCGGAGCCGCGTTCTTCGTCGATGCGATCGATCAGCGCGCCGCGCGGCATGGCCGATGCATCGATCACGATCTCGATCTCATGCAGCAGAGCTATCGGCTTCGCTATCACGTCTACTGCGTCGAACGAGCGTTCCTGCACGCCCCCAACTATCCCGATCGGATCGAGATCGTCAGACACGATCCAACGAGGACGCTATGGCTTCGGTTTGCCGTCCAGCAGGTGTGGAAGTGCGGTCTCTTCACCGGCGGCGAGCAGGCCGCTGCGTGAATATGTCAGCAGCTTGTCGCGCGTGTCCGCGATATCCAGATTGCGCATCGTCAGCTGACCGATGCGGTCCTGCGGCGTGAACGCCGACTCGCCCTTTTCCATGGTCAGGCGCTCAGGCTTGTAGGTCAGGTTGGGGCTTCGCGTGTCGAGGATGGAGTAGTCGTTCCCGCGGCGGAGCTCGACGACGACCTCGCCGGTGATCGTGCTCGCGACCCATCGTTGCGCGGATTCGCGCAGCTTCATCGCCTGCGGATCGAACCAGCGCCCCTGATACAGGAGGCGCCCCAGGCGCCGGCCGCTGTCGCGGTAGTCCTCGATCGTGTCCTCGTTGTGAATGCCGGTGACCAGCCGCTCGTAGGCGATGAAGAACAAGGCGAGACCTGGCGCTTCGTAGATGCCGCGGCTCTTGGCCTCGATGATCCGATTCTCGATCTGGTCGCTCATTCCGAGCCCGTGCCGGCCGCCGATGCGGTTGGCTTCCATCATCAGCGCGACCAGGTCGCCGAATCGCTGGCCGTTCAACGACACCGGCATCCCTTCTTCGAACGTGACGGTCACCTCCTCTGGTTTGACGACGACGTCGGGCCGCCATGAGGCGACGCCCATGATCGGCTCGACGATCTTGATGCTGCTGTTCAGATGCTCCAGATCCTTGGCCTCGTGCGTGGCACCGAGCATGTTCGAGTCGGTGGAATAGGCCTTCTCCACGCTCATGTGGTAGGCGAGCCCGGCGCGCTGCATGTATTCCGACATCTCTTTGCGGCCGCCGAGCTCGTCGATGAACGCCTGATCGAGCCAGGGCTTGTAGATGCGCAGCGAGGGATTGGCGAGCAGGCCGTAACGATAGAAGCGCTCGATGTCGTTGCCCTTGAACGTACTGCCGTCACCCCAGACGTTGACGTGGTCGTCCTTCATCGCCAGCACGAGCATCGTGCCGGTGACGGCACGTCCGAGCGGCGTGGTGTTGAAGTAGGGGACGCCGGCCGTCGAGATGTGGAACGCGCCGCACTGCAGCGCCGCCACACCCTGAGCCGCGAGCTGGGCGCGGCAGTCGATCAGCCGTGCCTGTTCGGCACCATAGAGCAGCGCTTTCTTGGGGATGGCGTCGTAGTCGGGCTCGTCGGGCTGACCCAGGTTGGCGGTGTACGCGTACGGGATCGCACCTTTGGCGCGCATCCAGTGAATCGCGGCGCTCGTGTCGAGGCCGCCCGAGAAGGCGATGCCGACGCGTTCGCCAACGGGGATCTTCTGCAGAATCGTGGACATGTGAGGTTCCATCATAGTGACGGGTCGCCCCGGATTGCCACTATCGCGCCATCTCGTTTAAGGTACTGACAGCTTCTCTCTCGCGTTTTGATCCCGCGCGTGCGTTAGCGGCCCGCCGCAGATCGCCCCCGGATTCTTCAATGAGGCGCAGCCTGACGTGACATCTCATCGTGTTGCTCCATACGTCTTTGCGACGTTCGGATTGGCGCTGCTGTTGTCATGGCCGGCCGCAGCGGCCGCCCAAAGCCGGCTGACGCCACCGGCCTTGCCATCGAACAGCCCGTTGCTGGGCGGCGTGCCGACTGGAACGGCCACGGCGGAGCCGATCCCCCTTTCGATCGCCGACGCGATCCGCCGTGCGCTCGAGCACAACCTTGGCGTGCTGCAGGCCGAAGAGGCGGTCGAGCGCGCCACCGGCGCGCGCTGGCTGGCGTTGAGCGAACTGCTGCCGAACGTGAACGGGTCGGTCAGCGAAACACGCCGGAAGACGAATCTCGAGGCGTTTGGCTTTCCGCTCGGCCCGACGTTTCCGCGCGTCGTCGGCCCGTTCAACGTATTCGACGCCCGCGTCTTCCTCCAGCAATCGGTGTTCGACCTGCAGTCGATCAACGCCGCTCGTGCCGAGTCGCACCAGGTGAGCGCCGCCCGTCACAGCTACCGCAGCGCCCGTGAGCTCGTCGTGCTCGTCGCTGCGAATCTGTATCTCGAGGGGCTCGCCGCCGACGCGCGTGCGACCACCGCGCGCGCCCAACTCGAGACGGCGCAAGCGCTGCAGGCCCAGGCCGAGGACTTGAGGCGGAGCGGAATCGTGGCGGGCATCGACGTCATTCGCGCGGAAGTTCGCGTGAGCACCGAGCGGCAGCGGGCGACGGCGGCGCGCGCCAGCTTCGAGAAGATCAAGCTCCAGCTCGCGCGCGTGATCGGCCTGCCGACCGGACAGGCGATCACGCTCTCCGACGAAATCCCACCGGTGCCGGTGCCGGAGATGACGCTCGAGCAGGCGCTCGACCGCGCCCACCGCGATCGCCCCGACTATCTGGCGGCGCAAGACCGTCTCCGTGCGGCCGAGGCCGCTCGCGAGGCGGCGCTCGCCGAGCATTGGCCGTCGGTGTCGGTCAGCGCCGACTACGGCGCGATCGGCTTGACGGCAGCGTCGGCGCTGTCGACGTTCGCCATCACGGGCATCGTCAACGTTCCAGTGTTCGACGGCGGAAAGACCCGCGCGCACGTCGTGCAGGCAACCGCCGACCGCAACAACCGGCGAGCCGAGTTGGACGACATGCGCGCGGAGATCGACTACGACGTGCGCGCGGCGTTTCTCGATCTGCAGTCGACGTCGCAGCAGCTGCAGGCGGCGACGAGAGCGCGCGAGCTCTCGGCACTGCAGTTGACCCAGTCGCGCGATCGGTTTGCCGCCGGGGTGGCCAACAACATCGAGGTCATTCAGGCGCAGGAAGCGGTGGCGCTCGCCAACGAGCAGTACATCGACGCCATGTTCGGGTACAACCTATCGAAGGCGGTGCTCGGTCGCGCCCTGGGCACGGTGGAAGAGGCGATCGCCAAGTATCTCGGAGGGAAGTGATGTCGTCACGTGTTCGGATCATCGCCGCGGTCGCGGTCGTCGCCCTGCTGGCGACGGCGGTCTGGCTGTGGCTCCGCCGCGGTGTCGAATCGACCGACGACGCCCAGGTCGACGCCTACGTGACGCCGGTGGCATCGCGCGTTGGCGGCACGGTCCTGCGTGTGTCGGTCGCCGACAATCAGCAGGTGGAGGCCGGCGCCCTGCTCGTCGAGATCGATCCGCGTGACTACGAGGTCGCGCTCGACCGGGCGCGTGCGGAGCTGGCCAACGCCGAAGCCGAATCACTTGCCGCCAATGCGAACGTACCGATTACGTCGACAACGACCTCGAACACGGTGTCGGCGGCCCGCGGCGGTGTCGAGCGCGCGCGGGGAGCGGTTGTCGAAGCCGAGCATGGCCTCGAAGCAGCGAAGGCACGTCTGGCGGTGGCGCAGGCCCGGAAGCGTGAGCTCGACGCGACGGCCGTCAAGGACGCGCGCGACGTCGAGCGGCTCAAGGGGCTGCTCGCCAAAGACGAAATCCCGCAGCAGCAATACGACACGGCGGTCGCGCAGGCCGAGTCGTCGCGTGCGGCGGCCGACTCGGCGGCATCGCAAATCACCGAGGCCGAGGCGGCGATCCGTGTCGCCGACAGCCGGCTCTCGCAGGCGCGTGCCGGCGAGTCGCAGGCCGCGGCCGAACTGAATACCGCGCACACCGCGCCCGAACAGGTCGCGATCACCCGGGCACGCGCGGCCTCGGCGGCCGCCCGCGTCAAGCAAGCGGCCGCAAGCGTCAAGCAGGCGGAACTGAACCTCGAGTACGCCACGGTGAAAGCGACTTTCAAGGGAACCGTCAGCCGCAAGGCGGTGCAGCCGGGACAAGTGGTGCAGCCCGGCCAGCCGATGATGACGCTCATTCCACTCGAACAGGTGTGGATCACCGCGAACTTCAAGGAAACGCAACTCGAGGACATGCGGCCGGGGCAGCGAGCACAAGTCGACGTCGATGCGTACGGCGGCCGATCGTTCACGGGCAAGGTCGACAGCATCGCCGCGGCCACCGGCGCCAGGTTCAGCCTGCTGCCGCCGGAGAACGCGAGCGGCAACTTCGTGAAGGTCGTGCAGCGCGTGCCCGTGAAGATCGTTCTCGACAACGGCCAGGACCCGGAGCACCTGCTGCGCCCCGGCATGTCGGTGACGCCGACCGTCTATACCAAGTAGACGGTTCGAAGGGATCGTCGTAGAGGCGGGTCGTTAGACCCGCCGTGAGCAAGATTCGATTGAGCAAGATCGTCAACCCCTGGATCGTCGCCATCGCGGTGATGTTCGCCACCTTCATGGAGGTGCTCGACACCACCGTGGTCAACGTGTCGCTGCCACACATCGCCAGCAGCATGTCGGCCACCACCGAAGAAGCGACGTGGGGACTCACGTCGTATCTGGTCGCCAACGCAATCGTGCTGCCGATGACCGGCTGGCTGGCGTCGATGCTTGGACGCAAGCGGCTGCTGATG
>Ga0209382_10011529_pt1 | contig 10977 bp, 10 predicted proteins | sample SoiMetdeltSBSDD5_FD_187599 | JGI IMG/M metagenome (GOLD analysis project Ga0209382, IMG submission 187599) | Bulk soil microbial communities from a Populus tree surrounding site in Tennessee, USA - Soil MetaG P. deltoides SBSDD5 (SPAdes) (version 2) | ecosystem: Environmental > Terrestrial >...
CGCATGCTGCGCCCGGGCGACCAGGCGTTCTTCGACATCCTGCAGAGCTTCATGGGCTACCGCACCTGCTACTACCGCACCTTCAACGTCGGCCGCGCCACGCCCGTGCAGCACGACGCCTACAAGACGGCGCGCGAGTGGCTCGACAAGGCGATCGCGCTGATCAAGCCGGGGGTGTCGACCGACAAGGTCTGCTCGGTATGGCCCAAGGCGCCGGAGTTCGGCTTTCCCGACGAGATGTCGGCCTTCGGCCTGCAGTTCGGCCACGGCATCGGCTGCGCCATCCACGAGCGCCCCATCATCTCCCGCGTCGTGTCCCTGGATCACCCCACGGAGATTAGGGAGGGCATGGTGTTCGCGCTGGAGACCTACTGCCCGGCCAAGGACGGCTACTCCGCCGCGCGCATCGAGGAGGAGGTGGTGGTCACCGACAAGGGGTGTCGGGTTATTACGCTGTTCCCGGCGGAGGAATTGCCGATTGCGAATCGGTATTGACGGAACCAAACTACTCCAACCCTCTTTGGCAATTAAGTTGGCAATGGATTTTCGGGCATGATCGAAAACCAAGCGCAGTCCAAGTTAGACTGGTCAAAGATTGCCACCAGAATTGGTGTGAACTTTATCCTGCTTGCGGCCCTCGGTTTGGTCCTCGCTCTTGGTCTTGTGTGGGGGTTCTCTAGCTTTTTCGGACAGGGGCTTAGCCATTACCCATGGCACGTAGTGCTCTGGATAGATCTGCTCTTCATCTTGATTGCCGCGGTGCTCTCCGCAATTGCGGAAGACCCATCCGATTCGCAGGCGCAATCATTGTCACTTGCTAGCTTTGTTATTGCGGTTGGCACACTTGGATCGCTCGGCACCCATGCAGGTAAGGTTTGGCGGAGCATTGAGGCTGGCTGGAAGGAGCTCGACGATCCAACCATTCTCAGCGAAATGCTCAAGGTTCATTTGGGCCAGACAGATGGCTTGCTCGTTTACCTCATACTGACTGTGGCAATCATCATAATTGCCTTGGTCCTCGCTTGCAGCTCGGCATTTGCGCTTCGCAACAGCTCGCGCGGTTATTGGGTGTTCATCGTCTCGGCCTTCCTGTTTGCATTATACACCATCTTCAACCAGAGGTGGGACGTTTCCGGCCCGGAGTTGGCACCCTTTGACCGGTGGCAATTCCTCTCGCTGGGAGTAGGGGCTACCATTCTTCTGGCCTCGCTCTTCCTAGCCGTTGAGTTCGCGAACGCAACAGCGGACGCTGTAGGTTCGGTGAGTCGGCATTTCAGTGCGGATCGACCGCCTTCCGCTAGGGAACGGAGGACATCCAGAACTGAGCCGCTGGATGGGGTGCGAGCAGCAGTTTCATTGCTGAGCGCTATTCCTCGATGGGCATGGTTGATCGCCGTAGTCGTACTAATATGGTCCTTGCCAACGATGGAGCAGAGTTTTCCGCCAGACATCGCTCCACGCGTAGTCAGTATGATCGGTTGGTTTGCCTACATGGCGCTTGTCATACTCGCGTTCTCCCTGCTGCCCGACATCGTGAACGTGTTGACCGAGGTCAAGGTCTTCCTGCGCAGAAAACTTATCGACCCTCTCGTCGGAATGTTTAGATGGGTTTTTTCGGGCGGCCGCAACACGGAGGTGAACACGACACCGGAAGAAGACGAGAGGTCGAGAAAAGACCCCGACACCAAAGAAGATCAGGACACTCGGAATGGACGCGACAAGCAGCTTCCACCTATTTCGTGGTCCATGCCTTGGTGGGATAGGCTCAAAACAAGGTTTCAGGAGCATGTATGGCCTCTCTTAAAGCCTGTGCCGATTTACCGCTTGAAGGCGGCCAGTTTGGCAGTCTCAGCCGTGCTGGTTGTGCTTGTTCTGGACTGTGTGTTCAATTTGCCTACGCCGTATCAGCCCGCCGTCGAATGGTCGGGCGGAAGGCAAGCCTTAAGCCCGGTCGGAGACACAGCAGGCAGGAGCCGAATGCCACCCCTTCGCTTCTGGCAGGCAAAAGTCAAATGCACCATTACTGACCCTCCGGCTTGGGCGCTTTTCAAGGCTGATGCTCTGCATGCGAGCGCAGGTTCTTGCAAGCCTGCGGAGGAAATCCCCTGTCTGCCAGCAACTATTGTGGTGGCCGGCTCCGCATCTGCCGAGAGTTCACCTGATGACGAAATGAAACGTGTGCGGGATAGGGAACTTGCACGAAACCGGGGGAAAAATCTGGCTCGCATTCTCGAGGGTGATTTCAGGGAACGTTGCGGGAAAAACGCGAGAGTGCAATCCTATGTGCTCAATCTCGGTCGCTACGCTCGAGGATCGCTCGATAAGATTGGCCAGCGGGAGCTTGTAGTGCTCCTCAGTCGGGGCGACGAGGATCACGTGACGACAGCCAACGTCTTGGAAGCCTATACTGCGGCGGAAGCCCGATTTGCGGAGTACTCAAGCTGCGACTTTTACCTATGGAGTTCCAGGGATGTCAATTTCGTCCGCAAGCTCACTTGCGGCAAGGTCAGCAGTCGCTAGACTATTTGCGCCACGTGGCGGTGCGGCAGTGCCTGCGCGGAAGCGAGCACGAATATTCTTTTTCATCCTGCTCATGATGAGCGCGCATCTTACGCGTTCATGTGAGGCTGAGGGGGCGCTAGCGCTCGGCTTTCCATCCGACGCCCCGAAATACGGTGTGGCCATCGGGTGGACCGTGAACTTCCCCAACGCAACCGAAGCAGAAAAGAGGGCTATGGAACTCTGTACCAGCTACGAAGGCACGGGTCCGCCCGCTAGGGAGGCGTGTACGGTTGTTGACACGTTTGCAAAGGAATGCCTGGCAATCGCTTTGGACTCGGAGCCCGGCGCGGATGGTTTCGGTTGGGCCGTCAGGCAGACTAGAAGCAAGGCGGAACATGATGCGGTGGCGAACTGCAGAGCAACGGCTAATCAAGGACGCGTCCAGCTCTGCAAGGTTGTTGCCAGCTGCTGTGACGGTAGGCGATGTGAGTTGAAGAAGTGATCGCCCAGGGGAGTTTGCACAACAGCTGGAGGATCAACGCCATCTCCGGCGAGCGCTGCAACCCCCACCCCCACAACTTCACCGACCGCATGCTGCGCCCCGGGGACCAGGCGTTCTTCGACATCCTGCAGAGCTTCATGGGCTATCGCACCTGCTACTACCGCACCTTCAATGTCGGCCGCTCCACGCCGGTGCAGCACGACGCCTACAAGACGGCGCGCGAGTGGCTCGACAAGGCGATCGCGCTGATCAAGCCGGGCGTGTCGACCGACAAGGTGTGCTCGGTCTGGCCGCAGGCGCCCGAGTTCGGCTTCCCCGACGAGATGGCGGCCTTCGGCCTGCAGTTCGGCCACGGCATCGGCTGCGCCATCCACGAGCGGCCCATCATCTCCCGCGTGGTGTCGCTGGATCACCCCACCGAGATCAAGGAGGGCATGGTGTTCGCGCTGGAGACCTACTGCCCGGCGAAGGACGGCTACTCGGCGGCGCGTATCGAGGAGGAGGTGGTGGTGACGGACAAGGGCTGCCGGGTTATTACGCTGTTCCCGGCGGAGGAGCTGCCGATTGCGAATAGGTATTAGGTGAAACCGAAACACTGCCACACACGAACAAAGAAATAGCTTCGCAATGATCGCCAAGGATGTCCTTGAACCGAACCCTTTTGCAAAGGCGCCTCTCGCCGAGGGGGGCAACGCGACAGCTCAAGAGATCTACACCGGCGTAGGGCTCGCCCTTGATCGGTGGGAGCACTGCGACATTAGTTTTGCTACGGTCTATTCTGCCTTGGTCAAGCCGGAAGGAAGCAACCACGCCCTCATGCGTGCATTTGGAACGATCTCGTCACCAAATGCGAAGCGCGAGATGACATGGGAAGCATGCGATGCCTTCTTCGCATCATACCCAAACGATGATCTCAAGAAGACGACCAGACACCTCCTCAACCTCTACCGGAGCGCCGCATCCCGACGCAACGACATAGCCCACGCAATGGTCATGGGAGAGGTTCGTTACAAAATGGTCGACAACAAAGCCGTTCCTCTACCCACCATATGGTTCCTGGTGCGCCGTTGTTTGCGACTAGGAAAAACGAGATATTCGCGCGCGGCCCGAAGTACCGGTACTCAACGCGAGAGATTAGCCATTTCACTTCGTGCTTCGAGGAGCTTGGCGCTCGTGCTTCGAAGCTGGCGCAGAGCATCCGCAGCTATTACGAAGCATTGCCCGAAAAGCATGGATAGCGGCATCCTCAGCTTCGTTGGGACGCGCATCGTACCTGTCCTCAAAGACCCCTGCGCTCGCCCAGTCATTTTAGGCGACACCTCGCTGGCGATGTCCGACTACGACCTGCGCCGCGCCCGTGCTAGCGATTGGCCCAAGGTCGAGCCGCGCGTGCGCGTGCTGGCCGCGAAGTAGCATCGTAGGTTGGGTCGAGCGTCAGCGATGACCCAACGCAAACACAATTGTCGCCCGGGAATGGTGTTGGGTCTGCGCTTCGCTTGACCCAACCTACGTTTGCTCCTCTAGCCGAGCATGACGTTGCAAGCGTTAGGATAGGTTGGCGTACGGTTTCGATGACAATGAACGGCGAGCGTAGCGACAGCAGGTGGCGGCGCGCAGGCGTGGCAGCGCTGGGGGTGGCGCGCGAGGCGCTGCGTCGCGCCGGCCCGGCGCTGGCAGCGGTCTGGCGCGTGGCGCGGCCGGTGCTGGCGCGCGTGCTGGAGTTCCTGCTGGCGCTCATCATCGTGCTCGAGGAGTGGGGCTGGCGGCCGCTGGCGGAGTTGCTGGGCCGGCTGGCGCGCTGGCGGCCGTGGGCGGCGGTCGAGTCGGTCATCATCCGGCTGCCGCCCTATGCCGCGCTCGTCGTGTTCGTGCTGCCCTCGGCGCTGCTGCTGCCGCTCAAGTTCCTGGCCCTGTTCCTGGTCGCCAAGGGCCAGATCTTCCTGGCCGGCCTGCTGTTCCTCGCCGCCAAGGTGGTGGCGACCGCGCTGGTGGCGCGCCTCTTCATGCTGACGCAGCCCGCCCTCATGCAGATCGGCTGGTTCGCCTGGGCCTACGACACGCTGATGCCCTGGAAGGACGCGCTGGTGGAGCGCGTGCACGCCTCCTGGCCGTGGCGCGCCGGCCGCGTCTTGAAGGAGCGCGTCAAGCGCCTGCTCGCCGCGCAGGCCCGGCGCTGGCGCCCGACGCTGGCCGCGCTCAGGGGGCTGATGCGCGCCGCCGGCGAGCGCCTGCGCGTCCGCGCCGGCCAGCTCATGCACAGGCTGAGGGAGCGCTGGGCAATGCTGAGGTCGAGCCGCTAGCCGAAGTCGGCGTGCGCGTTGTCACCCCACCCCTAACCCCTCCCCGTCAAGGGGAGGGGGACCTGGTCGAGCCCGTCTAGCGCTCCACGGCGCCACCTCAATGCTTGTGCTCGCCGCGGGCGGGGGCGGCTTTGCGGCGCGGCGGGCCGCTGCCGGCGTCGCTGAAGCTCATGACCTCGACCATCTGGTCCCTGATGGGGCCCGCCACCCTGAGCCGCACGGCCCAGTCGCCGTGCATCTCCAACGCGAGCCGCGCCTGATACTCGCCGGGGACGCCGGTCGGCGCCGCCGTGACGGGCCGCACGTTGTGGGCCATCGGCATCGAGGGCATATCGGCGCCGATGGTGACCTGGGCCTGGTCGAGCGGTGCCCCCGTGCGCGCATTGGTGAGCTTGACGGTGCATTCGTAGGCGAATTTTTCCGGCGCCGGCTTGCAGGTGACGGTGGCACGCGCACGATCGGCGGCGAGCGCCGGCGCGGCGCCGAGACCGGCAGCAAGGGCGAGGGCGGCAAAGGTCATCCGCATGGACGGGCTCCTCCCGATCCATCCATAGCCCCGAGATAGGCGCGGCGGAAGGCGTCGCCGGCAAACAGCTCCGCCGGCGATGCTTCGGCAACCTTGCGGCCGCGATCGAGCAGGATCGCCATCGGGCAAAGGGCGGCGACGACGTCGGGCTTGTGCTCGATCAGCATCAGGCCGGCGACCGGTAGTAGCGCAGCGGCGATCAGCTCGGCCAGCGCGTCCGTCTCCTCGGGGTTGAGGCCGGCGGTCGGCTCGTCCATCAGCACCAGCCGCGGTGAGCGCGCCAGAGCGCGGGCGATTTCGAGACGGCGCTGCTCGCCGAGAGACAGCTCGCCGGCCAGGGTGTCGCCCTTGGCGGCCAGGCCGGCCACCTCCAGTGCGCGCTCGACATTTGCCTTCTCCTCGCCCGCGTGCGCCAGCGCCGCTGCCGGACGAACGTTGTCGCGCACCGTCATCAGCGCAAACAGGCGCGCCGTCTGAAAGGTGCGGGCGATGCCGACCCTGGCGATCTCGTGCACCGGCCAAGCCGTGATGTCGCGCTCGCCAAACAGCACCCGGCCGCCATCCGGTCGCACGACGCCGCTGACGGCGTTAAAGAGCGTGGTCTTGCCGCAGCCGTTCGGCCCCATCAGGCCGAGGCTCGCGCCCGGCGCCAGCGACAGGTCGACGGCGCTCAGCGCCTCAACGCCGCCGAAGCGAACGGTCAAGCCTTCGAGCTGCAACAGCATCGAGGAGCCCCTTGCAGAAGCCGGCGAGGCGATGCACCGCGCGCTCGTCGAGCAGGCCGCGCGGCCGCACGATCAGCAGCACGGCAACCAGGCCGCCGAACACGATCATCCGGTAGCCCGCAAACAGCCGCGAGGACTCCAAGAGCCCGATGTCGATGAGCACGCCGAGCACCGGCCCGAGCGCCGTGCCGAGCCCGCCGATCAGCCCATAGGCCAGGCTGTGCACGCCCAGCATGATGTTGAAGTTGCCGGGCTCGACGTAGGTCAGCAGATGCGCGTAGAGCCCGCCGCCGAGGCCCGCGAGCGCACCCGCGGCCGCCGCCGCAACGAGGCGCACGCGCACCACCGCCACGCCCTGCAGCTCGGCGAGCAGCGGGTCCGCGCCGGCCTGGCGCAGCGCGCGGCCGTAGCGCGAGCGGTCGAACGCCGCAAAGGATGCCAGGGTGACGGCGAGCAGGACCCAGATGCCGGCCATGTATTGGGCCGGCGTGATCTCGTTCTCGAAGAGGTAGCGGATATCGCCGAAGCCGTCCGTGCCCCTGGGGCCGACGAGCCCGCCTGCGACCTCGACCTGGAAGGTGAAAAGTTCGAAGAGGATGCGCACCATCTCGGCAAACGCCAGCGTCGCCATGGCGAAGTAGAGGCCGGTGAGGCGGAGCGTCGCGCGGCCTACGAGCGCCGCCGTCAACGCGCCAACGAGCGCGCCCAGCAGCAGAGCCGGCGCCAGCGGCCAGCGCAGCATGGCCGTGCCCATGCCGGCGGCGTAGGCGCCGAGCGCGAAGAAGGCCTGCTGGCCGAACGAGACTTCCCCCGCCAGCAGCAGCACATAGGCCGACAGCGCCACGAACGAGATGATGCCGATGTTGGCGAGCACACCGACGAGATAGTCATTCATGCGTCACACCCGGCGTTGCACGGCCGCGGCCTCGCCGACCCGGCGGCCGGCCATCAGCCCGCCGGGCCAGAACGCCAGCACCGCAAACAGCAGCCCCCAGGCGAGGAGGTCGCGCACCTGCGGGCCGAACAGCCATTGCGCGTTGGCCTCGATGATGCCGAGCGCCAGGCCGCCGACGAGCGCGCCGGGCACCGAGCCCAGGCCCCCCAGCATCATGGCGATCAGCCCCTTGGTTGTGGCCCACATGCCGAACATCGGAGTGATCTGGGCCTCGCTGGCGGCGATCAGAAAGCCGGCGAGCCCGCCGATGGCGGAGGCCAGCACGAAGGCCAGCGTCAGAGTGCGCGTCACCGGCACGCCCACCAGCGCCGCCGCCCGCCTTTGGTCGATGACGCTGCGCACGCCGAGGCCGAAGCGGGTGTGGTGCAGCGCCCAGTAGACGCAGGCCGCGGCGAGGCCAGCTACGACCAGCATGAGCAAATGCTCCGGCCGGAAGAAGAATGGACCGACCTCGATGGGCGCGGCGGCGGCTAGTCGTGGGAACGCGTTGAGGTGGCGCGGGAGCAGCAGCGTCGCCGCCTCCTCGATCTGCATCCACACGGCGAAGCTCGAGATCATGGAGGCAACGGCGGCGCCCTCGCCGAACGGGCGGAAGCAGAGCCGCTCCACGTAAAGGCCGGCCAGCGCCGCCCCGGCGACAACGATCAGCGCCACGGGAAGGGCGCCGAGCCCGAGCTGCGCGAACGCATAGGTGCCCAGGTAGGCGCCGGCCATGATGGTGGGGCCATAGGCCAGGTTGAGGCGGCGCATGGTGCCGAAGATCAGCGTGAAGCCCAGCGCCAGCAGCGCGTAGGCCGAGCCCACCATGACACCGTCGATGGAATTCTGGACGATGTCGATCATGGCTGTCATCCCGGCGGTTGCCTGCCCCGGCGAACTGGCCGGGGTCGCCGGGATCCACCTTGCTGCTTGCTCCGGCGCCCGCTGATGCATGGATACCGGGGACAAGCCCCGGTATGACACCCTGTTGCTCGCGTTGGAGTCGCCAAGCCGGGCCTCATGTGTTGGCACGTCGCGTGCCGAGGTAGGCGCGCTGGATCACCTCGTCCTCGGCCAGCTTGCCGGGCTCGCCCGAGAAGGTCACGCGGCCCTGCTCCATGAGATAGAAGTGGTGCGCCACCTTCAGCGCCATGTGCGCATTCTGCTCGACCAGAAAGATGGTGACGCCGTCGCGGTTGAGATCGGTGACGATCGAGAACACTTCCTCGACGATCTTGGGCGCGAGGCCCAGGGACGGCTCGTCCATCAGCAGGATGCGCGGGCGGGACATGAGGGCGCGGGCGACGCTGAGCATCTGCTGCTCGCCGCCCGAGAGCGTGCCGGCCAGCTGCTCGCGCCGCTCCTGCAGCCTGGGAAATCGCGCGTACGCGCGTTCGATGTCCTCGGCGACGCCGGCGGCGTCCCGGCGCTGGTAGGCGCCGGCCTCGAGGTTCTCCTTGACGCTCATCTGCGGGAATACCAGGCGGTTCTCCGGCACCAGGGCAAGCCCGCGGGCGACGATCTGCGAGCTGGCGAGGCCGGCAATCTCCTGGCCCGACAGGCGAATAGAGCCGCGCTTGGGCTTGAGCACGCCGGCAATCGTGTACATGAGCGTGGTCTTGCCGGCGCCGTTGGGGCCAAGAAGGCAGGTGATGCGCCCCCTCGCGGCCGAGAGCGTGACGCCCTTCAGCGCCTCGATCTTGCCGTAAGCCGTAGCAACGTCGGCGACCTCTAACATGGTCGGCCCGCCGATTGGTGTGCACCTTCAGGTGCACCCACCTTGCCGAGTACGCCGACAGGTCCCCCTCCCCCTCGCGGGGAGGGGCTAGGGGTGGGGGGATCGTCGAGGGGCATCAACTCTCGTTCCACTCCGGCTTCTCCACGGCTCCCAGCGCAGCAAAGTATTTCGAGCAAGGCGCCTTCCATAGCATCGCGGATCTCGTCGTTTCTGAAGCGCAAGACTTTGAAGCCGCGCCAAGTCAAATCGGCGTCCCTGGCCGCGTCAGCCACTTGTCCCTTCTGCGTGGCATGCTGGACACCATCCACCTCGATGATCACCCGTTGCGAGAAGCAGGCAAAGTCCACGATGTAGTTCTCGATCGGGGCCTGCCTTCGAAAGTGATAGCCCTGCCAGCGCAGTTTGCGTAGCTCCTTCCAAAGTCGAGTTTCAGCGACGGTCTGGTGCTTGCGAAGATGGCGTGCCCTGGCATTGGCCATTTCCCTATACCTTCACCCCACCCCCGACCCCCCCCCATCAAGGGGAGGGGGGACGTGCGGCACACGCTGGAGCGCCGGCCCCCTCTCGCCAGCTCTACCCCTCCCTGGACCTAACTCCTCCCGCGGAATAAGCGGAGAGGGAGCTCATGCCGCGGCGGTGCCGAGGTAGGCTTCGCGCACCTTGGCATTGCTCTGCACCTCGCCGGGTCGCCCTTCCGCGATCTTCTGGCCGAAGTTGAGGACGCCGATGCGGTCCGCCACCGCCATGATCAGCTCCATGTGATGCTCGATCAGCACCACGGTCACGCCGGTATCGCGGATGCGGCGGATCCGGGCGTCGAGTTCGTCGATCTCCTCGGCGTTCATGCCGGCGGCGGGCTCGTCGAGCAGCAAGAGCTTGGGCTCGGCGGCGAGCGCGCGGGCAAGCTCGAGGCGGCGCTGCTCGCCGAAGGAGAGGTTGGCGGCGAGATCGTCGCGCTTTGCCGCAAGGCCGGAGAACTCCAGCGCCGCGCCCAGGCGCTCGCGATCGTGCGCGCGCCCCCACAGCCATCGTCGCAGCACCGGGACGGCGCGCTGCTGGCGGGCGCGGTTCTCGGCCACCCACAGGTTCTGCCAGACGGTGAGTTGGCCGAACAGGCGGATGTTCTGGAAGGTGCGGGCGATGCCGTGCGCGACGCGCACGTGGGCGGCGAGGTCCGACATGTCCTCGGTGTCGACGACGACGCGACCGGAGGTGGGAGCAATCAGGCCGGCGATGAGATTGACGATAGTGCTCTTGCCGGAGCCGTTGGGGCCGATCAGGCCGAAGATCTCGCCCTTGGCGACGCTCAGGCTGACGCCGTCGACGGCTTTCACGCCGCCGAAGTGCTTCGAGAGGTCGACGAGCTCAAGCACCGAAGGCGCCTCGCCATTTGGCCAGCAGACGCCGCCACGTCGCTCCCGCTTCGCTGAGCGCTGTACCGCTGCGCAGCCGGTGCAGGGCGCGGCGCAGGCCGGTCGCGCTGTTGGCATCGAGGAGGCCGCCGGGGCGTACGTTCATGGCGAGCACGATCAGCGCCCCGAACAGCAGGTTGCGCCAGTCGCCGAGGAAGCGCAGGCCCTCGACCAGGAAGCCCTGAATGAAGACGACGGCGGCGAGCGTGCCGAACACGCTGGAGAGGCCACCGAGGATCGGGTAGGCGATGGCGAAGGTGGCGACCAGCACGTTGAAGTTGCCCTGCTCGATGTGGGTGGTGTAGTGCGCATAGAGGCCGCCGGCGACGCCGGCGATG
>Ga0209382_10011531_pt1 | contig 10976 bp, 12 predicted proteins | sample SoiMetdeltSBSDD5_FD_187599 | JGI IMG/M metagenome (GOLD analysis project Ga0209382, IMG submission 187599) | Bulk soil microbial communities from a Populus tree surrounding site in Tennessee, USA - Soil MetaG P. deltoides SBSDD5 (SPAdes) (version 2) | ecosystem: Environmental > Terrestrial >...
GGGGGCGAGTATCGTGAGGAAAATCACTAAGGATTTGAAGTTCTTCATTGTCCTGTCCTGGTGGTGGAATTGGAGAGACTATTATCGCCAGAATCACGGCAAAGGCAAATAATGGCGGGATGAGGGGAATGTTGACCGGCCTCGCAATTATGTGAGTATTGGCTTAAAAGACCAGCGCATAGAGGGGAGAGCATCAATGTCGATGAGTCGCAGGGAATTCATCGCCTGCACTGCTGCTCTTGCAGCGGAGGGTTTGTTTGCGCCGGCTAGTGCAGCCACCAAGCCCAGCAAGGCGGCGCTTGCCTATTTCGCCGGCACGGGCGAGGACAACGGCTTTCTTTATCGGACGACGAATTGGACGAAGATCGATCCGAAGTGGCGCCGGCAGCTTGTCAAATACAACAGCCGCGAGCCCCAGGGCACCGTGGTCGTCGATACAGCGCATCATTTCCTCTATGTGATCTTCGAGAACCAGACAGCACTTCGTTATGGCGTTGGCGTCGGCCGTGACGGTTTTCGCTGGTATGGACGAGCAAGGATCGACCGCAAAGCCATTTGGCCCCGCTGGGTGCCGCCGCCGGAAATGCGCGAGAGGCAGCCGGAACTCCCCGAGTACATGGACGGCGGTCCCGACAACCCACTGGGTCCACGCGCAATGTACCTGTTCAGGAACGGTCGCGATCTGGGCTACCGCTTACACGGAACGCTCGAGCCCTGGTCGATCGGCTCCAATGTGTCTTCCGGCTGCGTGCGCATGTTCTCGGAGGATATTATCGATCTATACCAGCGCTGCCCGGTCGGAACGAGGGTTTTGGTTCTCAAGCATTTGGGGGCGCCCGTCATCAATGAGGCAGCGCCGGTTGACGCTGCCGCGGATTAGGGCAGGGGAGGGATCATGACGCCGAAGATCTTGATGTGCTTATCGCGATATGCGGCGTTGCTGGCGATAATGGCCATCGTTGCGGGCTGCGCGAGCTCGGGCCGCCAGAACGCCTCGTTGCAGACCACTTCTGCTTCGCCAGGAAATGAGCCGGTCCAGGGCAGCGTCAATGTGCAGGGCGGCACCGAGGAGGATTTCATCGTCAATGTGGGGCGGCGAACGTTCTTCGAGGAAGGATCGGCGGTGTTGGATGAAACGGCCAAGGTCACCTTGGACAAGCAGGCCATGTGGCTGAATCAGTATCCTCAGTGGAAGGTGAAGCTGCAAGGCTTTGCCGATGACCCAGGCGGTGCCGGTGAGCAGAAAGCGCTCTCTCAGAAGCGCGCCGAAGCGGTGAAAACCTATCTTGCCTCAAGGGGGATAGCTCCTGACCGGATGAAGGCCAAGGGTTACGGGCGTGATCGCCTGGTGGGCGATTGTGCGGATATCGAGTGCCAGTCTCAGAACCGGCGGGTGATCACAAATCCCCAGGAAGGCCCAGATTGATCAAGGACCACCGAATTCATAGGTGAGAGTGAGCATAATCGCGCGGCTCTTGATGCCTTCACCGCTCGTTTCTGTCCCACCATCGAAGCTTGATTTATTGGTCTTCACCACCTTTTGGCTGAAGCGGAGACCGAGCCTGAGGTCGGGGGAGAATTCGTACTCAAGGCCGGCAAAGCCTTGCAAGCCGAGGTTCCAGCGCGAGTCCTGTGATTGGAAGTCAAACCCCTCGCCGATCAGGCCGGGATCCTGCTGGTCGATGCGTACGCCCCCGAGCCCGGCACCGATGAACGGGGTTAAGGGCGATTTGGCGTCGAAGTCATAAACGCCATTCAGCATGACGGACAGCTCGCTTGCGGGCCCTAGCCCAAGGCCCAGGGGATCGGGCACACCATCAGTTCCGGGCCGTGCGTAGGAACGCTGGGTCATTTCACCTTCGAGGCGAAAGCCGCTCTTGAAACTGTAGCCCAACGAGGCGCCGGCCACATTGTCAAAAGAGTTGGGCCTGGTGCAGTCGCCGTCGGCATACACGCCCGGATCGAAGCAGACCGAGAAATCAGAACCCCGGCCGGGGGCGGTGGCCAGGCTGCCATACCAGCCCAAGACTTCGCTTGATTCGGGGATTGGCGTGGATGAAGAAAGGTCCATGGCCGAGGCCGAATCGACCCCGAACCCAACCGAGATGGCCAAAAAGGCTATTCCCAGACGTGCCATTCAACCCCACTCACACGGCTTGAGACTATCACAGAACCTTCGACACGTTAAGTCTGTTCCACCAGCGCAATTGGCCCCGCCATATTTACGCCTATTGTAGGGACATGCTTAAGCTTGGTGCGGCGTGAATTCGGTTAGTTGCGGTGAAGAGTTCGACGCCCCGGCTCATTTTTACGCCCTTGGCATTCATCTTTGCCATGGTCCTGGCAGCCGAGTTTGCTGCTGGGTCGAGCTGCGGGCGTGTCTATCCCGGCGCCCTCCAGGGGCCCCCGCCCGAATGGACCTTCTGGGCGGATGGATCGGCTTGTTACGTGAGATGGCAAAGTCCCGATACCCCCGAGGAGCGCCTCTCCGAAAAGTGCCGCCAGACGCCCGGCGCCCGGTTCATTCATTTCGAGCGGGATCACGGAGCTGGAAGCATCTGCGTTTTCAAGGTCCTCAGTTCGCCGGAAGAAACGGTTTCCGGTGAGCTGAAGGTTGTGCAGCCACCGGTGGGAGGCCTGCAGTCAACCCATTATCGCAAGGCCGATGCAGAAGCGCCCGTGCTGGATGATTTGCAAACTCTGGTTACAAAATGGATGGAACGCTGCCTGCAAAGGGAAAAAGCAGAGGCCCAGGAGGCAGCGGCGCGCTGCTGGCATGACGGCGCATCGGCCTTGGACGATTTTGCCGGTGCCCGCGAGCACGTACTGCCGCCGGAATTCGCCGTGCATGTGAAAGAGCTGCAGGACGCCTGGGGTAAGAGATCGGCGCAGCTCAAAGCTGCTCCAGCCGCCGCGGTGGTGATGCCCAAGAAGGAATCATCGCCTCAAATCGAGGGCGATCTTTCCCGATTTGCACATGATGGGCCAGACCCGGGGCGTCTGGTTGCAACGGCCCGTTGCTCCTCGACGAGGCTCGGCGACATGAGTCCATGTTTGCGCCAGCCGCAATCGGCCGGGTCCGAGCTTTACACCTTTGGCCTGAAGGCCAGCTGTTCCTCAGGCGTAATCGCGGCAATCAAGACATATGATGTGAGGGGGCGATGCATCAGGAAGGTCATCTGGATCAGGAGCGGCGGGGAAAATTCCCAGCCAATCAAAAGCCACGCTGAACCAGATGTAATCGATGCGATTTCTTTCAAGAACCGGGCAATTTTGGAATGCTATGCGCGCCGCCATGACCAAATATCTTGCGACGGCAAAACGGACTACGGTGCAGGGCGAGTGGCATCCGCCGAACCGGACCCGCCGGTCACTGCCAAGAAAGTGGTCAAGGTAAGACGAAACTATCGGCTTCGCTATGAACAGGTTGAGCAGGAGGAGGTGGAAAAGCCTGTGGAATTCCGACGCAAGCGGTCTAGCGTGCTCGATTCCCTGTCGAATAAAATAAAGAACTGGGTCCGCTCCAATTAGGCCTCGGCAGGCTCGTTCGCCTTGCTTGGCCCATTATCCTTCTTCACTTCCAACAGCTCCCCGAGTCTTATTGAGAGTGTGGGTCCAATCGGCGATTTGGCCAGCAAGCTCAACGGTGACCTCAGATGCCGTGCGTCCAGCACGGGCGGGCAGCCGGAAACTGTGATCAGCATCATTAATGGCATGCAGCATCGCCCTGCTGCCCAGCCTCGCGATGAGCGCATGGATCAAGTCGATATCCGCCAGGGCGTCGCGCGTGCCCTGGAGGAACAACAAGGGGATTTGTATCTGATCGAGATGTTCCGCGCGCGACGAAGAGGGACTGTTTGCCGGGTGCAGAGGAAAACCGAGAAAGACAAGGCCGCGCACGCCGGGAAGTGGCTCGGACGCCTGTGCCTGCGAGGTCATGCGGCCGCCGAAAGATTTGCCACCGGCGACTAGGGGAAGGTCCGGCAGGCGTCCGCGGGCTACAACAACTGCAGCGCGAACTGTCGCCTGCGCCAGCCTCGGCGGATCCGGTCGTTTCCCACCAAGTTCCATATAAGGAAACTGAAAACGGAACGTGGCAATCTGCCGGTCCGCCAGAGAGCGGGCGATCGCCTCCAAGAACGGGTGAGCCATTCCGGCGCCCGCCCCATGCGCAAGGACATAGCAGGCGCGTGCCTCGTGGGGGCAAAGCAACAGGGCCGAGACTCGCGTCGAGCCGACGGTCACAGTCAATTTCTCGGCCGGCCAATCCTTCATCCAGGCACCGCAAGTTTCCGGAAAGTAATCGAATAGCGTAACTTGTCGACGGCAGGAATACTGTGTTGCCACGTCTCCCGATAACTTCGCCAAACTCGGGGCGGCAGGCTTACTCAGCCTAGTCTTCCAGGAACGTCACGTCCGTTCCGGGCCTCACGAGAGCAGCCAGCTCCTCGGCATCCCAATTGGTCAGGCGCACGCAACCCGCCGATGATGATCTGCCGATGAGCTGGGGTTCCGGCGTGCCGTGGATGCCATAGGTTTCCTTTGTGAGTTCTATCCACACCGTCCCAACAGGGCCATTGGGGCCGGGAGGCAGTATCAGTGGCTTATCGCCGTGTTTGCCCGCGTGTTCCTCAGGGTCGTATGAGTAATCGGGGTTCTTGGCCACCCCTTCGACTTCCATGGTTCCGCTGGGACTGGGAGTAGACTCACTTCCGATCGTTGCCGGGTATGCTGCGACGAGTTCATCCTGCGAGAAAGCGAGAACGAGCCGCTCAAGCTTGTGCACCTCGATGCGGTCGACCCTTTTGTCGACCTTCGTTCCGACATCAGCAATGACGATTTCCTCGCCTGCCTCATCGAACTTGCTCTCCGGATTAAGGGTCTTGAGCAGTTCGACATCCATATGAAATTTCTCGGACAGAAGTTCGGCGGGGCTCGTATAGGAAAGCGCCTCCATCTTGGCTATTTCGGCGTAGTCTTCCGGAATTTTCTTGACGAAGGGACCCTTCACATCATCCTCGGTAAGCCTGTACGTCGTCAGGACTTCTGACGTGTCCGCAATCAAGGCCTTCCACACTTCCGCGTCGGTCTTGCCGTCGGCGGCGAGGCCCGCCTTCTGTTCGAAGGCTTTGAGGGCGACTTCGAGGTTCATACCCTCCACGGCATCGATGACGCCTGGAGAGAAGCCGGCGCGATCGAGGAGAACCTGGAGTTTGAGCACCTGCGCCGGCGACGGCTTGCCCCCGGTGTAGTCGGCTTGATTTACTGCTTCGCGGTCGAGCGTCGGTTCCGCATGCAGCGGTAACGCAAAAGCGCAAACCGCTATGGCCGTGAAAATCGACTTCATTCGTCCGTCCCTGACTAACGGACTGAACATTCCATCGAAGCGGAGAGTTCCGGAGCTTCGGAAACAAATCAGCCGCCGGAGAGGTAGCGGAGTACGCCCGAATAGGTTGCCCCTCCGATCACGCAGGGGATGCCAAGCTGGACCTGCCCGGTGGCGGCAGCAGCAACGCAGCCCAGCGAAATGGCACCCTCCCCAAGTTTCCCCCACCAGGAGATCTTGCGCTTATAGGCGGGACCCTTCATACGCAGGTCGTTGAGTGCCGCCGCGGCGTCATTCTTCAGCTTTCCGATTTCAGCCGTCTCGGCCGCAAAAATGACTTCGTCGAGATGGGGAGCAACTGCATCTGGCTGGTGTGCGCGTGATTCCTTGAGTGCGAGCAGCAGCTCATTGTCGCGGGCGCTGTTATGAGCTAGCGAAAATTTGGCGGTGCTGCCAAGTGTGAGCCTGGCGGCATCGTTGAGATCGCCCGCCCAGGGAAGGAGCGCCACGATGTGTGAGAGCGGCAAGAGGGATCCTGTCGCGTAATAATATCCCCAGAACGTATCCATCACCACTGGACTGGGCTCGAGCTCCAGTTTCTGCGGTTCGCTCCGCTTGAATGTTGCACCCATGCGCGCCCACATCGACGGCTGATTCTTGACGACGAAATTTTCCAGTGTCGGAAGTTTTCCATTGAGATACGCATCAACCATGGTCTGCCGGTTTGGAGCCTTACGTGGGATCTTGGCCATCAGCTCGCGCCACTGGGGAAGACCGGAATAGGCAACCGCCCGAACGACGGCCCAATTGTCCTCAGGGCTGGTGATCGCCAGCATCTTCATGACGAGCTTTTCCGCATGGTCGGGGTTTGAGGCAAGCACCCCAGCCATGAAGCCAACGAACACCCCGGCTGCGTCAGATTCCTGGAAAGCGCCATTCTCGGCCAGCGCCTTGACCGCCTCTGGCAGCAGATGGCGTTCGGGCTTTGCCCGGTAACCCTTGATCCAGGCCAGGACACGATCAACCGGGCCGGGCTGCGCCGTTTGGGCGAGCCCGTCGGCAGCTTGAGTAAGAATCATGAACGCAGCCAGAAGCGCTGCGGCCAGTTTCACCATTCACGACACCACGCAACAAACGCCAGGATTGCGTATTTCATGCAAATCTTGCGGCGGTTCTGTGGCTGGACCTGCTGGAATCGTGAAGAGTTCCGCCTGCTTGCCGTTGCAGGAAGGGCCGGTGATGAATAAGCTAGGGTGTTGACATCGAAGAGGGGAGTCTTCCGATGAATTTGCACAGAACGCTGCTTGTTGGGGCCGCCATGCTGGCATTGGCGGTCACGTCTCACGATGGGAATGCGGGCGAAAGACACGTGACCGGCGCTGCTATCGGCGCAGGGATCGGTGCCATTATCGCTGGCCCGCCGGGCGCAATCGTCGGTGGGGCCGTCGGGGCCGTTGTGAAGGGACCGCGGGTCACAAAGCACCGCTACTGCTGGCGGGGCAAAAGCGGCCGCAAATATTGCGATTGGCGGTGAGGCGCTGAAGCGAGGCGCAGACGCCTCGGCAAAACTCATCATTCGAAGTTGACAGTGGCAATGGCGCGATCTCGCTTGGCGCCTGGCCAGGTTTTTGGTGCGTCCGGCGCCGCATCGGCAGCGGTAATCATCGTGCCCTGGCCCTCGGTTAGAGTTACGCTTCCGGCATTGGTGGATACCGTAACGACGCCGGATAACGCAAGCACCCCATAGGCGTTGTCGATCGGCCCGCCCCAGAACGTGGTACCGCGCACGCCCATGACTGCATTTGCGGTTATGATCTTGACCTCGCTGCCTGCCCCTTCGACCTTCCCACCGACGAACAGAAAGGCGCCCTTGATTCGGGCAATCAGCCGATTGCGGGCCGAATTCTCCGGATCGTACACAAAATTGTCGAGCTTCAACTCGGCCGATTCGCCCAGGGTAAGTTTCGTACCATCGACGAGCTCCGCCTCGAGTCGCGCCCTCTCGCCTGAGCGCAGAAGATCATTCGCCTCGAGCGGAGCAGCCACGCTGAGCTTGAGAATGTCGGCTGCGCGCAGGGCGTCGACCTGCGCCTGCACGCGCCGTACCGTGCCGATACTGGTCTCGCCGGCCAACGAGGAAGTGACGCACACGATAAAAGCAAGTGCGGCGAGCTGCAATCTAAACATGAGCGACCTACGGCATGCAGCTTGAGGATAATGCCGCCGGGAACCATTGTCATCGGGAGAAATTGTTCGTTTTTAACGTTCAACTTTGGATAATCGAGGACAGGCCATGAAGGTCAACGAAGTCATGACTAATCAGGTTCGGGTAGTCGGCCCCGATCACAGCATCAGGGAAGCAGCGAGGTTGATGGATGAACTGAACGTTGGGGTATTGCCGGTTTGCGACGGGGAAAGGCTGCTCGGCATCATCACCGATCGAGACATCACGGTAAGAGCCACGGCTGTCGGAAAAGACCCCGACAAGGTGCGAGTCAGGGAGATCATGACGGAGGATGTCCGCTGGTGCTTCGAGGATGAAGCGGTAGAAGATGTCGCGCAAATGATGGGCGATGTCCAGATCAGGCGCATTCCCGTTGTCGACCGCAACAAGCGACTGGTCGGAATTGTGGCACTCGGTGATCTGGCGACCGACCGTGCCCGTGGGGCCGATGAAGCGCTTCGCCGCATTTCCGAACCGTCGGAGCCAGATCGGACGGGTGCGCGCTAAGCTCCTGCCTTCGGGTGCCGGAAGCGGATCTGATCCGGGGCGCTCGATCCACCTGTGACTACGAAGGACATTGCTTGATCGAAGGTCCAGTCGGTGAAGATCACCGCGTGCATGGGGACGATCTCGATATATCCCGAGGTGGGATTAGGCGCGGTGGGGACATAGACCGCCGCCAGCTTCTCGCCGGAGTCGCTGTCGTGCAAAGTGCGTGTGAGCAATCCGATGGCCTTCATGTCCGGAGAGGGGAAATCGATCAGAACGACACGCTTCTCGCCATTTTGGCTTCCGGCCACCGAGAGGAACCGTTTCGAAGCACGATAGATGCTGTCGACGAACGGGATTGCGCTGATGATCCGCTCGAACATTTCAATGAGACGCTGCCCTACCACGCGTCCTGCTCCCCATCCGAGAACCAGGAGAAAGAGCAGAACGATGACGGCCGCCACGACCGACAAAAGCGCATCGTTGACCATGAGGTCCGCGATTTCGGGAGAACTCGACTTTATCCCCATGGACAGGCCGCGCACCAAGGGTTCGCCCAGTTTTGAAAGCTGGACGAAAAGAAAGCTGACGATCCACCAGGTGATTACCAGTGGTGCGGCGGTCAATAGGCCGATCAAAATGTAGCGGCCGAGGAGCCTGAAGGGATTCTGCATTTCGGCGGGTCGGACTAGGAAAGGATCGACCCATAGTGAGGCAAAGGCCGATTTTTCGCAAACGCTGCCTTTCCGGTGAGTTACCGGTGTCGATCAGACATGAAAGTTGAGTTCGGGAGGAGGGTGGCTGCCGCGGACACTTTGCAGGCGTGCCCGCGGCGGAGCCTTTGGACTCAGAAGCTACTCACTGGTGCTTCTTGTAGAGGAGCGCAGTTAATAAAAGGCAAAGGCAGGGGACTTCCACTGGGGCGATGAAGCCGCTAAAACGCGTCTTGACGAGTCCTTCCAAGCTTTTGGCCCCGTAGCTCAACGGATAGAGCATCAGACTTCGAATCTGAGGGCTGCGTGTTCAAGTCACGCCGGGGCCTCCAAAGCTTGCCGGCATCTTTCATCGCAAGGAGAGATGGGTTCTTTGACCTTAAGGCACCCCCTTGAATGGATTTTCCCTCGTAGCTTGTGGACAAGGTGCGCCTGCCCTAACAGGCGCATTGGCCGAGCAACGCAGTGAGATTGAAAACGCTAACAAAACAGTAAAGAGAGCGTCATGAATGCTGATGCCAATAGCAATGAACGAGTTTGGCTGATTGTCGAAGATGAGCCGCTTGTTGCGATGCTGGTCGAGGATGCAATCGCAGAGCTTGGACTTACGGCCTCTGGTCCAGCAACGCGAGTCGATAAGGCGTTGCAGCTGATCGAGGAGCGAACATTTGCTGGAGCAATTCTAGACGTCAATCTGGCAGGCGAACCGGTCTATCCCGTCGCCACCTTGCTCAGGGAGCGGCAAATACCGTTTCTGTTTCTAACGGGCTATGGCGAGGAGACCATTCGAGGTGATTTCGACAAGATGCTGGTCGTGAGGAAACCCTTCACGGTAGAGCAGATTCAGACAGCCATTCGCCAATTGAGCGCTTGAACAATGCAGATGTGATGAGCCTCCTCCTCACTCGAGAACAAATCTTCCCCGAGAGTTCTCTGCCCGACGCCGCGGCTCTTATCGCGGAGGGCCGCGCCATGGCGAAGACGGTGACGGTGGGCGCCTCACCCTTCCTCGAGACTTATGGCGTCGCCTGCGAAACCGAATACAAGCGCAAGGCGATGGCGAGCGGCCGCATCATGATGCACGGTCAGATCGGCTTTCGTGATCCGACCAGGAGCCAACGCGCTTATGGGGAAATCTGGCAGGCGCTGGACAAGGCGGGTTACCGGGTTGACCGCTATGGCATCTGCCTCGATTGGAGCATGGGTTATCCCCGCGACAAGCGCAAGGATATGCCTTGCGGCACGGGGCTGATCATGCAGGAGATCGACGACTGGATCAGGCTCACCCACTCGGCACCAGTCGCGCCTCACTTCGGTGATTTCGTGATCGGAACTCCCGCTGCTTTCGAAAACACCATAGCGGCACTGCTTGCCGGCTCCACCTCGATCGGCAATCTCGGGCAGTATTTCGCCTTTCGCCAGCCGCACTGGGACGATGACGTCTTCACCACGGCAGAGTCTCTCAAAGCCATCGCGCTCATTGCCGCGCAGCCGGTCGAGGTGATTGTACATTCCAATCTCGATGATGGCTTCGCCTCGATGTTCACCGATCTGTCCTGCTCGCTGGGGACTATATTGCTCGAACAGTACATCGTGGATGAGCTTTGCGGCGCCCATGCCGCCTACTGCTTCGGCAATACCTACGCAAAACCGATGACACGGCTCGCCTTCCAGCGCGCCGCTCAGAAAATCTCACGTACGCCCGGCACCATGCTCTACGGCGCCACCACCATGTATGGCGCCAATCACGCGCAGAACTATGCAGCCCTTGCCACCTACCTCCGGGTCGACATTTATGGCGAGAAAACGAGGCCAGCCGGCCACGCCGTCAATCCCACGCCGGTGACGGAGGCCGAGCGTATTCCCGACATCGACGAAATCATCGATGTTCACCTTTTCGCCAACCGTCTGGTGGAGCTGGACGTGCCTCTGCATGGCTTGTTCAGCGACGAACAGGTCGATGCCGTGGCCGATCGGATCGTCGCCGGCGGACGGATATTCAGGGACAACGTTCTGGCCGGCTTCGAAGAAGCAGGCATAGACACCGCGAACCCCTTCGAGATGCTTCTCGCCATTCGCCGGATTGGATCGAAGAAGCTCGAGGAGCTGTTTGGTCCGGGAGAAGCCGCACCCGAAAAACTCCGCGGGCGAAAACCTCTCGTACGCTCCCATTCGATCGAGCAACTCGAGGAGGAAGGCGAAGGACTCGTCGCGCGATTACCTG
>Ga0209382_10011532_pt1 | contig 10976 bp, 9 predicted proteins | sample SoiMetdeltSBSDD5_FD_187599 | JGI IMG/M metagenome (GOLD analysis project Ga0209382, IMG submission 187599) | Bulk soil microbial communities from a Populus tree surrounding site in Tennessee, USA - Soil MetaG P. deltoides SBSDD5 (SPAdes) (version 2) | ecosystem: Environmental > Terrestrial >...
GACTCACAACGCAGACTTCCTGTCGTGTCATGCGTCGGTTCTGATTCCTGGACATTGCCCGCATCCTCCTCACAGCCATCCTGAAGAAGAGATCCTGCTCATGCTGGCCGGCGAGGCCGAACTCATTCTCCCGAGCCTCCCCTCCGACGACGGAAAGCAGCCGCCATTGCGGCTGCGGCCAGGCCAGTTCGTTTACTACCCGGCGCACTTCCTTCACACGCTGCGGACGATCAGCACAGAACCGGCGAACTACGTAATGTTCAAGTGGCGCGCTCGCGCACGCACGCCTGATGCGCAGCTGCAGTTTGGACAGTTTGATGCGGGAGCCTCGTGCTTCCCTGGCAAGAGTGCGGCCGCATTCGATTACCGGCTGCTCGTCGAAGGGCCCACGACGTGCCTCGAACGCCTTCATTCACACGCATCGAGGCTGGCCGCAGGCGCCGGGAATCCCCCACACAGCCATTCGTACGAGACGGCGATGGTCGTTCTCGAAGGCGAAATCGAAACCCTGGGTCAGCGAGTACGACGGCATGGGCTCGTCTTTTACGCTGGTGGCACGCCGCATGGGATCCGGAATCCGACGTCGGAGCCTGCGCGCTATGTCGTATTCGAGTTCCATGGACGTCTCCCCTTCTGGCGCAAGATCATCGACCCTCATTGGTGGGGTCACAGACTGGGCTTGATGCGGAATGGCGGATAACCGCAGCCGATGAAACTGATCGCAGTCTTCAGCGCCAGTCATGAAACGCTCAAGGACCGGTGGTTCCTGCGCACGCTGAAGGACGACTACGACGTCAGGCTGCACCGCTGCGATGTGCAAGGCCCTGGCTCGTACATGCAGGAGGATTGGACGCAGACGATCCTCTTCAAGTGCGACACGATCATCGACGCGATTCAGAAATACTGGGACGACATTTTCGTCTACTCGGACGTCGACGTCGCGTTTTTCGGGCCGACGAAGAACGTGATCCTCGAGAGCCTCGCCGGCAAGGACATCGTCTGCCAGCTGGACGACCCTGTCGGGAACTTGTGCACGGGATTCCTTGCGTTGCGCGCGAACGACCGAACACTCCGGCTGTGGCAGCAGGTCCGGCGAGCACTGGAGCAAGAGCGTCGTGACCAGATTGCTTTCAATCGGGTGGTGCGCGAGATGGAGGATCTCCGGGTTGGGTACCTCCCGGTGTCGTTCTTCGGCGCGGGCACCTTTTCCGCGCGCCTCGTTCGCGGACGGCAACGATTTTATGTACCCGATCATCCGGTGATGTTCCACGCCAACTTCACGATTGGCATCCCCAACAAGATGGCACTGCTCACGCGAGCGGAACGGATCATCGGCCGCGGCGCACCTGTCCGCCGAGTGAACAACGCGCTCTTCTACATGCAGACGAGGAGCCGGACCTCGCACGTGGAGGCGCTGATACGGCAAGACAAGATCGCAAAACGGCCGGCACAGCCTTCTCCCGAGGCCCTCGATCGCGTTGCATTCACCCGGCCGAGCAGCGTGACACTCGATCTGTCGACAGCCTGCCAGCTCAAATGCCCGTCGTGTCCGACTGCAACGGGTGCCATCGCCAGGTCCCTCGGCGCCGGGTTTGTAACGCTGGCCGATTTCAAGAAATTCCTCCACGAGCATCCATGGGTCTCCGATATCGAGCTTTCGAACTGGGGCGAGGTGTTCCTGAACCCGGATCTGGAGCAGATTCTTCGTTACGCGTATCAGCGTCACGTCGTGCTCCGGATCGACAATGGAGCCAACCTTGACCGCGCTTCGGACCGGGTCCTGGAAGCCCTTGTCAAGTACAAGCTGCGCAGCCTTTCGTGTTCAATCGATGGTGCCAGTCAGGAGGTCTACTCCGTCTACCGCGTGCGGGGAAACTTCGACCGGGTGATCGCGCACCTGCGGCAAATCGATCGCTTCAAGAAGAAGTACCGGAGTCCTTACCCGGCTCTACGCTGGCAATTTGTCGCGTTCGGCCACAATCAGCACGAAATCAGCAAAGCCCGCGAAATGGCGCGCGAGCTCGGGATGGATTTCTACTTGAAGCTGTCGTGGGACGACCTATACACGAAACCGTTCTCACCGGTCACCGATCGCAACGCCATTGAAAGGGAATCCGGGCTGGGCGTCGCGGATCGGCGCGCTTACGAGGCCAAGTTCGGACACAGCTACATCGCCTCGACCTGCCACCAGTTGTGGCTGCGGCCCCGCATCAACTTCGACGGACGGCTCCTCGGGTGCTCCATCAATCACTGGGACGATTTCGGCAACGTATTCGCGGAGGGTCTCGAGTCCGTTCTCGCCGGAGACAAGATGCAGCAGACCAAGGCTGTGCTCATGGGACTGCGAGACGCCGGCGAAGATTCTCCGTGCCGGCGGTGCCAGGTTTACGCCAGCCGACGCAGGCGTAATGCCTGGGTCACGCCCGACGAACTGATCGTTCCCCCCGTCGAGAGCCCGCTGCGACGCTGGGCGACGAACACGATCCTGCATCGTCCACTCACCGCGTTGGAGGGGCTTTCGCACAGGATACGAAGTGCCGGGTGAGCTAACGCTAACCCGTGGAGGCGTATCCTAGCGATTGAGGTGTTCCTCACACAGCGTACCGCGATGGCCGTGGCGTGCCTCGGATGGGCGTGCTACGTGGCCTCCCTCTTCATGCGTGCGCTTATCCACGAAGGAGGAGAGCTGATCCGCGGCACGTGGACCGGATGGGACGCGTTGGTGCGTGGAGGGTTGGTGTGGGCGGTCCCTCTTATTGGGGAACTGAGCCCGAAAGTCGTTCTGATCAGTCTCTGGTTGGGCGTGCTCTGGCTCACCAACCTGTTGGTACTGCTTTCACCCTCAGTTGCCTATCCCGCCTGGACAAAGTTGAAACGAGTACTACGTCGTGCGCTACCGGTTGCCGCCGCCGTAAACGTCACCTTCTTCCTCGCTCCGGACGTCCAACCTGCAGTCGGTTAATACTTCTGGCTGGCATCCTTCATCATGCTGTCGATTTCGGTGAGAGGGATGCAGTCTCCCAAGACCTCTCCGGGGCCGGCCACATGACCTGTCGGAGTACTCGCCACGAGCGCACTGACGATAATTGCGACGATTGACGAAGTTGCGCAGCCAGACCGATCAGGCGAGTCCGGTACGCTCGAGCCGTCGGGATTGGTGGTCCCGGGTATCGGCGCATGCCGGCGATAATCCTTGTCGCGCCGAGCCAAGTGAGCACGAAGAATATTGTCACCCGGGCCTTCGAGGCGTTCCGAGCAGACGTCGGGAGTGCTCCTCCGCTTACGCTCCGCGGAGGAAACGCCGTGGACAGCTACAACCAACCGAGGCCATTCGATCCCGTCCAGGACGAGCCGACCGATGCCTACTTCGAAGGATTTGCCTTCTGGGGCCTCGGCTATCTCGACGCGCGTTCGTGGCGCCATTATCTGCCTCGATTAATCGACTACGCGTTCAGACATCCAAACGACTCTGCGATGGTGGGCGAGGCGCTGGTGCGATCGCTGCGTCCACCCGACCGATACCCGCCACGACTGGCGACACTGACTCCGGATCAGGAGTCGGTCGTGCGATGGTTTCTCGAGCAGGTCGCGCTGGGCGGTGCAATCCCACACTTGCAGGTGGAGGCCCAGCAGGCCCTCGAGGAATGGTGGTTGCCGAACGGGGCGTCCCGTCCAACGGCGGTCCAGATTGCCGCCCTGCGTGCCGCGCCCGTTGCCCTTCGCAGCGTTGAGAGTTGTGATGTCTACCGGCTCTCGGTTCCCGAGACGTTCACCAGAAGTGGCGTTCGCGTGATTCCGGAAGAATCTCGACGCGTCCAGACGTGGGGTGGCTACCTATGCGGCGATGCGCACACGGTTGTCGCCGTCAACATCACGCCTCTCGCCATGCGGTCGTTGGCGGAGTCGGTGCGGACACGCTCCACGCTGTTTCGCGAAACCGCATCGCCGCGATTAGTCGCCGTCCGCGGATCTCCGCGCGCGGAACGACTGGATGGCCACACGCATGGCGACAGTCCTGCAGAACCACAGACGCTTGCAATCATCTTTGCCACCGCACTCGACGAGCTCGCCACGCTCAGCATTCGGTCTTGGCCGAGAGACGACCTTGCCCGGGAAGTGGAGCGTATCGTCGATTCGTTCGAAATCGTCCAGCCGTGACAAGCGCGTCGTTGCGGATCGATACGGGTGCCAGTCGGCGCGCGACCCACTTTTAGGATCCAGCCTGGTCTGGATCGCGCCGACGCGTTGTTCGGCAGGCCGACACCGGGAGGGCGGCATTCCGACATAGAGCCGGTCCACATCTAGGTATTTTCAAGATGTTACGGACCGTTCGCGCTTGGCCCGAACTTTGAGACACAAGACGGTATGGTTCGATTCGACGATCCTGCTACAGCAGAATGCGCCCCCCAAGCGCTAACGCACGAGCATCCGGTAGACGACCTGACGCCCGCACAAGTGGAAGCGATCATGCGTTCGATCGACGAGGCCCTGATCGACGCGCAGCGTCTGTGTGGATTACCCCAAGGGCTTCACCTTGCCTTGATCGATTAACCCTCGGTATCAAGCCAAAACGACTCGGCCGTTCGAGCGGAAAATCGGCCAACATGCGGACGACTCCCAGTGGGTTGTCCCGTGTTGGGGGCGGCAGTTACCATCACGTTCGACCGATGGACGATGGTCTTCGCGACCGCATGCTCGCCTACTACAACGAGCGAGCCTCCGAGTATGAGGAGGCTTACACGCGAGGCACCGGGACAGCTTCAATCACCGACCCTGCTGTATTTACAACCGAGATTGCCGTGCTCGAGGACATCGTTCGCGGTTTCGGTCGCGGGCATCTGCTCGACGTGGCGTGCGGTACCGGTTACTGGCTCCCGCACTACATCGCGAACTGCTCTCGCATCACGCTGTTCGACCAATCCGAACAAATGTTGGCGGAATGCGAATCAAAAGTGGCCCGTCTCAGTGGTCCTGGCCGATGTTCTGTCGTTCGAGGGGATGTATTCGACTACGAGTTCCCACCGTTCGCGCACGATTCGGCGTTAGTCGGCTTCCTCTTGAGTCATTTTTCAGAGGAGCAGGAGCGTCTCTTCATGCAGGTCCTGCGACGAACGCTCCGCCCCGATTCCCGTGTGCTCATTCTGGAATCGGCATGGACTGACCTTCGTGCGAAGTTCAACGAGAAGGTGGGACGCCAGCTCCGTCGATTGAACGATGGCACGGAGTTCCGCATCTATAAGAGGTACATCAGTCGGGAGGACATCGCAGCCTGGGACAGGAAGTATGGGCTGACGTCGAATATCGAGCACTTCGGTGAAGCGTTGTGTGCAGTCTCCGTATCTTTCGCCAAGGTCGCTTAGCGAAGACGCCCCAACTCGCGATTTGCAGCAAATAGGGAGCCCGACAGCACGACTGGTCCGTCAGGTACATCCGCGATACACGATAGCCCCTAAGCTGGCGTATTACGGAATGTGCGCGCAGGCGGAAGCCTGCGGATTCGGGACACCTAAACGAAGTTCTGGGGCTGTTCATATGGCGCTTTTATTCGTCTTTTTAATAGTTCTGGCACTGCCTGCCGCAGCGTTCGCACAGGGCACCGCGATCATTTCCGGACGCGTGCTCCAGGTTGCCGACGGTGCGCCAATCGCGTTTGCCTCTGTCATCGTGGAACTCGCGAGTTCCGGACAGTCGTTGTCAGGCGCGCTGACCAGCGAGGACGGTCGCTTCCGGGTACAGGGGCTCGCGCCGGGCGAGTACCGGATCACGATCACTTTTCCCGGCTTCCAGCCGGCCATGGCAGACGTGCTCGTGAGCCCGTTGAATCAGTCGTACGACCTGGGCGACATCCGCCTGCCCCGCATGGAGAACTTCCAGCAGGAGGTGACGGTGACCGCGGAGGCCGTTCGCGTCGCTGGCGTGGACAGCCAGGTGTTCCGTCTCGATATCGGCGCCACACAGTCTACTGGCAGCCTGCTCGACGCGCTGAGGGGGCTGCCAGGTGTCACAGTCGATCAGGAAGGGAAAGTCCTGCTTCGAGGCAGCGATCGGGTCGCTGTCCTCATCGACGGCCGACAGTCGAGCCTGACCGGGTTCGGCTCGCAGCGGGGACTCGACAGTGTCACCGCGGCGAACGTCGCAGCGATCGAGATCATTCACAACCCGTCGGCACGCTTCGACGCCGCGGGTATGGCAGGCATCATCAACATCATCTACAAGCAGGAGCAGCAGCTTGGCCTGTCCGGGGACGTCGGTATGGCGCTCGGGTTCGGCCAGTTCACCAAGCAGCGCGACGACCTGCCGACGGAATTGGGCAGCTATTCGAACAACGAGAAAATCGTCCCGAGCCTGAACCTGAATTACCGGACGGCGCGGACGCGCAGCTTCGTCCAGGGCGAGTTCCTGGTGCAGGATGATCTGCCGAACAACGAATTCCACACCCGGTTCTATGACGACGGCCGTGTGATCGAGTCGCAGGTCCCGGAAAACCGCGAGCAGATCCACTACATCGTCAAAGTGGGATCGGACTGGACCGTCAACCCGACGAGCACGATGTCCCTATCGGGCATCTACGACTTCGAAACCCACACCGACCGCGCGCAGGTGCCCTTCATCCTGACATCGACCGGCCAAAGGGAGCGGTTCTGGTTCTGGCGCGAGAAAGAGGACACAGGTTTTGCGAACGTCACGTTCAATTTCAAGCGCCTCTTCGCCACGCCGGGGCACGAGCTCAACCTGAACGCGCAGTACACGCGCGGCTGGGAAGACGAGGCGTACTTCCTGAATGAGGTGTCACCGGTCCGCGAAGGAAGCGACGACACGCATGTCGTCGGCATCGAGAACACGGTGCCAGTGACACTCGACTACGTGCGTCCGCTGCGCGCCGGACGCCTCGAAGTGGGCACCAAGCTCCAGCGCCGATGGCTGCCGGTCACCTACACCGTGGGCCGCGGCGTCAGGAGCGTGATTTACGAGGGTCTCGGAGATTTTTCAGATTGGGACGAGAACATCTACGCCGCGTACGCCAACCTGGTGCGGGTGCAGAGCCGTTATTCGCTCGAGGCGGGGCTGAGGGCCGAGCACACCGAGGTGACGTATTCGGTGGCGCCCGAGAACGTCTACTACGATCGCAACGACCGGTATGACTACTTCGAGCTGTTTCCCAACGCGAAGCTTACGTACCGATTGAGTAAGGCGAACCGGCTCATCGCGGCCTACAACCGCCGCGTTGACCGGCCGACCGAGGCCGACCTGCGGATCTTTCCCAAGTACGACGACCCTGAGCTGCTCAAGGTGGGGAACCCATTCCTCCGGCCGCAGTTCACCCATGCGCTGGAGCTCGGGTTCGCCCGGTCATGGACGGCAGGATCCGCGACGGCGTCGCTTTACCACCGCGATATCACCGACGCGTATTCCCGGATCTACGCCATTGACGCGTCCAATCCGAACTACAACATCGTCAACAAGATCTTCGAGAATGCCGGCGATTCCAGGCAGACCGGTATGCAGGTCGTACTCGAGCAGCAGATCACGTCGCCGTGGCGTGTATCGGGCAGCGTCAACGTGTTCAGGAACGAGATCGACGCCTTCGAGACGATCCTGCTGTTTCCGCAGCGGCGGCCGTTCGCACTCGATGCCTCGACGGTCGGCACCTGGGACGCGACGATGAACAATCGGTTCCGTATGCCCCGATCGGGCGAGCTGAACCTGAATTACGTCTACTACGCGAAGCGCAACGTACCGCAGGGCCACCAGCGCTCGCGCTCATCGCTCGACGTCGCTGCCAAGTGGCCGGTGCTGAACGAACGCGCTGAGCTTCTCTTCACGTTCACGGACATCTTTAACGATTTCGCGATTGAGCAGGAGATCGACGGACAAGGTTTCCGCGCGCTATACCAGAACCTGCTCGAGACTCAGGTCGCGACCGTGGGCCTGCGCTTCCGCTTCTGACATTCACATTCAGGCTCCGAACTGCCGCAGGTGATGATCGGTGTGGAGATATCCCCAGCGGCCCCACTCCCACTCCGACATTCGACCCCAGAGCGGATGCCGGCGGCCGTGGATTGCCGCCTGGGTGAAGTTTTCCATCAGTGCCAACAGCGCCTCGCGGTCCTGGTCGAATACCGCGGGCGGCGTCCCCGCGCCGGCGAGTTGGTTGATTTCGCGGGGCGCGGGATAGCCGCGGGGCCACGGAGCCGGGACGTAGAGCGCTAGCCATTTGACCGGACGCTCTAAACCTAACGCGCGAGGCCGCAGATTCTTGACACCCGTGGCGCCTCTAAACGCGTCAGCGAGGTGACAAATCATCTGGTGCGCGTTCATCTTGCCCCAGCGCCTGGGAGAATCCGGACCAACACTCCTAACCCGCTCGACGAGATCGGCGCGATCGTGAGAATTCCAGTAGTTGCGCATCCGCTCGCCTCCAGAAACGAGGGGCGGGGATTCTAGCATTGATGTGCGCTCACCGACCTGCGACAACATGAACATGACCATCAACCTTACGAGGCCGTAAGGCCGTAACGGTTCGGCCTTCGCACTCGTCTTCGGGGTCATCGGGATCTATGGCCGATCCAGGGGAACTACAGCGACGCTGCTCCTCGCACTGCGGAACGGCGGTAACTCTAGATGACCCCGGCCCAGACGGAGCCGAACGCGCTGTGGTGCGCCGATTATTGAAGGGGTTTGTTGACTGGTCATCGCCGGCTGACTTAGTGTTGCCGAATGCCGACGCAACACGCTGAGCTCACCGTCGGCTTGGTGCCTCAGGGCGGACCTGACTGGATTGCCGGCGTCATCTATCTCGAAAACATCGTCCGCGCCGTGCTCGCGCTGGGCGACGGTCGCCTGGATGTCTGCCTCATTGCAGGACCCGATCATCGGCTCGGTCGCCGGAGTGACCTGGCGCTTGACGTGCCGGTGTATGGCTATACACATCGATCGCACGATCCGTGGTCGCAGGCTGCGTGGAACAGCCTGAAATCCCGGCGCCCTCCACGGAGCCTCGAGACCTTGATCAGCCGCGTTGGCCTGAGCGTGTTGTTTCCGCTCCAGGTGCCGCCGAGCGAACGACTGCCGGTGCCTTGGGTCGGATGGATTCCCGACTTCCAGCACAAGCGACGGCCGGAGTTCTTCTCAGTCGCCTACCGATCCGAGCGTGATATCCGCTTCCGGCGTATTGTCGAGGAAGCGCCGCATCTAATCGTCAGCAGCCAGGACGCCCGTGCGGATCTCATGCGCTGGTTTCCAATTGCCGACGCTCGCGTAAGCGTTCTACAGTTCCGGACGGTACTCGATCCGAGCTGGTTCGAGCTGAGTCCGCGGACAGTTACGGAGCGGTTCGATCTTCCGTTGAAGTTTCTAACCTATCCGAGCCAACTCTGGGCCCATAAGAATCACCGCACGGTGGTCGCGGCGCTGAGTTTGTTACGGGCCAGGGGAAGGACCGACGTCGTGCTGGTTTGCACCGGCCGCGAGCACGATTATCGCCATCCTGAATTTGCCGATGAGCTCAAAGAAGAGATCGCGCGGCGCGGCCTCCAGTCGCAGGTGCGCCTCCTCGGATTGCTTGATCGCCCGACGCAGATCCAGGTGATGCGGGCATCAGCGGCGGTGGTACAAGCTTCGTTCTTCGAGGGATGGAGTGCACTGGTCGAGGACTCGCGGGCTCTTGGCAAACGAATCTTTGTATCGGACATTCCGGTGCATCGAGAGCAGGATCCGGACGATGCTGCGTACTTCAATCCCGACAGTGCGGAGGAGCTCGCCGATTTGATTGAGGCCGACTGGCCGCACCTCGAGCCGGGGCCGGATCTTGGTCGGGAACACCACGCCAGAGCGGAACAGGAGAGGCTTACCCACGATTTCGCATGTCGGTTTGTCGACGTTGTTGGGCGCGCGTGCCGAGCCGCACAATCGAGACCATGACGCTGGCGAAAGCAACGGACGGCACAGCGAATCTGCACATCTGGCGTGAGGGCGAAGAATACCTGCTCCAGAAAGGCCACAGCTTCCTCAAACAGTGGAACAATCTCGTCTTTGCGGCGCTCCCCGGGCCGCCCTTGGCGAACACGCGTTATGTCGATCTGAGCACGGCTCCGCTGGGGTTTGCAGACGAAACATTCGATGCCGTGTACTCCAACCACGTCTTTGAACACCTCACCCCGTTTCAGGGCAAGCGCTGTGCTCATCAGATCTTTAGGGTACTGAAGTCAGGCGGGATTTTCCGGGTTTCGGTGCCAGATCTCGAAACGGCCTGCCGCGATTACCTCGATACGCTCCGCGCGGCAAGCGACCACTCGACGCGGCAGAATTTGGTGCGCTACCGTTGGGCCGTGATGGCGATTTTTGAGCAGATGGTGCGAGATCGCTCGGGAGGCCTGATGCTGGAGGCCATTGAGCAGGGAGAGTACGACGCCGCGCAGCTGCGCGACTTGTTTGGCGACGCGCTTCGACCAGCGGTGGAGAGGAGGGGATCCGCCCGCCCAGCAGACCGGGGTCGCGCCTTCATCCTACTTCGGCGAATCTATCGCGGGGCGCGGACAATCCTCGGCCAATCGCGACCGAGGATCACCGATCGGTTGGATCCGCGTCTGACGAAGGAAGCAGTGCAGTGGATGTACGACCGGCTCTCGCTGCGGTTGCTGCTCGAAGAGGCTGGTTTCCAGGATATCCGACAAATGGATCACGTCTCTTCGAGCATTCCGGGGTGGTCGGGATACGACTTCGACCGGTCGAACAATGGTGACTATCCTCTTGACCCGTCGGTCTATATGGAGGGCAGGAAGCCCGAACGACCTCACCGTGCCGGGTAAAGCAAGGGTTGATGACGACATCTCCGCGCATCACGCTCACTCCGGACGGACGCGCGTACCTGCACATTTGGAGAACAGGGCGATCGTATGCACAACAGAAAGAAGCGCTCTATCGCCGCGAATGGACCAATGTGCTCTTCAGCATGCTGCCGCAGCCGAGGGACGAGT
>Ga0209382_10011534_pt1 | contig 10975 bp, 9 predicted proteins | sample SoiMetdeltSBSDD5_FD_187599 | JGI IMG/M metagenome (GOLD analysis project Ga0209382, IMG submission 187599) | Bulk soil microbial communities from a Populus tree surrounding site in Tennessee, USA - Soil MetaG P. deltoides SBSDD5 (SPAdes) (version 2) | ecosystem: Environmental > Terrestrial >...
TCACCGCAAGCGACGTCTGCGCGGCGGCCGGGTGGGTCCAGACCGCCGTCCAGGTGCCAACGGCCAGGAGCGCGCTCAGAGCGAGGAGACCGAACCGGTTGCGAGTCATCGTACCCTCTCAGGTGTTGAACGCTACACGGTAGTACGAACGAGCGACCTGTTCAGTTCTGCAAAGTCGCCCGGTCGACCCTCTGACACGCTGTAGTAAGATTCGAGCAACTGCTCTCGATCAGATGGGGGGGACGGCTCGATGGACAAAGCCGACGTATTTGGCGCGCGTGCATCGTTGAAAACCGCCGGCGGCGACGTGACGATCTACCGACTGTCGGCGATGTCCGGCCTCGGAGACGTCGAGCGGATGCCGCACGTCGTCAAGATCCTGCTCGAGAACGTCCTCCGCAACGCCGACAGCCACGAGGCATTCGAGAAGTCGCACGTCGAGGTGCTGGCCGGCTGGAAGCCCGGTGGCGACAAGACCGCCGAGCTGCCGTTCCTGCCGGCCCGGGTGCTCCTCCAGGACTACACCGGCGTCCCGGCCGTCGTGGACATCGCGGCGATGCGCTCGGCGATGGCCCGCCTCGGCGGCGATCCGAAGAAGGTCAACCCCCTGCTGCCGTCCGACCTCGTCATCGACCACTCGGTCCAGATCGACTTCTTTGGCACCAACACGGCGTTCGCCGCGAACGTGGAGAAGGAGTACGAGCGAAACCTCGAGCGGTACCAGCTCCTGCGCTGGGCGCAGACGGCGTTCAACGGCATGACCGTGGTGCCGCCCGGGACGGGGATCTGCCACCAGGTCAACCTCGAATTCCTCTCCAAGGTGGTCCAGGCCAGGACCGTGGACGGCGAGACGGTCGCCTTCCCGGACACGCTGGTTGGCACGGACTCGCACACCACGATGGTGAACGGGCTGGGCGTCCTGGGCTGGGGCGTCGGCGGCATCGAGGCCGAGGGCGCGATGCTCGGCCAGCCGCTCTACATGCTGGTGCCGGAGGTGGTCGGGGTGCGCCTCTTCGGCCAGCTGCCGGAAGGCGCCACCGCGACCGACCTGGTGCTGACGGTGACCCAGATGCTGCGCAAGCACGGCGTCGTCGGCAAGTTCGTCGAGTACTTCGGCCCGGGTGTCGGCCGGCTGCCGGTCGCGGACCGCGCGACGATCGGCAATATGTCGCCGGAGTACGGCGCGACCGCCGGCTACTTCCCGGTCGACGATGCGACGCTGGCGTACCTGCGGACGACCGGCCGCTCGGCCGAGCTGGTGGACCTGGTCGAGCGGTACACCAAAGAGCAGGGCCTGTTCGGCTCCGACGTCGAGCCGGTCTACGACGACACGCTGGAGCTGGACCTGGCGACGGTCGAGCCGAGCATGGCCGGGCCGCGCCGCCCGCAAGACCGCGTCTCCCTGGCGGAGGTCGGCACGGCGTTCCACAAGGCGTACGAGACCCAGCTCGGGAACGGCGCCGCGAAGTCGACCTCTGAGGCCGCGACGACTGCCGCCGTCGCCGACACGTTCCCGGCCTCCGACCCGCTCCCGGCCCAGGCGACGACGGCCGAGGTCGCCATGCCCGACAAGGAGGGCGTGGGGTTGCCGGCCTCGCCGGACAACGTCGATCTGACCCCTCAGCCGGTTCCGGTGACGGTCAACGCCGCCGAGACGGCGATGGTCGATCACGGCTCGGTCGTGATCGCCGCCATCACCTCCTGCACCAACACCTCGAACCCGTCCGTCATGCTGGCGGCCGGGCTGGTCGCCAAGAAGGCGGTCGAACGCGGCCTGCGCCCGAAGCCGTGGGTCAAGACGAGTCTGGCGCCCGGCTCGCGCGCGGTGACGGACTACATGAAGGGGGCCGGCCTGGATCCGTACCTGGACGCCCTCGGCTTCCAGACCGTGGGGTACGGCTGCACGACCTGCATCGGCAACAGCGGCCCGCTGATCCCGGCCGTCGCCGACGCCGTGGACGAGCACAACCTGATCGTCGCCTCGGTCCTGAGCGGCAACCGCAACTTCGAGGGCCGCGTCCACGCCCAGGTGCGGGCCTCGTTCCTGGCCTCGCCGCCGCTGGTGGTGGCGTACGCCCTGGCCGGCACCGTCGACATCGACCTGACCACCGAGCCGATCGGCTGCGACTCGAATAACCAGGACGTCTACCTCAAGGACATCTGGCCGACGCAGGATGAGGTCCGCGACGCCGTCCAGACGGCGGTGACCCCCGAGGTCTTCTCCAAGAACTACGCCAGCGTCTTCGAAGGCGACGAGTTCTGGCAGACGCTCCCGGTCCCGACCGGCGATCTGTACGACTGGAACCCGCACTCCACCTACGTGAAGGAGCCGCCATACTTCCGAAATCTGGCTCCGACGCCGCCCCCGCCCACCGACATCGAGGAGGCGCGGGTCCTGCTGAAGCTGGCCGACTCGATCACGACGGACCACATCTCACCGGCCGGCTCGATCTCCACGAAGAGCGCGGCGGGCTGGCTGCTGACCGAGCTTGGCGTCGAGCCGGCCGAGTTCAACCAGTACGGCGCCCGCCGAGGCAACCACGAGGTGATGGTCCGGGGCACGTTCGGCAACATCCGGCTGCGCAACGAGATGACGCCCGGCCAGGAGGGTGCCTGGACGCTCCACGTGCCGACGAACAAGGTGATGACCGTATTCGACGCCTCGGAGCTGTACCAGGGGACCGAGACACCATTGATCGTGATCGCCGGCAAGGAGTACGGCACCGGCAGCTCGCGGGACTGGGCGGCGAAAGGCCCGAACCTGCTGGGCGTGCGGGCGGTGATCGCCGAGAGCTACGAGCGGATCCACCGCAGTAACCTGTTGATGATGGGCGTCATGCCGCTCCAGTTCATGGAGGGCGAGAGCCGGCAGTCGCTCGGGCTGACCGGCACGGAGTCGTACACGATCACCGGCATCGCCGAGGGGGTCACGCCGCGGAAGGTCTTGCCGGTCACGGTGACCCGGATGGACGGCAGCACGTTCACGTTCAAGGTGCTGGCCCGCGTCGACGCGCCAGTCGAGTGGGAGTACTACCGGCACGGCGGTATCCTGCCGATGGTGTTGCGGCGGCTGGCGGCCGAGTAGTGGATGACCTCACCCCCCAGCCCCCTCTCCGGCGCGGAGAGGGGGAGCCTTGGGAGGTGCTCGACACCGAGTACCTCCTGCGGTCCCCGTGGCGCGACGTTCGCAAGGATCGGGTTCGTATCCACACCGGTGACGAGGTCACCTACACGTACCTGGAGGCCCCGGAGGCCGCGTTCGTCGTGCCGCTGACGACGGACGGAAAGATCGTGGTCGTTCGGCAGTACCGCCACCCGCCCCGGGCCTGGGTCTGGGAGGTGGTGGGCGGGGCCGTTGGCGAGGCCGGCCCTCTGGCGGCGGCGCACCAGGAGCTCGCCGAAGAGATCGGCGGGCGTTGCCGGGAGATGGTGCTGCTCGGGTCGTTCTACGCCCTCTCGGGGGCGCTGTCGTCGCGGCACTACGCGTTCCTGGCGCTGGACGTGGAGCTTGGCGAGGCTGGCCGCGAGCCGATGGAGCTCATGGAGACGGTGCTGCTCGACCCTGACGAGGCGTTCGCCCGAGCACGCGACGGCCGAATCGACGATGCGCAGTCTGCCCTGCCGCTGTTGATGGCCGAGCCGCGGGTGCGGGCGTACCTGGCTGGTGCCCGAAACCAGCCCTGACGGTACACTTCGTGCAATGGGGCGCACGTCGTTTCCGCCGGCGGCTCGCCTCTGCGGACGGTGCGCGCGCTTCTGGGTGTACCATCCTGGCGAGACTGCGCCAGAACGAGGGTGTCGGTGAAGTACGGGACCTCCGTCTTCGTCTTGCAGAGCCACGTGCCGTACACCCGGCAGATCGGACCCTGGCTCCACGGTGAATCGTGGCTCCACGACGCCATCGCCGAGACCTACGTCCCACTGTTCTCGACGCTCTCGGACCTCGCCGAGCACGAGGTGCCCGCCCGGCTGACGCTCAGCATCACGCCGGTCCTCGCCGAGCAGCTTGCCGATCCGCTGGTGGCCCAGCATTTCGAGAGCTACCTGCTCGATGGGGCTGAACGGGCCGCCCAGGACGTCAGCCGCTTCGAGCGGGCCGGCGACCTCCACGCGCGCTACCTCGCCTCCTGGTACGAGGACTTCTACAACCGGACGCTGGCGGTCTTCCGGGGCCGGTTCAACCGCGACTTGATCGGTGCCGCCAGGCGGCTCAAGGACAGCGGCCACCTGGAGATCGCCGCGTCCGCCGCCACCCACCCCTACCTGCCGCTCCTGAGCCGAGAGTCGTCGGTAGCGGCTCAGGTAGGTACTGGCGTGCGGGCGTACCGGCGCGCGTTCCGTGGCGATCCGAAGACGATCTGGCTGCCGGAAGCCGGGTACCGGCCGGGCATCGAAGAGGTGTTATCCGAGCACGGCCTGTCCCTCTTCTTCGCCGAGTCCCATGCGCTGGTGGGTGGGCGGCCGGTCGGCAAGGCGATGAACGACGCCGTCGGGCCGTACGCCAGCGTGCCGAAGCGGTACCTGGTGCCGACGCCAGCCTCGCTGCCCAGCTCCGAGCGGACGACGTTTCAGGCGTACCGGGTGGGCCAGTCGAACGTCAGCGTGTTGGGGCGCAACACCAGGTCAGGATTGCAGGTCTGGTCGATCGCGCACGGGTACCCCGGCGACTTCGACTACCGCGAGCTGGAGCGTCGAGACGGTCTGTCCGGGCTGCGCTACTGGCGCGTCACCGGAGCCAGGATCGACCTGACGGCGAAGGACTGGTACCACCCGGACTGGGCCGAGGGGAAGATCAGCATCCACGCCGACCACTTCGCGCGCGTCGTCGAGGACGTGCTGCGCGAGTACCACGAGCGGACCGGCCAGTACGGCGTCCTCGCCACGATCTGTGACACCGCGCTGTTCGGAACCTGGTGGTTCGAGGGCGTGCGCTGGCTCGGCGAAGTGCTGGCACGGCTCGCGCGCAGCGAGACGGTCGACCTCTGCACAGCCGGCTCCTACGCCGAGGACCACCCGGCGACCGAGTCGGTGACACTGCCCGAGAGCTCCTGGGGCATGGGCGGCAAGCACTTCACCTGGGACAACGTCGACACCCACTGGATGTGGCCGATCGTCCAGGCGGCGGAGGCCCGCATGGAGCGGCTGGCCTCGGATCACCGCCGGGCTGAGGGCATCTTGTTCGAGGTGCTCTCCCAGGCCGCGCGCGAGCTGCTGCTGCTCCAGGCGAGCGACTGGCCGTTCCTGATCACGGCCGGCCAGGCGGCAGAGTTCGCCAGGGAGCGGTTCCGCGAGCACGCCGAGCGGTTCGACCGGCTGGCGACGCTCGCCGAACGCGGCCCGCTCGACGAGAGCGCTCGCCGCCTCGCCGCCGAGCTCTGGGAGCGCGACAAAGTGTTCGCCGACGTCGATTACCGCGACTGGCGGCCACGGGCCGGCGTGACTGCCACCGGGCCGACCCGCGCGGCGATAATCAGCTCCGAAACGAGTGGATCCGGCATGGACGGGTCGGGCTCGATGCCGAACCCGATGCCTGAATGGATGCCGAGTGGCAGCTAACGAGCAGACTGACCTGTCAGCCGTGACGGGTGTCCGTACCGCGCCGTCCCCGACGTACGTCCTGTATCACGCCAACTGCCCGGACGGCTTCGGTGGAGCCTGGTCCGTCTGGCTGGCCCGGGGTGACACGGTGACCTACTGTCCCGTCAGCCACGGCGAGGCGCCGCCGGAGATGCCTCCGGACGCCTCGGTGCTGATGGTAGACATCGCCTATCCGCGCGAGGTGGCCCTGGCGCTGCGGGACCGGGTGCGCGAGCTGGTGATCCTCGATCATCACAAGTCGGCGCAGGACGAGCTTGGCGACCTCGACTTCGCCACGTTCGACATGCACCGGTCCGGCGCGATGATGGGCTGGAACTACATGCACCCAGGCATCGATCCCCCGCCGCTGATCCGCTACGTCCAGGATCGCGATCTCTGGCGGTTCGAGCTGCCGAACAGCCGCGAGGTCTCGGCGGCGCTCGGCTCGTACCCGATGAAGTTCGAGGTCTGGAGCGCCCTGGACGCCGACGACCTGGCGCGCGAGGGCAAGGCGATCCTCCGGTTCCGGGATCAGACGGTCAAGACGATCGTCGGGTTTGCCCGCTGGGGCGAGATCGGCGGCTACCGCGTGCCGATCGTCAACGCAACGGCCCACTGGTCAGACGTCGGCGAGGCGATGCTCGAGAAGTACCCGGAGGCGCCGTTCGTCGGGGCGTACTACGAGGACGCGGACGGCGCGCGGCGGTGGTCCTTGCGCTCCCGCCCGGACTTCGACGTCAGCGAGGTGGCGAAGCAGCTCGGCGGCGGCGGCCACCGGCAGGCGTCCGGCTTCCGCGAACCGCGTCGACCGTGAACCGTGCGCGGCGGGCAGCGGGCAGCATCGGGGGTAGCGACGATCTCAGGCTATTCGATCGCGTAGCGCGGGGGCTTGTCCCCCGCTGGTTCCTCCTCATCGTCTCACTTCGCCAGCCCCGCCCGTTCGCACCGCTTTGAGCGGGGACAAGCCCCCGCGCTGCGCCAGACGCTCTCTTAAGGTAGGTTCGGTGAGCGTGCGGAATTCGACGACACGAGGTCTCATGATGCAGCGGCGTCAGCTCTGTCAGTTGATCGCGGCGACGTGCCTGGCGATGGTTCCAGGGCGTGCCCTGGCAGCCGCGATCGGCGACGACTCGGCAGCGGTCTACCAGTGGTCTGCGCCGCCGCCGATGACGATTGACCCGAACGTCCCGTACTCGGCGGTTATCAAGACGAGCCTGGGGGAGATGACGGCCGAGCTCTACCCGAAGGATGCCCCGAACACCGTCAACAACTTCGTGTTCCTCTCACGTGAGGGGTTCTACACCTGGGTGATCTTCCACCGGATCATCAAAGAGTTCATGGTCCAGACTGGCGACCCGACCGGCACCGGCACTGGCGGCCCTGGCTACCGATTCGCCGATGAGCTGAGCGGCCCGCAGACGTACGTCCCCGGCACCCTGGCGATGGCGAACGCCGGCCCGAACACCCAGGGCAGCCAGTTCTTCATCTGCCATGGGCCGCGCGCCGAGCGACTGCCGAAGAACTACACGATCTTCGGGCGGGTCACGGCTGACCTGGACGTGCTGGATGCGATTGCGTCAGTGCCGGTGAAGGCGGCCCCGCACGGCGAGATGTCGTCGCCCGTCGATCCCCCGCTCATCGAGTCGATCACGATCCTGGAAGGCTAAGAAGCCGCGCTCACGCCGTAGTGTGAAGTCCTGTCTCCCACGCGACATTCCTGGCTCGCCAGAACCTGGTCTATGCGAAAATGAGACGGAGATGGAGGCCGCCATGCCTGCTCCGAAGTCGGAAGCCGCCCTCGAAGCCGAGCGTATCTACAGGCGGTACGTCAAGCCGCTGGAGCCCTACCATCCTGGGGAATACGCGCTCGTCACGCCCGAGGGCAGCGTCCATTTTGCGCCGAGCCTGCTCGAGCTGGTCTGGGAGGCGCACAAGATGCCAGATAACAAGAACCTGCTGTTCAAAGTAGGAGACGTCGCCGCCTGCCAGATCCTGTGATCTCACCGGTTCGTAGCTCACGGCTACTGATGAATGCGCTGCAACTGACCGCCGTCGGCGAAGCGCGAGATCTGGAACAGGCCGATGTCGTGGCGGGTCTCGCCGGCCTCCGCCAGGTCGGCCGTGATCTCGCCGACGACGCTGCTGAACTTGAAGCCATGGCCGGAGCAGGGCGAAGCGACCACCACGCGCGCATCCTCGGGGTGCAGGTCCAGGATGAAGTGCTCGTCCGGCGCGTTGGTGAACATGCAGGCCCGCAGCGCCATCGTCGGGCCGGCCCCCGCCGGGAAGTAGCGCTCGGCGAACTGCCGCAGCAGCGCCTCGTCTCGGGCATTCGGCTCGCGGTCGATCGTCTCAGGATCGACGGCCTCGTCCAGGTGGTGGTAGCGCCCGAACTTGAAGCCCGGAACGACGCTGATTGGGAAGCCGTAGTAGTGGCCCGCGTCCACCTGGAAGTTGAAGACCGGGAAGCGCTCGGCGGCAAACAGCTCCGGGCGGGTCGGCTGGAGCCAGGCCAGCACCTGGCGCTCCGGCGTGGTCAGCGGCGCGAGCCCGGGCACCATCGTCCCCACCCACGCCCCCGCCGAGACGATCAGTCGGTCGGCCTCGTAGGTGCCGTGGTCGGTGGTGACGCGGATCGAGGCTGACGTCGGCTCCCAGCCCAGAACGCGCTCGCGGGCGTGGACCTCGGCCCCGAGCGCCTGCGCCGCCGTCACGTGCGCGACGATGCACCGCTCCGAGAGGAGGTAGCCGCCCTCCGGCTGGAGGACGGCCCGGTGGCTCTCCGGCAGGCGGTAGCCGGGGAATCGCTGGTTCACTTCGGCGCCGCTCATGACCTCGTACGGCAGGCCGTGCTCCTCGCAGGACGCTCTAGAGCCCTGGAAGATCTGGCTCGCTTCTGGTCCGGCGTCGAGCGAGCCGGTGATGAAGAGCAACTGCTCGCCGACCTGGCGTTCCAGTTCGCGCCACAACTCATAGGATCGTTTGAGGAGCGGCACGTATGAGGGGTGCTCGTAGTAGGCGAGGCGGATGATCCGGTTGACGCCGTGCGACGAGCCCATGCTGTGCGGGATGTCGAACCGCTCCAGCCCGAGGACGCGCTGACCGCGCTTCGCAAGGTGGTAGACGGCGGCGCTGCCCATCCCGCCAACGCCGATGACGATCGTGTCGAACCCAGTCACAGCCTGCCTCACTCTCACCGGTGCTCGCCGAGAGGATAGCCGCGCCAGGCGATGTCGTGCCTCGTGCCGAACCAGTCCAGCCGCGGAAGCAGACCTCTCTTGGGACCGCCGCGATTCTCGCGGCAGCGGGCGCAGCCCGCTCCACCTTCCCTCTCCGGATGTTCCAGGCACCGCCGCACTCGGCCGATGACCCTGCTGCGCAGGGTACCGCGAGCATCGCGGCGATCCCAGGGGGCCCAAACACGCCGCCGATACCTGTACCAGCGGCGATCCGCCGAGGTGTGAGGCAGATCACGCGCCAGGAGTGCGTCACGTCACAGCCAGGTGCCAGAAGGCGGCCATAGACTCCACCCATCGGCTCTGTCGAACGGGCACCGCTCACGGGGGTGGGCAGGCGCAGATGGGCGGTAGATCGTGGTGGGCAGTCAGGTCGTGGCGGGCAGTCAGGTCGTGGAACGGCACGGAGCGGGGAACGGGCAGCACCGGCGGCGTGGAGTAGCCGTCGAGCTGGCGATCGGGGTCGTCTTGAGCGTCATCCTGGCGCTGGTCGTCGCGCTGGCCGGCGGTGCGATGAACGAGTCTGGGGAGTCAACCGTCAGGAACAACGTGATCGTGCCGGTCATCGAAGTGGAGATCCAGGATCTGGACCCGCGAGACCCGCTGGTTCGATGCACGGTGTTGGAGACGCACACCCACTGCATCCGCGAGGCAAGCTAGTGCCCCGTCAGCCACGGATTGACGGGTGCTCGCCAGTCCAAGAAGTGTGACGCACCTCATAGCGTCGCGCTTGTCGCGGGCGTATACTGCGGGTGCTATGTGGCCGCACCCCCGTCGGTACCGCCGCCGTCAGTTCATCCAGGGGAGCCTGGCTCTGGCGTCGCTCAGTCTCCTGTCCGGCTGTCGTATGACTGGGCCCGGATCAGCGCCGTCTCGGATCCCGCAGGTCGGGTACCTCTCGGTCGGCCCGGACGGGTCCTCGCCGGCCGTAGATGCGTTCCGGCAGGGGCTGCGCGAGCTCGGCTACGTGGAGGGCCAGAGCATCGGCGTCGTGTATCGATACGCCGGTGAGCGGACGGACCGGCTCGCGGATTTCGCCGCGGAGTTCGTCCGCGCGCCGGTCGACGTGATCGTCGCGCGGGGCGCGCCGGCCATCCAGGCCGCCAAGGACGCCACACGCACCATCCCGATTGTTTTCCCCGTCAGCGGCAATCCGATCGAGCTCGGATTCGTTGAGAGCCTGGCACGGCCCGCGGGGAATCTGACCGGGCTCACCAATCTCTCGCAACACCTCAGCAGCAAGCGCCTCGAGCTGCTCAAGGAAACCATCCAGCTGAACGATCGGGTGGCGGTCCTCTGGCACCGGGACGACGGCGGCGTGGAGCTCAGCACGGACGAGTTACCCGCCGCGGCCCGGAAACTCCAGGTGGAGCTGCTGTCAGTGGAGTTGGGCACGCCGGTGGACCTGGGACGCGCCTTCGACGCCGCGGCCGCCGGGCACGCCGATGCGGCGCTCACGCTGGGAGGGCCCCGGCTCGTGGCACTGCAGGGACGGATCGCGGAGCTGGCTGCGGAGAGGCACCTGCCGATCATGTATCACAACCGCGAGGCCGTGGAGGCCGGTGGTCTGCTGGCGTACGGGGCAAATCTGCCCGACCTGTTCCGGCGAACGGCGACCTACGTGCACAAGATCCTCAGGGGCGCCAGGCCCGCGGATCTCCCCGTCGAAGGGCCGACGACGTTCGACTTCAGCGTGAATTTGAAGGCCGCGCAGGCCCTCGGACTGGCTATCCCCGAATCGGTTATGAAGCAGGCGACTGAAGTCATCCAGTAGCTCAATCCGGTCCCGTGCCGAAGCGGCGCAGCTTGCCTGTGCTGAACCCGTCACTTCAGGGCTGACGGGGCACTAGGAGACTGGGTCACGGGTCCAGAGGAAGCGAGGCCGCGCAGGCTGAGGGTGGTGAAGCCGCGCGCCGCTTTGCGCTTCAGGCCGGTGGCGCGGAGTGGGCCGTCCGTGCAGTCGGCCGACGCCGCGCGGTCCTGGTTGCTGCTGGGACGGCCCCGTTGGCGGTGTCAGGTGCAGCCGGTTGTCGGCCGGGCAGATCCAGCCGTCGCGCGTGGGGGCGTAGCCGAAACGGTCACCGGAGGACCCCCTGGCCGTCGTGGCAGCGACCGCCGGGTCGGCGCGCCCGGCCGCAAGCTCAGCGCCGTATGCTTGGACG
>Ga0209382_10011535_pt1 | contig 10975 bp, 7 predicted proteins | sample SoiMetdeltSBSDD5_FD_187599 | JGI IMG/M metagenome (GOLD analysis project Ga0209382, IMG submission 187599) | Bulk soil microbial communities from a Populus tree surrounding site in Tennessee, USA - Soil MetaG P. deltoides SBSDD5 (SPAdes) (version 2) | ecosystem: Environmental > Terrestrial >...
CCCGCCAGCTGCTTCTCGAGCTCGATCTCGCGCAGCGTGGCCGAGTCGAGGTAGACCTGCCAGTCGTGGGCGAGGTCCTGGAGGGTGTGCTCCCACTCCCGGACGAGGTTCCACTCGCGCGCGGTCTTGGGCCAGGCCGCGGCGCAGGCGGGGCAGAGATCCCGGTCGTCCGAGGTCGTCCACCAGTCGCCGACGCGGTTCGCGGACGCGGACCGGCGCCCGCACTCGTCGCACTCCAGATGGACCGTCATGGTGCGCACACAGGCGGGCGCGGTCGGCCAGCACCTCGGCGTAGGCGTCGCGCTTACGGGCGTTGATGTAGTCGACCTTGGCCAAGTGGTACCGGGCGGCCCCGATGTGCCCCTCCTCGAAGTCCTCGCGCTTCGGTGGCTCGGGTGGCGCTACCGGTTCTGACCTATCGGCCTCCGAGGGTTTGAGGTCGCGGTCGACGGTGCACTTCGACCAGCCGGTGATCGACGCGATCTGGCGCACAGTCAGCCCGCGTTCGCCCGACAACTTGCGGACGAGTTCGCGTCGGGCGTCGGCGTCGAGGTGGCGGTGGCGCATGTTGAGTCCGACCGCGATATGCATCTTGCGATCCTCGGTCGCGTGTCCCATCTGGGACACCGGACCGGGCCGCCCTCGGCGGGATTATCCGGTCATCGGCTTCATCCACCCCATCCGGTCCGGCCATCGGGCGAAGCGCCCACGAACCCGTCCGCGACAGGTCGCGCCTGTCCGAGTCTCGTTCGTCTGTCCGAGATGCTCGGGGCCGCACAGCGCGTCCGAGTGCCCGAGGGAGGGGAAGTCGGCGGGCTAGGCTCGTGGGCGCGCTCGAACCCGCGCAAGGTTCCCGCATTCGGGTTCAAAATCCGGGGCGCCCCGATGCCAAGGAACCCTCGCGGGAGCGGGGGTTTCGTCGTGTTGCGCAGCCGGCACGGCAACGTCTATAGCGGGAGGTCCGACTTTTCTGAGATTCTCCGCATCACGATGGCGACGGGAGGAGTTAGCAGAAGGCGCGGGGCTGCGATCTTGCCGGTCTGCGGCCTGCGGCCAGCGCCTCGCCTCAGTTTCCCTGGCCCATCGTCGAGTTCAGATGCAGCGGAACCTGCGGCAGTACGCGTCGCTCGAAGAGCGGACCGAAACGGCCGCCGGAGCGCCCGGCCCAATCGAAGGTTGGGACGCGCTCGCAGACAGGGCCAGGCGGGTCACGCGGGAGCTCGATCACTTGCGAGCGGCACGCTCATGATCCCCTGCAGCATCATCGACCGGAAGGGGCGTTGCCGGTGAAGGACGGTGTGCGAGCCTCCATATGGGTTCTCGTCTACCTGATCGTCGCGCTCGCACCGCTGCCGATTGGCCTGATTCAGCTGGACCCTTCCAGAGGGTTCATCATCAACCTCTCGGTTGCTCTCGGGTTCGTAGGGCTTTCGATGCTGGGCTTGCAGTTCGTTCTCGCCGCGCGCAGCCATCGCGTGAACGCACCGTTCGGTATCGATCTCGTACTGCAGTTTCATCGGCAGATCTCCTATGTAGCACTGGCCCTGATCCTCCTCCATCCCATTGTTCTCTTTCTCCTCAACAGCCGCTTCCTGTCTCTTCTGAACATCCTTGACTCACCGCTTCGCGCGAAACTTGCCGTCACGTCGGTCACGGCGCTCCTCGTCCTCATCGCGATCTCGGTGTGGCGTACTCGGTTGGGTCTCAGTTATGAAGCTTGGCAGTTGTTGCATTGGTCGCTGGCCCTCGTGGTCGTTCTCACCGCGCTTTTGCACGTGGTCCTCATCGGCTATTACGTGTCCCAGCCCTGGGAGAAGGCGCTGTGGGTCGCAATGACGCTCGGCTTTATCGCATTGGGCATCTGGGTGCGTATCGTGAAGCCGCTGCAGCGGCGGAAGCGAAGGTGGCGCGTGTTAGATGTCGTCCCCGAGTTGGGCGACACTTACACCATCAGGCTGCAGCCGGTCAACCCCCGTGCCTTCGGAGCGCACAGCTTCGCCTTTGATCCCGGGCAGTTCGCCTGGATCGTTACCGAGAAGGCATCACCATTTGCGCTCACGTATCACCCATTTTCAATGTCGTCCAGCGCAGAGAACACAGGTACAGTGTCCTTCACGATCAAATCGGCGGGTCACTTCACGCGAGACATCGCCAAGCTGGCGCCTGGGACGACCGTCTACATCGACGGTCCTTGGGGTGACTTCAGCATCGATCGTCACGAAGGGCCCGGCTTCGTCTTCATCGGCGCTGGGGTTGGAGTTACCCCGATCTTGAGCATGCTCCTGACTTTGGCAGACCGCGATGATCCGCGGCGGTGCTACGTATTTCTCGCCAATCACGATGAGCAGAGCATCACCTGTCGCGACAAGGTCGAGCATCTGACCAGCGGCCTCGACCTGAAGGTGGTTCACGTCCTCAGCCGCCCGAGCCCGGGTTGGACCGGAGAAACGGGGCACATAGACGCGAAGCTCCTCGACCGGTATCTGCCGCCGAGGCGAAACCGCCTTCAGTACTTCATCTGCGGGCCGACAGCCATGATGGACTCCGCCGAGGCCGCGCTGGCAGAGCTCGGCGTCCCTGCTGAGCAGATACACAGCGAGCGCTTCGCGATGGTGTGAGGGAATCGGTCGGTGCCTCGAGGCCACACTTGGATCGTCGCCGTGGCGTGTGGAGTCGTGCTCGCGCTAGGCTGCGTCCTCTGGGCGTTGCTCGCACAGAGCATCGGCACCGACGTCTGCACCCTGTCGCGGCTCCCTCGGCGAGCGGGGCCAGTGTCCTGTGACCGCCAGACGACGAGGGTTCGCCAAGCGGGTATGCGGGTCCGCCCCTCCCTCGCATGGAAAGCAGCACCGTTGGCGAGACCCGCTGCGTGGGCGATGTCGGAGGAGAATGTCGAGCGGCACCCTTAGCGGTTCAAATCGGGGCGCCCCGATTTCCGCTCAAAACCGTGAGGACATCGAACGGATCGCGGGTGCGGGCGGCATGAGGGCCTCCGTACGTGCGCACACCGTTGCTTGCCCAATTACTTTTCGGTCGCGCTCACGGTTCTCTTCGGAAAGCGCTAAGCCGGCGGTGGTCCCCTGACGGACATGAAGCCACGATCCGCACGCCGCACCTTCGGCGCCCGCCGAAACGGTCAGAAGCGACGCCGCGCTCGCCGGCGCGCCCTTGCTGGCCCGCAGCGCCGCGGCTCTCCCGGTTCATCCGCGCGGCAGCGGCGCCCCGGTTGCAGCGCCGATGCTCGGGGCCGTCCAGGCCGAGCGGTCCAGATCGTCGTGGCCGAGGTCCACAGCTCGTTCGGCGCGATCGGCAATCCGCAACGGACGCACCGCGCCTGACCGGAGCGAACGAGACGCGCGAAGCGCTGTCGAAGGCTCCGATGCCGCGTGCCGTAGCCCTTCTGGATCGCGGTGCGCAGATCACGGCCCATTGGACCTCAAAACGTTAGAGAGAGCAGCCGACTCCGCGCAATCCCGGGTGACGGTTCGCATGGAAATCATTCACGCCCCCCTCCGGCCGCCTTCTCCGTGATCTCGCTGCGCGCTCGCTGGCGATGCCTTAATCGGGATCGTCGTGCGCCACGACGCTGACGGCAGTCGTGGACCATTGCGGTACTCGTACTTCCGTCCGCGCCTTGTCGAAGAACCAGTCCAGCGTTCCGCCGACGATGACGCCGAGGAGCGCGCCGGCCGCGGCGATGACCGCTACCGCGCGCACGCGCGGGCGCGCGGCTCGTGCAGGGAGACCTAGCGGCCGCAGCGAGCTCGCTTCACTCGGCTGAGATCCAGGGACAGTGGTGGTCGTTCATGAGAGTGGAGATGGGTGCGTGGCCGGAGTACCGGGATGTACTCGCGTCCAAGCTGACGCAGGCGGAGTGCGAGACCGTGAGCCAAGCGGTAATCGGGCTTGGCCGGATGGAAAAGGAGCTACTGGCTTCGCCCGTCCACCCCGGAGGTCGGCCGAGGTCTGTACCGCTGACGCCCGTAGGGTCGAAGCAGTTCAAGAGGATCCGGGAGGATGCGGGGAAGGCGTATACGAGATCATCCTCACCGCCACCGACAGCAGCGGACTGAAGACGAGCACCAGCGTCAACCTCCCGGTCGCCGCAGACACGTTGCCACCGGCCGACCCGGCGTCGTTGACCGCGACCTCGAGGGGGTTCACACAGATCGATCTGGACTGGCCGGCCTCGACCGACAACGTGGGGGTCACTGGCTACCACGTGGAGCGTTGCCAGGGATCGGGCTGCACGGACTTCGCCGAGATCGCGGCGCCGACGGCCACCCACTACAGCGACACCGGCGTGTCGCCCTCCACCACCTACCGGTACAGGGTTCGCGCCGAGGACCCGTCCGCCAACCTCGGCGGGTACTCCCCGCTCGCCGTGGCGACCACCGACGCCGCCCCGCCGCCGCCGCCCGGCCCGGTCGGGGCGTGGGCGTTCAGCGAGGGGAGTGGCACGACCGCGGCCGAGGCCTCCGGCAACGGCAACGTCGGGACCATCACGGGTGCCCAGTGGACGACTCAAGGCCGCTTCGGCGACGCACTCAGCTTCGACGGCAACGGCACGGTTCGCGTCGCGAATGCACCGTCGCTGAACTTCAGTTCGGCGATGACGCTGTCGGCGTGGGTCCGCCCGACGGCCAACCAGAGCGGCTGGCGGACGATCCTGCAGCGCCTGGGCGGCGCGGGCGCGGACACGCTCAACACCGGCGGCGACGGTCTCAAGGACAGCTCGTCCTGCGGCACTCAGGCCGACATCGCCAACGCCGACAAGCTCGACGCGGTCGCGGCCGACTGCGAAACGGTCAAGCGGTCCTGACAGAGGGCCCGGTGACTCGGGTCACACACCCAGGATTCCGGTGACTGCCCTCACACACACCCGTGGCGCATGGGTGAAGACTCGCCGATTGCAAGACCGAATGAGGGACGGTCCAAGGAGAGGAAGGAACGGCAATGCGCCGCAAGTCCATCGTCAAGTCGCTCACCGTCGTCGCCGCGCTGAGCACTTGCGCCGTCGCCGCACCGACGGCGCTCGCAAAGACGGACATTCCGCTGAGGCCCGACACGAGCAAGGCGGTCGTCGTCACCGGGCAGGACAGCCACATCGCCCCGCCCGACACCAGCAAGGCGGTCGTCGTCACCGGGCAGGACAACCACATCGCCCCGCCCGACACCAGCAAGGCAGTCGTCGTCGCGCAGCAGCCCAGCGCGAGCTCGAACGACCTGCGCTCGCCTGATGCGATCGCGGCCGCTGCCGATCCGCGTACGCGCACCTACGCCTCGCCGGAGGTCGTCAAGCTGAGCTCCGACAGCGGCTTTGACTGGGGAGATGCAGGCATCGGTGCCGGCGGCGCTCTGGCCGTCGTGGCACTCGCCGGTGGCGGGCTCCTGCTCGTCTCGCGGCGCCGTACGTCACACTCGGGTGTCTCGGCAGCGACGAGCTGACCGAACGCTCAACCTGCAGCGACTTGGGGGGCCGCCGCCGCGGCCCCCCAACTCGTGGGCGAAGCGGCTCACGAACGCGCAGGCCAAGCTGCGGCGACCCGCTCCGCCTCGGCCTCGCCCTGCACCCGCCCGGCGCGCGCCGACGGGCCGATGCGGTCGGCGTCCAGCGCCTCGAGGTCGCCGAGGGCGTCGACTGACGCGTCGTCGGGCGAGACCTCGACGACCGTGCTACCACCCGAGCGCAGCGCCGCGATCTCGGCGTCGATGGCCGCACGGCTGAGCGGGCCCGCGCCGCTCGGCAGCGCCCGGTGGTCGACGAAGAGCAGCACCACGTCGTGCTCGGCTGCCAAGTCGGCGTTCGTGGCCGTGCGCGTGCCGCCGTCCATGTAGCGCCGTCCCTGGATCAGGACCGGCGGGAACACCTGCGGCACCGCCGTCGAGGCCGCCACCGCCCGCGTGACGGGGACGCCGTCGGCCGCACGGAACACGCGCACGCTTCCGTCCTGCACGTCGACGGCGGTGACTCCGAGCGCGGGCCCGGGCCAGCGGTGCGTGCGCAGGTAGAGCGAGACGAGCAGCACCCACGCGGGCGCCGGCATGGTGTTCGCCGCGAGGGCGTCGCGCCCCATGTCCGCGCGCGTCTCCGCGGTCGAGGCCGACGTCGACGCCACGAACTGGCGGCCGAGCTGCTCGATCACCTCGTCCGTGGGCTTGGGCATGGCCCGATAGAGGCGCGTGAGCATGTCGCGCGCGCGGACACGCTCGGCGGCCAGGAACCGGTACTGCTTCGCGAACGGCCGACCGGCGGCGAGCTGCGCACCGACGACACTCCCGGCCGAGGTGCCGAGCACGAGGTCGGCTTCGCCGACCGGGATGTCGGCCACCTCGAAGGCCGCGAGCACCCCGGTCAGCCACGAGACGCCGGTTAGCCCGCCTCCGCCGAGGACGACGGCCCGCCGGTACACTCGCGCTCCCATGGTGATCGCCTCCTACGCCTTCGACGTGACGCTGTGCCTGATCCTCGTCTTCGGTGGAATCGGGCTGCTGCTGAACGCGATCATCGTGTACGCGGTGGTGCAGGCGCTGGGCGAGCGCAAGCAGAACCGCCAGGCTGCCGAGCGCGCCGGGACGCTCGGCCCCAGTCAGGGCTGAAACAAAAAGGCGCAACCGCGCGCCTGTTCGTTTGTTACGACTTCCCGGGGCTTGAGACGAACGCTGCTCATCACCGCGCTCGCGCTGCTGGCGTGTGCGCAGGCGACAGCCGTGGCCAAGCCGCGTCAGTCGCCGAGGCCGGCAAAAGCACCGCAGATCACCAAGATCGGGTGTCTGCTCCGCTGTGCCGAGGGCACGCCAGTCACGGTGCAGCCCGGCGGCAAGCTGCAGCTCTGGGGGCGCGGCTTCAAGCGGGGGATGGTCGCAAGCTTCCCGCGCAAGTCCAAAGTCCACGGCTCCAAGCGCCGCACGACAGCGCTTGTGCGCCAACGTGGCGCCGCGTATGCAGTCACGGTTCCGCTGCTGGCCCGCTCCGGCCGCTTCACGGTCTCGGTGCCGGGCGGACCGTCCTCGAGGGGCGCCGGGCCGATCAAGATCCGGAAGCCCGCCCCGGTGGCCAAGCCGGACCGCCCCTCGCGCAACTCGCCCTTCGACACCAACGTGATGTGGATCTGGTACGTCTCGAAGTCCAGCGGTGGCAATATCGCCACGATCGGCGCCCAGGCGAAGGCCGCGGGCATCGGCACCGTGATCGTGAAGGCCTCGGACGGCGGCTCGCCGTTCATTGGCCAGTTCACCCCGCAGCTCGTGGCGGACCTGCACGCCCAGGGACTCAAGGTGTGCGGCTACTCCTACGTCTACGGCAACAACCCGGACGCCGAGGCGGCGCAGGGCGCCGCGGTCGCACAGACCGGGGCCGACTGCCTCGTCATCGACGCGGAGGGCGAGTACGAGGGCAAGTATGCGGCCGCGACGACGTACATCCGCGAGTTGCGCCAGGCGGTGGGCGACTCGTTCCCGGTCGGGATCGCGCCGTTCCCGTATGCCGACTTCCACCAGTCCTTCCCCTACAGCGTGTTCCTGGGGCCCGGCGGCGCCCAGTACGACCTGCCGCAGATGTACTGGAAGGACATCGGCGACTCGGTCGACGAGGCCTTCGACCACACCTACACGTGGCACCGCATCTACGAACGACCGATCTATCCGCTGGGGCAGACCTATTCGAGTCCCTCCAGCACCGACATCGTCCGCTTCCGTCAGCTCGCAGACGCCTATGGCGCGGGCGGCATCAGCTGGTGGGACTGGCAGGAGACGGGGTCCTCGCAATGGGCTGCGCTGACCCAGGCGCTCCCGCCGCTGGAGGATGGCTTCACGCCGACGAACAACTGGCCCCCGCTCCGGCCGGGCTCGAAGGGCGACGCGGTCGTGTGGTTGCAGATGCACCTGCTCGCCGCCGGCCAGCCGGTCACGGTCAACGGGAGCTTCGATGCCGCCACCGCGAACGCGGTGCGCGGCCTGCAGACCAACGCCGGCCTCCCGGTGACCGGAACGACCGACGTCGCAACGTGGCTGAACGCGCTGAGCTACGCGCCCACGGCGGTCGACTGGACCCAGCAGGCGGCGCCCGCACGCCTCGCGCGCGCGGCCCGAGTCGCGCCCGACGCCGCGATTTCCCACAAGCCTGCGTAGGGCACGCGGTAACGTCGGTGACGTGGCCGGCGTCGTCTGCCAGAGCTGTGGGACGGAAGGTCCGGAGGGTGCGCGCTTCTGCATGAACTGCGGGGCGGCGCTCGAGCGGCGCTGTCCCTCGTGCGGCGAGGTCGTCCCCGAGGGCGCGCGCTTCTGCCCTAGCTGCGGCGCCGCACTTGAGCCCGGTGCGGCGCCGGCGCGCCCGCTCGCGCCGCCGGCTGCCGACGCGCCGCCGGCCGAGGAGCGCCGCCAGGTCACCGTCGTGTTCGCCGATCTCTCCGGCTATACGGCTGTCGCGGAGCGGATGGACCCGGAGGCGGTCAAGGCGCTGGTCGACCGCAGCCTGCGCCGGCTGGGCGAGGAGGTCGAGCGCTTCGGCGGCCAGGTCGACAAGTACATCGGCGACAACGTCATGGCCATTTTCGGCGCACCCGTCGCCCATGAGGACGACGCCGAGCGCGCCGTCCGCGCCGCCCTGGGCATGCAGGAGGCGATGGGCGAGATCAACGCCGAGCTCGAGCGCGACTGGGAGGGCGTGTCGTTCGAGCTGCGCGTGGGGGTGAACACCGGTGAGGTGCTGGCCGGTCGCGTGGGCGAGAGCTACACCGTCATCGGCGACACCGTCAACGTCGCCGCGCGGCTGCAGGCGGCCGGTCAGCCGGGCAGCGTGACCGTGGGCGATCGCACCCGGCGCGCGACCGCGGCGGCGATCGCGTACGACGCGCTCGAGCCGCTGACGCTCAAGGGCAAGGCCGAGCCCGTTCCGGCCTTCGTGGTCACGAGCGCGCTCGCGGTGCCGCCCGCGCGGCTGCGGGCCGGGCGCGAGGCGCCGCTGGTCGGGCGTGCCGACGAGATCGCGCTGCTGGAATCGGTCTACGGGCGGGTCGAGCGCGAGGGCCGGCCGCACCTGGTCACCATCGTCGGCGCGGCCGGGGTGGGGAAGTCGCGCCTGCTGCGCGAGCTCGACGCCCGCCTGCGTACGGGCGACCCGGTGCCGAACCTGCGCCAGGGCCGGTGCCTGCCGTACGGCTCGACCATCGTGTTCTGGGCTCTGGGCGAGGTCGTGCGCGCCGAGTGCGGCATCGTCGACTCCGATCCCTCCGAGGTGGCGTGGCGCAAGCTGTGCGACCGGCTCGAGGAGCTGGTCATCGAAACCGGCGAGCGCGTGACCAGGGAGACCGGGCTGCGCCAGGCCGCGCTGCTCGCTCGCCTGCTCGGCATCGAGGCGCCCGAGGCGCTGGCGCCGTCGGAGTCGGCCGACCCCCAGCGCACGCGCGAGGCCTTCTTCTCCGTGGTGCGCTGGATGATCGAGGCGATCGCGGCCGAGCGCCCGATGGTCCTGGCCCTCGAGGACATCCACTGGGCCGACGACGGCATGCTCGACCTCATCGAGCACCTCGCGCAGTGGGTGCGCGGGCCGCTCATGCTGCTTTGCCTCGCGCGCGACGAGCTGCTCGAGCGCCGCGCGAGCTGGGGTGGCGGGCGCCGCTCGGCCACCTCGATCTTCCTCGATCCGCTCGCTCCGAACGAGACGCGCGAGCTCATCACGTCTCTGCTCCCGGCCGAGGCGGGCACGGCCGAGCTCGTCCCCAAGGTGGCCGAGCGTGCCGGCGGCAACCCGTTCTTCGCCGAGGAGATGGTGCGCCGGCTGGTCGAGGAGGGCGCCTCCGACACGACTGCGCTCCCGGACACGGTGCAAGCGCTGCTGGCGGCTCGGCTGGACTCGCTCGACCGGTTCGAGCGACGCCTCGTGCAGCAGGCCGCGGTGGTGGGGCGCGTGTTCTGGGCCGACGCGCTGGCCCCGGTGGCCGACGCCGAGGGCCGCGACCTCGAGCGAGCGCTGACCGCGCTGCGCGACAAGGACATCGTCGTGCTTGGCGAGGGGACGTCGCTGTCGGGCGAGCCCGAGCTGGCCTTCAAGCACGTCCTCATCCGCGACGTGGCTTACGCGATGCTGCCCAAGGCGGTACGGGCCCGCAAGCACTACGAGGTCGGCGGGTTCATCGAGCAGCGCGCCGGCGACCGGACCGACGAGGTGGTCGCGCTCCTGGCCGAGCACTACGCCCGCGCCGCCGCCCTGGGCGACGAGGCGCGGTTCGAGCCCTCCGAGCTCGAGCCGATCCAGGCCAAGGCGGCGCGCTTCCTCGAGGCGGCCGGCGATGCAGCCGCGGCCTTCTACTCGAACCCGGAGGCGTTCTCGCACTATCAGTCCGCGCGCGAGCTGGCCGGAGATGCGGGCGACCGCGCCCGCATCGGCGAGAAGCAGGGCGACGTCGCGCTGCGACTGGGCCGGGTCAACGCGGCCATCGCGGTGTGGGAGGAGTGCCTGGAGCACCACCGCATGTACGAGGACCTCGAGCGCGTGGCCGGGCTTCATCGCAAGATCGGCGCCGGGCTGGCGCACAAGGGCGAGCGCAAGGCCGCCATCGAGCACCACCAGAAGGGCATCAACCTGCTCAAGGACGGCCCGCCGAACCTCGAGCTCGTGCGGCTGTACGAGGAGGCGGCGTGGCTGTACATGCAGACGGGCGACAACATGCTCGCGATCTACGCGTCCGAGAAGGCGCTACGCCTGGCCGAGCGGCTGGGGGAGACGCGGGCCGCATCGCGTGCGCACGGGATCTTCGGCCGCGTGTTCGGGCGCATCGGCGACACCGAGAAGGCGCGCGAGAACCTCGAGCGCTCGGTCGAGCTCGCCCGCGGCTCCGACGCGGGCGAGACGATCCTGGCGCTGCTCGCGCTCGGCCATCACCTCGAGATCTCGGAGGCCGACTACACCGGCGCCGAGGCCGCCTACCGCGAGGGCCTCGACCTCGCCACCGAGGTCGGCGACGTGCCCACCCAG
>Ga0209382_10011542_pt1 | contig 10969 bp, 11 predicted proteins | sample SoiMetdeltSBSDD5_FD_187599 | JGI IMG/M metagenome (GOLD analysis project Ga0209382, IMG submission 187599) | Bulk soil microbial communities from a Populus tree surrounding site in Tennessee, USA - Soil MetaG P. deltoides SBSDD5 (SPAdes) (version 2) | ecosystem: Environmental > Terrestrial >...
TCGACCCCACCGTCACCGACAAGGCGCTCTCCTCGCGCGGGCGGCTGGGCGGGCGGCGGACGCTGGAGTACCTGGTGATGCCGCAGCAGACGGGGACGTTCGTCCTCCCGCCGGTGGAGCTGCCCTACTTCGACCCGGAGAACGAGCGCTACGACGTGTCGCGGACGGAGCCGGTGACGGTCACCGTGTCCGGCGCCACCGCCAAGGTGGCCGCCGCGCCCGGCGCGGTGCCGGGGGAGGGGCTGGGGAAGAACGTGCTGGCGGAGACCCAGGCGCTGAGGCCGCTCCGCTACCGGGCGGCGTTCGCCACCGCCTCCGCGCCGGTGTGGGAGCGGGCGTTCTTCGTCCCGGCCATGCTGGCGCCGGTGGCCCTGTGGCTGGGCGTGCTGGGCTTCGGGTTCATGCGCGCGCAGGCCAGGCGGGAGGACCCGGCCGCGCGGCAACGGAGGAGGGCGAAGGCCTCCCGCGCCCGGCTGGCCGCGGCGGTGCAGCTGCAGGATTCGGAGGAGCCGGCGGCGTTCTTCGGCGAGGTGGAGAAGGCGGTGTCCGGGTTCCTGGAGGCGCGGCTGGGCTTCGGGGTGGGCGGGCTCACCCGCGAGGAGCTGGACCAGAAGATGGAGCAGGCCGGCGTCCCCGCCAACCGCCGGGGCCAGGTGCTGGCGCTGATGGACGAGTGCGACCTGGGCCGCTTCGCCCCCGGCGCCGGCGACGCCGAGGCGAGGGAAGCGGCGCTCCGGGACGCCATGGAGCTGATGGAGGACTGGCCGGCATGATCTCCGCGCTGCTCGCCGCCGCCGTGCTCTCCCAGGCGCCCGCCTACTACTCGCCCGCCGAGGCGGAGGCGCTGTTCAACGCGTCCAACGACGCCTACGCCCGCGAGGACTACGCCAAGGCGAAGGAGGGGTTCGAGAAGCTGGTACAGCACGGCTTCGGCGGCGGGGACGTCCTCTACAACCTGGGCACCACCTGCCTGGCCATGGGCGACCTGGGCGGGGCGGTGCTGGCGCTGGAGCGGGCGCGGCGCGCGGGCGGACGGCAGGAGGACATCGAGGCCAACCTCGCGCTGGCGCGCGCGCGGCAGCTGGACCGGGTGGTGGGCGGGCAGAACGAGGAGCCGTTCCTGGAGCGGGTGGCGCTGGCCACGTCGGAGCCGGCGGCCTCGGTCGCCTTCCTCCTGCTCTGGTCCCTGGCCTTCCTCACCCTGGCGGCCTTCCGCTTCATCCCGGGGCGCCGGCGCGCCGCGGCCATCGCCGTCTGCGCCCTTGCGTTCCTCGGTTCGGCGCCCGCGGCGGGCGTGATGTGGGCGCACGTCTGGGTCCGCAACGAGCTGCGGGAGGGCGTGGTGCAGGCGCAGTCGCTGCCCGCGCGCGAGCTGCCGCGCGACGGCGGCAAGGTGGCGTTCGAGGTCCACGCCGGGCTGAAGGTGCGGCTGCTGGAGGAGAGCGGGAGGTTCGTGCGGATCCGCCTCCCCAACGGGCTGGAGGGGTGGACGGAGCGGGACGGGGTCGCCCGGCTGTGATCCAGGTGCAGCAGGTGGAGAAGGTCTACCAGCGCGGGAAGACGTCCATCCGCGCCCTGCAGATTCACTCGCTCCAGGTCCCGCGCGGGCAGTTCCTCACCGTGATGGGGCCGTCCGGGTCCGGGAAGAGCACCCTGCTCTACCTGCTGGGCGCGCTGGACGTGCCCACCTCCGGGACCATCGTCATCGACGGGACGGAGATCTCCTCCGCGCGCGACGGCGAGCTGTCGCGCTTCCGGCGCGAGCGGCTGGGCTTCGTGTTCCAGTTCTTCAACCTGCTCCCTACGCTGACCGCGATGGAGAACGTGCTGTTGCCCGGGCTGCTGGCGGGGCGGGCGCGCGACGAGCTGGCCAGGCGGGCGCGGGAGCTGATGGAGATCGTGGGGCTGAAGGCGCGCGAGGACCACCGCCCGGACGAGCTGTCCGGCGGCGAGATGCAGCGGGTGGCGGTGGCGCGCGCGCTGCTCATCCAGCCCGCGCTGCTGCTGGCGGACGAGCCCACCGGCAACCTGGACTCGAAGACCGGCGCCGAGGTGCTGAGGTTGATCCGCGAGGCGACGCGCCAGGCGGGCGTCACCGTGGTGATGGTGACCCACGACCCGGGCGCGGCGTCCGTCGGCGACCGGGTGGTGCGCCTGGCGGACGGGAAGATCGTGGGGGACGAGGCGGTCACCGCGGCCGGCGACCGCCCCGGCTGAAGCTCCATCTACATGGGCATCGTCTCCAGCACCTCGATGGTGCCGCCGTCGATCATGAAGTGCGGGTGGTCCGTGAGGAGCTTGGTGATGTCCCCCATGGACTCGCCCTGGAGGATGGAGAAGCCGCGGACGTTGGTGGCCTGCCGGCCCACCGAGCCCTTGTTCACCGAGGCGCCCTCACCGCACGGCTGGCCGAGGTCGACGACGGCGCTGCCGGCCTTCTTGGCCCAGCCCATCCACGCGTCCATGCCCGCCTTCTGCTGCTCCGGGGTGGCCTTGGACATCTGCTCCATCGCGGACTGCGGGGCCTGGTACAGCACGAGGTACTTCTTCATGGCGATCTCCTGGGATCTAGGTGAGGGCGGTCCGTCTCACAGTTCGGGACCCGAGTCCATCGCTTAAAGGGATAGTGTCGGGCGGACCGTGCTCTGGCTCGTCCGGCTCCTCTCCATCCGCCACCTGCTCCACTCGCCGCTGCGGTCGGCGCTCACCATCGGCGGGGTGGCGGTGGGAGTGGCGACGCTGGTGGCGGTGACGGCGATCAACCGCTCGGTGATGCAGGCCTTCCGCTCCACCGTGGACACCGTCTCCGGCCGGGCGGACCTGACCGTCGCCGCCGCCGAGTCGGGCTTCGACGAGTCGGTGCTGGAGGCGGTGAAGCAGGTCCCCGGGGTGACGCACGCCTCGGCGGCCCTGACCGCGGTGGCGCCGGTGGCCGGCGCGCCCGGCGAGAGCCTCTACGTGCTGGGGGTGGACTTCCTCGACGACGGCTACTTCCGCGACTACCGCGGCGCGGGCACGGACCTGGGCAACCTGGCGGACGACCTGGAGCTGCTCAACTCCACCGACCGGATGCTGGTCTCCGAGCGCTTCGCCCGCGACCACGGGCTCAAACCCGGCAGCACCTTCAACCTGATCACCGCGGCCGGCGAGCAGCCGTTCGTGGTGCACGCGGTGATCGAGGAGGAGGGGCCGATCAAGGCGTTCGGCGGCTGGGTGGGGGTGATGTTCCTCGGCTCGGCGCAGGAGGCGTTCCACCGCGGCCGCTCGGTGAGCCGGATCGACGTGGCGGTGGACCACGCCATGTCCTTCGACGAGGTGAAGGCCGCCGTCGCGCGCGCGGCGGGCCCGCAGTTCGAGGTGGACCGGCCCTCCCGCCGGGGCGGCACGGTGGAGAAGATGGTGCTCAGCTTCCAGATGGGGCTGAACCTGGGCTCCGGCGTGGCGCTGATGGTGGGGGTGTTCCTGGTCTACAACACCGTCTCCATCGGCGTGGTGCAGCGCCGCCGGGAGATCGGCATCGCGCGGGCGCTGGGCGCCAGCGCCCGGCAGATCCGGGTGCTGTTCACGCTGGAGGCCATGGTGATGGGCGCGCTGGGCACGGCCATCGGCTCGCCCTTCGCCATCGTGCTGGCGCGCTCCGCCATCGACGTGGTGTCCCGCACCGTCTCCACGCTCTACGTCCAGGTGCACGCCTCGGACGTGCGCCCGGGCGAGGTGGAGCTGGTGCTGGGCGCGGTGCTGGGGATCGCGGGGAGCGCGGTGGCGGCGCTGCGGCCGGCGATCGCCGCCTCGCGGGTGCAGCCGGTGGAGGCGCTCCGCCGCGACATCGCCGCCGGGGCGGACGCGGGCCTGCGGCGTTCGCCCATCGTCCTCGGCCTCCTCGCGCTGGCGCTGGCGTACCCGGCCTCGCTCCTCCCCGCGCCGATCGAGAACTTCCCGCTCTTCGGCTACGTGGCGGTGTTCCTGGTGCTGGCCGGCTCCACCTTCCTGATGCCGTGGCTGCTGCGCCGCCTGCACCGGCTGTACGCCCCGCCCGCGGAGCGGCTGCTGGGCGTGGCCGGACGCCTGGCCGCGGACAACTTCGCGCGCGCGCCTGGCCGGACCGCGGTCCCCTCCTCGGCGCTGGCGATCGGCGTGGGGATGACGGTCTGCATCGCGGGCTTCGTGGGGTCGTTCCAGAGCTCCTCGCAGAGCTGGATCGACCAGTCCGTCCCCGCGGACCTGTTCATCACCTCCTCGGCCAAGCTGGCCGGCGTGCGGAACGTGCCGATGCGGCCGGAGCTGGCGGACGAGATGGCCAGGCTCCCCGGGGTGTGGGCGGTGGACCTGGTGCGCATCTACCAGACGGACGCGCTGGGGCTGCGGGTGATGGTCCTCTCGCTCACCCCGGAGATCCACGACTCGCGCGGCTCCATGGGGGTGGTCCAGGGGACGCTGCCCACCCCGGAGCAGCGGCGCGAAGGATGGGTCAGCATCTCCGAGAACCTCTCCCGCCGGCGCGGCCTCCGCCCGGGCGATTCGTTCCCCATGGCCACGCCCAGCGGGCTGCTCACCTACAAGGTGGCGGCGGTGGTGCGGGAGTACACCTCCGACCAGGGGACCATCTTCGTGGACCGGGAGCAGTTCGTGAAGCAGTTCCAGGACGACCGGGTGGACACCTTCGAGATCTACCTGGACGACCCCGGCGACGCGAAGGCGCTGGAGGCGGTGCGCAGGGAAGTCACCGCGCGGTGGGGGGCGAAGCATCACCTCTACGTGCTCTCCAACCACGAGCTGCGGGCGGAGGCGCACAACACCATCGACAGCGCGTTCTCGGTCACCTACGCGATGGAGGCGGTGGCGGTGCTGCTGGCGCTGCTGGGGGTGGTGAACACGCTGCTGGCGGCGGTGCTGGACCGGACGCGGGAGATCGGCCTGCTCCGGGCGGTGGGCGCGTCCCGCCGCCACGTGCTGCGCCTGTTCGCGGGCGAGGCGGGGCTGATCGGGCTGAGCGGCGGGCTGGTGGGCGTGGCCGCCGGCCTGGTCACCGGGCTGATCATCGTCCACGTGATCGGCGTGCAGGCCACCGGCTGGTCCTTCCCGTACCTGTTCCCGCTGGCCACCGCCGTGCAGATGGTCTCTGCGGCGTCGCTCTGCGCCGTGCTGGCCGGCCTCTACCCCGCCGACCGCGCCGCCGGGCTCGACGTGGTGGAGGCGCTGGCGTACGAGTAGCGGAGAGCTACTTCGTCAGGGGCCGCCGAGCGTGATGGTAGACGCGGAGGACGACGAGGGTGTCGCCCCGGCGCTGGTAGTAGACGCGCAGCGGCGAGACGGGCCAGCTCCGGACGACCTTTCCCGAGGAGAGGCGCTGTTCGGGGCCCTCGAAGTCGCCTGCCGCGAGCTGCTCGATGATCCGCAGCACCTGGTCCGCCAGCTTCGCCGCCGCGACAGGGTTGCGCCGGGCGATGTGCTCGATGGTGGCGAGGAGATCGGCGCGTGCCTGGTGGAGGAAACGGACCTTCACCGCTTCAACGCCGCGCGCAGATCCTCTCGAACTTCCTCCAGGCTGACGCCCTCCTGCCCGGCCTCCATCGCCGCGAGCGCTTCTTCGAGCCCCGCCTCCTCTTCCGGCGTCAGAGCGGTGGCTTCGTCGAAGGGCTCGATCCGGTAGCGGCCGGGGGGCAGGTGACGCAGCTCAGCGGGGAGGTGCTCACCGTCCCATTCGACGATCTGGCCCATGCACGAAATGGTAACGGCGCGAACCGCCGGAGGCCAGTCGCAGTGGCGCTCCCCGTCAGGTTGCGCTCTGCTGCGGCGTCGGTGAAGCACCATGTGGCGGCTGGCGCGACCGGAGGAGGACGAGCGGCTCGTCGAGCTCTCCCTCTCCCTCTACCGGGAGGATCCCAGCCCCGTCACCGTGACCCCGGACCAGGTGCGCCTCACGCTCTCCACCTTCCGCCGGGACCCCTGGCGCGGGCGGGCCGTGGCGCTGGAGCTGGACGGGGTGGTGCAGGGCTTCGCGCTCCTCGTCTCCTTCTGGTCCAACGAGTTCGGGGGCGAGATCTGCGAGGTGGACGAGCTCTACGTGGCGCCCGCCGCCCGCGGCCGGGGACACGGGTCCGCCCTCTTCGCCGCCATCGAACGCGCGGAGCTGTGGCCCTCCCCGCCGGTGGCCATCGCCCTGGGAGTGACCGCCGGCAACCGCGACGCCCGCCGCCTCTACGAGCGCCTCGGCTTCCGGGCCACCGGCACCGTCATGGTCAGGACGCCGCCGGACCGCTGAGAAACGCTCACGACGCGACTGGACGCGAGTGGACCAATGTCCTACGACTCGCGCCGGGAGCATGGGCGAACCGAAGTTCAACATCCTGCTCGTCGAGGACGAGCCCATCATCCGCGAGCTGGTGCGCAGCATGCTCACCGACGGCGACGTCACCGTAGAGTGCGCCGACACCGGGACGGACGGGCTGAAGCTGGCGCGCAGCCGCGAGTTCCATCTCATCCTGATGGACATCGTCCTCCCCCAGATGGACGGGATCACCGTCTGCCGCATGCTCAAGAGCGACCCGCGCACCGCGTCCATCCCCCTCTACATGCTCACTGCCAAGTCCAAGAAGGCGGACGTGGAGATGGCCACCCGGGCCGGCGCGGACGGATACATCAACAAGCCCTTCCGCGGCTCCGAGCTGATGGACCTCGTCGCCAGGCTCCGCAGCGGCGGCGGAACGCCCGGCGCCACGTAGCGCCTGAAGGCCCGGCGGTTCGGCTCAGCGGTTCATCGAGCCCAGGAACTCCGCGTTCGCCTTGGTGGGCCGCATGTGCTTGAGCACGAACTCCATGGCGTCGATGGGCGTGAACGGGTGGAGCACCTGGCGGAGCGCGGTGATCCGGATCAGGTCGTCCGGCGGCAGCAGCAGCTCCTCTTTGCGCGTGCCGGACTTGTTGATGTCCAGGCACGGGAAGATGCGCTTCTCCATCAGCTTCCGGTCCAGCACGATCTCCGAGTTCCCCGTCCCCTTGAACTCCTCGAAGATCACCTCGTCCATCCGGCTCCCGGTGTCGATCAGCGCGGTGCCGATGATGGTGAGCGACCCGCCCTCCTCGATGTTGCGGGCCGCGCCGAAGAACCGCTTCGGCTTGTGGAGCGCGTTGGAGTCCACGCCGCCGGAGAGGATCTTCCCGGACGGCGGCACCACCGTGTTGTAGGCGCGCGCCAGGCGGGTGATGGAGTCCAGCAGGATGCACACGTCGTGCTTCTGCTCCACCAGCCGCTTCGCCTTGTCGATCACCATCTCCGCCACCTGCACGTGGCGGGTGGCCGGTTCGTCGAAGGTGGAGGACACCACCTCCCCGCGGACGCTGCGCTCCATGTCCGTCACCTCCTCCGGCCGCTCGTCCACCAGCAGCACGATGAGGAAGATCTCCGGGTGGTTCTGCGCCACCGCGTGGGCGATGTTCTGCAACAGCACCGTCTTGCCCGCCTTGGGCGGCGCCACGATCAAGCAGCGCTGCCCCAGCCCGATGGGACAGAACAGGTCGATGATGCGGGTCGTCATCTCCGACGACTCGTGCTCCAGCTTCAGCTTCCGCGTCGGGTAGAGCGGGGTGAGGTTGTCGAAGAGGATCCGCTCCCGCGCCTCGGCGGAGAGCGGGTCCACGAAGTTGGTCTTGTCCACCCGCTGCAGCGCGAAGAAGCGTTCGCCCTCGCGCGGCTGGCGGATGGGGCCGGTGACCGTGTCCCCCGGCCGCAGGTTGAACCGCCGCACCTGCGACGGCGAGACGTAGATGTCGTCCGGGCTGGGCTGGTAGTCCGAGTCCGCCGACCGCAGGAACCCGAACCCGTCCGAGAGCAGCTCCATCACGCCCTCGGCGTGCACCTCGAAGCGCTTGTCGGCGATGCCGGAGAGGATGGCGAAGATCAGGTCCTGCTTCTTCAGCCCCTGGTAGTTCTCGATCTGGAGGTCGTGGGCGAACTTCGACAGCTCCGTGATCTTCATCCGCTTCAGGTCGTTCAGGCTGATGACCTGCATCGGCGCGCCCTCGCGCACCGGCTCCAGCCGCGGGGCCTCCGGGGTGGCCGGCGGCGGCGGCAGCTGGGCCGCGGTGCCTGCCTCGGTGCCCACCCCCTGCAGGTCGTCATCCCGGACCGGCCGGGGGATGGCGGTCAGCACCGGCCGCGCCGGCGCGCCGTCCTCCCCGCGATCCGACCGTTCGCGCTCGTCCTCCCGGTCCGCCCGGTCCCGCGACTCCTCCTCGTCCGCCCCTTCCTTCCGGGGGACTCGCTTCTTGGCCGGGCGCTCCGGCTCCTCGGCGGCACGGGCGCCCACCTTGCGCTTGCGCGCCCTGGAGTCCTCGGCGGGGGCCTCGGCCCCGGACTCAGGCGGGTCGGACTGCTCCTCGTGGGCTTTTTCTTTGCTCGAACGTGCTTTCCGCATGGCTGCTCGAAGGTGCGCGGAGTGGTGAGGCCGGGTGCGGCCTCGGAAGGCTCCCAGGATTCCCTGGCTCGGGAATCACGCGGAGTAACGGCGATGGGGAAGAGACCAGGCGCGAAACGAGCGCCCAGAAGAGACGGACCCAGGTTAAAGACGCAGGTGGACCCTGTCAAGGCAACTTCGGCAGGGATATGGAACAGGCCCCGCCCGTGAACAGGCCCGAAGCAGAGACCCGAGTCGAGCAGCTCAGAGCGCTGCTCCAGCACCACAATCACCGCTACTACGTGCTGGACGACCCGGAGGTCTCCGACGCCGAGTACGACCGGCTGATGCGCGAGCTGCAGGCGCTGGAGGCCGAGCTCCCGGACCTGATCACCCCCGGCTCGCCCACCCAGCGCGTCTCCGGCGAGGTGGCCGAGAAGTTCGAGAAGGTGGAGCACCGGCTGCCGATGCTCTCTTTGGCCAACGCCTTCACCGACGAGGAGATCTCCGAGTTCGACGAACGCATCCGCAAGCTCACCGGCATCCAGGCGGTGGACTACGTCTGCGAGGCGAAGCTGGACGGGCTGGCGGTGGAGCTGATCTACGAGAAGGGCGCCTTCGCCAAGGGCTCCACCCGCGGCGACGGCGAGGTGGGGGAGAACATCACCGCCAACCTCCGCACCATCCGCGGCCTGCCGCTCCAGCTCTCGCCGCCCGCCGGCGCGGAGGTGCCGCCCTACCTGGAGGTCCGGGGCGAGGTGTTCATCCGCAAGAAGGACTTCGAGAAGCTCAACGCCCAGCGCGAGCAGCAGGGCGAGCCGCTCTACGTCAACCCGCGCAACACCGCCGCCGGCTCGCTCCGGCAGCTGGACTCCAGGATCACCGCCGCCCGCCCGCTCTCCATCTTCTTCTACGAGGTGGGCGTGGTGGACGGGCGCTCCTTCGTCCGCCACTGGGACAAGCTGGAGCTGCTCCGGGCGCTCGGGTTCCCGGTGAGCTCGGACAACTCGCGCGCCGCCGGGCTGGACGAGGTGCGCGCCCAGTACAAGCGCTTCCTGGAGAAGCGGCACGACCTGCCCTACGAGATCGACGGGATGGTGGTGAAGGTGGACGCCGAGGACCTCCGCCGCCGGGTGGGCCAGGTGTCCAAGTCGCCGCGCTGGGCGGTGGCCTACAAGTTCCCGCCGGAGGAGGAGTCCACCGTGGTGGAGGACATCCAGGTCCAGGTGGGCCGCACCGGCGCGCTCACCCCGGTGGCCTTCCTCAGGCCCGTCCACGTGGGCGGGGTGACCGTCTCCCGCGCCACGCTGCACAACGAGGACGAGCTGCGGCGCAAGGACGTGCGCATCGGCGACCACGTGTTCATCCGCAGGGCCGGGGACGTCATCCCGGAGATCGTCAAGGTGATCGACTCCCGCCGCACCGGCGCGGAGCGGGAGTTCGCCTTCCCCAGGACGTGCCCGGCCTGCGGCGCGCCCGCGGTGCGGGACCCGGAGGGCGCCGTCACCCGCTGCACCGGCGACTCCTGCCCGGTGCAGCTGCAGCGCTACCTGCGCCACTTCGCCTCCCGCGCGGCGATGGACGTGGACGGGCTGGGCGTGGAGCTGTGCGCGCAGCTGGTGGAGACCGGGCTGGTGAAGACCTTCGCCGACCTCTACCGGCTCACCCTGGAGCAGCTGGTGGAGCTGGAGCGGATGGGCGAGAAGAGCGCGCAGAACCTGCTCGCCGCCGTCCAGCGGTCGAAGAAGACCACCCTGCGGCGCTTCCTCTACGCCCTGGGCATGCGCCACGTGGGCGAGGCCACCGCCAAGGCCATGGCCGAACACTTCCGCTCCGTCCCCCCGCTGCTGGAGGCGCCGGTGGACGAGATCACCCGCGTCAAGGACGTGGGGCCGGAGGTGGCCAAGGCCATCCGCGCCTACTTCGACAAGCCGAAGAACCGAGAGGTGGTGACGGAGCTGCTCTCCCTGGGGGTGGAGCCGGCGCCGCCGGAGGCCTCCAAGGGCGGGCCGTTCGAGGGGAGGACGGTGGTGCTGACCGGGTCGCTCGCCGGGATGAGCCGCGAGCAGGCCAAGGAGGAGGTGGAGCGGCGGGGCGGGAAGGTCAGTGGCAGCGTCTCCAGGAAAACGGATTACCTGGTCGCGGGCGGGGACGCGGGGTCCAAGCTGAAGAAGGCGCAAGAGCTGGGAGTTAAAGTCCTGGACGAGCCGGCGTTCCTCGCGCTGCTCGGGTCGGGGTAGAACAGCGTCCTCAGGGGAGGCCGCCTCATGGATCAGCGCCGGGTCAGCCTGCGGATCAAAGGACGCGTCCAGGGGGTGTTCTTCCGCGAGAGCGCCCGGAGGCGCGCGTCCGAGCTGGGCGTGCACGGGTGGGTGAAGAACCTCCCGGACGGGGACGTGGCGGCGCTGGCGGAGGGGCCGTCTCGCCAGGTCGACGAGCTGGTGGCCTGGTGCCGAAAGGGGCCCCCGGCCGCGCGCGTGGACCAGGTGATGGTGCAAGATGAGGAACCCCGCGGCGACCTTTCCCCATTCGCCGTGGTCTGGTGAGGCGCTCATGGATCCGTTCTCGGTCGTCTC
>Ga0209382_10011543_pt1 | contig 10969 bp, 5 predicted proteins | sample SoiMetdeltSBSDD5_FD_187599 | JGI IMG/M metagenome (GOLD analysis project Ga0209382, IMG submission 187599) | Bulk soil microbial communities from a Populus tree surrounding site in Tennessee, USA - Soil MetaG P. deltoides SBSDD5 (SPAdes) (version 2) | ecosystem: Environmental > Terrestrial >...
TGAAGGCAAGACGCTGGTCGCAACGCTCCCCGCTTATCTGAACGCCATCGAAGGAAAAGGCGTGCATGTCGTCACCGTCAACGATTACCTGGCGCGACGCGACTCCGAGTGGATGGGACGCATTTACAAATTCCTCGGTCTTAGCGTGGGTGTCGTTCAACACGGACTGACCGACGACGAACGCCGCCAGGCCTACGGTTCGGACATCACCTACGGCACCAACAACGAATTCGGTTTCGATTATCTGCGCGACAACATGAAATTCGACATCGCGCATTGTGTCCAGCGCGGACATCACTTCGGGATCGTCGACGAAGTGGACTCGATCCTCATCGACGAAGCCCGAACGCCGCTGATTATTTCGGGACCCAGCGAAGAATCGACGGACAAGTACTATCGCATCGACAAGATCGTTCCGCGACTACGCCGCGACATCGATTACCAGGTGGACGAAAAACATCGCACAGTGACGCTGACCGAGGAAGGCAACACTCGAGTCGGCTCGCTTCTTGGTATCAAGGACCTGTTCGATGAACCGTCGTGGGAAAACGTCGAGATCATTCATCACATCAACCAGGCGCTGAAGGCTCACACACTCTACAAGCGCGACGTGGAATACGTAGTGAAGGAAGGCGAAGTCATCATCGTCGACGAGTTCACCGGCCGCCTCATGCCTGGACGCCGTTGGAGCGACGGTCTGCACCAGGCTGTCGAGGCGAAGGAAGGCCTTCGTATCCAGCAGGAGAATCAGACGCTCGCCACGATCACCTTCCAGAACTACTTCCGCATGTATAAAAAACTGTCCGGAATGACCGGTACAGCGGAAACCGAAGCGGAAGAATTTGCCAAGATTTACAAGCTCGATGTCGTCGTGATTCCTACCAACAAAGCGATGCGGCGTATCGAGAATCCCGACGTGATTTATCGAACCGAGCGCGAAAAGTTCGACGCGGTCGTCAAGGAAATCAAGCAGTGTAATGAAAAGGGCCAACCGGTACTCGTCGGTACGATTTCCATCGACCGTTCGGAAAAGCTGAGTAGCCTGCTGAAGAAAGCCGGCGTGAAACACGTCGTCTTGAACGCGAAATACCATGAGAAGGAAGCCGAGATCGTCGCCCAGGCCGGGCGCAAAGGCGCCGTCACGATTGCCACCAACATGGCCGGTCGCGGAACCGACATTCTCCTTGGAGGGAATGCGGATTTTACGGCGCGTGACATCCTGCGAAAGCACAATATCGAAGCGCTGAACGCCACCCCTCAACAATGGAACGACGCGATCGCCGAGGTGAAACCGCACATCGATAAGGAACACGAAGAAGTTGTTCAGTGCGGCGGTCTGCATATTATCGGAACCGAGCGCCATGAGGCCCGGCGTATCGACAATCAGCTGCGCGGACGATCCGGCCGTCAAGGCGATCCCGGATCGTCGCGCTTCTATGTTTCGCTGGAAGACGATCTGATGCGGATCTTCGCTGCAGACCGCATCTCCGGAATCATGCAGAGACTCGGTATGGAAGAAGGCATTCCGATCGAGTCGCGCTTTGTCTCCAAGCAAATCGAAAGCGCGCAAAAGCGTGTTGAAGGCCAGAACTTCGGCTACCGCAAACACGTTCTCGAGTATGACGACGTGATGAACAAGCAGCGCGAGGCGATTTATGGCCTGCGCCGGCAGTTACTCGAAGGCGAGGACCAGAAGGAATATTTGATGGGCATCGCCGATGACATCATGATCGACCTGGTCTCTACGCACGCTGCGGAGAACACGCATCCCGACGAATGGGACATCGATGGTCTTCATAAGGGAGTTGCAGGACAATTCGGTTTTGATTTCAAAGCCGCAGGCATTGACCCCACTCAGATGGGCTCCAAAGAACTCGAAGAGAAGCTCATTGCGGAAGCTCACCGAAAATACGACGAGAAAGAAGGCATTATCGGCGCCAGCTCGATGCGATATCACGAACGCATGCTGATGCTGCAGATCGTGGACGCGCACTGGAAGGATCATCTTCTCGCCATGGACCATCTCAAAGAAGGCATCGGCCTGCGCGGCTATGGTCAGCGTGATCCGCTGGTCGAATACAAGAAGGAATCCTACGGACTGTTCGAGGATCTGATGTCCCGCATCGAGGATGATACGCTGCGTTACCTCTTTCTCCTTCAGCCCATCGAGGAACAAAAACAGAACGAAGAAATCGAACGCAAACGCAGGCGCGCGGAGGCCGTCATGGCGCAGCAGGCCAGCAACAACGGCGACGATGGGGCCAAGAATCAGGCGAAGCGCGATCCGAACAAGCTGGGACGAAACGATCCCTGTTGGTGTAACAGTGGTAAGAAATTCAAAAAGTGTCATGGAGTGAATGTTTGATCGACAAGAAGATTTCAGGCGACGCCTATACTTTCGACGACGTCCTGATTGTTCCGCTCAAATCGGACGTCCTGCCAACCGAAGTTCGAACCAACACCAAACTGACAAACAAGATCGAGTTGAATGTTCCGATCGTAAGCGCGGCGATGGATACCGTGACCGAATCGCGTCTGGCTATTGCACTCGCTCAGCAAGGCGGCATCGGAATCATTCACAAGAACATGTCCATCGAAAAACAAGCGGCCGAGGTGGACAAGGTAAAGCGTTCGGAGAGCGGCATGATTGTGGATCCGATCACGATGTCGCCGAACGAGAAGATTGAAGACGCCGTCAAACTGATGGCGCATTACAAAATTTCAGGCGTACCGATCACGGAATCAGGCCGGCTCGTCGGCATTCTAACCAATCGTGATCTCCGGTTCGAAACTCGTTTCCACCTGCCGATTCGCGAAGTCATGACAAAGGAGAATCTCGTCACTGTTGCGGTCGGGACAACGCTGGAAGAGGCACAGCGAATTCTGCACAAGCACCGCATCGAGAAGCTGCTCGTCGTGGACAAGAATCAGAACCTGAAGGGATTGATCACGGTCAAAGACATTACGAAGAAGATCAAATATCCCTTGTCCGCAAAGGACAATCAGGGCCGCCTGCGCGTCGGCGCCGCGATTGGAGCAACTGGAGACTACCTGGAACGCATGACGGAACTGGTGCGTGCCAAAGCCGACGTCATTGTCATCGATACCGCGCACGGCCATTCCACTCGAGTACTCGAAGCCGTGAAGGAAACGAAGCGGCGGTTTCCTGAAATGGACATCATTGCCGGAAATATTGCTACCGAAGAAGCGGCCAGGGATCTGGTAAAGGCGGGGGTGGATGCGGTCAAGGTCGGCATGGGACCGGGGTCCATTTGTACTACACGCGTTGTCAGTGGAGTCGGAATGCCGCAGATCACCGCGATTCTGGCCTGCGCTCGCGCCACGCACGAAGTCAATATTCCGCTGATCGCAGACGGTGGTATCAAGTTTTCAGGCGACGTCACCAAGGCACTCGCCGCGGGGGCCAATTCCGTCATGATTGGCTCGCTCTTCGCGGGTACCGACGAAAGTCCTGGAGAAACCATTCTGTACCAGGGCAGAACGTTCAAGTCGTATCGCGGAATGGGCTCGATTGGCGCGATGCAGGAAGGGAGCCGCGATCGGTACGGGCAGGACAATGAAGCGCCCGGAAAACTGGTTCCTGAAGGAATTGAGGGCCGGGTTCCCTACAAGGGCCCCCTCTCATCAATGGTTACTCAACTGGTAGGCGGACTGCGGTCTGGAATGGGTTATTGCGGTGTGGGAACGATCGAAGACCTGCAACAGAAGACCCGGTTCGTCAAAATTACCGACGCTTCGCTCCGCGAAAGCCACGTCCATGATGTGTTCATCACGAAGGAAGCGCCGAATTACCAGTTGGACGAGTAGAAAAACGCGCGGTTTATAGATAGTGTAAATGAATTAGCTGTGGGCCTCAGTGCGCGAGAGTCCCCTCCTCGTGAGGAGGGGTGGCTGCGCCAGTAAAAAAATGCCGCGAAGCCTCCGAAGCGGCGCAGACGGGGTGGTCAATCACAGAAACAGTTTTCGCAAGTGACCACCCCGTCCGCTCCAATACAAGGATGCTTCGCGGTATTTTCTTGATGTCGCCCATTGAGACCCATTCATTCACAACCGTCATCCGATGGTGGTACGGTTGCCCCGCCGGAACGGTTCTTTCAAGAGCTTCTCAGCCTCGGCTTGCGCTCCATACGCATCGTCACCACTGTTGACCGCCTTTTGATATTCCGTTACGGCGCGGTCACGCTGGCCACGAATGTCGAAAATCTTACCGCGATTGATATACGCCCAGACTTCGACCCACTTCGTTTTCAAGTCTCCGTTCAACGATTCCTGAAACTCGAGTGCGGCTGCCTGCAGATTGCCTAGCTCAAACAGCGCTTCGCCCATACGGAACAGAGCGAGGGAATTCCGCCCATCGATGTCGACGGCTTTCTGAAACTCGTCGATCGCCGCGTTGAACTGGCCCTCATTAGAGAGTTCTTCGCCGCGGCTGATGAGCACCGCGACCCGAAGGTCGCTCGACATCCGCAGGATTCTCTCCCGTGGATCAATCATTACGGTCTTGGGCTTACGCTCGGTTTTGACGTCCATTTCGCTGGACGGACCGACCACTTCCACACGTGCGTATTCGGGCTCGCCATCCGTCTGCACCTGAAATTCGACCGGCATCTTGAAAAGATCGAGATCCTGCTTCACAGTTCCCTGCACCATATAACCATTCTTCTGCCGGAATACCGTGTACTCCACCTTGAATTCCGGGACGCCCGAACCATTCAACCACTGATCGAAAAAGTAGGTCAGGTCACCACCCGCAATTTGTGCGGCAAGTTTTTCGAAGGCTTCCGTGGAGGCAGGTGTCTTTTGGAATTGACGGCCATACTCGGCAAGAAGCTTGTCGAAGTTTTCGTCCCCGATAACCCACTGCAGCATCCGGAAAATATAGGCGCCTCTGTACTGCACCAGGGCCTTGTACTCCAGCGTTTCCTTATCCAGGCCGCCGGCCTGACGGACAGTGGTATTACCTTCGTACCCAAGCGCTTTCACCAACGCCGTGTGGATATGTGTTTGCGCTTCGACGGGAGCCAGCGTCTTTTCGAAGAATTGAAGAGCTGCGAATTGCGACAGGCCATCGACCATCCAGGCATCCGCACTTGAATCCTTGACCGAATATTTCAAGGGGAACCACTGGTGCGCAATGCTGAAAGCCAGTGCGTCCTGATCGAAATCCTTGCGAAAACCGGTCGAGGGCAGCAGCAGCATTCCAACCGACCACTGTGACGGCCAATTTGCGCCGTCCACTTCGACGATCCGAAACTGTGTGGACGGCGGTGGACCGAAACGGCTGGTATAGAAATCGAACATTTTGCCGGCGGTTTCCGCCATGGCTGATGCCGCATCTGTAGCGGCATTCAGGGTGTTGATCGAGACTTCGGCCGTTTCCGACTTCATGTCCGACGCCTTGTATTTCCCGGCGAGGACAGTTCCCCAGTATGACGGCTGGGCGCTGGCATATGTGTCGCCGGATCTGGCGACGTCTGTTACCAGACTCCAACCCGCAGGCGCTAGAACCTTGAGGCGCATATTCGCCGGATCACGGTAGAGCCCGTTCGTCGGAAACCATTTTCCACCGTACAGCAGGAAGGCGCTGTCTTCCGACACCTTGGCCAAAATCGGGTCGCGCCGATCGTCCTCGGGATTGAGGACCCCGGAATACTCGATATGGAGGACAGGGCTGCTGTTGAATTGCTGGCCACTGAGATCAACTTCCACGGTGGAATCGACGTCGAATTGGCGATAGCGCGCCTCAGCGCCGTTCACGGTCGCCTTCTCAACACGCAATCGCCTGTCGAGATCGAACACGGCATAGTTCTGCCGATCGAGCTGCTTGAAGGCAATGTCCGCTTTGCCGGAAATGCGACGCTCCTCCGGCACTAAAGTCACTTCGACGGAGTAGGACTCCACATCAATTTTGGGACGATCGCCGCCGTCGTCCGGCACGGTCACCGGCCGGCCGCGGGACTGCCCCAGCAGCGTCATGGATAGAAATGCCAACAATGACAGACTCAAAACAGGCCTAAAGATTCTTCTCATAGGTACGCCCCTCAGGGAACTCGAATTACCAGTTTACCCATCCCGGCATTGTCGTTTTGGTCGTATACACGGAAAGCAATGATATGTTCTCCGGGCGTCAGATCACCCGAAACATAGCTGAAAGACTCCGACTTTGAATCGATAATGCCGTCCCTCGGAAAGATGGTCCGCCAGTCTCCCGTATCAATGGCGACCTCCGCTTGAGTAAGAGTAGACGTCTGGTCGGCAACCTCGATAGCAACACGGGCCCGCCGATTTTCGATCCGGTCTAAAGTCATGGTGACTGACGGCGGAGTGTTATCGATGGTGAACGTACGGCTTTCCATTTCCCCTCTCAACACAAGATCCGGAGGATTGGACGGCTGATCGCTCGCAACCACACGAACGACATACGTTCCATCTGGCAATGTGTCCGAACTGATCGTATAAAAATTGTCTTCCAGTTCGCGTTTCAAAGGCTTCCAGCTACGCTCGTTATCTGCGCGGTAGTAGATGTCATATAACAGCGTATCCTGATTTTTGTCGGTCGCGTTCCACTGGAACGACTGCGCCCCCCGCTGCGGTACACGGCGAGGTGGAAGCGGCGCGATCCTTGGCTGCCCGGCACGCGCATTAGCCCGAATCGTCGCCGGATCGTTGGGATTGAAGTTGCTGGTCGTGTTCAGCGGAGTCTTTTGCAGCAGCACTCCGGTCGGCAAGAGTTCAATATTCGTAATTTCGGGCTGAAAATTCTGCTGCAGGAAAGGCACCTTGACTGATCCCAATCGTGGCGAGCGCGCGCGATCGGATTTCAATACAGCTTTCCACTGGATGAATCGAGCTTTTGGACTGGATACGCCGCCGCTGGAATCAACCGCCTGCCAGTCCGTCCAGGTCTTGTCTGGCGTTCCAGTATTGCCGCTGCGGGTGGAAACGCTGATGACGTCGCCGGCTCCGGCTTTCCAGGACACTTTGCCCCAGGTTGAGACAGAGTCCGTATCCTTCACGTCGGACTCGTACGTACCCTCCGTCGCGAGTGTGTCGCCGATCCGGAAGAGCTTCCCCACATTCGAAGAAGCGGCATAAACACGATTGCCGACTTCCAGGAGACGCGTGGTCTGCTCTTCCGTCGATTCCAGCAGCAATGTGTTGTTCCTCGCGCTTTCCAGGGAATAGATGCGTCCTTTGGCGCCGGTGGAAAACAGCAGCTTTCCATCCTTCGGTAAAACCGAAAACACCATTTCGTCCCGGGACCGCCACAACGTATTCACCGAGCCATCCGGTAAAATTTCGAGCACGACGCTCTGCGCGTTCGCGTCGGTACCGCTGCGGCGAGTTTGCGGGCGTGGTGTATCCGTCGAAACTGCCGGCAGTGGCTCGATCACTTGGATGTCCTGCGGCTCCGCCGAGTTAACAGTGATGGTTACGGATGGTTGCGCGGTGCCCGTTGTTGTAGTGGGTGACGGCGTTGACGGAGACCCGCCCCCTGCTTCGCCGGACACGGCGGCAGCATAGATGGTACCGTTCGGTGCGACAGCGACTGTGTGAATTTCATTCATCCCGGAGTCATATAAGAACGCCTTCGCTTCAGGCGAAATGCGATACACATACCCCTTCGGATCTCCGCCCGCAATTACATTTCCGTCTCGATCAATCGCCATCGAAATGATGTGCGTCTCATCGGTATCGTAGAAGGCGGTCCCTTTGCCGTCAGGCGCAACCCGGTAAATCACGCCCTTATCGCCTGTTCCGACCAGTAACCGTCCCTGCCTGTCGAAGACTAGCGACCAGATGTACTTCGTCCCGGGGTCGAAGAATTCCCTCGCGGTTCCATTTTCAATCTTGTAGACCTTGCCATCCGGCGACGTGCCGGCGTAAAGCACATCCTTGCCGTCGACGGCCAGCGCCATCACATCGAGTTCGCTCAGATCTACATGCAGCGCCCCTTTGCCTGCCGGATCCACTTTGAAGATTTTCCCATCGTGACCGGTGCCCAGGTAGACATTGCCTTTCGAGTCTGCCGCCATGGACCACACCAGCGTTTGCTCCGTGTTGAAGACCATGTCGAAACGCGGAGCGAGTATGAGTTCATCGTCGCTCGTCAGCGACAGATTCGATAACCGGCCCTTTCGAAAATCATCGTAGGTTCGGATTTCCCAAAACTGTGGTGTGACGGCGAGCAGTGGAATAACAACAAGGCACGGCAACACCCAAAAAATTTTTTTCATAAGTCAAAGCTGTAGCTAGCCCATTGGCTTCACGGTCAGATTTAAAGTCCTCTGTCCCTGAATCACAAATTTGGACTGGGGAAGTTCATATTCCCGGACCGTGGAGCTGGGAAGACCGGACACGTTTCGGCTGGAGGATCGGTCCGTGTTAATGACAGCAGCCACCGATGGAGGCAACGAAGGAAACTCTTCACCTCCGATAACGACTCCAGGCTTAAAGCTGACAACCTTTATATAGAGGCGGTCGTTCTTTCGAAGTTTATTCAGTTCGTTAACCACTTGCTTGATACCGGCAGGCACGCCAGAAGGTCCACGACGGATATCAAGATTCGTCACCGTTGTGCCATCGCCGACCAACAGTTGAACCGGACCTGCAGGCAATCCCGACGGTATCTCGACGTTGTGCTGTTCGACCACCGTGTCCCCGCTCATCGTGCGCAAATAAGCCGTGAGCACGACGGTTTCACCCGGGGCTACTTCCGCTTTATTGACGGAGATACGCTCCAGTTGTGCATTCGTCTTGCGATCCATCGAGGTGATTTCCAGATCGATGTTGTCAATGACCACACCGTCGTACCCCGCCAACAGCAAATATTGCAGCGGGCTCACCGCCGCAATCGAAGCCATTGCGGGCCCATTCATATCGCTCGAGAAGACATTGCCGATGTTTACGGGTTCATGATTCTGCAAATTAATCTTGCCCGAGATGTACACCGTCATTTCGCCCAGACCGCGTTCGCTGGATGTGATCGTATTGAAGACGATGAAGTTCATCAGAGGCGGAGTGAGAAAGCGATCGGCAGCGACTTCGAACTTATACTTCGTCGAGCTCAAGCTCGAGTTCAATGTCAGATTTACGGGGATCATCTTCGATTTTGCGCCGAGGCTGCCGGCAATCCCGGTGGATCTGTCTTGCTGGAAAGCACCGACCACGTCCATCGGCACCGCGAGTTTGAACGAATTCTGCAGATTGGGCAGCAGCGAAATCACGTACCCAGCCGACATCGGTACACTCGTCGGCCCGGCGGTCAGATTGGGATGGCCAAAGGCATAAACTTTGTCGCCGTCCACATGCGTGACGGTTCCGTTGGCGCTCCAGCTGAGGTCACCGCGAATCAACTCCACATTGATTGACGATCCCGGTTCAATCTTGCTTGGCGTCGCGGCGGCCAGATTCTGTGCGCTTCCGCCGCCGCCACCTTGAACGGGAGTCAACCCGAGAGCGGTGAAGAATGGAGCGAACTGTTGCAGCGCCGCCGGGGTAGCGCCCCCGATAAAGACAGGCGTTTGGATACGCGTCAATGATGCCCCGCTGGGAACAGGCGCCGAGAATGGGCTGATGCTGAGTAGCGATGACGGCATCAGCAATTGATGTAATGGCGTGCCTGCGGCGAGCTTCTGAAACTGATTGTAGATGAATGCAGTCGGCGACTCCGATAGTGCAATCGTCTCATTCCCGGAGGAGTTCTGTGCGATCTGCCGCGGTGGCGTGGCGTTTTTCTGATCCAGCAGACCGAGCATCTGCTGAATAGGCTGAATGCCCGCAATCGGTTCGGTTGCAAAAGGAAAAGAAAACGCAACCGCGCCTAAAAGCTTCCCGTCGATATACACAGGGCTTCCGCTCATCCCGGCAATCACTCCAGTGCGGGCAAGCGGACCGCCGGAAAGTTTGGCTAAAATCATGTCCTGCTTGGGAGCGAAATTCTTCAAGACCCCGAGGAGCTCGACGTCGAACTGCTCGATCCTCGTCCCCTGGAAAACGGTTTTGCCAAAACCTTTCATGCCGGGCCGCACTTCATCAGCGGACATAAAACTGGTGTTTTGCGCTGAAAGTGTGAGAGAAAATGCGCCCAGCAGGAGAAACGTGGAAGAAAGAATGCGGAGAGTTGTTCTGTTCATGGTTGACCGATCTTCTAAATACCGTGTTTTCAATCAGAAATGACAACTCATCTTAAGGTAGCGGCGGAACTCGTGTCAACGCCGGTAGACCCCATTGGACCATGGACCTGAGCGGCTTTGTCCTGGCCGGTGGTAAGAGCACCCGGATGGGACAGGATAAAGCTCTCTTGAACTGGCATGGCCGGACACTGCTGGATCACATGGTCGGGCTGCTGCAAAAAGTGGCAGATCCCGTCCAGGTGGTAGGCCGCGCTCACCTCCCCGATAGACTCCCCGGCCTGGGGCCATTATCAGGTATCGCGACGGGCCTCGAGCTGACTCTCACTGACGCTAATCTGTTTGTGGCCGTCGACCTCCCTCTGCTGACGGAAGATTTTCTGAACTTTCTTCGAATCCGCATACTCAGCTCGAGCCATCCCCTGTTGGCTTGCAAGATTGGGTCCGCATTCCCCCTGTGTCTCGGTGTCTGGCGGCCAATGCTGCCGGAAATCCAACGATGCCTCGCCGCCCGACAGTTGAGCGTCACTGGCCTGATCGAAGGTTCTTACTGCGAAGTTATTTCAGAAGCGGAACTCTTGCGTGAAGGATTTCACGCCGAGATATTCAGAAACATCAACACTCCCGAAGATTACCGCAGCGCCGGTGAGAGACGGTAGCCCCTTCGTTTTCTTGGCCGGCCTTTTGCCGACAAATCCGCCGAGCGCGGAATAGAAGATCTGACCAATTCGTCAATTCTCGATTCCCAATTCCTATCCGAGGAGACCGCGTGAATTGCAAGGGTTCCCTCGGATGAGAATTAGGAATCGAGAATT
>Ga0209382_10011544_pt1 | contig 10969 bp, 11 predicted proteins | sample SoiMetdeltSBSDD5_FD_187599 | JGI IMG/M metagenome (GOLD analysis project Ga0209382, IMG submission 187599) | Bulk soil microbial communities from a Populus tree surrounding site in Tennessee, USA - Soil MetaG P. deltoides SBSDD5 (SPAdes) (version 2) | ecosystem: Environmental > Terrestrial >...
CCTGGAGCCGGGCGAGGTCGAACCGAGCCCGCGCGCCTATCCCCGGCACTTCGGTCTCACGTTTCTCCGCATGGAAGATTTCGAGCGCATGCTCGAGCACGTGGAATCGCTCGGCGTGGACTTCATCATGCGGCCGAGCGCGCGCTTCCGCGCCTCGCCGCACGAGCACCGCTGCTTCATGATCGCGGACCCGTCCGGGAACGTGGTCGAGTTCAAGTGCTACAACCGCCCCGAGAACAGCTACTAGTCGCTACTTAAGCTCGACCTCGACAAAGACGAAGTCGCTTGCACCGGGGTTCACGATGTTGTGCTCGACTCCGACCGGACGTGTGTACGCCTGGCCGAACGCGAGCTCGGTCGTCACTTCGCCGTCTTTCGTCTCGGCAACGAGCTTGCCCGCGGTCAAGCACACGACGACGTAGTCGTAGGCATGGCGGTGCCAGCCGGTCTCGCCGCCGGGCTTGAGGCGACACTGCGTGACGATGACGCGCTCGGTTTCCTGGAGAACTTTCGATTCAGCGCGCGGCCGCGACTGCATCACGGCGCTTTCCTGCTTCGTGACCCGAACGCTCCGGATGCGGCGGCGCCGAGGTAGCGGCGAAAGGTAGGACACTCCATGTGGCTGGGCGCCGGGCAGGCGGCCGCGTGCCGCAACCCGTCGCGCATCGCGCTCAGCTTGCGAATGGTCCCGTCCAGTTCCTCGGCCTTCGCGGCCAGCATGTGACGGTCGATCTGCGGGCGCCCATCCGGAGCAAACATGCGCGCGATCTCATCGAGCGTAAAACCGGCGGCGCGACCCAACGCGATGAGCGCCAGGCGTTCCAGCACGCCGGGGTGGAACACGCGGCGCAGGCCGCGGCGCCCGACCGACTTGATCAGCCGCTTTTCCTCATAGAAACGCAGCGTCGACGCCGGCACGCCGGAACGCTGCGCCACTTCGTTGATGTCCATGCCTGGGATCCCTTGACTTCAACTTGACTTGAAGTGGCACTTTGCAGCCTGTTCACATCAAAGGCAAGCAAACGGAGACCGCATGGACTATTTAGTGGGCAGCGTTCTGACCGGCGCCGGAGCGACCGCGCTGATCGACATGTGGGCGGTCGCGCGCAAGCGGCTGCTTGGCATTCCGGCGCTCGATTACGGGTTGGTCGGGCGATGGCTCGCGCACCTGGCGCGCGGGCGCTTTCGCCACGCTCGCGTCGCCGCTTCGCCGCCGGTGCGCGGCGAGCGTCCGATCGGCTGGATGGCGCACTACCTGATCGGCGTCGTGTTCGCGGCCGCGCTGCTCGCCATCTGGGGCCTCGACTGGATGCGCCAACCGACGCTCGCGCCCGCCCTCACGGTCGGCCTCGCCAGCGCCGCGGCTCCGTTCTTCCTCATGCAGCCCGGCATGGGCGCCGGCATCGCGGCGAGCCGCACGCCGCGTCCGAACGCGGCGCGCGCCCAAACTCTCATCACCCACGCGATCTTCGGGCTCGGCCTCTATATATCGGCTTGGGCCGCCAACCTCTTCTTGGGCGCATGCGCATGCGTATCCCCAACCGTTTTGCTCCGCTGCTCTTTGGCGGGCTGCTCTCGGCCATCATGGTCGGCATCGTGTCCGCCGTCGTGCTGGCCATCAGCCAGGGGATTCACCAGGGGTTTGTAGGGCAATGGCTCAGGAGCTGTGCGACCACATGGCCCATCGCCTTCCCGACCGTGACCTTGATCGCACCTTGGGTGCGCCGCCTCGTCGGCCGCGTTACTGTATGAAAGCCCGTCGGCCGAGCGCAACGCGCAACATCATTGATCGCCCTGGTTGAAGGCCACGGCTCGGCGGATCAAGTCGCGAAACGAGGCGGCGTCGATGTCATCCTCGGCGCGAAGGTCGATGGCTCGACGCATTTTCCCAGTCAAACTCGCGTTGAACAGCCGGCGCGGGTCCTTGAGGAACGCGCCCTTCGCGAAGGTCAGCTTGACGATCTGCTTGTACGTTTCGCCGGTACAAATGATGCCGTCGCGCGACCAGACTGGCGTTTCCCATTTCCACTCTTCGACGATCGCCGGGTCGGCCTCGTGGATGAGCTTTCGGACCCTGGTCAGCTTCTCGCCGCGCCAGTCGCCAAGCTCCTTGATCCGTGCCGTGATGAGCTGGGAGGCGGTCTTGTCAGCCACGATTGATGCCGAAGCGTCCCGGCCGCATGAACACGAGCGCGAGCGCGGTAAAGAGGAAGAACCCCTGCAACTCGAGCGCCCAACCTCCGCTGCGCGTCAGCAGGAAGAGATCGGTTCGGTGCGCGAGGAAGATGGCGAACAGCATGTTGACGACGATGATCGCCGCGCCGAAGCGCGCGTAGAAACCGAAAATGACGAGCAGCGGCGCGAGCACCTCGCCGACATAAACGCCGTAGGCGAGGACGCTTGGCAATCCGGCGCCGGCCACCGTCTTCTCCAGGCCGTCGATGCCGTCGAAGATCTTGGCGATCCCGTGCAGCAGCATCAGGATGCCCAGCGTGAGCCGGAGAATGAGCTTGCCTGCGTCGTCAGCCATGCGATGCTCCTATTGGCTTGTCATTATGCACGGTGAGGTGGCTCAGACTTTGCGTGCTCTACCACGAATAGCTCGATGGATGATCGGCAACACCTCGTTCGCGGTGAGCTCCATTGAGCGCCGCGCGAGCGCCGGATCGGCCCAGTCGTGACCGGTATAGAGCAGCGTGCCGAATGCGCCGACTTCATCCCGGAATTCGAGGATCTGCTCCGCCACGGTCTTCGCAGTTCCGGCGAAGACCAGACGCTCGAGGCAGCGGCTGGTGGACACCTCTGCATCCGGCTGGCCCGGAAAATCACGCATCACGTCGAGCGCCCCGGCCTTCGCCAGCTTGCTCCTCATGACGTGGAAGTAAAACCCATGCGCACCGTCCTCGCGATGCGCGTAGCGGCGCGCCGTCGCCTCGTCGTCGGCGACGAAGATGCTGCGCGCCACGCGCCATCCGGAGGCATCGGCCGAGAGGCCCGCCGAGCGGCGCCCTTCCACGTAGCTCTGCAAGTGAGCCCGCACGACGTACGTGCCGACGTAGCCTGCTGAAATCCCGGTCCAGCCGCGAGCGCCTGCAGCGTGCGGTCCGGTGGCGTCCGGCCGGTTCGAAGTGATCGCGATAGGCGGATGCGGCAGTTGCAGCGGGCGCACGGCGACGCCCACACCAATGCTCGGATCGAAGGAGCGCTCCGTAGTGGTTCGGTAGAACTCGCCTTCGATTCGGTACGGCGGCGGTTCGCGCCAAATCCTACACAGGTGATCGAGCGCTTCCTCGCTCTTGCGCCTGCGGTCCGAGGCGAGGTCTCCCGTGGCCTCCGCGTCAGCCGCAACTCCGGGGCCGACGCCCAGCACGAGGCGGCCTTGCACCAGGTGGTCGACCATCGCGACCTGCGCGGCCGCCATCGCCGGGTGGTAACTGGCAACGGGAAGCACGCCGGTACCGAAGGTGATCGAGGGGCAGGCGTCGGCCAGACTCGCGATGAAAGCGAGGCTTGAAGTGATGGTCTCCGCAGAGTCGACCAGATGTTCGCCGATGAAGGCCTCGCGATAGCCCAGGCGATCGGCGAGCACGACCGCTTCGCGGTCCTCGCGCAGAACATCCGCGTAGGCGCGAGACGGCGGGTGGACGGGCTGGATGAAGAATCCGAGCTTCAGTTCGTCTTGCACGGCGGGTCTCCTTGTTGGCCGGCATCGCCGGAGGAGGCCAGAAACACGAAGCCCCTGCCGGCTCGCCGACAGGGGCTTGGTCAAAGAGCAGTTCCAAGCGTTAGCCGGCGCGGTACTCCCGGACGACGACCGCTACGGCCACGCGACGCTGGACAAAGCTGCTCCTGATGCCGGGCATGCTATCACGCGTCTTCATCACGGTTTTGACGTCGCCGCATCGAGCCCGAGCTTCGCGCGCTCGCCGTCGCTGGCGGCCGGCGCCTTGCGCTCCAGCCGTGCGGCCGGAACGGAAAGCGCTTTTTCCAGATGCTCCGCGACCGCGACGCCGCGAGCGCGGCCGAGCTGATCGAGCGCGTCGCTGGGCAGCGGCGCGGTGGCGTTCAGCCGCTCGAGCAGCGCATCGTAGAAGGCGCCGTCCTCGCTCGCACGACCGACGAGCGCCGACAGCGCGCCGACGCGCTCCACCGGCTTGCCGCGCGCCTTCCCGGTCTGCGCCGCGAACTCGGCGAGGGCCTGCTCCGAAGCGCGCTTTGCGAACAAGGCTTCCATCGCGCGCTGCGTCTTGGCGTCGCGCGCGTTGACCGGCGGCGGCTCATCGCCGGCGGCCTCGCTCTCGAGCAGGGCGGCGACGGCGCCGGCCACGTCGCGCCGGCGCAGCGCCGCGCGGTCGGCATCGCTGTACTGGCCCTCGACTACGAGCTTGAGCTGCGGGCGTTTCTCGAGCGCATCGGCGACGCGCTTCAGCTTCTCGCGCTCGGGCGGCAGGAGCGCCGCGCGACCGGCGTCGAACGCGACGCTTTCCACCGCGTCGCCGCCGCTGCCGAAGAGCGCGCGGAACGGCGCGGTCACGATGTTGGTGAGCACGGTGGTGATCGCCTGCCAGACGAGATGGCCATAGCTGAACTGCGGTTCGTTGACGTTGCCCTTCACCGGCACGGCGAGGGCGATGCGGCCTTCGGCGTCGGTGAGAAGGGCGATGGCGAGATCGAGCGGCAGGCTGAGGGCGCTCGGTGACTCGATGCGCTCGCCGAGCGTAAACTTCATCAGCTCGACCTTGTTGTCGCCAGCGAGGGCGCCCTTGTCGATCTTGTACTGCAGGTCGAGACCGAGCCGTCCGGAGGCGATGCGCCGCCCTGCGAAGGTCGCACTGTAGGGGGAGAGCGGCGTCATCTCGATATTGCGGAACGCGACGCGAAGATCCATGAAGGCCTTCGGATCGAAGGTGGCGAGGCTGCCTTCGATCCGCGCCAGGCCGAATTCGTCGACGCGTCCCTCCAGTTTGGCGAGCGCGCGGCTCGCACGGTCGGTGCTCAGTCCCGCCACGGTGCCGCTGAGGTCCTCGATCTTGGCCGCAAAAGGCAGCACCAGGCTTAGATCGCTGAAGTCAACGGATGCTTTCTCCACGTTGACGCGCTCGATGCTCACCGGAAACTCGCTCGTTTTGGTCTCGCCTGCCGTCGGCGGATCTGCTGGAGGCTTCGCCGCGCCAGGCGGCTTCATTGCCTGACCGATATTCGTGCTGCGGTCCTTATTCACGAGGACCTTCGTGCTTAGCCCGCGCACGGCGATGTCCGCGATCGCCAGGCGATCGGGCGCGAGGCTGAAGTCGATTCCGCTCGCCGCCACCGAGCTCCATTGCAGCAAGCGCTCGCCGCTTCCCGCTTCGGCGAGCTGCAGGTTGTCGATGCTGGCGCTTGCCTTGGCGCGCACCTCGGCCCGGTCCTTGATCGCACGGTATTGCGCTTGCATGCGCGCCGAGACTTCTCCCGAGTTCAGCGCCAGCGTGGTGCGACTCGAGACTAAGGGCTGCAGCGGCCGCAGGCTCAGGCCCTGCAGGGTCGTGCGCAAGGTGGCACGATCTCCAGCGGCGTTGGCTTCGCCCGCTACGCGCAGCGTCCCTCCCTGCGCAATGCGCAACGCGGCTTCGAGGGTGATGGGCGTGCGCCCTTCGTTGCGAATGTTCTTCACTGCGAGTGTGAGCGGATCGATATCGTAGGTGACAGGCCGACCGAAGCCATGCGCCGCGAGCGCAATCTTCAGCTTTTCGATCTCGAAGGCGTCGAGCGCGAATTGCCACGGCTTGCCGGTGCCGCCGCTGCTGGACGGCTTCGTCGCGCGCTCGCGTTCCTTGACGAGCTCGAGCAGCGATATTTTTCCATCCTCGGCACGCTCGACCTGGACGCGCCCGCCGGTCATCGCGATGCGGCGCGCGGAAACGCTTTCCCGGTGCAGCTCCAGTCGCCCACCCTCGAGGCCGATGGTGTCGAGGTTGACGAGCGGCTCGCCGGCCGCCGCCGGGCCGAGCGTCACCCGCGAAAGCTGAAGCGCGATGCCGTCGAGCGTTACGCGCGGATCGCCGGCGCCCGTCTCGACTCCCGCCGAGAGACCGAGCTCGAGCGCGCCGACGCCGAGCTCGAGCGGTGTGAGGCGCGTGAAGTCGCGATAGCGGAGCGCGATATCGGCAAGGCGCACCGAACCGAGCGTGACGCGCCAGGTCTCCGCGCGCGGTGCTGCTGGTGCTGCCTGCGGCGCAGGATCCGGTGCCGGGGCGAGCTGTTGCAGGTTGAGGACGCCGTTGGCATCGACATCGGCGCGCACCACGCCGCCGCGCAGCTCGATCGCCGGCAGGTTCAGCTCGCGCTGCGCGAGGTCGAAGCGGCCGCCGCTGATTGTCGCGGTCTTGAGCGCGAAGAAAGGCTCCTTCTCGCCCTTGAGCGAAAGCACGGTATCCGTCGCGGCGACGCGCAGATCTTCGACCGTGAGCTCGGTCGAGCCACCGGCGTACGCAGCGCGGTAGCGGAAGTCGAGCGCGACTTCGCCCGCCGGCTCGTCGAGCTTCACCCGGTCCTGCAAGAAGCGCCAGACTGAGGCCGGCTTCCCGCCCTTCAGAGAGACTTCGCCCGAGGAGACAATCGGCTGCAGCGACATCTCGCCTCGCCAGGCGAGCGTTCCGCCGCCGGGCAGGCGCGCCGTCACGTTATACGGGCCGCGGCGGTCGGGCAGGGTGGTGAGGTCGCGCAGCTCGAGCGCGAGCGGACGCAGCGTGTCGAAGCGCGGCCGTGCGCCGGAGCGGTCGCTGAAGGTGATCGCGCCGTCGGTAAGCTCGAAGTGCTGCAGCACGAGCCGCGGCGGCGGCGACGGCTCGCTCGGGCCCTCGCTCTTCGGGAAGCTGTCGGCGAGGGCGGCGAAGTTGAAGCGGCCGTCCGGCGCAATGTCCGGGCGCAGCTCCAGGCCGTCGAGCGCGATGGTCGAGAAGGTCCACGCCCAGCGCAGGAGGCTGGAGAGCTCGAAATCGACGAGCAGGTGCCGGAAGCCCCCGATCGGCCGGTCGTCGGCTTCGAGCAACGCGACGTCCCTCAGCTCGAGCTTGAAGAGCAGCGGGTTGAAGCGCACCTCGCCGACGCTCGCCTTGCGCTTGAGCATCGTCTCGACGAGTTCCGGAATGGCGCCCTGGATGTAGCGCGGCACGGCGTAGAAGCCGAGCAGAACGTACAGCGCGAAGAGCGAGGCGACCGAGATGAGCAGCCACGGTCGCGCGAGCCGCTTGAGCGCTTTACTGCGTACGCCTTGAAGAACCCGCGGCAAAGACCCCTCCTCGTGGGCCCCTTTTTACAGCGTCCGATTGGCTCGTGAAATCATACCTAGGTGGCGGCGGGAAGGATTTGTCGCTCTTCGGCGATGTTCCAGATCTTTATGGCAGCCACGGCCGCTGTGCGCATGATGGCGGCCTCGTCAACCTTGAGGTGCCGGCCGTCCCGCACGACCGGTTCGCCGTCGACCATGACAAGCGCGAGGTCGCCAGCGTTGCCCTTCCAGACCAGGTTCTTGATCGGATCGCGCACGGGCTGCAGGTGCGGTTTCCAAAGGTCGTACACCAGCAGGTCCGCCCGGGCGCCCGGCGACAGGCGGCCGAGATCGGGGCGGCCGAGCGCATCGGCGCCCGCCACCGTCCCTGCGCGCACGAGCTCGCGCGCGGTACCGAAGTGCGCTCTTCCGAAGTGCTGCTTGGAGAGCAGGCCCGTGATGCGCGCCTCGCTGATGAAGTCCATGCCGTGCGAGTCGGTCCCGATGCCGGTGTTGATGCCGACGCGCGCGAAGCGTGCGTACGGGAAACTGATGCCCTCGCGCGCGAAGCTGAACGCGCAATTGGCAACGCTGGTCCGCGTTTCGGCCAGGATTTTCAGCTCCGCGTCGCTCGCGCAGCCGGCGTGCGCCAGGACCACATTGCGGCCGAGGAGCCCGGCGTGCTGCGCGTACTCCGCAGCGCCCATTCCATACTTTGTTCTTAGAAGAGAAACCTCCTGGGGCGTCTGCGCGAAGTGCGTGGTCAGGATGCAGCCCAGCTCGTCCGCCGCCTTGCGGCAGTCGCGCAGCAGCTCGGGCAGGCAGGTGTCGGTCGCGTGCGGCCCGATCGCCACCTGAGCGAGGCCATCGTGCCCCTCGTCGCGCGCCTTGAAGAGCGCGATGGACTTCTGAAGCTGCGCATGACCGTCGTTGGCGAAGTCCCACACCGGATAGCCCTCCGGGCCGAGGCGCGAGTTCGACGCCGACATGATGAACGGCGCGCCGACGGTGCGCAGGCCGAGCTCGCGCGCCACGTCGAAGAACACCTCCTGCCCGTGGTGCCACATGTCGAGGAGCGTCGTCGTCCCGCCTCTTAGGAGATCGCACATCCCGAGCGCGGTGACCGCGCGCAGCTCCTGCGCGGTCAGCTCCTTCGCCGCGAGCGCGGTGAGCGGCAGAATGATGTTGTAGACGAGCTTCGGGACGAAGGGCTCCATCTCGAGGTCGTCGGCGATGCCGCGGAAGAGCCCCCCGCGGATGCAGTGCGCGTGCAGGTTGACGAAGCCCGGCATGACGAAGCCGTGCTCGTAGCGGATGACTTCCTGCCCTGGCGCGGGCGCGTCGCGCGTGACCGCCTCGATGCGCGAGCCGTCGACGTAGACGTAGTGGTCTTGGAGCAGGACCTGCGCGCCGTCCCGCTCGCCGAGGACGTACTTCCCGCTGACGACCCGCGTGGTCACTCGGGGATGTAGCCGGCCTCTTTCGTGATGCGCCGCCAGACTTCGGCCTGCTCCTTCGCGAGGGCGCTGATCGCTTCCTGGGTGAGCGGATTGATGTCAATGGCCTGACGCTCGACGCGCTCGCGCACCTCCGGGTTCTTGAGCACGGCGAGCAACTCACGCGAAAGCCGCTCGACGATCTCTCGCGGCATCTTCCCCGGTCCGAAGAGGCCCATCCACGGCACGGCCGGGAAGGGTGCCACGCCCGATTCGGCCATGGTGGGCAGCTCCGGCAGCGCTTTGCTGCGCTGGTTGCCTAGCGTAGCGATTCCGCGCGCACGGCCGTCGCGCAGATGTTGCGCCAGCGTTCCGCTTGCCAGCATGAGCTGGATACGGCCGGTGACGAGGTCGTTTAGCGCAGTGGTCTCGCTCTTGTACGCAACAACCTGCAGGTCGAACTTCTCGGCGCGGGCGAACGCTGTCGGCGCCATCGTTGCCGCGGCGCCCGAGCTGCCCGCGTTCAGCTTCCCGGGATTCGCGCGACCATAGGCTGCGAGGTCCTTGAGGTTCTTGATCGGCAGCTCGGGATTCACCGCCCAGAAGAAGCTGAAATTCCCGATGCCGCCGATGGGCGTGAAGTCCGCTACGGGATCGAACGGAACGTTCTTGCGCAGCGAGGGCAGTGCGGAGATCTGCGTGTACGTGGCGAACCAGATCGTGTAGCCGTCGGGCGCGCTCCTCACTACCTCCTGCCCGGCGACGATGCCGTCCGCGCCGGGCTTGTTGTCGATCACCACCTGCTGGCCCAGCGACTGCGACAGGGCGGCCGCGATGATCCGCGCCGTCACGTCGGTGGTGCCCCCGGTTCCGAAGGCGACGACGGCGCGGATCGGTTTCGTCGGATATTGCGCTTGGGCGAAAAGCGGAACGGCGAGGAGGGTGGCAAGGACAAGTTTTCTCATGAAGGCTTTCTTGGCTTCCAACACGGCGTGGCGAGCCGATGATAACCAGAGTCAGGTTGCTGGTTTCGCACCGGGCGGGTCTCTTTTGAACGACGCCACAAGAGCCGCGCTTGCCAGAAAGATGAGGCTGTAGCCGGCCAAAAACACCAATCCCAGCATGAAAAGTGGACCGAGCTTGAGAAAAACAAGCTCGTAGGCAACTTGCCCGAGCACGGCTCCCAGATAGTGGGCCCATAGGTGTCTACGAACAATGGCGCCGCAGACGCCTCCCGCCATGGCAAGCGCGACAAAGTAATACGGCCACTCCGCATCCCACGGTTCGGTTTTCCCGGTAAGCGGCATGGAGAGCGCCCAGATAGTGGCGCTCAGTGCAGCGGAAACGAGTACGGCTAGAACCGCGCGGCTATTCACGGGAGGTGTTGCCGCTCTTATACGAGCATCTCGGCAAGGCTTTTCATGTCCTGCACGACAATGTCCGGCTGGTGCGGGGTGCCGCCGAAGGGGCGCTTGCGTCGGTCGATGAACGCCGCATGCATGCCTGCCGACTTTGCTCCGATGCAGTCGAACGCGTGGTTGGCGACGAAGAGAACCTCGTCCAACCTCACTCCCATGAGCTCGGCCGCCTTCGTATAGGTCGCCACGTGGGGCTTGAACGAATTAGCGACTGCCACCGAAATCACGGCGTCGAACGGAATCTTGTGGAAGGCCTTGGCGGTTTCCAGCATGTCCGGGTCGCCGTTCGAGAGCACCACTATCTTGTAACGGGTCTTCAGGCGCGCTAGCGCCTCGGGCACATCTGGGAACGGCTTGAGCCGCTCGATCTGCGCAACCAAGTAGCGCACCTCATCGATCGTGTAGGGAATTCCAGCGCGCTCCAGGGTGTACGCAACCGCTCGATGTCCGATCTCACGGTATGGCGTGTGCTCTCGGTGCAGGAGCGCATCGATCATGGAGTTCTCGAAGTGGGTACGCCGCCACCACGTTACGAAAGCATCCGGCCGGCCGCTCCAGCGTTTGTCCTTGAGGTAGGGAGTCACCACCTCGGTCAAGCCTTTCTGCATGTCCACGACCGTGCCGTACTGGTCGAACATGCAGACCTTGATCTTCGCCTTGAGCGCCTCTGCCAGCATCATTAAACGCCTCGTCTTCGTTTGGGTGGCCTGACCGCTATGTGCTGAGGGCGCGCGGTCCGCGCTGCGGTCATGAAGATCTAATAGGCGTGTATCCCCGGGCCGGCTAGCCTGCGCAGCGCGGCGAGGTCGAGGATTCGGATGCCGCGATATCCGACCCGCACGAGGCCGGCGCGCTCGAGCGCTTTC
>Ga0209382_10011545_pt1 | contig 10968 bp, 9 predicted proteins | sample SoiMetdeltSBSDD5_FD_187599 | JGI IMG/M metagenome (GOLD analysis project Ga0209382, IMG submission 187599) | Bulk soil microbial communities from a Populus tree surrounding site in Tennessee, USA - Soil MetaG P. deltoides SBSDD5 (SPAdes) (version 2) | ecosystem: Environmental > Terrestrial >...
TCCGTCTGCACCGGCGCCTGGCTCCTCGCGGCCGCCGGTCTGCTCGACGGCTATGAGGCGACGACGCACTGGGCGACCTGTGAGGCGCTCGCCGAGCGCCATCCCGAGGTACGTGTCCGGCCGGACCGGATCTACGTCCACGACCGCGGCCGGTGGACCTCGGCCGGCGTGACCGCGGGCGTCGATCTCTTCCTCGCCATCGTCCAGGCCGACCACGGCGCGGCGCTGGCGCACCAGGCGGCGGGATGGCTGGTCGTGTTCGTGCAGCGACCCGGCGGCCAGTCGCAGTTCAGTGCCCAGCTGCGCGCCCAGCGCGCCACGACGACGTCGATCGCCGAGCTGCAGGCATGGCTCGGCGACCACCTCGACGAGAGCCTCGGGGTGGAGGCGCTGGCGGACCGGGTCGGCATGAGCCCTCGCACGTTCGCACGCGTGTTCCGTCGCGAGACCGGGACGACTCCGGCGGCCTTCGTCGAGGAGCTTCGGGTCGAGTCAGCGCGGCGGCTGCTCGAGACGACCGATCTGACCGTGGCGGCCGTCGCCGGCCGCGTCGGCATGAAGCACGCCGAGACCCTGCACCGCGCGTTCCACCGCAGGCTCGGCACCACACCCGACCGCTACCGCCAGCACTTCAGCCGGCGGGCTTCCTGAAAGGAGCGCCAACGTGCAGATCGCCATCGGCCTGTACCCCGGCTTCACCGCTCTCGACGCCATCGGCCCGTACGCCGTATTCACGAGCGTCCCCGGAGCGGACGTTGTCGTCTGCGCCGAGCAGAAGGGGCCGCTCGCCGACGAGAGCGACCTGCTCCACTTCGATTTGCAGCACACGTTCGACGAGGTCCCGAAGCCAGATGTCCTGCTCGTCCCCGGCGGGCTCGTCACGCGACGCATTGCCGCCGAGGGCGGCCCGATCGTCGACTGGATTCGCGCCGCGCACGACACGACGACGTACACCACGTCCGTCTGCACCGGCGCGCTCCTGCTCGGTGCGGCGGGCGTGCTCGACGGTCTGCCGGCCACGACCCACTGGAAGGCCTACGACCACCTCCGCACCTACGGCGCCCGACCCACCGAGCAGCGCGTCGTGATCGAGGGAAGGGTCGCCACCGCTGCCGGCGTGTCGGCGGGGATCGACCTGGGGCTCACTCTCGTCGACCGGCTGCACGGGGCCGAGGTCGCCCAGGCTGTCCAGCTCGGGATCGAGTACGACCCTCAGCCGCCACACGACACCGGCGCGCCGTCGAAGGCGCCCGCCGAGATCCGGGAGCTCGTGTCAGCGGTCATGACAGAGGCCGAGGAACGCCTGGCATCCAGGCCGTGATCCCCTAGCCGGCGCGTTCAGGCCGCGAGCTCCGTCGCCGGCGCGAGCTGAGCGGGCGCGCGTCGCCAACCCGCCGACTGGACGAGCCGCATCGTCAGCGCGGCAAGCAACGCGAAGAGCACCGCGTTCCGGCTCATGAGGACGAAGAGCGCGAACGTCCCGCCGTGGATGAGCTCAGGCAGCAGAGCGAGCAGCGCGACGCTCAGACCGCAGACGATGAACGCGAGACCGGTCACGAGTCGTTCGCCATGGGCGGCGGCAATCGCCGCGAACGGCAGGAGCCACACCAGGAACTGCGGCGAGAGTAGGGGTGAGAGCACGAGGAACACGGTGATCGCGGCCATCGGTGCCAGCCCGTCGAGCACATTCGTTCCGCGCGGTTTGGCCCGCGACGCGAGGAACCACGCCGCCGCGAGCCCGGCGAGCATCGCGAGCACGAGCAGGCCGCTGACCAGGCTCGTGACCTCACCGACTCGCCACGCTCCTCGCTCGATGTGCGGGGTCACGCCACCGGCGCTCCGCACGAGCGCGCCGACCGTGCTCTCGAACTCCCAGCCCTTTGCGCCCCGGAACGTGAGCACCTCCATCGGACCGTCGATACCGCCCCACGCGACCCACGCCGTGGTGCCGGCAACGCCGACGGCGACGAACGCCGCGAGCGCCCGCCACGCGCGCCGCACGATGAGCACGGGTACCAACACGACGGGCCAGACCTTGGCGAAGCACGCAATGGCGAGCGTCGCCCCGCCCGCGTACTGATGTCGACGGTGAACGAGCGCGATGCCCAGAACCGCAAGGAACACGGACAGGAGGTCGAGCCGGAGGTAGATGAAGGGATAGAGAAGGAAGGGAAGCCCGATCACCAGATAGGCGATGCCGGCTCGGCGTCCCCACGCCCACGCGACCACGGCGGCGATCGCAAGGTCGACGACGAGCTGCGACCACATGAGCCGCACCGTCGTCGACCGGAACGTCCCGCCGTCGATCACCTCGATCGCTGCCACCATCACGGGCGGGTATTCGACGGCGAAGTCGCGGTACGGCTGCCCGTCGTGGCTCGCGATCGTGTGGAAGCGGCGGGCGTCACCCGGAAGGATCCGGTACTTGCTCGGCGCCGTTGCGTCAGAGGAGAGCGCGATCGGGACGACGGCGATGCGCACACCGGCGAGGAGCACGAACAGGAGTAGGAAGCGCCGGGCGGACACCGCTGCCACCTAACCGATTGTGGATGAGAGAGGGATGAGCCGGGGTTAGACTTCCCGGTAGGCCGGCCTGGCATTCCGGCCACATATCAGTCCCGGGGCCGACAACCCCGCGGTGGGCGACCAGGCTGTCCCCGCCGGCCGCAACCGGGGCTTCCCGAAAGGGATCACTCATGTTGCGACTCCAGGCCCTCCTGCCGGACCGGTACACCCTCGCGTCACCCGAGGAGATCGACGAGTGGATCGGCGCCGCCAAGGCGCAGCTCGGCTCGAAGCTCCTCATCCTCGGGCACCACTACCAGCGCCCCGAAGTCATCAAGTGGGCGGACGCTCGCGGCGACTCGTTCAAGCTGGCACGTTTCGCGGCCGACAACGACAACGCCACCGACATCGTGTTCTGCGGCGTGCACTTCATGGCCGAGTCGGCCGACATTCTCACGGGCGAACACCAACGCGTCGTCCTCCCCGACCTGAACGCCGGCTGTTCGATGGCCGACATGGCGGATCTCGACCAGGTCGAGGACTGCTGGGAGTCACTCGCGGGCGTCACCGACGTCGACCGGATCGTGCCGATCACCTACATGAACTCGTCCGCCGCGCTGAAAGCCTTCGTCGGCGAGCACGAGGGCGCCGTGTGCACGAGCTCGAACGCGCAGGCCATCCTCGATTGGGCCCTCGCCCGCGGCGACAAGGTGCTCTTCTTCCCCGACCAGCACCTCGGTCGGAACACCGGCTACCAGATGGGCTTCGACGAGGCCGACATGCGCGTGTGGGATCCGCGCCACGACCTCGGTGGGCTCGACGAACGCGACGTCAAGGACGCGACCTTCCTGCTGTGGAAGGGGCACTGCTCCGTACACCAGCGGTTCCGGACCCAGCACGTCGACGCATTCCGCGCCGAGCATCCCCAAGGCGAGGTGATCGTCCACCCCGAGTGCGCGCACGAGGTCGTCGAGGTCGCCGACCGCGTCGGATCGACCGAGCGCATCCTCGAATGGGTCGAGGCGGCGCCGCCGGGATCGGTGCTCGCCGTCGGCACCGAGATCCACATGGTGCAACGCATGGCCGCCGACCATCCCGACAAGACCGTCGTGTCCCTCGACCCGCTCATCTGCCCGTGCTCGACGATGTTCCGGGTCGACGGACCGCATCTCGCGTGGTGCCTCGAAGCGCTCGCGCGCGGTGACCTCGTCAATCAGATCGTCGTCGACGACCGCACGGCGAAGTGGGCGCGCGTCGCTCTCGAGCGCATGCTCGACCTTCCGGGCGCTCCTACCGCACCGGCGGAGGTCGACTAGCGCTTTCGCGTCACCAGCAGGAGGAGGCGGGGGATCGTCGCCGCGTCCTTGTACTCGGGGACGCGCGCGAGGAGACCGGCGGCCGGCGGCGGCTCGTCCACGTGCTCGATCAGCAGGCCGTGCGCCGCGAGCTCGTTGACGTACCGATAGAGCGGTCGGTGCATGAACGGCAGGTCGACACCCGGCGCCACCTCTTCCATCGCAACGTCGTCGGGAAGGTAGGGGCCGACGCGCCAGTACTCCTCGTCGAGGATGTGATCGATCACCCAGCCGCTGCCCGGTGCCTGGAGCAGCGGGTGGTTCAGGAACAGCACGAAGCGGCCACCGGGCGCGAGCACACGGGCGGTCTCGGCGATCGCGGGCTCGAACGGGTCGAGATGCTCGAACACGAGGCACGAGACCGCGGCGTCGAATGAGGCGTTGCGGAGAGGCATCGCCTCCGCGCCTGCCCGCGCGTAGGTGGGACCACCGGCGCGCTCGAGGGCGACCGCGACCTGCGCCGCGGTCGGGTCGATGCCGACGACCTCGGCGCCGAGCCGTGCGATCCGCCGTGCGACCTGGCCTTCACCGCACCCGACGTCGAGCACGCGCTTCGCACCAGCCAGGTGCTCGTCGACGAGCGGGAGGAGTTGCTCCTCGTACTCGGGATCGACGCCATCGGTGAACTTGTCCTGCCACCAGCCGGCGTGCCGCTCCCAGGGGTCCGGCGCACTCATATAGGGAATAGCCGATGTACCATATGCGTTAGCATATGCGTGATGGCAGGTGACCGACCCGACCGGCAGACGCTCAGCGCCCTGGCAAGCGGGCGTCTCATCCGTGAGGCCCGCCGCCTTGGTGGGCTGACGCAGGCTGACCTGGCGCGGCGCCTGGGAACAGTGCAGTCCGCGATCTCGAACTGGGAACGCGGGCGCGACACCCCCCGCGTCGACACCCTCGCCCGGATCCTCGAGGCGTGCGGCTTCGAGGCCGACATGACGTTCCGGCGCCTCGACGACGTCGACCGGGCGCAGATCCGCGCGAACCTCGCGATGACACCGGCGAAGCGCCTCGAATCCGTGCGCAACGTGTCCAAGCTCCGCGCCCAGGCGCGACCGGTCGAACGCGAGCCTGCGCGTGCCTGAGCCGCTGCAACCCGAGAAGCTGTTCCAGGTGCTTGCCCACCATGGCGTCGAATACGTGCTCATCGGCGGGCTCGCGGCGACGCTGCACGGCTCCTCCGCCCTCACGAACGACGCCGACATCTGCCCCGACCCCTCGCCCGAGAATCGTGAGCGACTCGCCGCCGCGCTGCGGGACATTCGGGCACGCGTCAGAACCGAGGCCGAGCCCGACGGTGTCCGCTTCTCGGTCGACGCCGACTTCCTGCGGCGCACGCAGCTCGTGAACCTCACGACCCGATACGGCGACTTCGATATCGCCTTTCAACCTGCCGGCCGCGGATACGAGGATCTCGTCAGCGATGCGATCGAGCTGGAGATCGACGGGACCGTCGTCCGCGTTGCCTCGCTCTCGGACATCATCCGCTCGAAGGAGGTCGCGAACCGCCCGAAGGACCGGGCCACGCTGCCGATCCTCTACGCCTTGCAGGACGAGATCGCGCGGGGTGCGGCGAAGTAGCAACCGCCTCACGCGACGGCGTGCTCGGCGAGCCCGAGGATCGGGGCGAGGAACTTGCCCGTGTAGCTGCCCTCGGTCTTGGCGACGTGCTCGGGTGGTCCCTCGGCCACGACGCGCCCCCCGGCGTCGCCGCCCTCGGGCCCGAGGTCGATGACCCAGTCGGCGGACTTCACGACGTCGAGGTTGTGCTCGATCACGATCACGGTGTTGCCCCCTTCGACCAGCCGCGCCAGCACACCGAGGAGGCGCTTCACGTCGTCGAAGTGCAGGCCGGTCGTCGGCTCGTCGAGCATGTATACGGTCCGGCCCGTCGCCCGCTTCCCCAGCTCGGACGCCAGCTTCACCCGCTGGGCCTCACCACCGGACAGCGTCGGCGCGGGCTGGCCGAGCCGGACGTAGCCGAGGCCGACGTCGAAGAGCGTCTGGAGCTGGCGGGCGATCGTCGGCTGGTTCTTGAAGAACTCGAGTGCCTCCTCGATCGAGAGATCGAGCACCTCGGCGATGTTCTTGTTCTTGAAGGTGACGTCGAGCGTGTCCCGGTTGTACCGAGCGCCCTTGCACACCTCGCACGGCACATAGACGTCGGGCAGGAAGTGCATCTCGATCTTGATCGTCCCGTCGCCCGAGCAGGCCTCGCACCGTCCGCCCTTCACGTTGAACGAGAACCGCCCGGGTTGGTAGCCGCGCACCTTCGCCTCGAGGCTGGAGGCGAACAGCGAGCGGATCTTGTCGAACACGCCCGTATAGGTGGCCGGGTTCGAGCGGGGCGTCCTGCCGATCGGTGACTGGTCGATGTTGATGACCTTGTCGACAAGCTCCGTGCCCTCGATCGTCTTGTGACGGCCGGGCACCGTGCGGGACCGGTACACCTTCTGCATCAGCGCGTGGTAGAGGATGTCGTTCACGAGCGTCGACTTGCCGCTCCCACTGACGCCGGTGACGGTGACGAAGCATCCGAGCGGGAACTCGACGTCGATGTTCTTGAGGTTGTGCTCGCGCGCGTCACGCACTGTGAGCCATGCCTCGCCCGGCTGGCGGCGCATCTCGGGCACCGCGATCGAACGCTCCCCCGCCAGGTACTGCCCGGTGATCGACCGGGGCTCGGCGATGACGTCGGCGAGTGTTCCGCGGGCGACGATCTCGCCGCCGTGCTCCCCGGCGCCGGGGCCGATGTCGACGACCATGTCGGCCGAGCGCATCGTCTCCTCGTCGTGCTCGACCACGATCACCGTGTTCCCGAGGTCTCGCAGGCGGAGGAGCGTGTCGAGCAGCCGGTGGTTGTCGCGCTGGTGCAACCCGATCGACGGCTCGTCGAGCACATAGAGGACGCCCACCAGCCCACTGCCGATCTGCGACGCCAGCCGGATGCGCTGCGCCTCTCCCCCGGCGAGCGTCGCCGACGACCGGTTCAGCGATAAGTAGTTGAGCCCGACGTCGAGCAGGAAGCGGAGCCGCTCGTTGACTTCCTTCAAGACCGCTTCGGCGATCATCAGGTCGCGCTCGGACAGCTCGAGCCCGCCGAGGAACTCCGCCGCTTTGGCGATCGACAGCTCCCCGAGCTCGTAGATGTTCTTGTCGCCGATCGTGACGGCGAGCGAGGCCGGACGCAGACGCGCGCCGTGACACACCGGGCACGGGACCTCGCGCATATAGCCCTCGATCTGCTCGCGCACGCGGTCGCTCTCGGCCTCCGAGTGTCGGCGCTCGAGCCAGGGCACCACGCCCTCGAACTCGGTCGTGTACGAACGCTGCCGCCCGTACCGGTTGCGGTAGCGGACGTTGATCGCTCGCTTGCCCGACCCGTACAACACGCCCTGCTTGTCTCGCTTACGTAGCTTGCGCCACGGCGTGTCGACCGAGAAGCCGTACTCCTTCGCCACCGCGCCGAGCACCCGGTCGAAGTACTGGCTTCGGAACCCGGCCCACGGGGCGAGCGCGCCCTCGGCGATGCTGAGGTCGTCGTCGGAGACGACCAGCTCCGGGTCGACCTCGTAACGCGTGCCGAGCCCGTCGCAGCGCTCGCACGCGCCATACGGCGAGTTGAACGAGAAGTTGCGCGGCGCCAGCTCCTCGAACGACAGGCCGCAGTTCGCGCAAGCCAGATGCTCGGAGAAGGTGAGCACCTCCCGGTCCTCGTCGCGCTCCTCCTCACCCTCCCGCGGGACGATCTCGACCTCGGCGACGCCCTCGGCGAGGCGTAGGGCGGTCTCGAGCGAGTCGGTGAGTCGTCGCTCGATGCCCGCCCGGCGAACCAGCCGGTCGACGACGACCTCGATCGTGTGCTGCTCGTACCGGGCGAGCCGCTCCCGACTCTGTGCGTGGCCGCCCGAGCCCCGCATGCTCGACAGCTCGTGCACCTCTCCGTCGATGCGTGCCCGAGTGAAGCCTTGACCGGCGAGCTCGGTGAGCAGCCCCTCGTACTCGCCCTTCCGGCCCCGCACGACCGGCGCCAGCACCTGGAACCGCGTGCCCTCCGGCAGCTGCAGGACGCGGTCGACGATCTGCTGTGGCGTCTGCCGGGTGATCACCTGCCCACAGTTCGGGCAGTGCGGCACGCCGATTCGAGCGTAGAGAAGGCGCAGGTAGTCGTAGATCTCGGTGATCGTGCCGACCGTCGACCGAGGGTTCTTGGAGGCCGACTTCTGGTCGATCGAGATCGCCGGCGAGAGGCCCTCGATGAAGTCGACGTCGGGCTTGTCCATCTGACCGAGGAACTGCCGGGCGTACGCCGACAGAGATTCGACGTAGCGGCGCTGGCCCTCGGCGTAGATCGTGTCGAACGCCAGCGAGGACTTCCCCGAGCCCGACAAGCCGGTGAAGACGATCAGACGGTCCCGGGGCAGCTCGAGATCGACGTTCTTGAGGTTGTGCTCGCGAGCCCCCCGGATGGTGATGACGTCCGCCACGGCGTCAGTTTACCGGGGCGGGTGTCCGAGCGAACGGATGTTCGGGGCCGTCCTACCGGCGTCGTAGCTCGTCACGGATCTCGGTCAGGACCTCGACCTCGGTGGGCTTCTGCTCCCGCGTGAAGAGCCGATCGGCCGACCGCACGATGAAGAACAGCACCGTCCCGATGATCACGAAGTTGACGACGGCGGTGATGAACCTGCCGTAGGCGACCACGCCCTCGCCGACCTTGAAGGTCAGATCGTTGAAGTTCGGCTTGCCGAAGACGGCGCCGATCACGGGCATGATCACGTTGTTCACGAGCGACAGGACGACCGCGCCGAACGCAATCCCGATGATCACCGCCACCGCGAGGTCGATGACATTGCCGCGGAGCAGGAACTTCCTCAGGTCTTGGAGCACGAGGCCTCCTCGGTCGCCGGATCAGCGTCGGCGCAGGTCTACCCGCCCAGATACCTCAGCTCACCTCGCGTAGCTCTCGCTTCAGTTCGCCGATCTCGTCGCGGAGGCGGGCGGCCTCCTCGAAGCGGAGGTCCTTGGCGGCATCGTGCATCTCGTCCTGGAGGGTCTGGATGAGCTTGCCGACGTCGTCCGGTGCGACGCCCTCGAGGTCGAACACCGCCGACCGCTTGGGACCACGCCCGCGTCCCCGGCCCCGGCCCCGACCGACGCGCACGTCGTCGTCCTCGCCCTCACGGGCGCGCACCATCTCGAGGATGTCGACGACCTTCTTGCGGATCGTCTGCGGATCGATACCGTGCTCGGCGTTGAACTCGAGCTGCACCTTCCGGCGCCGGTTCGTCTCGGAGATGGCGCGGCGCATCGAGTCCGTCACCTGGTCGGCGTACATGACCACCTGACCGTCGACGTTGCGGGCGGCTCGGCCCATCGTCTGGATCAGCGACGTGTCGGAGCGCAGGAAGCCCTCCTTGTCGGCGTCGAGGATCGCGACCAGCGACACCTCGGGAAGGTCGAGGCCCTCGCGCAGCAGGTTGATGCCCACGAGCACGTCGAACTCGCCGAGCCGAAGCGCTCGCAGGATCTCGACCCGCTCGAGCGTGTCGATCTCGCTGTGCAGGTACCGGACCCGAATGCCGAGCTCGATCAGGTAGTCGGTCAGGTCCTCGGACATCTTCTTCGTCAGCGTCGTGACGAGCACGCGCTGCTCGGCTTCGGCGCGGGCGTTGATCTCGGCGACCAGGTCGTCGATCTGGCCCTTGGTCGGCTTGACGATCACCTCGGGGTCGACGAGGCCGGTGGGCCGCACGATCTGCTCGACGACCTGCTTCGACTTCTCGAGCTCGTAGTCCCCCGGCGTGGCCGACATGAACACCACCTGGTTCACGTGCTCGATGAACTCGTTGAACCGCAGGGGCCGGTTGTCGAGCGCGGACGGGAGCCGGAACCCGTGCTCGACGAGCGTCTCCTTGCGCGACCGGTCACCCTCGTACTGCCCGTGTAGCTGCGGGACGGTCACGTGCGACTCGTCGAGCACGCAGAGGAAGTCGTCCGGGAAATAGTCGAGCAAGGTGTACGGCATCTGCCCGGCATCCCGGCCGTCGAGGAACCGCGAGTAGTTCTCGATCCCGGAGCACGAGCCGATCTCGCGCAGCATCTCGAGGTCGTAGGTCGTGCGCATGCGAAGCCGCTGCGCCTCGAGCAGCTTCCCCCGCTCCTCGAACCACGCCAGCTGGTCCTTGAGCTCGGCCTCGATGCCCTCGATCGCGCGCTGCATGTGGTCCTCGTCGGTGACGTAGTGCGACGCGGGGAACAGCACGAACCGGTCGAGCTCCTCGACGATCTCGCCCGTGACGGGATCGACGGAGCTCATGCGCTCGATTTCGTCCCCGAAGAGCTGGATGCGCACGCCCCGCTCTTCGTACGCGGGGAACACCTCGATCGAGTCGCCACGCACGCGGAACTTGTTCCGGACGAAGCCCTCGTCGTTGCGCTCGTACTGGAGCTCGACGAGCCGGCGCAGGATTGCCCGCTGGTCGTGCTCCTCCCCCACATCAAGGATGAGGCACTGCTGCTCGTACAGCTCGGGTGAACCGAGGCCGTAGATCGCCGAGACCGAGGCCACGATGATCACGTCCCGCCGTGACATGAGCGCGCTCGTGGCGGAGTGCCGGAGCCGGTCGATCTCGTCGTTGATCGACGAGTCCTTCTCTATATACGTGTCGGACGACGGGACGTAGGCCTCGGGCTGGTAGTAGTCGTAATAGGACACGAAGTACTCCACGCGGTTCTTGGGGAAGAACTCCCGGAACTCGCTCGCCAGCTGGGCAGCCAGGCTCTTGTTGGGAGCGAGGATGAGGGTGGGGCGCTGGGCCCGGGCGATCGCGCCGGCGATCGTGAACGACTTCCCCGACCCGGTGATGCCCAGCAGCGTCTGATACCGGTCGCCCCGCTCGACCCCGGTCGCGAGCGCCTCGATCGCCTCCGGCTGGTCGCCGGCGGCGGTGAAGGGGGAAACGAGCTCGAGGAGCGGCATTCGTCCGATGGTACCGGCGGCATGTGACTGCCTCGCCGATGTCGCCCACCGTTCTCGGCAGCGAAAAGCTCGCTATCCGACCGTTTTTCTGCCGAGAATGGTTAGGCCGACTGCTCGTCGCGGTGC
>Ga0209382_10011546_pt1 | contig 10968 bp, 10 predicted proteins | sample SoiMetdeltSBSDD5_FD_187599 | JGI IMG/M metagenome (GOLD analysis project Ga0209382, IMG submission 187599) | Bulk soil microbial communities from a Populus tree surrounding site in Tennessee, USA - Soil MetaG P. deltoides SBSDD5 (SPAdes) (version 2) | ecosystem: Environmental > Terrestrial >...
TGAACCAAAGTTCCTTCGTCCTCGCCGAGCACCACGCGGCGCAGCGCGCCCGGCTTGAAAATGCTGAAGACCGCGATCGGCAGCTTTTGATCACGGCACAGCGTGAGCGCGGTGGCGTCCATCACTTTCAAATTACGCGCGATCGCCTCGTCGAAGCTGATCTTGGCATAGCGCTCGGCGCGCGGATCGCGGTTCGGGTCGGCGGTGTAGACCCCGTCCACCTTGGTTCCCTTCAGCACGATCTCGGCACCCATCTCGCTGCCGCGCAGCGCGGCGGCGGTATCGGTGGTGAAGAACGGATTGCCCGTGCCGGCCGCGAAGATCACCACTTTGCCCTCCTCCAAGTACCGGATCGCCTTGCCGCGGATGTACGGCTCGCACACCTGCTCGATGTTGAGCGCCGACTGCACGCGACTCGCGATACCCGCCTGACGCATCGCATCGGAGAGCGCGAGCGCGTTCATGACCGTGGCGAGCATGCCCATGTAGTCCGCGGTGGCGCGGTCCATGCCGGCGGCACCGGGCGCGAGCCCGCGGAAAATATTTCCACCGCCGATCACCACGCCGAGCTCGACTCCCAGACGTGAGACCTGCGCCACCTCGTGCACGATCGACTCGATGGTCTGCCGATTGAGGCCAAAGGGGTCCTCGCCCATCAGGGCTTCGCCCGAGAGCTTGAGCAGGACCCTTTTGTATTTAGGAGTCACTGCGCGGAGTCAATGCGCCTTTCCGGCCTGCGCCATTACCTCGGCGGCGAAATCGCTCGACTTCTTCTCGATGCCCTCGCCGACCACGAGGAAGGCATAGGCATGGAGCTTGGCCTTCTTCGCCGCGAGCATCTTCTCGACGGTTTGCTTGTCGTCCTTGATGAACGGCTGACCGAAGAGCGTCTTCTCGCCGAGCGACTTGTTGAGCGCGCCTTCCACGATCTTCGCGACGATGTCGGCGGGCTTGCCCGACTCCCTGGCGCGCGCCTCCTGGATGCGCCGCTCGTCGTTGACGAGGTCCTGCGGGATCTCGGCCCTGCTCATGTAGGGCGGCTTGGCAAATGCAATATGCATGGCGAGGTCCTTGCCCACTTCCTCGGCACCCTCGTAGTCGACGAGCACACCGATCTTGCTCCCCGCGTGCACATAGAGCGCGAGCGTGCCCTTCGCCTGCAGGCGCTTGAAGCGGCGGATGGTGATGTTCTCGCCGAGCTTTTGCACCAGCGCCTGGCGCCTCTCTTCCTCCTTCGGGCCCGGCTCGCGCGTCGCCAGGATCTCGGCAAGCGACTTGGCGAACGCAACGAAGTCGTCGTTCTTCGCGACGAAATCCGTCTCGCTGTTGAGCTCGAGGAGACAGCCGATCTTCGCGTCGGCGGAAAGCCACGCGCCGATGACGCCTTCGGCGGCGACGCGCGCCGCCGCCTTGCTCGCCTTGGCGCCGCTCTTGATGCGCAGCAGCTCTTCGGCCTTCTTGAGATCGCCGCCCGCCTCGGCGAGCGCCTTCTTGCACTCCATCATTCCGAGCCCGGTCAACTCGCGCAGCTCTTTCACCAGGCCTGCACTGATTTCCGCCATTGCCTCTTTCGCTCCTTCGGGTTGAAAAAAAGGGGCTTGCGCAGCCCCTTTTTTCAGCGTTGCAAGAACAATCTAGTGTCCGGCCGCATCCTCTTCCACCTCGACGAACTCGTCGCGCGACGCGGCGACGACCTCCTCGAGCGACTGCGTGCGCCCTTCGAGCACCGCATCGGCGATGCCGCGTGCGTACAGGCGGATCGCCCGGCTGGAGTCGTCGTTGCCGGGAATCACGTAGTCGATGCCCTCCGGGGTGTGGTTCGTATCCACCACGCCGATCACCGGGATGCCGAGCTTGTTCGCTTCCTGGACCGCGCCTTTCTGATAGCCGACGTCGATGATGAAAAGCGCGTCGGGCAGCGCGGCCAGTTCCTTGATACCGCCGAGCGAGCGGTGCAGCTTGGCGAGGTCGCGGCTGATGACGAGCGCCTCCTTTTTCGACATGCGATCGAGGCTGCCGTCCTCGCGCATGGTCTCCATCTCCTTCAGCCGCTTGATCGACTGCTTCACCGTCTTGAAGTTGGTAAGCATGCCGCCGAGCCAGCGGTGGTCGACGAACGGCATCTGGCAGCGCTGCGCTTCCTCGCGCACGATGTCGCGCGCCTGGCGCTTCGTGCCGACGAAAAGGATCGAGCCGCGGTTCGCGGCGAGCTGGCGCGCGAACTTGAGCGCGTCCTGGTAGAGCGCGAGCGTCTTCTCGAGATTGATGATATGGATCTTGTTGCGGTGGCCGAAGATGTACGGCGCCATCTTCGGGTTCCAGTACCGGGTCTGATGTCCGAAATGGACCCCGGCTTCCAGCATCTGACGCATCGTTACCGACACTCTCTTCTCCTTGAGGGTTGGGTCTGCCGCGCACTTCTGGCTCCGCCACTTCCTGGCAAGAGCACCCTGGGCGAAGACGCGGGAAGATTTGAACCCGAAATTCTAGCATAATCAGTCGAATGGCCGTGGTCTTGAAGGGCCCGGAAGAGCTGCAGCGCATGCGCATCGCCGGGCGGCTCGCTTCCGAAGTGCTCGATTTCATCGCTCCGCACGTTCGCCCCGGCGTCACGACGGGAAAGCTGAACGATCTTTGCCACGAGTACATGGTGCAGGTGCAGGGGACGGTTCCCGCGCCGCTCAACTATGCGCCGCCCGGCTATCGGCCGTTCCCGAAATCGATCTGCACCTCGGTGAACCACCAGGTGTGCCACGGCGTGCCGGGCGAGCGCGTCCTGAAAACCGGCGACATCCTCAATATCGACATCACCGTAATCAAGGACGGCTTCCACGGGGACTGCAGCCGCATGTTCTACGTGGGCGAGCCGAGCATCCAGGCGAAGCGGCTCGTCGAGGTCACATTCGAATGTATGTGGCTCGGCATCCGGCAGGTGCGCCCGGGCGCGCGCCTGGGCGACGTGGGCGCCGCGATCCAGGCGCACGCCGAGAAGCACGGCTTTTCGGTCGTGCGCGAATTCTGCGGGCACGGCATCGGCCGCAAGTTCCACGAGGAGCCGCAGGTCCTGCACTACGGCAAGCCGGGGGTCGGCGTCGTGCTCGAGCCGGGAATGACCTTCACCATCGAGCCGATGATCAACGCCGGCAAGGCCGGTATCCGCGAGCTCGCCGACGGCTGGACCATCGTCACGAAGGACCACAGCCTATCGGCGCAATGGGAGCACACGGTCGCCGTCACGGAAGCGAGCTTCGAGGTGCTGACCCAATCGAACGGCACGGTAGCGCCGCCATGAAGCTCGATCTGCGCGCCGAGGTTTCGGCCGAACGGCAAGCGCTCAAAGAGGAGTATCTGCGGCGGCCGGACCCACGCGCGCTCCTCGCGCGGCATACCGCGCTCGTCGACCGCATCGTCAAAGCGGCGTGGCAGGAAAGCGGCATCACGGCCGAGGCCGCGCTCGTGGCCACCGGCGGCTATGGCCGCGGCGAGCTCTTTCCCTCATCGGACATCGATCTTCTGGTGCTGCTCGGCGCCGAGCCGAGCGCGCTCGAGCGTGAGGCGCTCGAGCGGCTGATCGGGCGGCTCTGGGATATCGGACTCGAGATCGGACACAGCGTGCGCACGGTGCAAGGCTGCGTCGAGGCCGCGGCCGGCGACATCACGATCCGCACCACGCTCCTGGAAGCGCGCTTCCTCATCGGCTCGGCCGCGCTTTGCGCGGAGCTTGAGCGCGCGCTCGTGTTCGATCCGGTCGATTTCTTCAAGGCGAAGAAGCTCGAGCAGGAGCAGCGTCACGCCAAATACCAGGACTCGCCCTACTCCCTCGAACCGAATCTCAAGGAGGCGCCCGGCGGTCTGCGCGACCTGCAGGTGATCCAGTGGATCACGCGCGCGAGCGGCATGGGGCGCAGCTGGCCCGAGCTCGTGCCGCACGGGCTGATCGAAGCCGAAGAGGCGCGCGAGCTCGCCGATGTCGAAGCGCATCTGCACGACTTGCGCATTCGCCTGCACTATCTCGCCGGGCGGCGCGAGGACCGCCTCGTGTTCGACTTACAGACCGCGCTCGCCGCGCAGCTTGGCCACGACGACACGCCCGCGACACGCGCGAGCGAGGCGATGATGCAGGGCTACTACCGGACCGCGCAGGCGGTGACGCAGCTGAACACGATCTTGCTGCAGAACCTCGAGGCGCGGCTCGCGCCGCGACCCGACACCGAGCCGCGCGTGCTGAACGAGCGCTTCGAGGTGCGCAGCGAGCTCCTGCACGTGCGGCAGGAGAGCACCTTCGAGCGCACACCGCGCGCGATCCTCGAGTGCTTCCTGCTGATGAAGCAGCACCAGGAGCTCACCGGCATGACCGCGCGCACGCTGCGCGCCCTGTGGCGCGCGCGCTTCGCGATCGACGACGCGTTTCGCGCCGACCCGGTGGCGCAGCTCCTTTTCCTGCACATCCTGCAGCAGCCCCGCGGCATCGTGCACGAGTTCCGGCGCATGAACCAGTACGGCATCCTCGGGCGCTACCTGCCGGAATTCGGCCGCATCGTCGGCCAGATGCAGCACGACCTTTTTCACGTCTACACGGTGGACCAGCACATCCTCATGGTGATGCGCAATCTGCGCCGCTTCACCATGCCCGAGTTCGCGCACGAGTTTCCGCTCTGCACCGAGCTCATGGCGGGACTCGAGCGGCGCTGGCTGCTCTACATTGCCGCGATCTATCACGACATCGCGAAGGGCCGCGGCGGCGACCACTCCGAGCTCGGCGCGGCCGACGTGCGCGCGTTCGCGAAGCGCCACGGCCTCTCCGCTGAAGACACCGAGCTCGTCGAGTTCCTGGTGGAGCGGCACCTCTCCATGTCGCATGTCGCGCAGAAGCGCGATGTCTACGATCCCGAGGTGGTGCGCGGCTTCGCCGAGCTCGTCGGCACCGAACGGCGCCTGGTGGCGCTCTATCTCTTCACCGTGGCCGACGTGCGCGGCACGAGCCCCAAGGTCTGGAACGCCTGGAAGGGCAAGCTCCTCGAGGACCTGTTCCGCGCGACCCGCCGAACGCTCACCGGCGAGCCGCTCGCCCGCGACGCCGCGCTCGCCGAGAAACAGGGAGAAGCCGCCCGGCTACTTCGCCTTTACGCGCTTTCCGACGGCGTGAAGGACAGGCTGTGGGCGAGCCTCGACACCGCGTACTTCCTGCGCCACGACGCCCAGGAGATCGCCTGGCATACACGCAACCTCCATTACCGCGTCGACGGCGCGAAGCCGGTCGTCAAGGCGCGCCTTGCGCCCTTCGGCGAGGGCTTGCAGGTGATGGTCTACACGCGTGACCGCGAGGCGCTTTTCGCACGTATCTGCGGCTACTTCGAGCGCGCCGGCTTCAGCATCGCGGAGGCCAAGGTGCACACGACGCGCTTGGGCTACGCGCTCGACACTTTCGTTGTCATGGGCCAGGGACGCGACGCGCACTACCAGGAGCGCATCGCAATGATCGAGAACGACCTCGCCGCCGATCTCGCCTCCGATGCGCCGCTCGGCGCGCCGCGCGGCGGCCGGCTGTCGCGCCGCGTGCGCCACTTCCCCATTTCGCCGCGCGTCGATGTGCGGCCCGACGAGCGCGGCGCCTACCATGTGCTCTCCATCGTCGCCGCCGACCGCCCGGGCCTGCTCTACGGCGTTGCGCGCATCCTCGCCCGCTATCACCTCAACCTGCAGACCGCACGCGTCAATACGCTTGGCGATCGCGCCGAGGACGTCTTCCTGATTTCGGGGCCGGCGCTCGCCGATTCGAAGACCGTGCTTCAGCTCGAGCAGGACCTGCTCGCCGAACTCACCCTGGAGCGCGCCGCCGCGTAGACGGGCAGACCTATTGCGCCGCAATAGCCGGAACGAGCCTTGCAATGGCTGCGTTTAGCCATTCGATAGGAGCTCGTCATGAAAGTCGTCTTTTCAATGCTTACCGCGGCGATCGCCGCTGCAGGCTTTACATCCGCGTCTGCGGCCGACGCCTTGTACGTCGATTCGAACACCGTGCGCCAGGTGCAAAAAACGCTCAACGACCGCGGTTTCCGGACCGGCGGCGTCGACGGACGCATGGGCCCGCAAACGCAGGCGGCGCTGGTCAATTTCCAGCGCGCGGAAAAGCTGCCGCCGACCGGCAAGCTCGACCGGCCGACCCTGACGGCGCTCGGCGTGCAGAAAGCAGAGGGCTCGCCGAAGTACGGCGCGGCGACAATCCGCAAGGCGCAGGCGACGCTCAACGCGCGCGGCTACAAGGCCGGCGCTGCTGACGGAACGATGGGCGAGAGCACGCGCAGCGCACTGCGGGCGTTCCAGAGGTCCGAACAGATCGCCGTCACCGGCGAGCTGAACCCGCGCACGCTCGCGCGGCTGGGCATCGACGAGCCACGCGCCGCGGCCGGCGCATCGCGCTGATCACCTCTTCGAGCGCAGAGCCGCAAGCTCCGCTTGGCGCTTGCGGCCGACTTCTTTCAGAGCGGTTTTCCACGCTTCGTAACGGCCACGCAGGGCGTCGCAGATCGATTCTGCAACCGCCAGGTTGCGATACCACTTCTTGTCCGCCGGCACCACGATCCACGGGGCATGCGGCGCGGCCGTCTTCGAGATCGCGTCCTCGTAGGCTTCGGTGTACTCGTCCCAACGGCTGCGCTCCTTCCAGTCGTTGGCATTCAGCTTCCACGCCGTGCCGACCGCGTGCTCGCGCTCCAGCAGGCGCTCTTCCTGCTCCTCGCGGCTGATGTGCAGGAAGTACTTGAGCACGATCGTGCCGTGCTCGGCGAGCAGCTCTTCGAAGTCGGCGATATGGCCGTAGCGCTCTTTCCACAGCGCTTTCGGCGCGAGCTTGTGCACGCGGACCACAAGCACGTCCTCGTAGTGCGAGCGGTTGAAGAGCGCGAACTCGCCCAGGCGCGGCGCATGGCGGTGCACCCGCCACAGGAAGTCGTGCTCGCGCTCTTCCGCGGTCGGCACGCCGAACGACGTCACGCTCACGCCGCGCGGGTTGAGGCAGCCTGCGACGTGCTTGATGGTGCCGTCCTTGCCCGCGGAGTCGCGGCCCTGCAGCACCACGAGCACGCTGTTCAGCTTCGCGCCCCAGAGCGCATCCTGCAGCTCGAACAGCTCCTGCCCGAGGGTCTCGAAGCGCTTCCTGGCCTTCTCCTTCGTGATTGCCTTCGGCGGCTCGGTCGAGATGTCATCCAGGCGTACTTTTCCGCCGCGGTCCTTGTAAATCACCCTAATCCTCCGCCGGCAGGCTCTCGCCCGGGAAAAGCTCCTCGTTGAAGCCGAACTTGGTCAGGTCGCGAATGCGCATCGGGTAAAGCACGCCGTCGAGATGGTCGACTTCGTGCTGCACCACGCGGGCGTGGAAGCCGTCGACAGTTCTTTCGAACTTCGAGCCGTGCTCGTCCCAACCGGAATACATCAACCTTCTGTAGCGAGGAACCCAGCCCCGCATGCCGGGCACGGAGAGGCAGCCCTCCCAGCCCTCCTCCATTTCGACCGACAGCGGCGTGAGCACCGGGTTGATGAGCACGGTGTCCGGAACCGGCTCGATGTCGGGATAGCGCGGGTTGGCGGTCACGCCGAAGATGACGACGCGCAGCGGAACGCCGATCTGCGGCGCGGCGAGGCCGGCGCCGTTCAGGTGGGCCATCGTGTCGCGCATGTCCACGAGGAGCCCTTTCAGGTCACCGAAGTCTTCCACCGGCCGCGATTTCTGCCACAACCGCGGGTCGCCCATGCGCAGGACCGGGCGGATCATTGCTCGCAGAGCTTCTCGATGATGCGCCGCACCCGGCCCATCGCTTCCTCGAGCACCGCGCCGATCTTGTCGAGCGGCACCGCGTGCTCGCTGTCCCCGCGGCCGGCGGCGTAGTTGGCTACGACGGTGAGCGCGGCGTACTCCAGGCCGATCTCGCGCGCGAGCGCGGCTTCCGGCATGCCGGTCATGCCGACGATGTCGGCGCCGTCGCGCTCGAGCCGGTGGATCTCGGCCGCGGTTTCGAGCCGCGGCCCCTGCGTCGCGGCGTACACGCCGCCGTCGGTCACCCGCTCGCCCGCGGCGGCCGCCGCATTGAGCAGGCGCGCCCGCATCACGCGCGAGTACGGCTCGGTAAAGTCGATGTGGTTGACCGGCGCCCCCGGTCCTTCGAAGAAGGTCGACGCCCGCCCCCAGGTGTAATCGATCACCTGGTGCGGAAGCAGAATCGCCCCGGGCCAGATGTCGTTGCGGATGCCGCCCACCGAGGCGACCGACACGACGCTGTCGGCGCCGGCGTCCTTGAGCGCCCAGAGGTTCGCGCGGTAGTTCACCTCGTGCGGCGGGATCGTGTGCCCATAGCCATGGCGCGCGAGGAACAGCACGTCGCTCTTGCCGAACTTGCCGCACGTGATCGCGCCCGAAGGATCGCCGTAGGGCGTGCGCGCCGCGAGGCGTCGGCTGACTTCGAGATTGGCGAGCTTGGTGAGGCCGCTACCGCCGATGATGGCGAGCATCTATTCCTTCATGGCCCGGATTTCGGGCAGGTTGCGCCAATACCCTTTCGCGTCCATGCCGCAGCCGAAGACGAAGCGGTCCGGGATGCGCAGGCCAACGAAATCGGCGCTGGTCGGCTTCTTGATGTCGAGCTTCTTCTCTACCAGCACCGCGCTATGCACGCTCGCCGCGCCGAGCTGCAGGAGGCCGACGCGGATCGCCGCCATGGTCTCGCCATGGTCGAGGATGTCGTCAAGCACAAGCACGGCGCGCCCTTTCACGAGGTCCGGCGGACGCACGCGCCACTGGATCGCGGAGCCGCTCGTCGCTGCGCCGTAGCGCGAGGCATGGACGTAGTCGAAATCCAGAGGAAAACGCAGGAGCGGGAGGATCTGCCCGGCGAAAACCACGGCGCCGCCCATGACCGCGAGCACGAGCGGGTAACGCTCGCCGAGCGCGCTCTCGATCTCGCCGGCAAGGCGCCGTATCGCGGCCTGCACCTCCTGCGCGCTGGCTACGGGGTCGGAGCTTTCGAGGAAGCGCCAGGCCGCCTGGACGTCAGGCATTGCGCGTTTTCAGGTAGCGCGCGAATGCATCGCCGGTCTCGGGGTGACGCAGACCGTACTCGAACGTCGCCTGCAGGTAGCCGATCTTCGAGCCGCAGTCGTAGCGCCGTCCAGGCAAGCGCACGGCGAGCACGCGCTCGTGCGCGAGCAGCGCGGAGATCGCGTCGGTGAGCTGGATCTCGCCGCCCGCGCCGGGCACGACCTCGGTCAGCAACTGGAAGATGCGCGGCGTGAGCACGTAGCGCCCGATGACGCCGAGGTTCGACGGCGCGTCGAGAGGCTTCGGCTTCTCCACGATACTGTGGATGCGCGCCGTATCATCGTCCATGCGGTCGATGGTGACGATGCCGTAGTTCTGCGTCTGGCTTTTCGGCACCTCCTCCACGCCGAGGAGCGAAGAGCCAGTCTGCGCGAAGATCTCCGCCATGCGGCACATGGCCGGCGGCTGCGCATCGATGAGGTCGTCGGCGAGGAGCACCGCGAAGGGATCATCCCCAACCACCGGCTGCGCGCAAAGCACCGCGTGGCCGAGGCCGAGCGGCTCGGCCTGGCGGATGTAGATGCAGCGCACGCCTTCAGGGAGCACCGAGCGCACCATGTCGAGCAGCACATCCTTGTTCTTGCGCTCGAGCTCCGTTTCGAGCTCGTAAGCCTTGTCGAAGTGGTCCTCGATCGCGCGCTTGTTGCGGCCGGTGACGAAGATCATCTCGGTGATGCCGGCCGCCGCCGCCTCTTCCACCGCATACTGGATGAGCGGCTTGTCGACGATCGGCAGCATCTCCTTCGGGCTCGCCTTCGTCACGGGGAGAAAGCGGCTGCCCAGGCCGGCCACCGGGAACACCGCTTTTCTGAGCTTCGCGTGCATGGAATTAGAGATTCTGCAGCATTTCGATGAATTCTTTCTCCCCCAATACCTTCACGCCGAGCGCGCGGGCACGGTCGAGCTTAGAGCCGGCGTCGTCGCCCGCGACGACGTAATCGGTTTTTTTCGACACGGACCCCGCCACTTTGTGCCCCTTGGATTCGATGGCCGCGCGCGCCTGCTCGCGCGTCATGCCCGAGAGCGTCCCGGTGAGCACGAAACTGCGCACTGCGCCGGCGGGCTTGGACATTGGCGCCGCCTTTTCCCAGCGTACCCCGCGCTTTACGAGATCGTGGACGACCTGCCGGTTGTGCTCCTCGTCGAAAAACTGCCGGATCGAGCGCGCGACCACCGGGCCCACGTCCATGACCTGCAGGAGCTCTTCCTCGCTCGCGCGCACGAGGGGCGCGAGGTCGCCGAAATGCCGGGCGAGATCCCGCGCGGTGCTTTCGCCGACATTGCGGATCCCGAGCGCGTAGATCAGGCGCTCGAGCGTCGTTTGGCGCGAGCGCTCAAGCTCCGCTACGAGGTTCGCCGCCGATTTCGGCCCCATGCGTTCGAGTTCTTCGAATGCCCTCGCCGAAAGCCGGTAAAGGTCCGCCGGGGTGCGCACGATATCCCTGTCGACCAGCTGGTCCACCAGTCGTTCGCCCAGGCCTTCGATATTCAGGGCGCGGCGGCTCGCGAAGTGGAGCAGCGCCTGCTTGCGCTGCGCGGCGCAATAGAGCCCGCCGGTGCAGCGGTGCACCGCTTCCTCCTCGCTCTTGACTACGGCCGAGCCGCACACCGGGCACTGTTCGGGAAACCGGTACGGCACGGCGTGCGGCGGGCGCCGCTCCTGCCGAACGGAAACCACCTCGGGAATAACGTCGCCGGCGCGGCGCACGACAACCGTGTCGCCGACGCGCACGTCTTTGCGACGCAACTCGCTCTCATTGTGCAGCGTGGCGTTCGTCACCGTAACGCCGCCGACGAACACCGGTTTCAGGCGCGCGACCGGCGTGAGAGCGCCGGTACGGCCAACCTGGACCTCGATGCCGACCACTTCCGTGGTC
>Ga0209382_10011547_pt1 | contig 10966 bp, 11 predicted proteins | sample SoiMetdeltSBSDD5_FD_187599 | JGI IMG/M metagenome (GOLD analysis project Ga0209382, IMG submission 187599) | Bulk soil microbial communities from a Populus tree surrounding site in Tennessee, USA - Soil MetaG P. deltoides SBSDD5 (SPAdes) (version 2) | ecosystem: Environmental > Terrestrial >...
TAGGTAACTCTTGTCGACCTTTTCTTCGGCGTAGAGATAACCCTCTAAAGAACCCAAACGCGACGCGAAATCAAAAAGCAGACGGTTGGCTGGTAGGGCTTGAAAGTTATCCATTGAGGCTCCCCTTGGTATCAGCTGAGGCTCCCCTTGGTATCAGCGATCCGGCTCATCTAATCTTTAGATCCAGGGCGACAGGACCCTTGTCACCCTTTCGAGTCTGAAACTGTACGGTGTCGCCCTCGTTAAAGTCTTCAATCTGAGTTCGGGGCGCGAGACTCCCGCGATGAAAGAATACATCTTCGCTGCCATCGTCAGGAGTGATAAATCCAAACCCCTTCTGTCTAATGATCTTCTTAATCGTTCCGGTCATGGCTAGCTTCTCCTCTTTCCTAAGTCAGTTGTGTGAGACTCTTGACCCGGATTGGGCCCGCCCAGTCCTTGACAATTCTTAGCTCGCTCCCTAGGTTGATGCTTCCGACTACATACATCCAAAGCCAACTTGAGTTCAATTCTTTATTATATTACTGGCCACGGTTATGGCCATGCAGTTCGTTCCAACCAAGTTATCGGCAGTCTGAAAAAGACCTCTCCAGATTTGAAGATTCACGTTCGTACTACGGCACCGGAATGGCTCTTTCTAGATCGGGCTTTTCAATCTCGTCAGACGATCGACGTTGGCATACTACAAAAAGACAGTCTCGATATGGACCTTGATGGGACGTTGCGAGCTTGCCAGTCATTGCATGACAGCGTAGCGCGCCTCATTGAGCAAGAAACTAATGTTATCAGAGAACATAAGATTCGCCTGATTTTGGGTGACATCCCGCCGCTCTGTTTCGAGATCGCGATGCGGGCGTCGGTCGATTCTGTAGCGATCGCCAATTTTACATGGAGTGAGATTTACCGCGTTTATATCAAAAACTATCCCGGCTTCATATCTCTCATTGAGGAGATGGAAACGTTCTATCGTAATGCAACCTTGGCTTTAACCCTTCCTTATCCTTGCGGTATGGAGATCTTTCCGCGACAAGAACCCATCCCATGGGTTGCCCGTAATTCTCTTCTGACAAAGGAAGAGGCCAGGAAAGCATTTCGGTTACCCCAATCCGCCACCCTTGTGCTCCTAAGCTTTGGCGGCCTGGGGTTGGAACGTCTACCGTGGAGCAACTTGAAGCAGCTGGGCGATTTTTTCTTTGTGACGACTGGGGAAACCGAGCAAGAAACAAACAATCTGCGCGTCTTGCCGGAAGCCCAGCGAAACTATGAAGATCTGGTCCGGGCTGTGGACGTTGTGGTCACCAAGCCTGGATATGGAATCGTTGCGGATGTCATTTCCCATCAAGTGCGGACACTGTATACCGAGCGTGGCGAGTTTGCTGAATATCCGTATTTGACGCGGGCGCTGGACGAGTGCGCGACAGCTGAGTTCATACCTCAGGATCAGTTGCTTTCTGGGAACCTGGCTCCCTACTTGACCCGGCTGTTAGACAAAAAAGAAAGCTGGCCCGCCGTGCCCCTCGACGGTGCAGCAGTAGCGGCAGCAAAGATTTTGGGATTGATCGATCATTGAATGCATATCACAAGGTGTAGGTATCCAGTATTGACAGGCCTTCATCAATCCACCAGACTTGAAGCATCGTTATGGCAATACGCAAAGTCGTAATAGCACAACCGCGCGGTTACTGTGCCGGTGTGGAGATGGCCGTCGAGACCGTGGAACGAACACTTCAGCGACACGGCGCACCGGTTTACGTGTTTCATGAAATCGTTCACAACCAGCATGTAGTCCAAGATTTTACCCAGCGCGGCGTCCGTTTTGTGCAGTCCATTGATGAGGTGCCTAGGGGTGCCAAATTGGTCCTCAGCGCGCACGGCGTCTCTCCAGCGGTATGGCAGAAAGCCAAAGCGAAACAAGCCGAAATCATCATCGATGCAACCTGTCCCCTGGTGGACAAGGTCCACCGCGAGGTGCGAAAATTTGCGGCACGAGGATATTGGATCATATTGATCGGCCACGAAAGACACGATGAGATCGTCGGAACAAGTGGCGAAGCACCAGAGCGAATTCGCATCGTAGCCGACGTCGCAGATGCGAGGGCTGTCGATATTCCGGATCCTGACAAGGTCATTGTTCTCACTCAGACTACGCTGAGCGTCGATGATACTCGCGAAGTGATTGATGTCTTAAAGGAAAGATTTCCACGCATGATTACGTCGGCCAAAGAGGACATCTGTTACGCGACCCAAAACCGGCAAGACGCGGTAAAGCAATTGGCTGGGGAAGTACAGTTGATTCTGGTGATTGGATCGCGTAACAGCGAAAACTCAAACCAGCTTTGCAAAGTGGCCCGCGCTCGTGGGACGACTGCGTATCTTATCGACGATTATCATGTCATTGATCCGAACTGGCTAGCAGGGGTAGAACGGGTTGGTATAACGTCCGGCGCTTCAGCCCCTGAACGGCTCGTTCAGGAGACCGCCGACTTTTTCAAACGACAGGGTGCTCAAATCACTTTCCTCGGTTTTGCAGAAGAGAATATTCATTTTGCCCTTCCTCCCGAGCTCGATTCAGAAAATCTGCCGCGCTGACCAGCATAGATATCGCGCCCTGTGATACTGCTGGCTATTTACTATGCAAATGCCTAATGATTAGGCAATCAATTGATTCTAGCCATCCCACGAAACATATAAGTATTGATAAGTTAGGGCAAATTAAAAATCCACACGGTGGCACATATGTTGCCCCTAAGACTTCCAAATTACCTTTTTACTCCCCGAATAGATTATTTTTTGTGCAGAGAAAAGGAGGGCTGGTCGTGAATCAACAGAAAAACTGGGGGATTTTCTTTGTGCTCATGTCGGTTTTAGCGTTAACGATCCCTGCTCTTACGTTTGGTCAAGAATCAAGTCAACCGACTACAGCCGCACCCGGAAGTGCACCGGCCGCCACAGCGGAGACACCTCCGCCACCAGCTACCCCCTCGACGCCTGGCGCTGCGGCGCCTGCCCCTCAGGCGAAACTCGACAAAGGGGACAACGCATGGATGTTAACCTCGGCCGCTTTGGTCTTGATGATGACCATTCCGGGCCTCTTTCTCTTCTACGGCGGCTTGGTTAGGGGAAAAAATGTCCTCGGCACGATTATGCAGAGCTTTATTATTGTCGGTCTAATAAGTATTCAGTGGGTCCTCTGGGGCTACAGCCTCGCATTTGGACCGGACGTAGGTGGAATCGTGGGAAATCTGGACTGGTTTGGCCTGAACGGAGTCGGCACGGAACCGAATGCCGACTACGCTGCTACGATTCCCCATCAGACTTTCATGGTCTATCAGATGATGTTTGCAGTCATCACTCCCGCGCTGATTACCGGGGCTTTTGCGGAACGCGTGAAATTCGGTGCATTTTTGGTTTTCATTCTGCTTTGGGCGACATTTATTTATGATCCACTCGCTCACTGGGTATGGGGTGTAAAGGGATGGATGCGTGAAATGGGCGCGCTCGACTTTGCCGGTGGCACGGTAGTGCACATTAGCTCGGGGGTCTCGGCCCTTGTGGCGGCTCTCATGTTTGGGCGGCGAATCGGTTATGGCCAGGAGGCGATGCCACCGCACAACCTTCCTTTCAGCGTCATAGGCGCTTCACTTTTGTGGGTCGGTTGGTTTGGATTCAACGCCGGAAGCGCGCTAGCGGCTGATGGCCTCGCTACCTCTGCTTTCGTAGCTACCCACATCGCGACATCGGCAGCCGCCCTTTCGTGGATGGCGATGGACTGGATTTTCAGAGGCAAACCGACATGCTTGGGAGCCGCTAGCGGCGCCGTTGCGGGTCTGGTTGCCATTACACCGGCATCAGGATTTGTCGGTCCCATATCGGCAATCTGGATTGGGATCGGCGGTGGAGTATTGTGTTCGATCGCCTGTAGCATAAAACCAAAACTCGGTTATGATGACTCCCTAGATGTGGTAGGCGTACACGGCGTTGGCGGAACCTGGGGAGCGCTGGCGACGGGCCTTTTCGCCTCTAAAGCCGTAAACGCGGCCGGAAACAACGGTCTCTTCTTTGGCAATCCGGGGCAGCTTGGGGTGCAATTCGTCGCCGTTGTTGCCACTTGGATTCTCGCTCTCGTTGGAACTTACATTCTTCTGTCCATCGTTAAGGCGATCATGAGTCTCAGGGTAGCCGATGATGACGAACGCATGGGCTTGGACTTGAGCCAACATAACGAGCGCGCATACGAGTAATCACCGCAGTGGGCTAGCTGTCGATTGGAGAATGTGATAACAAAATTTGCAACTGGAAATGTTCATGATGACGAGAGAGGAGTAGTGAGATGAGCGTTAAAGACGTTTTAGATTCAGTCAAGAAGAACAAAGTAGAGATCGTGGATTTCAAATTCGTCGATGTGCCGGGGTTATGGCAGCACTTTTCGGTCCCGGCGGCGGAACTGACAGCGGATCTTTTTGAGGAAGGGATCGGCTTTGACGGCTCGAGCATACGGGGATTTCAATCGATCAACGAATCCGACATGCTGCTCATCCCCGATCCTGAGACCGCCATGATGGACCCCTTCACCGAGCATCCAACCTTGAGTCTTATCTGCAACGTCATCGACGCGGTAACGCGGGAGTCCTACAGTCGTGATCCTAGGTACGTAGCGCAGAAGGCGGAGAAATACTTAAAATCCAGCGGCACCGCCGACATCAGCTACTGGGGGCCGGAGATCGAATTTTTCATCTTCGACAACATCAGATTTGACCAGAGCTACAACCATGGATTCTACTACATCGACTCCGAAGAAGGTTTTTGGAACTCTGGGAACAACGACAAGCAAAACCTGGGCTACAAGATACGCTACAAAGAGGGCTACTTCCCGGTTCCCCCCATGGACCAGTACCAAGATTTGCGCTCGGAGATGGTCAAGAACCTAGAGAAGTGCGGTGTCAAGATCGAAGTGCACCACCACGAAGTGGGTACCGCCGGGCAGACCGAAATCGACATGAGATACACGACCTTGACCAAGATGGCCGATCAGGTGTTGTTGTATAAGTACGTGATTAAGAACACGGCGCACCAACGGGGTAAGGTTGTCACTGTGATGCCCAAGCCACTGTTCCAAGACAATGGCTCGGGCATGCACACCCACCAGAGTCTGTGGAAGAACGGCAAGAATCTATTCTACGATAAGAAAGGCTACGGGCTGATCAGTGACATGGCGCGGTATTACATTGGGGGCCTGCTCAAGCATGCCCATGCGCTTTGCGGCTTTATAGCCCCGACCACCAACTCCTATCGAAGACTGGTGCCCGGCTACGAAGCGCCGATCAATCTGGTGTACTCGGCCCGTAACCGAAGCGCCTGCGTTAGAATCCCCATGTATTCCACCAGCGAGAAGGCCAAGCGGCTCGAATTCCGTACTCCCGATCCGAGCTGCAACCCCTATTTTGCCTTTCCGGCGATGCTGATGGCGGGACTGGATGGGGTTCGAAACAAGATCGAGCCGCCCAAGCCGATTGACAAGGACTTATATGAGTTGGAGCCGGAGGAAGCGGCCAAAGTGAAGTCCATGCCGGGGTCGTTGGATCAGGCGCTGGATGCGTTGGAGAAGGATCACGACTTTTTGCTTCGGGGGGATGTGTTTACCAAGGATGTGATTGAGACCTGGCTCGACTACAAGCGCAAGAAGGAAGTCGATGCGATCCGGCTCAGACCCCATCCCCATGAATTCGCCCTGTACTTCGATATCTAAACGCGCATAACAGACCGGGGGCCTGATGGACGAGGTCCTAGTTTTTCAGCATGATCCGTTTGAGGATCTGGGTTTTTTTGCCGAGGTATTGGAAAAGCAGGGAACGAGTTTTCGGACGATCCGGCTTTTTCATGGCGAGGTGCCCGCCGAGGACTGGGAGCAGACCAGCGCTCTAATCATTCTCGGCGGGCCGATGAGCGTATCCGACGAGGAACAATATCCGTTTCTTCGTTGGGAAAAGACGATCATCCGAGCGGCGATAGACGACGCAGTACCCCTGCTGGGAGTCTGTTTGGGCGCGCAACTCATTGCGGCCGCTCTCGGCACGGCGGTTCATCACGGACCGGTGAAAGAAATCGGTTGGTATCCGATTTCAATCACGCCCCATGGCCAGGTGGATTCGTCGCTCGGTTATCTTCCCGAAAACGCTGTGGTGTTCCAATGGCACGGCGACGGTTTTGGTTTGCCTGCTGGCGCGCAGCGCTTAGCGTCGTCCACGTATTATGAAAATCAGGCATTTCGTCTGGGCAAAAACATCTATGGCCTCCAGTTCCATCTCGAGATGACGTCGGAGATGATTGAACGGTGGATCGATGAACGTTCCAAAGACCTTGCCCAGGTTCCTTACATTCATCCGGATAAAATAGTCAGTGATACGCAAAGCCACCTGCCCACCTTGAAATACTACGCGGAAAAGTTTCTGTCTGAATTCATCCGCCGCGCGACCAAACCGAAAAACCTGAAGACAAAAAGGAGACACGCAAAAGTATGAGGAGGGTGTTGGTCATAGACGACCACGTTCCCTCCCGCGACAACCTCAAACGGGCTCTGGCTGCCAGCGGATGTCAGGTTGTCGGTGAAGGAACCAGCGGCAAGGGAGCGGCCCAGTTAGCTTCGGCCACGGTCCCTGATGTAATTTTGATGGCGGTGGGCTTATCTGATCTGGACGGGATTCGGGCTGCGCGGAAGATCATGCAGGCAAGGCCCGTTCCGGTTATTCTTGTCAGCAGCCACTACGACGCGGAAACCGTCGAGCGGGCCAAACATGCCGGCGTGATGGGCTATCTCCTCAAGCCCCTCCGCGACGGTGAGTTGTTACCCACGATCGAAATTGCGGTGTCTCATTTCCAAGAGTTTGTTGCCCTCCAAAAAGAAAACGAGAATCTCAAGAAAACCCTCGAGGCGCGCAAGATCATCGAGCGTGCGAAAGGGATTCTGATGAAAAGCAAGGGACTTTCCGAGGCGGAAGCCTTTTCCCTCATTCAGAAGAAAAGCATGGATTTGCGTAAGCCGATGAGCGAAATCGCTCAAGCGGTCATTTTGAGCGAGGAGCTCTCGCAAACGAAGAACGACTAGCAGGCTGCTGAAAAGGACTCATAGGCTTCGTTGTGCTCAATCGCCTCGCTCCAACAAATAAGTCGCCGCCTCCCCCTTCGTCATTACCGCGAAAGCATGTCCTAAGCTCGGTCGAAGGGCGGTAATTTGGTAGGGGCCGGGTTTGAACCCCGCCCCCTACAACTTTTCGTGCGAATTTCAGGGACACCACATAGCCAAAGCATAGCGAGCCGCCAGTTGACTCGATGCTGAATTTCCGGGCAGTGCGTGATTCTTTGATGCGCAATCCACTCGATCCGAGAAGAAATAACACCGTAGCTAAGAAGTCTTTTTCCCAGATCGCTGTGGCATAGCCGTTGCTCTTTAGCTTGTTATCGGCAACGTTGCCATCGGTCGAGCAAAGGCGCTCATCGGTCAAGCGGTGGAGCGCCTTTGTTTTTGGTTGATAAGGAGGTCTTTATGGCTCGGCGTCACGAAAAAACAATCACCGGAAGAATATTCGAGAACATCCTCTTTTTGGAAGAAGTTTTCGGTGACAAGGCTGATGCGGAGATCCCGGACGTACCTGTGCTCGAATTGGCAAAATGTTTTGAATTGTCTCAGCCGAGTCACCCGAGGGTCTTGCCCGCCACCAGAGGACGCCGGAAGTCTTGGCCGCTTTGGAAATAGAGCGGGTGAATTACCGAATCACCGAGGTGAATGATTGGGTTATCGTCCACCCGTCAGGCAAAGCCCAAAACAACGAACCCTTACGGGTGAAATATCTTTTCCATCGGTGGCTCACCCAAAAAGGTGTCCGGGTCATCGTCAATCTGAAAGAAATCTCGCAGTTCGGAGTGTGGGAAATGGGGCTTCTCACTTCCTTCAAAAAGGAAGTGGATCAACGAGCCGGAATTCTCCGCCTCTGCAGCTTGAGTCCCTGCTTGCAAGGTTATTTTCAAAACGACCGCTTTGCCGAACAGTTCGAGATTTACCGTGATCTTGAGGGCGCCATGGAGAGCGAAAGGAGTTAGAGCAAATGGAGAACAGGGCGGAGGTAACCGAACTCCAGCCGGGAATTTTTCAGATCCGAGGTCTGAACGGTAGCAGTCACAGCTACGTCATCAAGGGAAATTATAAGAACGTGATGATCGATTCCGGTTCCGATCAAAATTTTCCGGTATTGGAACGCGGACTTTTCCAGATCGGCTTCAAAGTTAGAGACATCGATCTGGTGATTAACTCGCACGAGCACTGCGATCATATCGGCGCTAACCGTTACTTCCATGAGTCCGCCATGATTGCGGCCTACCGGCTGGCGGCGTCCAAAATGATCTCCGGCGATTACTACGTCACGATGTACAAAGGAAACGACCTTAACGAAATCCCAATGCGGGTGCACTTGTGGCTCGAAAATATGACCCGCATCGATCTCGGCAATTACAGCCTGCGAATTTTTCACACTCCGGGCCACACGTCGGGCTGCATCTCGATCGTCGAAACCACTCAGGGCTTACTTTTTTCAGCCGACAGCGTGTTTGCCGGCGGCACGCTCTCATACATCGCCGAATCCGGGAGCATTGGCGACTATATCGATTCTTTGACGAGACTGCGCTGTTTTGGCCTGCAGGCCCTCTACCCTGGTCATGGTCGAATTTCAATGACGCCCATCGAAGATATCGATTCCGCAATAGCCAATGCCCAAAAGCTCTTGGAAAGCTCGATAAGAAGCGGCCCGGAGATTTTCTATCAAAAGGCTGAGGAGCATTGATTGATTGTGCACTATAGGTTCACGGCAGGTGCCTAATATTGAACAGGATCGAAGAGTATAAAAAAGAAAAAGACGGATTGGATATCCTCCCGGATGTTCCGCGCTACGCTGCGGAAGGCTGGGAAGCGATTACCGACGGTGACAAGGAACGACTGAAATGGGCCGGAGTCTTTTTCCGCAAGCAAACGCCGGGCAACTTCATGATGCGGGTTCGTATCCCGAACGGCATCACCAGCGCGACCCAGTTTCGCACCCTTGCGGAGATCAGCGAGGAGTTTGGCAAGGGGTTCTGTGACATCACCACGCGCCAACAGATTCAACTGCGCTGGTTTAAAATTGAAAATGTCCCCGAGATCTGGCGGCGGCTCGACATGGTGGGGTTAGTCTCATTACAGACCGGCATGGACAACATCCGCAACGTGGTCGGTTGCCCCGTCGCGGGGCTCACACCCAACGAGCTTTTTGACGCGGCGCCGGTAGTCCGGCAGTTCACTGCCATCTTCGTCGGCAAAAAGGAGTACACCAACCTTCCCCGCAAGTTCAACGTGACGATCACCGCCTGCAAAGAGAACTGCACCCACGCCGAGACTCAGGATCTCGCGCTAACGCCCGCGAGCAAAGAAATCGATGGCAAAGTTGTCCACGGTTTTAACGTCGCAGTGGGCGGCAAGATGGGCTCCGGCGGATACCGGATGGCTTCGCCTTTGAATTTATTCGTTACACAGGCTGAAGCCGCGGAGGTTTGCAGCCATGTCGTGCGGATCTTCCGCGATCATGGGTTTCGCGAGTTGCGCACCAAGGCCCGCCTCGCCTTTCTGATCGATGACTGGGGTGTCGAGAAGTTTCGTAAAGAGCTCGAACGGCGCGCCGACCGTCCGTTGTTGAGCGCCGGCAAGGACGAAAGATCTGAGACGCACGTCGATCACGTGGGAGTCTATCGGCAGAAACAGCCGGGGCTGAACTATGTCGGGCTCGCGGTGCCCGTCGGGCGCATCACCGCAGAGCAGTTGTTGGAAGTCGCCGATCTCGCCGAGAAATATGGCAGCGGATTGATCCGTCTGACCATCGGTCAGAATGTGATTATCCCCAACGTTCCGGACGCGCTGATCGGCGCTTTGACGGCTGAACCGCTCCTCAAAGAGCTGCGCTACGATCCTTCGGAAATCATGCGCGGATTGGTGAGCTGCACGGGTATGGATTATTGCCACTTCGCCTTGATCGAAACCAAGCAGCAGGCGCTCAAGACCGCGCAGGCTCTCGAGCAGGAGCTTGGAAAAACCAAGCCCATATCGATTCATTGGTCAGGCTGCCCGGCGGGCTGCAGTAACCAAGCCGCAGCGGACATCGGCCTCATCGGCAAGAACATAAAGATAAATGGACAGGTGGAAGAAGCGGTGGATGTTTACCTCGGGGGCTCCAACGGCCCGGCCGCAAATCCGCCGATCAAAATTATGGAAGATGTTCCCTGCGCGGAGCTTGCCCAAACGCTGCAGGGACTTATTCGCCACGGCGCTTTCAAAGCGATGCGGCAGCAGCTCCGAAAAATTCCCCAAACGACAAGTGCCAATGGCGTAGGTCCTTCCGAAACGAGCGAACCGGCGCGGTCAACGATCGATCCGAAGGATATCGCCGAAGGCTCAGCCAAGCTGGTCCGTACGAGAGGTGAAGAAATGGCTGTATTCAAATGCAATGGACAACTCTATGGCGTTCAAAACATCTGCCCGCACGAAGGCGGACAGTTGTGCAATGGGTGGATCGACGGCGGCGAGGTTGTGTGCCCGCTGCACGGATACAAGTTCAATCTTAAAACCGGGGCCTGCTCGACGGATCCGAAGCTAAAAGTCAAAGTTTTTAAGCTCGTCAGCCAAGGCGATCAATTCACTTTGGAGGGATAAATATCGTGGCTAAAAAGGGAAAACAGACAACTATAAAACCGTTCACACGGCGTAATTTTCTGAAGCTCTCAGGGATGAGCTCTCTTGGCTTGCTGGTGAGCAATTTGCCGGCGCGTTGGATCGGCGGGGTCTATGCGGCGGACGGGCCTGAGACTCCGAACATCCGCATCGGCATCATTGCTTTGACCGATAACTCATCCATCGTCATGGCCCACGAAATAGGCTTGTTCAAGAAGCATG
>Ga0209382_10011548_pt1 | contig 10964 bp, 9 predicted proteins | sample SoiMetdeltSBSDD5_FD_187599 | JGI IMG/M metagenome (GOLD analysis project Ga0209382, IMG submission 187599) | Bulk soil microbial communities from a Populus tree surrounding site in Tennessee, USA - Soil MetaG P. deltoides SBSDD5 (SPAdes) (version 2) | ecosystem: Environmental > Terrestrial >...
CCGCTACGCGCACAATGCACCACGTCCAAAACCGGCCGCACGATACGACTTCACGAACACCATGATCTGCTACGCCAAGCCCGCCACGACTGGGCCACCAACCCCGAACTCCGCCAGACCTACCGGCGGCATCGGCCCATGGTGGTGTCAACGGACACTGGGACCTCCGGATGGGCGGACAGGTAACTCCGGGTGAGTGGACAGCGGATCTCCGGATGGGCGGACACGAAATTCCGCGTTGGCGGACAGCAGAATTCCGGGTGGGCGGCCACGAGGCTGTGGCCCGGTTCGTTAGGTCAAGGGAGTCACCCCCTTGCCGGCGAGGGCCTCGGCGAGTCGATGCGAATCGCCTTTGGTCAATACCAGATGCGCGTGGTGCAACAGGCGATCGACAGTGGCGGTGGCCAATGTTTTCGGCATGATCGTGTCCATGCCTGAGGGGTGGATATTGCTGGTGACCGCGACGGAGCGTCTTTCGTAGGCGGCATCGACGATCCGGTAGAACGCCTCGGCGGCCTCCTGTCCCGCGGGCAACATGCCTATGTCATCAACGACAACCAGGTCCACCGAGCAGATCCGGGCGACGGTGCGCGCGACCGAGCCGTCGGCTTTGGCCCGGTTGACGGTCTGGGTAAGGGTTTCCAGGGTGAACCAGGCCACGCGCATGTCGGCCTCGATCGCCGCGGCGGCCAAACCTTCGGTGAAGTGCGATTTTCCCGTGCCCGACGGACCGCTGATGACCAGATTTTCGTGTCTGCCAATCCATTCCAGCGTTGTCAACGCGTTCTGGGTGGCCTCCGGGATCGATGAGTCCTCCGGCCGCCACGACGCGAGCGTCTTGCCGGTGGGGAAGGTGGCCTTCTTGCGTCGCATCCGCCGGGTGGCGGAGTCACGGCCGATGACCTCCTCGTTGAGCAGTACCCGCAACAGCTCGGCGGGGTCCCAGCGTTGCGCCCGCGCGGTCGCGAGAACGTCGGGTGCGGCCTTGCGTAGGTAGGGAAGCCGCATGCGGCGCAGAATCCGTTCCAGCTCTTCGGGAATGGGAGGTGGTGAGGGGCGGGTCACTTTTGCTTAGTCCTCTTCCTGGTTGGCGGCTGCCAGGTTGCGTAGCAGCCCGGCGGCCTCGGTCAACTCGTGGACTGTCAGGGCGCCTTCGACACCCGGATCGCCGATGCCGTCCTGTTCGTACTGTTCAAGATGGTTGGAGGCGTGGAAAAGGCCCAGCTGCCAACGTGCTTGCTCGTGGTTGTCGAAGAACTCGGCCAGCTGCGCCAGCAGATCAGCGGTGGCCTGCAGGACGCCTGTGGCTACGGCAACTTCGGCCAAGGGGTCACCGGCCGGGTTTGCACCGGTGTCGATGGTGGGTTTGGTGGTCACGGTTTCTCCTTGGAGGGCCACGAGTCGGAGGCGTCGGTTCCGAAGGCGGCCCAGGTGCCGGTGCCGGGTTGGGCCGAGTGGTTCTCGTCGGCGAACACGACATCTGTTGGCCTGCCTGCGGTAGCGAGGTGGTCCAAGATGGATGCCAGGTCGGTGTCGCCGAACCGGCCCGCGATCGCGGCCAGGCCCAGGGCGGTGTCGACCTTGTCCGGGCCCAGGACCGCGGCCAGTTCGACCGCGCGGCGCATCTTGGAACGCACTCGTTGCGCGCCGTGGGCGCCGGCCTCGATCAGCCACCGGTGCGCGCCTTCACCCAGGTTGAGGAACGCGGTCTCCTCCGCGTTGCGGGGACGCGGTTTCGGTTGGCGGGGAAGGTTCCCAGCCGGATGGTGCGGGTAGTGCTCGTCGAGGATGCGCGGGTTACCCGGCGTCGACAGCTCGTGGCGGGCGATCTCGGCCAGCCCGGCCGCAGTCTTGGCGACGATCACCAGCTCGTCGCCGTGAACTCGGCACCACGCCTTCTTGCCGACATGCCCAGCCGGAGTGGAATACCTTACCCCGCCCCAGGAAACCGTCTGATCGTCGTTGATCAGCCGTTCCTCACCCAAGGCCACCAGATACGGTTCAGCGGGCAGGACATGCAGATGCCCACGCTCGATGGCCAGCCGGGACACCGGTGTCGCCTTGGTCTCGCGGTGCACCCGGTCGTTGACCCGTTCACACCACTGCCAACACGCGTCCTCCAGATCCCGAAACGACTCGTACTGCGGGGCCAGGTTCGCCGCCGTCGGGACGAGGTCGGCCTTGGCGATTTTGACCGTCGCCTCCACGCCGCCCTTCGTTTCCGGGTCGAACGGCTCACAGGTCTCCACCTTGCAGCCGTAGTGCCAACCCGCAGACACAATCGCGGGATGCCGCATCGCAATCCCGGCGATGTGCTCGACCGTCACGGTTTTCGGATTGTCGGTGAGCACATACGTTGGTGCGCCGCCGATCCGGCGCAGCGTCGTGTCCAAACACGACAGCAGCGTGGGCAACGTCTGATCCCAGACCGGGATCACGACCCGGTACCGTGACCAGGAAAGCCACGCGCAGAACAACTGCGTCTGGCGCCTACCGATCCTCGGGCCATGGCCCCAGTCGTATTGCAGCCAAAGCCCCGGCTCGGGAATCCACGGCTTGTACGGCCGCCGATGTCCCTCTTTCCACGCCTGCTTGGCCCGCGCGACCGCACGCCGTGTCGAGCGTTCGTTGCCCTGGTACCCCATCGCGACCAGCCGCGCGTGCACCACATCAGCGCGGATGCGGCCATGCGACTTGTCCACCAGCTCCTCAATCTTGTCCATGAACGAATCGGTCAACTTCGGCCTCCCGGGCCTGGCGAGCGGGTCTGCGCCCGCGTCGCGGATCGCGACGTAGCGCGCGACCGTCTTTTCGTCGACCCCGCACATCGCCGCCGCGGAATGCGCGCAGCGTGTCAGGTCGAACGCTTCCAAAATCTCCACAATGATCCTGTCAGACTGGGTCATGGGTCCCCCCGTTCGTTGCTGAAGATCGTCAATCTGAGCAACGACGTGGGGACCACCTACAACTCGGGCATCAGTGACGGAATCTCACGTCCTGGTGTCCGCCCATCCGGAGAAATGGTGTCCGCCGATCCGGAACCGAATGTCCGCCCAGCCGGAGTATTACGTGTCCGCTGGCAGCTTGTGGGGCTGGTGGGCGGCGGGGTCACGTCGGGACTGGTCGGCGCCGGGTAGGTGCCGGCCGGCTCGACGGTGTGTGAGCACGTGCGGCACGACGGCCGCTGCCGTGGTGGTTCCTGTATGGTGCCAATACTCGTGGCATGGCCTCTGACCTGCGGCTCGGGTGATTGGTCAAGCGGCTCGTGAGTACTGGTTGACCATGCCGCCGAGGACTTGTCTTCGCCGTACCGGTGCGTCGATCGCGACGATCTTGTCTGGGTCGTGGTTGGGTGGGTGCTGATTGAGGCTCTGGTGTGGACGGTGGTCGTTGGAGTGACGCTCATAGGCGTCGAGCACTGTGTGAGCGTGGCGCTCGTGGTAGATCAGCATCCGGTCGGTGCACTCAGCCCGAATGCTTCGAACGAACCGCTCCGCATAACAGTTCGCGCGGGGCGCCGGGGGTGGAGTCTTGATGACCTCCACGTTCTCTGCGGTGAACACCGCGTCGAATGCTGCGGTGAACTTCGAGTCCCGGTCACGGATCAGAAATCCAAATTTGGTAGTGCGATCGCCGATGTCGATGGCCAGGTTGCGGGCTTGCTGAGCGGTCCACTGGGCTGTCGGATGGGCGGTGACGCCCAAGATGTGCACCCGGCGGGCGGCGATCTCCATGACGAACAGGACATACAAGCGGCGCAGAGTGATTGTGTCGATGTGGAAGAAGTTTTGCAGCAGCTGCAGATCGCCGAACCCGACCGGAAGGTCGGGCGGGATAGCGAGGTAGTTGGTCCCGATGATGGTGCGGCGGGAGCAGATCCTCGCTCGGGACGGTGGGCGTTGCACCAGATGCGGCAGTATTTCTCGACTAACGATCGTGAAGGAGATGTCCCTAAGCGTGCCGCATAGCGGAGACAGGCTTGACGACTTCGAGACCGTGTGCGCAACCTGTGCATCCTTCACACCCGCTCCGCTCCAACGCCGAGGCGACGCCGATCAGTGATGCAGAAAGGGTGCAGCGGGCGAGCGGACCGACCTCGCCCGATGAGCTCAGTACGAAGAACCCGGGCGCGAGGGACCCCGGCGTGACGACCGGCCACCAGAACCGGTGCGAGCGGCCGGTCCAAGACACGCCGCAGGTTACGGAGCAGCACCTAAATTGCCTTGGTGGTCCTCGCCGAGGCTATGAAACGGCAGAACGTCGGGGCCGCTCGTGATTGGAGGATCAATCGGCGACGGCTTATCGGCGGCGTGAGCGAAGTTGCGACCTTCGCTCATGTGCTGGCTACTGCAGCGTTCTGTGTCATCAATAATGAGTGGGTGGCGGAGCCAGGCCCATATTTCCTGGCACTGTCCCGCTCAACCTGCCCCAAGCCTCGGTTCCCACTGAACTGACAGCACTTTTGGAAGGCATCGATTACCTAAACAAAGCCTTCGTCGACGAGTCGGGCTCCGTGCTCGGTAATGATATGCCGTTGACCCGATCCGCCGACGACACGCATCCAGCTTGAGACGAGTTCGTCTCGCTCAAGGTGGTAATTGAAGCCACCGTACATGCCTGGGACTGGGAACCAGCATGCGGGACTCCGCAGCTCGGTGAGCGGCTCCAACTCTGGCATGCGCAGCTGTTGCTCCGTGACTAGGTCATTCACCCGTCCGCGGATGACGCCATAGAAGTGTTGCTGGATGGCTGCGATCGTCCTTGCCGGGACCTGATGACGGATAACGGGCTTGAGTGGTTCGACAAGGTGCCGGTGGCCCCGGCGGTCAGCAATGTCGACTGCGCGATCACCTTTGGCGGTCCGCGCTGTCCGCCATGCGCCCAATTCGACCAGGCGCAGGACGACGTCGGTGGGCGCGCCGTGCCATGCGGCTTGGTGTAGCGGGGCATAGCCGCTCGTGCCGCCAACCCGGGCACCGTTGACCCAGTCTCGCTGCCTGCCCAACACGTCGAAGACGGTCTGCCAGTCGCCGGCCTTCGCCGCGTCGGCGAGCTGGTCACGACCCTCGAGCACCCAGCCGCTGTAGCTCGACCGCAGGGTGACGCCGTCCCAGGTGGACGTATTGTCTAGCTCCATTTGGCTCCTGGCTCCGGAATACAAAAGTACGACGAACTGGTAGCGCGGAGTATAGGCTCGCATCACCGCTGGGTGGCGGCGGGGCGACGCAGCTAGGCGTCGACGTCGAAGTCCATCACGCGCAGTTCAGCCACTTTCCCGCATCACCCGGACCCACGCGCTGCTTTCCCGTCGCTAAGATCGACAACCTTGAGTCTCCATTGGTCACATGCATGCGCACATAGGTCTGTAAAGACCGTCGCGAGAGCTACGGAGACCCTCCACCCGCCACCAGGTGCGTAAGAGGCCCTGGTGTTGCGCGACGTTCGTGGTGTCTTTGACGGCGTCATTTGCGTTGGGGTTCGGCGACGTATGAAGGCCCGCCCGGTGGTTGGTGGGCGGGGCCGTGAGGGACAGGTTGTCGCGGAGATGCTCAGTCTGTCGTGATCACTTCTGTGATGGCGGTGCGGGTGGCGGACTCGTCGACGATGGCTTTGCCTTGGGCGAAGGTGGCCAACAGGGCTGAGACGAAACTCGAACCTTGACCCGTGTGCGGCAGCGTCCCGGCGTAGCCGGGACATCTGGTCGGTGGGCATGGCAGCGGGCTTGCCGCGGGTGGTGGGGTGCGGCAAGCTGGGTTGCTGGCGGGGAGAGCGACCACGTTGTCAGGCTGCGTGCCTTGACCTTCGCCGGAGACGGCATTGTCGGCGCTCTTCCCGCCGCCGGTGTTCAGGCGGTGAGGGCTGCTCCCGGTGGTGCGTCGGCGTCGTCGATGAAGCTGATCTTCTTGCCGGTGATGGCTTCCAGTTGAGCGACCAGGCGCTGGGTCTGGGTCAGGGTGTCGACGCGGCGGGTGTAGAAGTCGTGGCCCAGGTCGGTGTAGGGCTGGCCGGTGTGCAGCACACTCCAGATGACCTTGATGAGGGTGTGGGCGACGGCAAACGCGGCCTTCTTCGCCGCGCCCTTGTTCTGCTTGCCGCCGAACCGGCGGTGCAGGCGGTGGAAACGGGCCCCGATCCGGGTCCGGGTCCGCGACGCGGCCAGGGCTGCTTCGATGAGGATCGACTGGACGTGGGTGTTGCCTTTGCGGTGGCGGGCCCGCCGGCGGCGGCCGGCGGACTCGTTGTTGCCCGGGGCGAGTCCGGCCCACGCGGCCAGATGCGCCGCGGTGGGGAAACGGCTCATGTCGACACCGATCTCGGAGATCACTACCGTGGCGACCCGTTCGCCGATACCGGGAACGCTGGCCAGCAGGGCGATCTGGGCGGCGAACGGGCCGGCCAGCCCGTCCGGCGGGCCGGTGCCGATCTTCCCGATCTTCTCGATGACCTGCGCCCGCGTCTGGTCGAGGTGATCGATACGTGTCAGATGCAGACCGATCATGCTGCCGTGATGGTCGGTGAACCGCCCGGTCAGGGCCAGGCGCAGGTCGTCGGTCTTGTTGCGCAGCACGCCCTTGGCCAGCCCGGCCAGCACAACCGGGTCGCGTTCACCGGCGACCAGGGCGTCGAGCATCAACCGGCCCGAGACACCGAAGGTGTCCGAGGCCACGCTGTCGAGCTTGATCCCGGCCGCTTCCAAGACCTTGAGCAGCCGCTGCTTCTCCCGGCTGCGTTCCTCGGTCAGCTTGGTCTGGTACCTCGTGTAGTCGCGCAGCATGCGGACCTGTTCCGGGGGCAGGAAACTCCCGCGCAGCAGCCCGACCTCCATCAACTCGGCCAGCCACTGGGAGTCCTTGACGTCGGTCTTGCGACCCGGGACGTTCTTGACGTGCGCGGCGTTGACCACCTCGATGGTCATGCCCGGGCCGCCGACCTCCCGCAACGCGGTGTAAACCGGCCACCAGTACGGGCCGGTGGACTCCATCGCCATATGCGTGACGCCCTGCTCGACCACCAGCCAGCGGGCCATCGCCAGCAGGTCACCGTAGAACGTCCGGAACGTGCGTGTGGTCTGCCGCCGCGCACCGGGCCGCTTCGGGTCCGGGGTCCGCGCGGTCACCGTGACCTGCTTCTTATGCACGTCGATCCCGCCCACGTAGCTGTACAGAATCTCCAAGGATCCCCTCCGTCCTGACACACCGATCAAGGCGGCGCCGCCCGCAGAGCCCGTCATAGACTCATGACACTGAGACACGTGCTCGGGGGCGACAACCTGGGGTACCAGGGACGGGCTCCCACGCCATTCTTGGATTCAGGCACCAGAGGGCACCAAGCCGTACCGGCGACGGCGGGCGACGCCACGACCGAGTTTCACTCACCTACGGGTGGCGCCGCCAGGCCCATGTTGTTCTTGGATGGCCATGTGCGGACCCTACAGCCGAGCCGATCCCTGACCTGCGTCATGTTGCCAATTTGTGATCACCAATAGACGGGCGATCCTATTTCGTTTCCGGCCTTCCCGCCCGCCACCACAGGGCACCGGAGATCAGGGCAACCCAGGCGAGCGACAGCGCGATGCCGATGAGGGAGCCGCCGCCCTCGGGCGTGTCACCCAGCGCGCTCGCGATGAAGCCCAGGAGAAACACGGCGGCCATGCCGAGGCCCGTGAAGCCGATCCATTTGGGCAGCAGGCCGCTGTGCAGGACGGCGGCGGATGTCGTGGCGGCGACGGCGGTGAGGGCGAGCACTACGGGTACCAACCCCTGAAAATAATTGAGAGCAATGATGGCACCCTCCTCGCCGCTGCCCGCCACCCGGATGAGCGCGCCCTCGGCGGCCGTCGAAACCAGGCCCAGCGTGATGAAGGCCGTGCAGGAGGCCACGATCGCCACCGCCTCGGAGTCGGCGCCCAACCCGCGGACCACCGGGATGAGGGCCGCCGGAAACATGATGAACGCCAGCAGTGCCAGGCCGTTGGCCACTTCGCTGAGCATGAGCGCGGTGTGATGCTCCACATAGAACTGCGCGATCGCCTCGGCCGAGGCGCCGGAAGGACCGGCGCCCTGCAGGACACGGTGAATGAGATAGAACACCATGAATCCGAAGCCGCCGGCGGCGGCGATGCGCAAGCGTTGTCTCATCAGCAGACCCTATCGGGCGTAGATTGCTCGGCATGCGTGTGCACTTCGCCAGCGAAGGCACCGTCAAGCACCTTGCAAACTCGCGCGTCGCTCGGCTCGATGCACCCTGGTCACATGCGGCATCGGGAAGACACCGGCCAGCCCATGTTCCGCTGCCATCGCACGGATCGCCGCCACCATCTCCCGCCGGCCCTGCTCGCCGGCGACCAGATACGGCGACCTGGTGGCGGCCAGGGCGACCAGACCGTCGACGGTCATCGGCATGTCATGGCGAAACTCGCCCTGCATCGCCGGTCCGAAGTGGACGCCGAAGTCGGACACCTCGCGCGTGAAGACGGCGACCGCGGAACCGTCCACGATCTCCACATAACGCACCGTCCACGGTACCTCCATGTCAGCGTCGTTCCACATGGCGGCGAAAACCCCGCCCGGCCGCAGCACGCGCACGATCTCGGGATGGGCGCGCTCGGGATCGAACCAGTGATAGGACTGACCGGCCACCACCGCGTCCATGGACCCGTCCGCCAGCGGAATGTCCTCCGCCGAGCCGGCCAGCGCCGTCACACCCGGGCTCGCCTCGACCAGCCGCCGTCGCATCTGGTCGTCCGGCTCCACAGCGACCACCTCATGGCCAAGCCGCTGCAGCAGCCGGCTCAGGATGCCGGTGCCCGCGCCGATGTCGGCCACGCGCAAGGGACGCTCACCCAGGGCCCAAAGCACCGCCTCGGCCGCGTAGGTAGGGCGAAAGCGGTCGTAGTCATCGGCGACCGCGCCGAAGGAACGCGCATTCTCGCTACTCCACCCACTCACGCGGCCAGCGTAGCCGACCAGGACCTGGCTGCTGGCGAGGTCAGATATTCGATGGATCCCCGGCGGTATCTGTGCCGACGCAGATCCGCAAGATCCGAACATAGGTGTCCGGTCTCCGGATCCTGTCGCTCACCTACGCGGTGTGGGTCGTCGTGCTAGCCGCACGTCGTCACCACTCGGCGAAGGACCCGTCCTCATGGCGCCACACTGGATTGCGCCAAGCGTGACCGGCCTTGTCCGCGGCACGCACCGCCTTCTCATCGACGGTGATTCCCAACCCTGGCCCGGCCGGCACCGCAAGGTAACCATCGACGATCCTAAACGGCTCCGGATCCACGACGTACTCCAGAATCTCCACTGAGCCGCAGTGATAGTGGATGCCCAGGCTCAGCTCCTGGATGAGGAAGTTGGGCGTGGCGGCCGCGACCTGCAGGCTCGACGCGAGCGCCACCGGCCCGAGTGGACAGTGCGGCGCCAGCAGCGCCCCATGGGTTTCGGCGAGCGAGGCGATGCGCCGCACCTCCGAGATCCCACCGGCGTGGGACAGGTCGGGCTGTACCACCGCCACGCCCGCCCGAAGCGGGGAAAGGAATTCGGCACGGCTGTAAAGCCTTTCACCCAATGCGACGGGTACCGGGGAGCACCGCACGACGTCAGACAGCTGATGAGCCAGCTCCGGCAACACCGGCTCCTCGGCGAACAGCGGAGCGTACTCGACGATCGCCGGCAGGATCCGCCGCACCGCGGCCGGCGTCGCCCGCCCGTGGAAGTCGACGGCCACATCTCGGTCAGGTCCAAGGATCTCGCGCGCCGACGCGAGCCTGGCCACCACCGCGCGCACCTCCCCCACCGTCGGGAGAGGGCTCAGCCGCCCGGAGGCGTTCATCTTCACCGCGGTCATGCCCGCTTCCACTTGCGCCGCAACGGCTTGCGCCACCTCCATGGGATCATCGCCGCCCACCCACGAGTAGACCCGCACCCGCTCGCGCACCGCCCCGCCGAGCATCGCGTGCACCGGCGCGCCGTAGAACCGTCCCGCGATGTCCCACAGGGCCTGGTCCAACCCCGCGACCGCACTCGAGAGCACCGGCCCGCCGCGATAGAACCCGCCCTTGGTCAGCACCTGCCAGTGGTGCTCGATGCGCAGCGGATCCTGCCCGATCAGGTATTCGGCGAGCGTGGCGACGGCCGCGCGGACCACCTCGGCGCGCCCCTCGACCACGGGCTCACCCCATCCGACAAGCCCATCGTCGGTCTCGACCCGGCAGAAAAGCCAGCGGGGCGGGGCAAGGAACGTCTCCACGCGCATGATTTTCACAGCCGCGCCACGTCCTCGGCCGCCCGCTGGAGCAGCGCTCGCATGGCCAGTTCCGCTTGTGCCGCATCGCCTTCGCGCACAGCCTCCAGCACCGCGCGATGCAGCCCCACCGCGCTGGCGACGGGATGGCTGTGCACGAGGCGATCCCGCGCCGCCAACCCCGGCTCGAGGATTATCTCCATCCGCCGCAGCAGCCCGTTCCCGCTCGCCCCCAGCAGCGCTCGGTGGAACAGGACGTCCGCATCCACCGGCGATGCCGCCATCTGCCCCACCGCCCTGTCCATCACCGCCAGGTCGGCCTCGCTGCGCCGCGTGGCCGCCAGCCGGGCCGCCGCCGGTTCGATGATGACCCTCACCTCCTGCAGCTCATCCAGCAGCCGCTGATCCGGACCCGCTTCGAATTGCCAGCGCAGCACGTCCGCGTCGAGCAGGTTCCACTCCTCGCGCGGGCGCACGAACGTGCCCCGCTTCTGCCGCGAGTCCACCATCCCTTTGGCGGCAAGCACCTTCAGCGACTCGCGCACCACGCTCAGGCTTACGTCAAGCTCCCCTTGCAGCGCCACAGGATCCAATGTGGACGCTCCCGCAACCACCCGGCGCGCAAGCACCTCCACCACGTGTCCGTGCACACCCCGCCCGCCATACTGCCCCATCACAACCGCCATCACGCTGACGCCTTCATCGCGTTCCATCATACG
>Ga0209382_10011549_pt1 | contig 10964 bp, 6 predicted proteins | sample SoiMetdeltSBSDD5_FD_187599 | JGI IMG/M metagenome (GOLD analysis project Ga0209382, IMG submission 187599) | Bulk soil microbial communities from a Populus tree surrounding site in Tennessee, USA - Soil MetaG P. deltoides SBSDD5 (SPAdes) (version 2) | ecosystem: Environmental > Terrestrial >...
TCTGCAGCGCCGCGAGACGCTGTGCCGGTGTGCCAGCGCGGCCGAACAACCGTTCGAACAACGTCCGCGGATTGATCTCCATCGGAAGCGGCGTCGTCTCGTCGGCCCACGACGTCGTGTTGATGTAGGTGCACGCATAGCCAGGGTCACATCCACCCAGGTAACCAGTCACGTCCTCGGTGCAGACCTCGAGCGACGGGAACACCGTGTCGCGTCCGATGTGGCGCGCGACGACCTGATCGATGGACTGGCCGAGCTTGACGTCTTCGGCGATGGTGGATTTCGCGAGCGCGCCGGTCGACCATGCCGCGGCCGTCGGTGCATGGCCGTTAATCGGCGTGCACAACTCGGAGACGACGGTGAGGTGCTCCCGGAACGGCTCGAGAGGCTTGATGATCGGGCTCAGCTCGAAGTTCACCCCTTCGGTCGGCGGCCGCCACGCGCTTGGCCGCTCGCCAAGGCCCACGAACACCGTTCCAAACCGGCGAACCGGATTCGCGGCAGTCCTCGCCTGGGCCGTCAATGCTGGCACCATCGCGTCGAGGAACGGCAGGGCAATGGTGGCGCCGAACCCACGCAGTACCGACCGACGCGAGAGCGACTTCCTCATAACGAACATGACGCGACTCCTTGACCTTTGACCTTTGACTTTTGACCTTTTACTGTGCCCCCGCCTGCGTCGCGGAAGCAGGAGTGTCCACTTCCGCTGCCTTGATCCGCATCTGGAACGGCGCACTCTCAACGATGCCGAACAGGATTGACGAGAACGTGTAATTGGTCCGGCGTGCATCGCGTACGATGGCCCGAACCACGGGCATGTCGTAATGCGCGACGCCGCGACCGATCGCGTACGTGAGCAGCTTCTCGGTGAACGCGCCAACGAAGATCTCTGGATCGCGGACGAGCGCCTCTCGCAGCGTGACGACTCCGTCGACTTTCGTGCCGTCCATCAACTGGCCGGACGCGTCGATCGGTGTTCCGGCCGAACTGAGAGAGACGCCATCGCGATCCCGCCAGCCACCCACGGCGTCGAAATTCTCGAGTCCGAGCCCGATCGGGTCCATGATCTGATGGCAGCTCGCGCACACCGGATTCGCGCGATGCGCCGTCATCTTCTCCCGCATCGAGCGGACTTTCTCTCTGCCAGTCTTCTCTTCTTCCGCGAGTGGCGGCACGTCGGCCGGCGGGTTCGGTGGCGGCGCGCCGAGGAGGTTATCGAGAATCCACTTGCCGCGGACGACGGGAGAGGTGCGATCGGAGTGCGAGGTGACCGTCAGCACACTCCCCTGACCCAGGAGGCCCCGGCGACGCGCATCGGGGTGCGTCACACGGCGGAAATGGCTGCCGTAGATGTTGGGGTACCCGTAGTGCTTCGCGAGGCGCTCGTTGATGAAGGTGTAATCGGCCGTCATCATTTCGAGGACCGGCCGGTCCTCGCGAACGATGTTCTCGATGAACAACTCGGTCTCGCGCAGGAACGCGCGCCGGAGGTTGTCGTCGAAGTCGGCGAAGTCCACCGAGTTCGGAATGTGGTTCTTCAAGTTGCGCAGATAGAGCCACTGACCACCGAAGTTGGTCACGAGCCGCTCGATCTTTGGATCCTTGACCATGCGGCGGACCTGCTGCTCCAGCGCCGCGCGGTCCTTGAGGCGACCCCGCCTCGCCGCCTCGAGCAGCTCGTCGTCCGGAATGGAGCTCCAGAGGAAGAACGACAGGCGCGACGCAAGCTCCAGGTCGTTGAGCCGATATGCCGTTCCGGCCGGGACGTCGGCAGGGTCTCGCTCGACGCGCCAGATGAACTTCGGACTCGCAAGGAGACGCTGAATCGCGAGCTGGATGCCCGCTTCGAACCCGCGGTCGTTGCGGCCGCGCTGGTAGAACGACATCAGGCGACGAAGGTCGCCATCTGTCATCTGACCACGAAACGCCCGCCGGCCGAGCGTTGAGACGATCGTTCGAGCGCATGGCTCCTCTGAAGCGGGCGTGGTCGGCCGACATGTGAATATGCGGCGGCGACTCGGCGTATCTCCGGGCCCCGTCGCATTGAACGGGCCGGTGATCGCAAACCGATCGATGTGCGGCCTGCCGGTCATGTCGATGGTGTCGATCGAACTGCGGATGAACGGCTGCAGCTTCCACGGCGGCTGCGCCGAGTTCTGCACCCAGGCGACGGCGATCGTGTGCGGGCCCGCTTTCAGCTTCGCGCGGACGGTAAGACGGTTGTCAATCTCGTCGCCGGCGACAGTCGGATTGGCAAGGTGCGCGAGATGATCCTTTTCGCCGCCGACGTTCACGAGATGGACACGCTCTCCATCGACGGAGACCTCGTACAGATTCGGCAACTCGAGTCCGCGCATCGCCCCGAGATTCGTGCGAAACAGCTTTGCCGAGATCACGTATTCGCCATCGAGCGGCAGGTTCACCTTCTCCATTCCGCCCCCGAACGTGCCGATTGGCATCCCCTCGATGTGGCGATCCTGCGAAAGATCCTGGCGAATGATGAAGGTCTGATTGCCGGGCACTGCGGTCGGGTCGCCGACGGCAAGCGCGCTCACCCGGCCCGCCGCGTTCAGATAGCGCTCGAGCAGCACCGGCGACATGCCGAGCAGGTCGGCAATGTTGTCGAACCCGTAGCCGGATTCGTCCGGTGGAAGCAGCGGCACAGGATCGACCTCGAGGTCGAGCAGATCCTGAATCGCGTAGGCGTACTCCACGCGGTTCATGCGGTGGATCATCGGCCGACCCGCGTTCGGTTTCGCGGCGGCGGCGCGGTCCAGCGTCGTGACGAGCGACGACACGAATTGGTGAAGCGTGTCCGCACTCGGCCGCGGCGCCCCGGAAGGTGGCATCATGCCGATGCGAACCTTGCGCACCACTTTCTCCCAGAGGTCGCTGTGCTCGCCGGCGAGCGCCGGATCCAATTCGGCGAGTGAGAGGCCGCCGGTCTTGAGTCGGTCGTTGTGGCAGGTGACGCAGTATTGCTTGAGGAGCGCGCGAGGATCCTGTGCAGCGGATGCCGGTGCCTGGGACACGACGGGCGTGTTCTGCGGCGGGGCCGCCTGCAGCCCGGACCAACTCGTGGCCAACACCCACGTGAAGATCGCCGCCAGCACAGAAACCCGCCCCCTCACTCTCTTAACCGAGACCTCTCTCGAGTTCACGATCACGACACACCGAGACGCTGAGGCACCGCGGCAAGAATCCCCAAGATTTCTCGGTGTCTCGGTGCCTCTGTGTGTCGTAATCACCGTCAACGCAAGTGCCTTGTAATTGGTGCCTGGATTCAGGGTGTCACACGAGTCGGGGATCCCTTCTGCACACCCGCCGACAATTGCTTCCCCGTGACGCCTCCCAGCTCGCGCAGCGCGGCGACGGCATCGGGCCGCAGCTGCCTGTCGCTCTTGTCCACGCGCGCGAGTGCGGCATCGAGAGGGGTGTGGTTTCGCTTGTTCGTCACGTCGAGCCGTGCACCGTGCTCGACCAGGTAGCGGACGATCTCTGCGCCCGCTGCCACGTGCAACGCGGTGTCGCCCTGCTCGTTGGCGGTGGTCACGTCAAGGCCCAACTCGACGCATAGCTTGAGCGACTGCAGCAGCTCTTCGGGGGTCCCGCGCTCGAATTCCTGCGAGTCGGCGTTGTGGTCACCACGCCTGCCAAACCCGGACGACAGCATCACCAGCGTCGTGCCGTTCTTCTGCGTGAGCTTGGGATCGGCGCCGTGGGCCAGGAGGACGCGCATCAGCGGCACGTCACCGGAGTACGCGGCGCGCATCAACGGAGTCGTGCCGTCACCGAGGCTCTGGATCCCAGCGCTGTTATGCCTCCGCAACGTTGCCGTCTTGAGTCGCTGGTTCGGATCGGCGCGATGATCGAGCAGCACTTTCACGAGATCGGCTGGGGAGTACCGTCCCGATGGCTTCGGCGCTGGCCGTCCGTGCATGTAGGGCGCCGTGTTCATGTCCACTGCGGCATAGAGCGCTGCCATGCCGGCTGAATCGGCAACGCTGGAATCCGCGCCCTTCTCGACCAGTGTGATCGCAATGTCGTAATGCCCGTTGATGATCGCCAACACTATCGCGGAGGTGCCGTCAGCGTCCTGCACGTTGAGATCGGCGCCGAGTTCGACGAGGGCACGCACGGCATCAGCTGCTCCCTGACGCGCCGCGTACATCAGCGCCGTCATGCCACCGACCGGAAGCGTCGTCTGACCGCTGATCTTGCGCGGGAACTGAAGCTTCTTCGCGGTCGTGTTGAGGGATGCCCCGGCTTCGGCGAGCACGCGCACGGCGTCTGCGTGATTCTCGGCCGCCGCCCAGATCAGCGCGGTCTCCCCAAGCCAGCGTTCCTGCGCGTTGACGTCGACGCCGCGGGCGAGCAACAGACGCATCGCGTCGACGCGACCGGTGCGCGACGCGGTCATCAGAAGCGTTTCACCATCGGCGAGCGTCACCTTTGGATCCGCGCCCGCCTGCAGCAGCGCGTCGAGGACCGGTGCACTACCATTCACGGCCGCCAGTTCGAGCGGAACAGAGCCGTAGCGATTCGTGGCGTTCGGGTTCGCACCGGCGCGCAGGAGCGCCTGCACCAGGCTGAGGTCGTCCATGCGTGCCGCCCAGTGCAGTGCGGTTGTGCCGTCCGGTTCCGCACGATTCACGAGGGCGCGCTGCTTCAGCAGTGCCCTGGCCGCCTGCGTGTCACCAGCGCGAATCGCCTCGATCAACGAGTTCTCGCTCTGCGCGCGCAGGTCGACTCCCGCGCACAGTGCCGCGCAGCATGACGCCAGCAGCAACGCTCTCAGCCGCATGCAACTCTCCCTTACTAGCAGCACTGACGTTTTTCACATGGCGCAGCGGCGAGTCTGACCAGCCTCCGCCAAGGCTTCGGCGGCTCGCCGCTACTAAACGAGATTCACGCGTCCAGTGCTCTCGCCAAACGCCTGAGGTGGACACCCGTACATGTCAGCGATACCGACCCAGAGGTTACCAAGCGGCGTGTGATCGGTCAGCACGATATTGCGGTGTCCTTTCCCGTCCCACCCGCCGACGGCAACCAGAGGAAGCGGATACGGACCATGCACGTTCGCGTTGCTCATCCCGCTGCCGTAGAAGACCATCGAATGATCCAGCAGCGTGCCATCGCCATCGGGGGTCGCCTTCAGCTTCTCGATGAACCTGGCGAACAGCGACATGTGATACGCGTTCAGCGACGCGTGCGCCATCTTGACGTCGGCCTTCTCGCGATGATGTGAAATGGTGTGATGCGGCTCCGTGATGCCGATCTCCGGGTACGTTTTCATGCTGGCCTCGCGCGCCATCATGAACGTGAACACGCGGGTCAGATCGGCCTGGTAGGCCACCGCCATCAGGTCGAACAACAGCCCGGTGTGTTCGTCGTACGATTCCGGAACACCAATCGGCGCCTCGATCCCCGTCGTCGGCTGCGCGTCATTCCTCGCTTCGGTGCGCTGAATCCGCTGTTCAATCTCGCGGACGTTGGTCAGGTACTCGGTCAGCCGCGACTTGTCACGCGCACCCAGGCCGCGCTCGAGATCGCCGATGTCCTCCGTGACCGAATCGAGAATGCTCGCATCCTGCTGTGCCCGCGCCTTTCGCTGCGCCTGTGTACCGGGCCGGCCGAACAGCCGCTCGAAGACGACGCGCGGATTGATCTCCATCGGGATCGGCGTCGTCTCTGACGCCCACGACACCGTGTTCATGTAGGCACAGGCATAGCCGGGACTGCAGCCGCCGACGTACCCGTCCAGGTTCTCGGTCGCGATCTCTATCGAGGGGAATGGCGTGTCGCCGCCAATCTGCTTCGCGATGACCTGATCGACCGTGCGGCCAAGCCTGAAGTCCTGCCCCTCCGTCCGTTTCGCGATCGCGCCGCTCAGCCAGGCGGCCGATGCGGTGGCATGGCTGTCGTCGATGCCGGGTCGATCGAGATTGCTCACGACGACCACATTCTCCTTGAACCGTTCCAGTGGCTTGAGGATCGGCGTGAACTGGAAGTCAGCCCCCTGCTGCGCCGGCGTATACAGGTTCATGATCGCGCCGTGCGGAATGTAGACAGCACCGAAGCGACGCTGCGGTGTCGCCGCCGTTTTCGCCAGCGCGGTGAACGACGGCACCATGGCGTCGAGCAGCGGCAGCGCCACGGTCGCCCCCATGCCGCGCAGGAACGTTCGACGAGGCAGGTATCGCTTGGTGACAAACATGACGGTCAATCCTCCTGGCAGACAGCTCTTACCGCTGCGCGTGCGTCGCGAGCGGCGCTTCTTCTCCGCTTACCTTCGTTCGCATCTGAAACGGCACGCTCGTGGCGATGCCGACGACGAGGGACGAGAACCTGTAGTTCTGTTGCGCCATGTGATGCGCGATCCCTCGCACCGCCGGCATGTCGCGAGCAGTGAGGCCCCGTCCGAGACCGTAGGTCAAGAGCTTCTCGACCATCGTGCCGACGACGATTTCCTTGCGCTTCAACAGTGCCTGCCGCAACTCGACGACGCCATCGACGTGCGTGCCATCGAGCAGCGTGCTCGTCGCATCAATCGGCGCACCGGCATCCTGGGTACGCCATGCACCGACGGCATCGAAGTTCTCGAGTGCGAAGCCAAACGGATCCATCAGCTTGTGACAGCTCGCGCACACCGGGCTCTTGCGGTGCACTTCCATCTGCTCCCGCATCGTCAGCACCCTGCCACCGTCACCCGTGGCTTCGAGAGGCGGAACGACGGCGGGAGGCGCCGGAGGCGGCATACCGAGCAGGTTGTCGAGAATCCACTTGCCTCGCACGACCGGCGACGTGCGATCGGCGTTCGACGTCACCAGCAGCATCGCGCCCTTGCCCAATAAGCCCCTTCGCGAGTCGTCAACCAGCGCGACGCGGCGGAAATGATCTCCGTAAACGTTGGGAATCCCGTAATGTCGCGCGAGCCTCTCGTTGACGAACGTGTAGTCGGCCGTCATGAGGTCGAGCACGCTCCGGTCTTCGTGCATCACACTCTCAAACAGCAGCTCGACCTCGCGCCGGAAGCTCTGACGCAGGTTGTCGTCGAACATCGGGAACCGATCGTTATCCGGCGTCACCCGCTGTAGGTTGCGCAGCTGCAGCCACTGGCCGGCGAAGTTCTCCACCAGAGCCGACGATCGGCGATCGGCGAGCATTCGACGGACCTGTGACTCGAGAACGGCGGGGTCGCGAAGACGACCTTCATCGGCCAATCGAAGGAGCTCGTCATCCGGGATGCTGCTCCAGAGAAAGAACGAGAGCCGCGTGGCCAACTCGTAATCGCTGATCTTGTAGGCCGTGCCCTCGGCGACATTCGCCGGATCGCGTTCGACGCGCAGCACGAATTTCGGACTGGCCAGGATCCGCTGCAACGCGAGCTGGATCCCTTTCTCAAAGGTGGCATCCTTCCGGCCCATTCGATAGAAGGCCAGCAGCCGCTCGACATCCTGCTTCGACAGGGGCTGTCGATAGGCACGCCGCGCAATCGTGGACAGGATTTCCGTTGCGCACCGTTCTTCCTGGGTGGCGGCGCGTGGGCGACAGGTAAAGATTCGCGCGCGGCTTGCGCTATTTCCGGCTCCCTGTATCGCAAACGGTCCCTTGATGACGAGCGTTTCGATGTGGGGGAATCCGGACGAGTCGTAGGTGTCGAATGAACTGCGATACGGCTGCAGCTTGTCTGCACCTGCGGCCCGAGACTTCTGGAGAAACGCAGCGGTCACCGTGCGTTGTCCTGCCCTGACTGGCACGCGCACCTGCAGCCTCGCATCGATGGCGTCCGATCTCGACAGGAGCCTTCCCCTGCCGGTAGCGGCTTCATCGGTCCCGCCTGGATTGCCCGGCGGTGTGCCGCCGAGCGCGACCAGGAAGACCCTTTCACCGTCGACCGTAATCTCCAACTGGTGGAGATGTTCGAGACCTCGGGTCTGATCCACGTTGGTGCGATACAACGTCGCTTGCAGGACGTAATCGCCATCGACTGGAAAGACATGCGGGGCGAGCACTCCACCCACAGTTCCAAACGGCATGCCTTCGATGTGCTTGTCCTGTGACAGATCCTGGCGGACGGTGTATGTCTGCGAGCCCGGGGCAATCTCGGTGTCGCCAACCGCCGTGGCACTGACCCAATCAGCCGCAGAGAGGTAACGCTCGAGCAGCACCTGCGACACGCCCAGGAAATCCGCGATCGTGTCGAAGCCGTACGAGGAGTCATCCGGGGGCAACAGCGCAGAGACATCGCCGACGTCGAGCATCAACAGGTCGCGCACGGCATTGGCGTACTCGGTGCGATTGAGGCGGTGAAGCACCGGGCGTCCTGCATATGGAGTCGACGCAGCTCGATCGAGTCGAGCTTCGAGCCACGTAGTCAGACCCTCGAGCGCTGCAGCATCGGGATGCGGCGTGCCGGGTGGTGGCATCGCGCCGGCCCTCAACTTGCGCAGCACCTTCTCCCACAGGTCGGGATTCGACAGCACCTGCTGCAGGTTCACGGTGTCGAACACGACGCCCGAGGCGATGGCCGACGGATTCCCGCCCTCCCGATGACACGCCACGCAGTACTGTTTGACGAGGGCGCTGTATCGCGCCTCCGCATCAACGTTGGTGCTGTCCCCCTGAGGAGCAGGCTGAGTGACCTGCGGATCCGCGGCTTGAGGTGGAGCGCCGCCTACCGAGGCCATCCACAACAGAATCAGGAAGATGAAGCCGCCGCGCCCCACACCTCGGGCTCGTGAAAACGCCCTGCGTTCCCAAAGGGTTGACGCGAAGCGGAAGGGCTTACGGTCCACCAGATGCCTTGGCCGTGGGTGTCAATGATCGCCGACGGTTCCGGCTGAATCAATACCCAACCCAGGGAACACCACAGGCATGAATTAACGGGAATCTGCCTATGGCGGGCAGCTCGGATTGAGCGTTTCGAGGGAGACGACATTGAGCCTGTCGCCGCTCGGATCCTTCACGAGAAACCCTTTTACCTCGAGCGTTTGTCCCTTCTGGGCGTCGGGGGATGAGTAGATCCCCAGCAGGCGGAATGCATTCGTGCCTGCCGCCGTTTCCCGAAGTTTTGCCAGCTGATCGCCTTTCGAGGGATCCGGGTTCTCCGTCCTGACTGGCCCCGTCGCCTTCGTCAACGTCCACCCACCAGCGCCTTGCTCCAGGCATCCGACAACCTGGACCAATGCCCCGGTTGTCAGCGGCTCCGCTGCGGCCGACGGCCCGGTCGCGCCAGCCTTGCTCGTAAACAGGATCGCGCTGAGGCGGGCGGCGTCGAGCTCGAGCGGATCACCGGCAGGGAACTTGTTGACCTGAAGCATGTATGCCACGACGTTCAAATACCCCTCATCGCTGAGCGTCCCGGGGTTGTCGCGTGGCATCCGCTTTTTGATCTCGCTGAAGAGCTGATTGAGATTCTGGAACTCCCACTTGCGGGCAAAGACGTTCCCGACCAGTTCCGCTCCTTCCCCGCCGCTCGCCCGGCCGGTGAGATCCTTCTGATGACACACCTCGCAGTGCGTCTCGTATTCGATCTTGCCCTTCGCGGCTTGCTCTTCGGAGTACACCTTGTCCCACACGGTTTTCTTGTTCTGCGCATGCACGCCCACGGTAACGGCGAACAGCCAGCCCGCGATCGCAAGAACGAACGCTAACTGCCTTCTCATCTGAGCCTCCCGCGACACGCATCGCCGATCTATGTGCCGTTCCCTTTCAGGTTCATCTCGAGATGCTGAAGGACCATCGACCACGCCTCTTTGGCGGCGGCAGGGTTATACACCTTGCCGAAGGCGGGATCGTGAAAGCCACGCTGCACTCCCGGAAATACCTTAATCGCGTGGGGACGCCGGTTCTGCTTGAGGGCCGCTTCGAAGGCTGCGACGCTGGACACGGCTCCAGCGTCGTCGCCAGCGTAGATTGCAAGCAGTGGCGCTTTCAGCTTCTCCAGCGATTTCACCGGCTGCTTGATCTCGCTGTTGAAGATGACACACGCTGCAATCTCTGGATGCGCAATCGAACATGCCAGCGCGGCGCTACCTCCCCAGCCGAACCCCACCGTGCCGATGCGACCTTTCATGAGCCGCTTCATCGATGACAGCTGCGCGATCGCGCTTCCGCCAATCGCGATCGCGCGTTCGACAGGAAGCGACGAGACCGCGCGACTGACGTCTGCGTCGATTCCTCGGAAGCTCGCTGTTCCCCCGACAGGTGAAAGGAAATCAGGGGCGAGCGTCAGGTAACCTGCCACCGCGACATTGCGCGTCACACCTTGCGTTTGCGTCGTGAGGCCGGATTCGTCGTGGGCGATGATCACACCCGGATACGAACCATCCATCTTCGGCTGCGACAAATAGCCCATCGTCATCGCATTGCCGCTGCGGAACGCAACCGCGATCGATTCGAGCGACGTATCGAACTCGTGCGGCATGCTCACTTGCGCCGCTGACAGACGTGCCGGCCACGAGACCCGAACGACAGGCGCTGCACAAGTTCCGACAGCGAGCCACCGGAGGACCGCGCGGCGGCCGGTCTTCATTACTTCTTGTCCTTCTCGATGACCGTACGGCTCATCTTCTGGTCGTCGCTGCCGAGGGCTTCCTTGCCCGCGGGGAACTTGTTCGTCTGGAGAATGTACGAGGCGATGTCGGTGTACGCCTTGGGATCGAGGCTCCCCTTGCTGTCCTGCGGCATGTTCGTCCTGATGTACTCGAGCAGTTCCTTGACGGACTTGCCTTCCCACAGGGCCAGAAAATCATCGCCCGCGAGCGGCGGGACGTCTTTGATCGAATCGCCCGCGAGGTCGTTGATATGACAGGACGCGCAGTTGTAATCGTATTCGCCCTTGCCGCGAGTGGCCTGTTCATCCAGGTACGCACCGTCCCAGACGGACAGTCGTGACTTGTCGCCCTGCGCCAGGACGCGTGAGGAATACACACCGGCAGCCAGGCCCGCAACGATTATCA
>Ga0209382_10011551_pt1 | contig 10963 bp, 5 predicted proteins | sample SoiMetdeltSBSDD5_FD_187599 | JGI IMG/M metagenome (GOLD analysis project Ga0209382, IMG submission 187599) | Bulk soil microbial communities from a Populus tree surrounding site in Tennessee, USA - Soil MetaG P. deltoides SBSDD5 (SPAdes) (version 2) | ecosystem: Environmental > Terrestrial >...
CTTTGCATACCGTGTGAACATCGGCGCTGAAATATATATTATCGCCGCCGTGGCTATAATATTCCTTACGTTGGTAACGGTGAGTTACCAATCGCTGCGAACCGCATTGATGAACCCGGTTAACAGCTTGAGAAGCGAGTGAATTCTTCTATCGCGAAGATCAAATGCAAGCGCAGGATCAATTAGCATCAGGCGTTACCCTGGTCACGTGAGTAGGAACAACTCCATTATTCTTGCTTTTAGCATCCTGGCTCTGTGCAGAAGCGTTAAGTTTTTCGGGGTTTACACTTGCAACAAGTACTTTACTTGCTTTTTTAATGTTGCGCTGGAATTTTCTCTTTCCGATCGCTGATTCAAAATCTCTGAACATTTCCGCGAGAGACCCGGAGACGTGTTTGCGCAGGTCTTTTTTCAGGTTTACCTTCTTTGAAACTTTATTTGCCTTAGCCATATATAGATTGTTTACACAAACTTAACGATAAGATAATATTAGCAATGTTAAGTTATTGGCAACTGTTGCCTGACAGTTGTTCGTTGTTATTTTAATAACTTACTACCTCATTCAACCGTCAGAATGATGAATTTTCTGTCTATAGTGTTGCCTGGTCTGCTGCTATGCAATACACAAAGTTATGCAGCACAAGATTCAACTGTTACTTATACTTACAAGCAAGCAGGTGAATTGAAAATAATGGCTGATGTTTATCCGGCTGCCGGAGAAAAGCGCCCCGTAGTGGTTTGGATTCATGGTGGCGCACTCATCATGGGCAACCGTAAAGGAGTGCCTGTGTGGCTTGTTGAAGCGTGCCGCAGAAATGAGTATGTGCTGATCTCTATCGACTACCGCCTTGCTCCGGAAACGCAATTGCCGCTGATAATCGAGGATGTGGAAGACGCATTTCGTTGGATACGTAAGGAAGGACCAAGACTATTCGATGCGGACCCTGACCGGATTGCCGTAGTTGGCGGGTCAGCAGGAGGATACCTCACCCTTACTGCAGGCTTTCGTGTGAAGCCGCGACCACAGGTGCTTGTGTCATTGTATGGCTATGGCGACCTTGTAGGCCCCTGGTATAGTGAACCAAGTCCATACCCACGGCACCATGAGAGCAAGCTTTCCCGTGAGGAGGCATTCAAACAGGTATCCGGAAAAGCGGTTTCCGATTCCCGTGAGCGGAATGGAGATGGTTACGCGTTCTATCAATTTTGCCGTCAGCAGGGGCTATGGCCCAAAGCAGTCTCCGGATGGGATCCAAAGAAAGAACCAAAGAAATTTTTCCCTTATATGGCTGTCAAAAATGTGACCGCAAATTACCCGCCTACATTGCTGATTCACGGTGACAACGACACCGATGTGCCTTATGAACAATCAGAAATGATGGCCGAAGCATTCAGGAAGCATCATGTTGATCACCGCCTGGTACGTGTAAAAGGAGCAGAACATGGATTAGCGGGCGTGGATCAGAAAGTCATTGATCAAACTTATGCCGATGCTGCAACTTTTATAGAAAGGCACCTGGGCCATTAATCCAATTGTATTATGGAGGAATAAAAAAGGATGCCCTTGCGGACATCCTTTATAAGGACTGATTGGACAGTTTTATATCGGCTTATTTGGCTTGAAGCAGCTTGCCTGTTACACGTTCGTTGCCTACCCTGAACACATACACTAATGCAGCATTTTGCAACTTCGGTACTGTGAATTCCTTCACCAATGGTCTGCCCGCTTCGATAAATCCCTGGTACACGACCTTCACTTTCTGACCCATCATATTATAGATTTCAAGAGATCCCAGTCCCGATACATAAGACTCCATTGTAAATCTCACCGTTTGATTAAATGGATTGGGAGCGGCTTTTACTCTTGTCTTAGAGCCAAGAACCGCAGTTTGATCGAGGGTTGAACTGGAAGCGAGTGGTGTCACCTCAGCATCGCAAGATGTCGGATTAGAAATACATCCTGTTGATTCTTGCTGCACCTCTACTTTGTATCCGGCGCCTGCATTGAAGTTGAATGGACCTGCGCTGGAACCAAATGTACCGTCGTTAAAGCTATACTTATAACCTGTGCCGGTTGGTGCGGTTACTGTGACTGATCCTGTTGACGTTGAACAAGTAGGATTTGTAACCGATAGTGTAGGCGCAGTGGGCCCTCCAGTGATATCAATAACCACAGTGTCAGGATCACTTTCACAACCGTCCAATGTTTGCGCTACGTAGAATGTGTCTTTATGTATGGTTGATTGATCAACGGCTTGATCTGTGTTTAATATGTTGTTGTTATCAAACAGACCTGAGAGCGTACCACTGGTGTATCCTGTATACCATTTAAATGTTGCTCCAGCCACACCTGTTGCAGTAGTGGAATCCAGTGTGGTTTGTCCTATACAGTATTGCTTATCCGGAGCTGATGGTTTGCCTACGCTAATGTTGAGACTTACACCGATCGGAATAACGAAATCGGCGAGGTCGGCAGTTACGGATTGAGATGATTTCGTTAATACAAGTATGGACTTAATTGCGCCGACACAAGGTGTTGAACTGTTTTTATATATTTCAGTAATGTCGAATGATACCTCGATGAATGAATTGATCTGGTATTGGTCGGGGTTCCCTCCGAAAACATCATAAGGAACTCCGGTGAGAACTTCAGCATTCGTTTTACCATAGGCGACAGTTCCAACAACTCCGGTCAGATCTATATCAGCCCATTGATATGTACCCCCGACATTTTTCCATTCTTCCAGGTACAGATTGGGATTGGTACCTCCCCCTGTAAATTCTGCCGAAACCGAAACGTCACCTGCTGTTCTTCCGCCTGTACTGTTGGGAGCAGGGCTTTGGAACTTTTTGGTGGTGTTGTTTAAGGTAACAGTATCCTGGTGCAAAGAGATGGAGATAAAACTGTTGCCATTAACTGATTCACGGTCACCTGATACAGTTATCCAGATGTGCCCGTTTGGCGCTTTCGAAATGTGTAGAAGCAAATTGTTGATGTCGCATTTTGAAGGACTCGGGTTCCCTGCTTTGAATCCCCAATCATTCAGGTTGGTGTTTTTCTTCATACCGCCGGCAAAAACATTATCGCCACCTGTGAATAAATCCGTCCGGTGAAAAGTGCTGTCATTGTTTCTGGGTGCTCCAGTTGCAGTTAGAGCGCTGTTGGCTGCAGTTGTACCAAGCCAGTCACCCCTTGTTCCATTCGGAAGGTTGCCATCGATTTCAAACCCGTCCGGTATGGAGGTAGGAGCAACACCTGCGCCAACGCTGATTTGTGCAATTGTTCTGTTCGTGAAAATGAAAGAAAGCACCAGGAGAAGCAAAATGCGATCGATTCTACATAGACTTTTCCCGATGCTGGGTAGAGGTTTACTTAGCATAAAAATTTGTTGAGGTTTAAAAAAAATTACAAGGCACGCGAAAAGATGCATTTCACGGTGTGCTCTAAAACCGGACCTTTCACAGGATATCTAATACAAATCCGGTTAGACGTACCAACATATTGAGTAAACTAACGGCTTATCTCTAAATGTCGTAAAGCAATAAATATGGACATTAAATTTAAAACGGTGGAAGTACGGAAGTCTTTAAGAACTTCTTTTCGTTTGAATAAGAACGTGAGAGCCTGGAAGAAGAATGCGGACTAATAAGTAGGGTGAAATAGGGTCCAAATATTGAATGAAGTTAATGACATTTGTATTCAAAACTTTTCCTGGTGCCTTGATCTAAGTAAAGAAAGCAATAAATTGGTTTAAAGCATATTTTCGATATCATCACCCAATACGAAACTACCTACAGAAAAAACGAACCTGCAAGCGTTGAAGTTACTTATAGCGTTAAAGGTAAACCGCAGGAGGTATGGCAGTATCAGCATTAATTCATCGATTATGGTCATCCTCCTGGAACGTTTCGAACACCAATAAACGGCGCTACCGGGGAATATTGTTAAGCGTATACCACGATTCGGTCGTCCAGATATCCTGGCCGGATTTACTTTTCATCTTAGGTAAATGAAAGTAGATCACATGATGTTCTTTCAGGCCATCCAATTCAATATGAATAATTTTTCGGCTATTGGATATCGTTAGCTTACTGATTTTAAGTTGTTCGACGTCCATTTTAGGTCCTCCGTAATCCGGCGAGGGCTTATACCACCATTGCTGGATGGCGAGTTTTTTAAGTTGGCTTTCTGCGTCAGGTGCCACTTCCATTGTCATTTCAATATCAAATCCTTTGGGCACGGCCCTTATGGCCAGCATCTCAAATGCAGGTTTACCATTATATTTCATTTTTTGCAGGCCCCACTGTTTGCCATTGTAGCTCCATCCTCCAACAAGCCCCAATCCCCCGATATACAATGCACCGTCCTTTCCAAAACATAAGCGGTTCACTCCGGTCTCTAAACCCTGGGTAAAGCGGAATACGCAACCCTGATACTCACCATTTATCTTTTCAATAAAATCGCGCTGTATACCTCCGGCCGTAACATCGCCGTGTAGCATCTGGCCCTTATAGGGCCCATCTGGTACTAACACAGGTTGCGACGGTGAATTGGCTGCTTCGTTTTCCGGCATCCATATAACCGGCATTGCCATGGGCGGAGGTTCTGAGAGCGTATCAAGATGACCCCAGCGCATACCATGATACTCTCCCTGCTTTACATGAATCAACTTACTTGCAGGTAGCCATTGACCCTGATTATCGGTAATGAAAATTGTATTGTCGGGTCCATAGTTAATGCCATTGGGTTGACGCAAGCCATAGATCACTTTCTCATAGCTTCCATCCATTCCGATTTTCAAAACGGCGCCTCTGTCGGGCAGTTGTTTTTCATTCGACATTAGCCTCATTGCCATCGACGTCGATGCATAGAAATACCCATCCTTGAAAAGGAGTCCAAATGCGAATTCGTGGAAGTCGGCCGTTACGCCCCAGCTATTGCATATCGATGCGTATTCATCGGCAACGTCATCACCGTTGTGATCGATCAGTTTTGTCAATTCGTGTTTCTGCAGCACGTATATTTCACCATTTACCACTGTTAGTCCAAGCGGCTCTGCGAGGCCCGCAGCAAATCGTTTTACGGTGATCTTGTTTGTATCGCCAGTCTCAACATTATCGATGAGATACACTCCTCCTACCGAATCCCATGTTGAGATCACCAGGCGTCCATCAGGCAAGAACGCCAACCCTCCCACCCTTGGCCTGAAATTATCTTTGCGGATAGTCGTAAGATCAAAGGACGGATGTAAACCCTGTAAAGGAGCTCCGTCTCCCGGCGACGTATTAGCCGCGTGTGGCGCATCTTCAGATTGATTGTTTTCGATATCTTCTTCTCTCTTATCGGTTCCTAATGTGAAGATGTAATCCAGCATGGTCCTGATCTCACCTTCGGCAAGCTGAGGATGACCTGTCATGACTGAATTGCCCCATTCGCCTGACCCGCCGTTCTGCACTTTGGCCACCAACTTGCCGATAATGGTTTCATCACTTTTATAGCGTGCCGCGATTTGCTGAAACGACGGACCCACATTCTGCCTGTCTACTTCATGGCATGTGAAGCAGTCACTTTTTTCCATGTAGTTGAGACCCGTGTGGTCAGACCGGTATTTTGGAGATCCGTCAACATGCGTAAGCACATTGAACCATGTTGTAAGTTCAGATGTGCCATTGTTTTTCAACACAAAATCACTTTTTCCATTTGTGATAGAGACCTTCACTCCGTCTGGAACATTGGTTGTTGTGAATTTTCTTTGCAAACCTGGCCTGCCGTCGTTGGCGGTGATGAATTCAGGACTTTCCTCAATCTTTACGGTATCATTCGAAGAGGTTACGATTGCAAATTTCAGGCATACCCGATCGCGCCTGAACTGGTACCCTTTATTTATCGCATGAAAATTATCCGCTTTACCGTCTATCTCGATTTTCCATTTATTCATTAATGTGTCTGAATACGAAGACCCCCACGATACCGGTTGAAGGTTAGGCTGGTTAGTGTATGCAGCTCCCTGCAATATGATGCCACCTTTCCAAACTTTGTGCAGCGTGCATCGAGCCACATCATAGGCAACGTAGCAATTCGTATCAAGCGCGATTGTAAGCATTCGCGGTTGCCTGTCGAGCACCGAACGTATTACCCAAACATCTAACGGCCGCTTTTTGGGGGGCAGCTGATCCGTACCGCATGCCGCAATTACAATGAGAGCTGATATTGCGACCCATCGGAAGTTCATTTCTTCGATGGATTAAGAATCACCTTCAGTACCTGTTCCATTTGTTTCGACATCCGCATGAATCCAACGTCGGTAAGGTGTGCGCCGTCTACCGTGGCTTCACCATCGTCGCCTATCTGGTCCTTTGCCGGTAAATAATATAGTCCTTTCATGCCTTCTTTCTTCAAAGTGGCGTAGGCTGACTTGAATGCGTTGTTGATGCTATCGATTCTTAGCTTCGTCTCCTTTATAAAACGTGTTGTTGGAAATATGAGGTGTTCCACTAGTAAAATGGGCACACCCGGTTTTTGCTTTTTCAGATACCTGATAAACGGCATTGTTCTTTCTTGTGCAAGCTGTGGAGTAAGATTTCCTCCGCAATCAATCACATAACAGGAGGCATCAATTTCTGAAAGCGCCTCGGCGAGTTCCTTTTCCATCTTTCCATTTCCACTGAATCCGAGATTAATTGTTTCGATGTTCAGTGATCGTGACAGAATATTCGAGTATGCCATGCCCGGCCGCATCGCCGATGCTCCCTGTGTAATGCTTGTTCCGTAAAACACAACAGGCCCCCTTGCCTGAAACAGCGCTTTCTTTGGTTTGGTGATCGCCGAGCCTTTGCTTACGCCGATGAAAACTGAATCTACAGTTTCATACATTGGCAAATAAAGAATGAATTCCTTTGACGAACCATCCATTCCGTCGATCAGCACAGATTCGTTATATACATCACTGTATGGTTTGCCTACGCCTGCATAGTACCATTTGTTGTTATCATAACAATACAAGTCAACGCCTTTTACCATTGTTTCGGCACCGTGCGGATAATGAACTTCATTTCCCGTTTTCCATTTGACTGATATCTTTTTCGAGTTAGTGGAGAAGCGGATACTGATGCCACTCGAATGCCGGCTAAGGTCCCATACCTCGGGACGAACTTTATCCCTGTATTTTTCAGGAAGACGGAAATATGTATTGTCATCAAATCCTTTACCATTTACATCGAATGTTTTTGCATCAAAAAATTCTAAAGGCGTATTGTCCTTTACAACAGGTGGCATTACTTGCTGATCGAGCTCCAGCGCAATAACCGTTACTTCCGGATGCTGTGATCTGTCGATTCCACTCACGGTTATTTCCCGCCAGTCATTTAATTCAAACTTAAGTGGCTTCTTATCGAAGACATTGTATGCGCGCACAACTTTCCGGTGATCAACAGAGGGAAATTTGAATTGATCGCCGACATAGTCCCGGTAGATGTATGCGTAAATCGTTTTATCGCGATAACAATATCCAAATAATCCGTCGCGGGGATTCCATGGGCCTCCTCTTGTTTTATACACTGCCTCTGATATTTTTTTTAACCAGCTGCCGACTTCCCTTAATACATCTGCTTCTGCTTTTGGGATCACTCCGTGCCTGTCTGGACCAACATTCAGCAACAGAGCCATGTTGCGAATTATGCAATCGGATAGGATCCTTTCTATTTTATCGGCTGAGAGAATCCTGACAGGATCTTCGGCATGCGGTTCATACCCCCACGATTCGTGGATAGAAAGCGTTTTCTCATAAAACTGAGAGTTTCTTACAGGTCCTGTAATCGGTGATGCGCCTTCTTCTGAAAGATAGTCGCCATACCAACCGGTTCGGGGGTTAACAAGAATTTGTGGTTGATATTTTCTGACGATTCCCATTAATCCTAATGGCTTGCCGGTGGTTTCATCGGTATCGCCTGAAGAAGCGTGTACCGGCCACTGATTATTCGGGTCACGATATTTGCCGGGCTCCCAGAAAAAAGCTGCATCAGCGTCGGTTCCTCTTTCGCCGAGCCATCCTCCGTCCCAGAATATCTGATCGATCTTTCCATATTTCGTCATGAGCTCTTTAACCTGAAAGTAGAGTTCATCTTTCATCTGCCGCGCATTTTCCTTATGTGAAGAATCGGCTTTATATCCCCACTTTGTATTGCCTTTGAAGTATGGACTTTTCCCTGTGCCATCAATATCGTAATAACCGGGATAACGCCAGTTGATAAGTGTTTTGTAAATACCCACTTTCAATCCTGCTTTTCTGCAGGCGTCTACATATTCCTTTACCAGATCGCGATGAAGCGTTTGCTGCGATGTAAATGCATTTGGATGTTTACTATCGAATAAAGCGAAGCCGTCGTGATGCATAGTTGTGAGATTCATATATCTCATACCTGCATCTTTTGCTAATTGCGCCCATTCGTCGGGATGGAACTGGTCGGCGGTAAATTGTTTGTCACCGCTTTCGGGATATGCAAATTTTTTATACTCGTTTATCGGAATGCCTGCCCAGTTCATGTACCATTCACCGAAAGCTGGTCCTGAATAAAGACCCCAGTGAATGAACATTCCGAATTTATCATCCATCAGCCACTGTAGATTTTCGTTCGACTGCTGTGTGATGCCCAAATCTTCGCGTGGCACTCTTTCCGACTGAGGATAAATTTGAGCGGAGGTTCTAAGGGCTACAAAAAGTAAGAGAAAAAAAATAATACGGATTACAGGAATGATTCTCACTTTATTTGATTTAAAGATTTTTGTCTTAGCCGTAACAGCAATGCATTGTTATCATTGATACCCGCAATAATACTTTGGGATCTTCCTACTTTAATTTTTTGAAGGCTCCTTACATTTCCACGAATAGATAAACCGCTTTCCGTTTGCGTGGCGTATGTGAAACCGCCCTTGCCATCGCCCAGCAGAACAGTTCCATGATTGGCATCGTAACGACCAAATTTTATCCTGGTCCAGCTATTATTGCCTGCAAGCAGGATATCTTTTTTGCCATCAGCGTTTATATCCGACGTCACGATTCCATACACAGGTGAATACTGCGCCTGCAATGGCAAGGGGCGTAATGCGAAACCTCTATTGCCCTGATTTTCCAGATAAACAGTCTGCATGAATTCTGCTTTTAACACACCTGCATCTTTAAGTTGGTCAGGCAGAAGCACATCATTGATTGTCGCGACCGCATATGCCTTATACTCAATAAATTTCTTCTTTAATCCAGGGAGCTGTTCCGTTAAATCGTCGCGTGAATAAACAGGATACGATACACCATCGATATAATAACATAGTATAGGATCGACAGAACCATTACCATCGAAATCATTATAATAAACGGTCATCGGCTCCTTTTCACTTACATGGAACTGCGTGTTCAATCCAAAATTGCCGATAATGAGATCCTGATCACCATCGTCGTCCATGTCTTCCGCATTAATCTTATTCCACCAACCGTTGCTTGCAAACCGAACATATTGAGACGAAACATCCGTAAGCTTCCCTTTCTGATTAATGAACACTTTTATTGGCATCCATTCACCAACTACAACCAGGTCGGGCTGCTTATCATTGTTCAAATCGGTGAAGGCAGCGTCTGTCACCATACCAATGTTCTGTAATGCAGCAGAAACGCTTGCAGTGAGATCTTTGAATGTTCCTTTTCCGTCGTTGATAAGAACATAGCTTTCGGGAGTCGTTGGATATTTTCCGGGAGTCACGCGTCCGCCAACAAAGAGGTCCATATCACCATCTCCATCGATATCAGCAGGCTTTACGCAGTGTTTACTCGTTAGTATTTTCGGCAAAGCATCCTGCTTCTTTTTAAAATTTCCATTGCCATCATTTATATAAAGGCGGTCCTGAAAAGCCGGATCATTCTCATTAAACTCATAACCACCACCTGCTACGTAAAGGTCGTTATCACCGTCGTTGTCTGCATCAAAAAAAGAAGCTGCTACATCCTCGCTTACAGAATCCTGCGATATTTCGGGTTCATTTTTAGTTGCAAACGTGCCATCTGCTCTTTGAATGAATATCTGCGACCGATGGCCTTTCGCGCTACCCATAAAAAAATCTTCGAGACCATCATTATTCATGTCGGCTACTTCAATACATGGACCTTCACGCGATATATAATTTGGCAATAAACTCTGCACGTTAAAATCACTGAACGCGTTTTCATGGTGTTGAACGCCTGGCAAAGTTGTTTGCACGAAAAGAGATTTGTCCGCATTTACATTAGTTTCAAAAATCCACTTCTCTTTTGCGTCGGTAATCCTGAATGTTAATGTTTGGTTTGGTTTAACATTAACCAGCTTTTGAAAGTAGTCGTTTGGCCAGATTACCAGGATCGAGTCTATTGAATTGTTTTTGCCGACACCGAAATTCAGAACAGGGTCTGTTGAAGATTGAAAACCTCTTACGGGCGACTGCTCCTGGAAATATTGTTCGCCTTTGCAAAACAGCTTGACCCTGGCTCCAATTCCTCTTTCGTTCGAAGCATTACCCTTGAGCCGTACACGAAGAAAATTATTTTTTACTATGGCTTCAGCGTTGTTCCTGTAAATATCCGCGTAGTCATTTGAGTTATTTATTACAAGATCGAGATCGCCATCGTTATCAAGATCCGAATAAGCAGCGCCCGCTGAAACGCCTACTTTGCTTAATCCCCATTCTTTTGTTCTTTTTGTAAATGTTTCGTCGCCATTGTTCTGAAACATATAATTTGGAACTTCCAGCGTAGGCATTTTTCTTATATATTCCGGAATAGGATCAACCGGTTCTTTTTTCATGGCACGGCTAAGCCTGTCGATGGAATACCTGATGAAATCCATATCGGTGTGATCCTTGAGATATCCGTTTGTTACGAAGAGATCTTTGTATCCGTCATTATCATAGTCAGCAAACAGCGCCGACCAACTCCAGTCGGTA
>Ga0209382_10011552_pt1 | contig 10963 bp, 7 predicted proteins | sample SoiMetdeltSBSDD5_FD_187599 | JGI IMG/M metagenome (GOLD analysis project Ga0209382, IMG submission 187599) | Bulk soil microbial communities from a Populus tree surrounding site in Tennessee, USA - Soil MetaG P. deltoides SBSDD5 (SPAdes) (version 2) | ecosystem: Environmental > Terrestrial >...
GCCGTGACGAGGACCGGCCCACCCCGTTCACTGCCTGCCCGAAACGACACTTGTCGCTGGGATGGGTACGTCCGTGCCCAAGATGGCCGCGCGGCACCCGACGTGAGTCGGCGGGCATCGCGTGGGGCACCGCTTCCGCTGACTCGATTCTTCGGGCGTGAACAGGCCAGAGCGGACCTCTTGGATGTCGTCGAGAGAGCTCGGTTGGTCACCCTGGTCGGGGCGCCTGGCTGTGGCAAGACGCGTCTCGGGCTGGAGGTCAGTGCCCGACTTGCCGAGCGGCTCCGGGCCCGGGTGATCGTCGTGGAGCTGAGGCCGATACGTGGCCCTTCGCTCGTGCCGTCAGCGGTCGCGGCGGCCGCAGGTGTGGGCCCTGAGCCCGATCGTCCGGTCGAGGACGTGCTCGTGGATGCCCTGGCGATCGACGACAGCCTCCTCATCCTGGACACCTGCGAACACCTCGTCGATGCGATCGGAGACCTCGTCGTACGTCTGCTTGGTGGGTGCCCATCGCTGCACATCCTGGCGACGAGCCGACGCGTCCTGGGTCTGCCCGGGGAGCACGTCTGGCCTGTCCCGCCACTGGAGCTCGAGTCGGCGGTCGACTTGTTCAGGGATCGAGCCGGGCTGCGCGCGCCAGATGGGAGCATCGAGGCGACGAAGGCCGAGACGATCGAGCAGATCTGTCGCCGGTCCGACTGCTTGCCCCTGGCGATCGAGCTGGTGGCCACCTGGAGCCGGGTGCTCACGCCGGCGGAGATCCTCGATCGGCTCGACGCCGCCGGGCCGTTGGTGCAGAGCGACTACCGCGATGCCCATTCTCGTCGCCTCACCATGAAAGACGCTGTGACCTGGAGCTATCAGCTCCTCGAGCCCGGGGAGCAGCGGCTCTTCGAGCAGTTGTCGACGTTCGCTCACGGGTTCGACCTCGAGGCAGCCCAAGCGATCGCCGCCGGAGACGACGTGACCGACGGCCTGACCTCGCTGCTCGACCACTCCTTGGTCGTCGCCGAGCCGGGGTCGGCCGGCGGAATGCGCTACCGGCTCCTGGAGCCGGTGCGCCGATGCGCCGAGTCACGACTAGCTGCCCATGGCCTGCTCGAGGACAGCCGACGCCGCCACGCCGAGCATTACCTCGAGGTCGCGCTCCGGTCCGATGCCGAGCTGCGCACCGGGGACCCCGCCCCGGTCCTCGATCGCCTGAAGGACGACGACGCCAACTTTCGAGCTGCGCTTGCCTGGTCCCGGAGCCAGGCCGACGACCTCGGCCTTCGGCTGTCCACGGCACTGGCCACCTCTTGGGCGCTCCGAGGATGTGTCGCCGAAGGTCGCACGTGGATCGATGAGATGCTCCACCAGCGGGCGAAGACGGAGGATCGAGGTCTCCGTGCGTCCGGACTGGCGCGGGCGAGTTGCCTGGCCTGGCGCCAACACGACTATCCGGCAGCCCGAGCGCTCCTCGAGGAGAGCCTCGGCATCGAATCGGAACTGAACGACTCCTCGGGTGTGGCTCGACGGCTCCGCAGCCTGGCCGCGCTGGCGATGGTGCAAGGCGATCTCGCTGAGGCCGAAAGGCTCTGCGAGCGGAGTGTCGCGACCTTCCGTAGCGAGGGCGATCAGAATGGCCTCAGGCTCGCTCTCGCCATCCAGGGCATGACGCTCCAGCTCGGGGGCGATGCCCGGCGAGCCGAGCGAAGCGTGCAAGAGGCCCTGGACTTGAACCGAGTCCGGGGCAACACCGCCGTCGCGCTCTACTGCTTCAGCACTCTGGCCATCGCGGCGATCGCGGCTGGCGACATGGCGCGAGTGAGAGCTCACGCGACCAGGCTCGCCGAGCTGGTCCCGGCCATGGGCGGCTACAACGAGGACATCAGCTGGTTGTGGTCGACGCTGGCGGCACTCGCCAGCGGCGAGGGTCGCTACCACTCCGCGCTGCTGCTCGCCGGGGCCGCGGATGCGCTCACGTCACCAGACGGCCCGCGGCCGTTGGAGCAAGTGCACCGACAGGCGCTGCCCTGGCTCCAACGAGCCCGGGCCCATGTAGGCCCGATCACGGCTCGTGAGCTGACCGCGCAAGGCGCCCGCTCGACCCCCGCTGACCTCCTGCGGGTGGCGCTCGGCGAAACGGACCACGACAGCAGTGTGCCTCTCAGTCGCCGGGAGCTCGAGATCGCCGAGCTCGTGGCCATGGGCCTGACGAACCAGGAGATTGCGCAGCGCCTGATCATCTCCACCCGCACTGTCGAATCACATCTCACCCACATCAAGACCAAGCTGGGCTTGTCTCGACGTGCGCATCTCGTCGTCTGGGCCCTCGGCCGCGAGTCCAGATAGGCATCAACGGGAGGGGCCCGCCGGCCGGTAGGTGACGATCACCACGCCGCTCGTGGTGGTCTCGGTCGCAACGAGCTCCAGCTCTGACCGCTTGCCGTCCCGGAACAGCAGGGTCCCGCTTCCGACGACGACGGGATGTATCCAGAGCTTGAGCTCGTCGAGCAGGTTCGCCTCGAGGACAGCCTGCCCTACCGGGCCGTGGCCGTAGAGGACGATGTCCTGGCCTGCCTGCTGCTTGAGGTCGTGCACGGCCGAGGCGACGTCTCCTCTGATGACGGTGGTGTTGTTCCACTCGGGGTGTTCCAGGGTGGACGAGAAGACGTATTTGCTCAGGCTGTAGATGGCGGCGGCGTAGTCGTCGGCCGGCTCCGACCAGATGTTCGAGAACATCTCGTAGGTCCGCCTCCCCATCACCATGGCGTCGCACCGCGTCAGCTGCTCGAGCGCGCGGGCGATGGCTTCATCGCCGAAATGCGCGCCGGTCCACTGATGCGGTTCCCCGATCACGCCATCCACGGACACGAGCGTCGATTCGATGACCCTTCGCATGATGCTCCATCCCTCGAGCCCGCCAGGGAGGATGCTCCCCGTCCGAAGGTCCGCATGGAATCCGTTGTTCTACGGATTCGCCCCCTCGGATCCCCACATACCGTCGGGCGAATGCCTGCCGTCGTTGCCGAAGGCCTCGTCAAGCGGTTCGGTGAGACCGAAGCGCTGCGAGGGGTGGACCTCGAGATCGAGCGAGCCAAGGTGCTCGGTGTGCTCGGCCCGAACGGTGCCGGGAAGACGACCACGGTTCGCCTTCTCACCACGCTGCTCAAGCCCGATGCCGGGCGAGCCATCCTCGACGGCATCGACGTCGTGGAGGAGCCGCGCCGGGCTCGGGCCCGCATCGGCCTGACCGGCCAGCCGCGGTCGACGAACGGCTCACCGGCTTCGAGAACCTCGAACACGTGGGCCGGCTGTTCCACCTCGGCGCCGCCGTCGCCAAGGCTCGGGCCCGCGAGCTCCTCGAGCGGTTCGGCGTGCGCGACGTCGGTGTTCGGCGGTCGACCCTGAACGACGTCTTCTTCGCCCTGACCGGCCACCCCGCCGAGGAGGACCGCGACGCGGGTGGGGACGGCGACACCGACCGGAGCGCCGGCGCCGAGCGAGCGGACGGGGAGGCGACGATCCGATGACCACCACGGTTGCTGAGCTGGTGGCGCCGGCCGAACGTGAGGAGACGCCATCCGGTCTGGTCTGGCTGGTCCGCGACAGCTGGACCGAGGCCCTCCGTCACTTGCGGGCCCTGCCCCGCAACCCCGAGCTGCTGATGTTCGCCACCATCCAGCCGGTGATGTTCGTGCTGCTGTTCGTCTATGTGTTCGGCGGTGCCATCGAAGTGCCGGGCTACCCGGACTACAAGCAGTTCCTGCTGCCCGGCATCTTCGCCCAGACCGTGGTGTTCAACTCGTCCTTCACCGGCGTCGGCGTGGCCGAGGACCTGAGCAAGGGCATCATCGACCGGCTGCGGTCGCTGCCGATGTATCAGGCTGCCGTACTCATCGGCCGGACGATTTCCGACGTGGGCCGCAACATCATCACCTTCGCGGCCATGCTGCTGGTGGCCTTCGCGGTCGGGTTCCGCATCGAGGGCACGATCGGCGAGGCGATCCTGGCGACGTTGTTGCTGTTCTTCTTCAGCTATGCCCGGACGTGACAAGACCTCGTAGTCGACTCCTCGCCGCCCGTGCTGCTCACCAGTGAGCGAGCGCGGCTCGACGTGGGTCGGGGCCGACAGTCCGTGGATATACGGATATCGGCCTCGGGGAGGCGTGGGTCATCGTTGTCCCATGCCGACCACCGTGCGACGTCATCGAGGCGTGGCCCTGGCCGTGTTGTGCCTGGCCGCGTTCACGATCAACCTCGACACGACGATCGTGAACATCGCCCTTCCCTCGCTGGTGCGCCAGCTGGACGCGACCACGCGGCAGCTGCAATGGGTGGTCGATGCCTACACGCTCACCTTCGCCGCACTGGTGTTGGCGGCCGGGAGCCTGAGCGACCGCTACGGTCGCAAGGGCGCGCTGCTCACCGGGCTGGCGGTGTTCGGGAGTGCGACTGCCGTAGGGGGGCTCGTCCACAGCCCGAGCGCACTGATCGCGGTGCGTGCGGTGATGGGCGTGGGCGCCGCGTTGATGTTCCCTGCCACGCTGTCGATCATCTCCAACCTCTACACCGAGCGGAGCGAGCGGGCCCGGGCGATCGGGCTGTGGGGGGCGATGACGGGGTTGGGCGTGGCCTTGGGGCCGATCACGGGCGGCTGGCTGCTGGAGCACTTCTGGTGGGGCAGCGTGTTCCTCGCCATGGCACCCGTGGCGGGGACGACGTTCCTCGGTGCGCTCGTCTTCGTACCGACCTCCCGTGACCCGGCGACGCCACCGGTCGACGTCGTCGGTCTCGCCCTGTCCACGCTCACGATCGGCACCCTCGTGTACACCATCATCGAGGCACCTGAACGGGGTTGGACCGATCCGGCCACCGCGGGCGGGTTCGCCTTGGCGGCCGCCGCTGCGGCTGTGTTCGTCGCCTGGGAGCGGGGCCGGCCCTACCCGATGCTCGACGTCTCGTTGTTCCGCAACCTGCGCTTCTCCGCCGCGAGTGGCTCGATCATGGTCATCTTCTTCGCCCTCGCCGGGTTCATCTTCCTCATCACCCAGTACTTCCAGTTCCTCAAGGGCTACGCCCCGCTGAGCACAGGCGTGCGGATCCTGCCCGTCGCCATCTGCATCGCCGTCGGCTCGGTGGTCGGCGTGCGGCTCTCGGTCACCATCGGCAACAAGGCCGTCGTCGCCACGGGTCTCTTGCTCGTCGGTGTGTCCTTCGCCTGGGTGTCCGGCAACACCATCGCGACTTCCTACGGCGAGATCGCCGGCCAGATGGTCCTGGCCGGCCTCGGGATGGGCCTGACCACCGCCCCTGCCACCGAGGCGATCATGGGCGTGGTGCCCAAGGAGAAGGCCGGCATCGGCTCCGCCGTCAACGACGCCACCCGCGAGCTCGGCGCCACCCTCGGTGTAGCCATCATCGGCAGCGTCTTCGCGTCCCTGTACGCGTCGGGCATCCAGGAGTCCGCCGGCTCGCTCCCCGCTTCCGCCGTCGACGCCGCCAGCGAGTCCATCGGCGCCGCCATCGCCGTATCCAACGAGTTGGGTCCCGCCGGCACGAGCCTGCTCGACGCGGCCCAGACCGCGTTCTTCGACGGGTTCCGCGTCGGCTGCCTCCTTGCCGCCGGTGTCCTCATCGCGGGCGCCGTGTTCGCGGCCCGCTTCCTGCCCTCCCGCCCCACAGTCATCACGGCGCCCGAGCCAGAGGCTGTGCCCGCACCCGCTCTGGAGAGCGCCGGTGTCGCCGTGGCTGCCGGCATGCCGGGCTGTTGCTGGGATCGGGAAGACTCGTCCTCGGCATCCACCGGGATGGTCAGCGCCGCGACAGGACCACGTGGGTGACCGTCTTGGTGGAAACCAACTGCGAGCATTCGTAGTTCTTCCCGACGTCGCCGAGGTCGTCGAGCAGGCGTTCACCATCGGGATGGGCTCCGGGGATGATCGCGAGGAAGCTGTTGGCTACCGCTCCTCAACGCGCGGGCGTGGTGAGAGCGCGGTGGACGGGATCGATGCTGAGCTCCATCAGGAACTGCAGGTCCTCGCGGGGGAGAAGGCTCTTCATCGCCTTCACGACCCCGGAGTGGTCACCGTCATCGATGGCGTCGGCGTGCTGGGTGACGGCCTCGAGGAAGGCATCGATGTAGATCCGCTGGCCGGCGAGCAGCTCCTTGCCGCCGGCGGGGCCGTGGCCCACGTAGAGAGTGACATCGGTCGGCAGGTCACGGTCGAGACGAGTCAGGGTGGCCAACCACTCCTCCCAGTGCGTGTCAGCGAGGAAGGCGTGCATGCCGTTGTAGGCGACGTCTCCCGCGAACACGGTGCCGCGGTCCAGCCACCAGATGCTGTCCGCGGACGACTCGCCCGGACCGAGCTCCTCGACCCGCAGGGTGATCCCTCCGAGGGTCACCTCTCCATCGACGTCGACCGGCTGGTTGGGGAACAGCCGGCTCGTGGGCCACTCGGCGCCCATCATCGGGCCCACCACCTCGTTCTTGAGACTGTCGTCGCGGCGGATCACGGCGTCGACTGCCCTGGTCGCCACGATCGGCACCTCGGCATCACCGATCACGTGTCCGAGCCCGGCGTAGTGATCGGGGTGCGGGTGGGTGATCACCACCCCGGCCAAAGGTCGGCTCGCCCGGGTGACGGCTTCGCGGACCATGGCGGCGTCCGAGACGGTCAGCATGCCGTCCACCACGACGACGCCGTCGGGGCCGTGGATGACGAAGGAGTTCACCGCCATCACCCGGCCTTCGATGCGGTCGATCTGGTAAGTCACGGTTCAATTCCTCCGATCACGTTCGAATCGGACATCCCGGCGCCAGCAGCGTCGGTGAGGTCCACGTATCGCCGGCCGGTGTCCGAGGCCTCGCCGCGAGGGGGCTGCACCGTCGAACCGCTCGCGTGCTCGATCGAGGCCGATCATCGCGGCGAGCATCAGTGTGGGGTCCATCGGGTCCTCTCAGAGTGACGGCCGGGCCTGGTAGGGCGAGCGGCCTCAGCAGCCTCTCGTCGTAGTGCATGAGTGGGCGTACTCGATTTGTCTCGGGATGCACCGAACGAGGACTTGCAGGCCCGGCATCGGGGTGTAGTAGGCGCGAGCCTGGTCCCGTTCGTCGACGAAGATCTCGCTGAGGCCGATTCGCACGTCGCTCTCCTTGCTGTCCCGTTGTCATAGGTTCGAAGTCGCGGTGGCTGCTACGGCGGTCATCACGTCCAGGGGGAGGTGGACGCAACGATCCGTTGGCACCAGGACCCGAGTTCTCACGCCATCGCTCCTTGCTTCGGCCAGCCGAGGTGGCCTTGCGGGCGATGATTCGACACGCCATACGAGGTGTCGAGGCAGCACACCGGCAACTTTCCGGCAACTTTGCTCAGCGTGGACGGGCGCGCGGCATCGTCCACGCCAACGCGGCAAGGCCGGGGTCCGTTGACCAGTCAGGCAGCTTGCGCTGCAAAGGCACGAACGAGCAGGTCCGGAAGCTCGTCACGTGGTCGTGCCGACATGGCACCCAAGCACTGCGCCCAGCGGTCGGCGCTGACGATCGGTGCCCACCGGTCGCGGATCCGGTCGAGCCGAGCGGCAACACCGGCCGGAAGCACCATGTGCTGGTCGTCCCGCAGCGCGACCGCCGCGGCTGTAGCCGCGGCCGCGATCTCGACGTCGTCCACGGAAAGCGCCAAGCCCGTGAGCACCTCGATCTGCAGCAGTGGCCGGCCGTGGCGTCGTAGGTTCGTGAACGCCTGGGCGAAGGCTCCCGCGGCCTCCTCCCCGGCATTGAGCCGCACCTCCCCCTCGGCCCACAGCGCAGCTCCCACGGCCGTGCCCATCCCCAGCTGGGTTGCCTTGGTGAGGGCGACCGAGGCGAGATCACGAGCTCGATCGATCTCACCGAGACCGGCGGCCGCTACCGCTCGCTCGGCGAACCAGAGAACGTCGAGATCGTCTAGGCCGGTCAGGAGTGGTGGTACGGCCTCGGCGCCGAGTCGGTCGACGGCGGCAAGGTCACCGCGGAGCCGAAGGATGTCGGCCAGGACCGCGAGCCCCGTCGCCAACCGGTACGGATAGCCGTGCTGGCCGGCGATGGCGACCGCCCGCCGGGCGGTCTGCTCGGCCTCGGCCAGGTCACCGAGCTGAGCCAGGCCGGAGGCGAGAGTCGACAAGGCCCAGCACTGGAAGCAGAGGTCGCCGATCGACTCGAGCGTCCCGGCCGCCTCACGACTGAGCCGCACCGACTCCTCGAGGGACCCGCGCAGGTCGAGCTCGCCGAGGGCGACGGTGGCCAAGGCGACGCCGTGGGCGTCGCCTCGGCCTCGAAATGTCTCGAGGCTCTCCTCGGCCAAGCGGCGGGACACCTCGGCGTGCCCTGCATAGTTGGCGAGGCTGGCGGCGTGGAGTCGAGCCAACGGCGCGTGGTCGACTGCACCGGCCCGCTGCAACAGGGCCTCGAACCAGGCAAGCCCCTCGTCCAGGCTGCCGCGGAAGAGCCAGTAGCGATAGAGGTCCATGGCGAACGCCAAGCCTGTCGCCGCATCGTGCTGCTCGAACCACTCCAGGGCGGCCCGCAGGTTGTCACGATCGGCGCTGAGACGCTGAAAGACGGTCTTGCTGGCCGCGGCCAGGTCGTGCTGCAGATCTGAGACCCAGCGACGGAAGTAGTCCGCGTGACGAGCGGTCGCGGTCTCGGCGATCTCCGCGTCGCGGGCGTGGGCGGCCGCGAAGGCCTGGATGGTGGGCAGCATCGAGAAGCGCCAGCCGCTCGTGTCGTTCGTCTCCACCAGGCCCAGCGCCGCCAACCGGTCGAGCTGGTCGAGCACCGATCCCTGGCCGACCACCTCGGTTGCGGCCTCGAGCGTCCAGCCGCCATGGAACACCGAAAGGCCGTGAAGAACGTGCCGCGTCTCGTCTGTCAGCAGGCCGTAGCTGGCATCCAGGGCGCTGCGCAGCGAGCTGTGCACGGCGGGCCGGGCGCCCTGAAGATCGTGAACATCGAGCGGATCGGCGCTGATGGCATCCAGCACGCCGCGGAGGCCGAGCACTCGCCAGCTGCCCGCGGCAAGCTCCAGCGCGAGCGGCAGCCCGTCGAGACGGCGACACACCTCGCCTACCGCCGCAGCGGTGTCGGGGCTCAGGTCGAAGCCCGGTGTGGTACAGCGGATGCGGTCGACGAGGAGCTCGACCGAGGACACCGACTCGAGATCCTCCAGGCCGCGCACGTCACCTGGGACCGCCAACGGCCGGACGGGCCACGCCTGCTCGTCGGGTAGCCCGATCGGTGCCCGGCTCGTCACCAGCGCCGTCGTCTCGGGAACGCGCTGAAGCAACTCGGTGAGAACGTGACCGACGCCATCGAGCTGCTCGACGTTGTCCACGACGAGCAGCGCCGGCTCGCCCCCCAATCGGGTGCCGATCGCCTCGACCGTGACCTCGGAGAGGCCGAGCGCGCCGGCCACGGCGTCGAGCACGTAGGTCGATTCGCCCGGACCCGACAGCGGCACCCACCACACGCGCCGACCCCGTCCGGCGGCGGCCTCGGCGACAGCCAGGGCCAGACGGGTCTTCCCGATGCCCGCCACACCCGTCAGCGTGACCAGACGCGTCGACCCGCCCAGGACCACCTCGACCAGTCTCGCTAGCTCCACGTCCCGACCAACGAGTCGGGACAGCGGGACCGGGATCGACCCCCCGATCGCTGCGGCGGCCATCCGACGCGCCTGCTCGTGGAGATCGGCCAGCCGCTCGAACCGTTGCCGTTCCCCGGCGTCCATATCGAGTGCTTCCGCCAGGGCCCGGACCGACGAGAACCGGGGCGTCGCCGGCCGGCCACTCTCGAGGCTGCGGATGGTTCGCACGCTCACGCCGGACCGTTCCGCCAACCCCTCCTGGGTCAGTCGGGCCCGCCGGCGGAACCCGCGCAACACCGCCCCGAACGTCTGACTGCCACTCATCGCTGCACCAGAGTCGTGACGACCTCCTCGGCCACGCCGACCGGCGGACGAGGGTTGCATTGTACGCGTTTCACCCGCGTCCCCACATGTCGGATCGACATCACTCGTACCCCATACGCTGCGGCTTTGCCGGGGGCTCCGGGGCACTGGCGGCGATGGCCGCGGCGACGAAGTCGACCACACCGCGACGGCGATCGTCGCGCTGTCGCGCGACCGCCAGCTCGCTGAGCGAAAGACCGGGCACCGTCACGCAGCACGCGCCCGGCACCCCGGAATGCCGGACTAGCGTCCGTGGCATGGAGACCGTCATCGTCGGAGCGAATAGCTCGGAGACCGCCGCCAAAGCAGTCGAACGGGCCGGCATGGTGGCGGCAAAGCTGGGTGCCCGCCTGGTCGTCGTGACTGCGTATGGCACCGATGACATCGGAGAGATCGACGTCGGGAGCGACACGTACGTCGTCAGCATCGCACAAGAGGCGAACGCCTTCGCTGAGCAGACCGCGGCGCGCCTCGGCACCGAATACGGCATCCTGGCGCGGGGAGTGGCGGCGAAAGGCAACCCGGAGAGGGTCATCCTCGACGCGGCCAAGCAGTTCGACGCTTCGGTCATCTTCGTAGGCAACGTCCGCATGCAGGGTCCGGGGAGGCTCCTCGGCAGCGTGGCGAACCACATCGCGCACCACGCTCCGTGTGACGTATACATCGTCAAGACCGCCTGACCGGGTGGTGAGCCACCTCAGAGATATTTCGCAAGTGCCACCACAAGCAGTCCTGTGCTTTGTGAGTTCTGGACGCGGCGCCGCGCACTGTATTCGGACCAGACGCGAGCAGACCCGGTGGCCATGATCGAGGTGGCGGGGCTGACACCCGCCGGTTCGATCTCTGCGGGGAGATTGGCAGCGCTGCCCCGCCCGTGGACGACCCACAGTTCCCGGCACCGAGCCGCTCGAGCGCGCTGCGGCATCGGTGGCCGACCGCCTTCGCCGTCCTCCTGGCGCTGGCCACCGCCGGAGACGCTGGCAATGGCTCGA
>Ga0209382_10011553_pt1 | contig 10962 bp, 10 predicted proteins | sample SoiMetdeltSBSDD5_FD_187599 | JGI IMG/M metagenome (GOLD analysis project Ga0209382, IMG submission 187599) | Bulk soil microbial communities from a Populus tree surrounding site in Tennessee, USA - Soil MetaG P. deltoides SBSDD5 (SPAdes) (version 2) | ecosystem: Environmental > Terrestrial >...
GCGACCACCGCCGGGCCGCGCGCCTGTACGCCGCGGTGACCGGCGGGCGGGGCCGTCACGCCGTGTGGCCCGACAGCACGCTCTGGGCGGGCTGGACCTGGACGCCGCGCGACGACGACGAAGCCCTGACGGCCGCGCGGGCCGCGCGGGCCGCGCTCGGCGAGGAGGCGTTCGCGGCGGCCTGGGCCGAGGGCCGGGCGATGACCCTGGAGCAGGCCATCGCCTACGCCCTCGAAGAGGAGCCGCCGGCATAGCTCCGGCTGGATGGGGCAGGCACTCAGCACTTCGCGCCGATCGTACGTCGGGCCGAGCCGGGACGGGGCGCCTGTGCGCTGTGGTGACCGCGCTCACAGACGCCGCCGACCCTACGGGCAATCCTGAGCTGAGGAGCCCAGTCGGGTGAGGGCGCGACATGCCGGACCTGGTCCGCTACCAGCTCGTGGATCGGCCGCACGCGGAGATCGGCCGATCGTAACCCCGCCGGCCGCCGGTCATCAGGTCAGAGTGTACACGTTGCCATGCTGCTTCGGCTGGACCTGCTCGGCTTAGCCCGATCTGGACGGCGCGGTCGGCAGCAGGGCGCGCGATGTCTCCGCTCATGCCGTCCCGACCCGTCCACGGCCCAGCTCTCAGTCCCCGCCCCCGCTGATCAAAACTTGACGTGGCCTGGCCGTCTCACCCTTCGGCGCCAGGCCACACTGCGCTCGGCAGGCTGCTGGACGGGACGCGGCGGTTCGGGTGGGGCGGGCCGGGATGCGGCCACGCCTGAGCCGAGCACATGGGCGGGGTAAGAGAGCCTCGTGGGAACTGAGATCGCAGAATGAGCGCCCGACACCTGTCTGGCAGCAAGCAGCACGGCGGAGGCCAACGTGGTGCGCTTGTAAGCTGATGGTCCCTCCTGGTCACACGGGGCGAATAGTGGGGCCAACGGCGTTCGGACGGCACCCTTTTCGGTCGTACGCGAACATACTTGCAGCGGACACCACCAGGATGAGTGACACCAGGGCGGACTGCGCCAAACACCTGAGGCCGAACTCCAAATCCGCAGGTTGGGGGTTCGAGTCCCTCCGCGCGTGCTAGGCTCAATCACAGATTGCCCCCTCCAGAAACCTGATTTGGAGGGGGTTTTCGCATCTATTGGGCGGACAGCAGGGTCCAGCGAGCCCCCAAGCCACGTCGCGGAGTGCGCTGCGCGCCGCCTGGCGAGGCTACTGAGCGTCCTTACGTCTGGACTCCGCGGGCTGCTCCGATGGCGGGGCGGCCGGCTGGCCCGCCGCCCCTGGGAAGAGCGACTCGGTCTGCGTGGCGATGTCGCGTGCAAGCCGCTCGCTGAAGCCGGCGATGAAGCTGATCGCCATGAAGAAGTAGGCCTGCCGTTCCTCGCCGATGGTGATCTGTACGATCCCGCTGTTGAGGGCCAACAGCACAAAAATGGCGAAAAAGAAGCCGATGATCGGCTTGAACAGACCGGTGAAAAAGAGGATCGACGGGTCTTGCGGCCAGCGGTTGAACTCGTCGATCCTGACCATGATGCTCACGACGCTGCCGGCCGCCCCGAAAATCCCGTACAGGATGAGGTCGTCCAGATCCATGTTCCCGGAAGCCAGATGCGCGATGTGTGCCCTCAGCAGGATGACGGTGATCCCGAGCACGGGGATCGCCAGGGCCAACACGCAGATCAGGCCGGTCATGACGCGCACGGCCGGAATCGGACTGGACGTCAGCGCCCACCGCAAACTGGGGTAGATCCCGAGCCGCTGCGCGATGTTCAGGCGGGTCTCGCGGGCGAAGACGACGTTCGAGTTGTTCTCCAGCAGACACGAGAGCGCCAGCTTGACCGAGCCGATCAGAAAGCGGTCGCCAGAGGCGGCGATGAGCGGAAGCAGGCCCAGCAGCTGGGCGAGCTCGCGCTGAATGTCGGGAGCGAGCGCCCCCGCGCCGTCGGTACGCGCCGCGAGCGCCCCGGCGATACGATCCTGGATCTCGCCGAGCATGTCGTCGGCGGGGATCGCAGTTGGTTGAGCGGCCATCGCCATCGGCTGCTCGCCAGCCGGTCCGTCCAGGGGCCCCCGCGCCGCCTCAACGGAGCCATCCGCCGCATCATCCTGACGCACGGGCTCGGCCACGACGAAACCTGGATTCGAGATATTCGGCCCACGCGCAGCGGTCACTTCTCTGGCTCCGTCTCATAGTACATCCATTACAACCCATGAATGAGTGGCCCCGACCGGTCGAGATCGGGCGGGGCGCTCGGCACCGCTCACCTCGCCTACCCCCGGCCGCGCTCACCCACCAGTTTCCGAACACCTGCGTCAGCGGCGATAATGGTCCAGGCCAGCAGGATCGTCCAGTGAGGACATCGCCATGATCTCGGTCGCCATCGCGGGGCTCGGTGTCGCGGTCGCCTCGGTGCTCAGCCTCGATCCGCTGTCAAGGCTGCTGCCTGCCGCGCGCGACGCCGTCTTCGAAGACCTGCGCGACGGCCTGTTCGTCCTGGACGCTGACGACCACGTCGTCGACCTCAATCATACCGCCGAGCGGATCGTCGGGCACCGGGCAGCGGACGTGATCGGCAGGCCGGCCACCGAGATACTCACCGGCCAGCTCCGGTCCTGCCTGGATGCCGAGCCAGCCGACAGTGACGCCGCCGAATGCGAGATCGGCGAGGGCACAGACGCACGGGTCTACCAGCTCCAAGCGGTCCCGCTGTCTGATCCGAACGGCGAGGCGCTCGGGCGAGTCGTCGTGCTCCGCGACATCACGGCGTACCAGCAGGCCGAGACCCTCCTCCACGCGTCGTTCCTGGCCGAGGCGAGCGCCGCGCTGGCGTCGTCGCTCGACTTCGAGGCCACCCTCCAGCAGGTGGCGAAGCTGGCGATCCCGGCACTTGGCGACTGGTGCACGGTCTACATGTTGGCCGAGGATCAAGAGATCCGCCGCGTCGCGGTGGCGTACACCGACGGCGAGAAGGCGGAGCTTGCGGAGGCCCTCCGCAAGTATCCACCGAGCCCGGTTTCGAATCAGAGCAGTGTCGCGCAGGCAATGCGGACCGGCAAGCCGATCCTCACGCCGGTCATCCCCGACTCGTACGTCGGGGCGATCGCGCAGGATGCCGAGCACCTCGAGATCATGCGGCGGCTCGCGTTCCGCTCCTCGATGACGGTCCCCCTCGAGGCCCGGGGCGACGTCCTCGGCGCCCTCGCCTTCTTCACCAGCGATCTTGACCGCCGCTACAACACCACGGACCTGGCGCTGGCCGAAGACCTGGCTCGCCGAGCCGGCCTCGCCCTCGACAACGCGCGGCTGTACCGCGAGGCCCAGCGCGCCATCCAGGCCCGTGACGAGTTCCTCTCGGTCGCCGCGCACGAGCTGAAGACGCCGCTGACCACGATGCTCGGGTTCGCGCAGATATTGTTGAAGCACCTGACGCCGGAGCGCCAGCTCGACGACGACCGGCTCGTCCACCGCGCGCTACAGGCGATCGAGCAGCAGTCCGAGCGCCTCTCCCGCCTGGTGACCCGGCTCCTCGACATCGCCCGTATCGAGGGCGGCCGGATGGCGATCGAGCCGGTCGTGACGGATCTCGTTCCGCTGATCGACAGCGTGGTCGAGACCATGCAAGGAACTACGAGCGACCATCGGCTGGTGACCCACGCTCCGGCCTCGCTCCGGGCGCTCGTCGACCCACTTCGGCTGGAGCAGGTGCTGACGAACCTGATCGACAACGCCATCAAGTTCAGCCCGCGCGGCGGCGAGATCGAGATCGGCCTGTCCGTCACCTCAATCGGCATGGCTCGCCTCACGGTCACCGACAGGGGGCCCGGCATCCCGCCCGAAGGTCGCCACCGGATTTTCGATCGGTTCTATCAGGCGCGTTCCGGCGACCTCGCCTCGGGGATGGGCCTGGGGCTGTACATCTGCCGCCAGATCGTCGAGCAGCACGGCGGCTCGATCAGCGCCGAGTTTCCCGCCCAGGGAGGCACCCGGTTCGTGGTGATCCTGCCGATCAACTCGACTCGCGCGGAGCCGTCACCGCCGCGTGCCACGGACGCCGCCGACGCCTGAATCTCCCCCGGGTGCCGGCTGACCGTGCCTCTGGTCCCTCGTATAATGGCCCAGCACACCCTTGAATGAATTTGGGCAACGAGGCCAGCGCATGGCGATTCTCGTCACCGGGGCAGCCGGCTACATCGGGCGTTTTCTCGTCAACGAGCTCGTCGATCAGGGCCATGAGGTCGTCGCGGTCGATCTGAACGACGCACCGCCGGGTCTGCCCCCGGCGCTCCCGGCGAGCGTCCCGCTCCAGAAGGGCGACGTGACAGACCGGGAGGCCATGATCGCGCTCGGCGCCTCGCGGCCGTTCTCGGCGGTCATCCACCTGGCCGGCCTGATCACGATGGCCTGCGAGCGCAACCCGGACGCCTGCATGCGGGTCAACGTCGGCGGAACGGCCAACATGCTGGAGGCAGCACGGCTGGCCGGGGTGCCGACGTTCGTCTTCGCCAGCACCATCTCCGTCTACGGTCCGTACGTCGAGCAGCCGATGGTCGAAGGCGTCACGCCCGCCGAACCGCTGACCTGGTACGGCCAGGCGAAGATCCTCGGCGAGCAGCTCGGGCTCTACTATCAGCGTCGCTGGGGCCTCGACTTCAGGGCGGCCAGGATGGCGGCGATCGTCGGGCCGTCGCGCGTGGCGGCAGGCTCGGCGACGATGTACACCTCGCTGATCCTGGAGCGCGCCGCGCTCGGCGAGCCCTACGAGATCGACGTCGATCCAGAGGCCGGCACACCCGTTCTCTACGCACGCGACTGCGCCCGTGGCCTCGCCGCGCTCGCGACGGCGGCATCGGCACCACGCCGGATTTACCACCTTTCGACCGGCCTGGTCACTGCCCAGCAGCTCGTCGATATCGCCAGGGAGCACGAGCCGGATGCCCCGCTCACCTTCAACACCGATCCGCTGCTCGGGCCGGTCTCGAAGATCTCGGCGAAATGGGACCTCTCGATCGAGGCGGCGGAAGAGGACCTGGGCTGGCGCCCGGCGTTCACCGTGGAGAGCATGGCCGAGGACCTGATGGCCACGGCCCGCGCCAACCGACGCTGAGCCGTCGGCCCTCTCCGCACCGGTAGGGGCGCAAGGCTTGCGCCCGCCGGCCGTGAGGGAATCATAGGGAGCTCACGATGAAGATCACCGATGTGCGTGTCGACCGCCTGAAGGTTCGGGGCACGCTGGTGCGCGTCTACACCGACGAGGGCATCGTCGGGCTCGGCGAGGCGCCGGGCTTCCCGGGTCTGCGCGGTCTGATCGAGGAGGGCCTGAAGCCGATCGTCATCGGCAAGGACCCGCGCCTGGTGACCCGGCTCTGGGACCAGATGTTCTACGGCACCACCCGGACCGGCCCGAAGGGGCTCCAGACCACCGCGATCGGCGCCATCGACATCGCCTGCTGGGACATCGCCGGCAAGGCGGCCGGGATGCCGATTTCAAACCTGCTCGGCGGCCCGGTCCGGACCACGATCCCCGTCTACCTGAGCATCGGCCTGGGCTGGGAGAGGCAGCCCGAAGAGATGCTGGAACTGGTCCAGGCTGGCTATGTGGCCGGCCACCGGGCGTTCAAGATCCGAATGGACTGGAACTCGGACCGCCAGGATGCCAACCCGGCGAAGGATCTCGAGATGTTCCGCCTGTGTCGGGAGTTCCTGCCGCCGGAGGTGCCGCTCAGCTTCGACGCCAACAACGGCTACTCGGTCAGCACGGCGATTCGGCAGGGGCACGCCTTTGAGGAGTTGGGGATCGCCCACTTCGAGGAGCCGCTGCCGCAGTACGACTACCTCGGCCTGCGCCAGGTCGCCGACGCGCTTGACGTGCCGGTCTCCTCCGGCGAGCAGGAGCACACCCGCTGGCAGTTCCGCGACCTGATCCAGATCGGCAACCCGGACATCCTCCAGCCGGACATCGTGATGGCCGGCGGGATCAGCGAGAGCCGGCGGATCTACGACCTGGCCACGGCGTTCAACAAGCCGACGATGCCGCACTGCCCATCGGCCGGGATCTCCAGCGCCGCCAGCCTTCACCTCTACTCGACGTACGTCAACGCCACCCGCCCGCACGAGTACCAGGTCTGGAACCGCGAGCTGCTGGACCTGTACCAGAACCCGATACTGCCATCCAACGGCACCGTCACGCTCCCGACCGGCCCCGGCCTGGGGCTGGAGCTCGACGAGCGTGCCCTCGAACGGCTGTTGGCCTGATGCTGCCCGGGATGGAGGGAGTCGCGCAGGCTGGCAAGGCGTCAGCCCGGCGCGAGGGCCCTGAGCCAGCGAACGGGCCCGCCGAGCCGCCGCTGCCGCCGGCCCACCGGATCCTTGAGATCGCGATCCGCGATTACGCCCTGGACTTCCCGGAGGAGCGCGATCCGGCCGTGGAATCGGCGCAGTTCCCGGACATGGTCAGCGTCTATCGGAGCCTGGTCAACGGCCACTTCCCGCCGACCCAGAGCGAGTTCGCGGACGACGTCGCGCGCCGGGTCCGCTCGACCCAGCCTGGCCTGCGCCGGTCGGCCGTCTTCGCCCGGGCCTGTCGGACGTACCCGTCGTTCGTGCGCCAGCACCACGCCGTACTGACCCTGCGCGAGCACTTTCCGGTCGTCTCCTGGGACCGCTGGCTTGACCAGCTGCAGGGCGTGGACATGCTGGTGGTGGACGCCCGCGGCCTAGCGGCGGGCGTCGCGCTCTCGACCGAGACCACGAAAGCCAGGGACTGGTCGGCCGTCAAAGACGTCCGACACGCCCGCCCGGCCATCCCGATCTTCGAGTATTACGTCGAGAAGCACCAGTACCGGTCGGGCGCATTCTGGCTCCACGATCCAGCCGTGCTGCTGGCAGGCGTCCAGGAAAAGCTCGAAGAGAACATCACCGGCACGCTGGCGGCGCTGGAGATCGAGGCCGGCGACGTCTACCGCGTCTCCGTGCGCCGCCCGAAATGCTCGCGCCAGGACTTCGAGGCCGGCGTCAAAGGCGCCGTGGCGTACATCAGGCAGCGCCTCCTGGATAGGGTGTCTCGCTGACCCATGTTGCCCGACGGCGTAGCGCGGGGGCTCGTCCCCCGCCCGCACATGATCACGATGGCGGGGGACGAGCCCCCGCGCTACGCCGTGCGCCGTTCCGGACAGCTTCTCAGGACCTGAGCGGATAGGCGTCACGCGGGGCTCCATCGGTCGCGCCAGTCGATGAGCCGACCGACGATGAGGACCGTCGTGGCGAGGCAGAGCGCGGCGTGGCGGTGCCGGGCTCGGCGGTCGGTGTTGCGGCGAAGCTGGCCGTAGTTCGACCCCCACGTGGTGGTCGCTTCGACGATCCATCGCAGTCCGAGACGGAGCGGTTGCTTCTTCACGCCGGGGACCCTGGTTCCTCGCAATTGGATTTCGAACTGGTCGAGCCCGGCGGCGCGGAGACAATCTCGGACCGCACCGGAGTCATAGCTCCGGTCGAGGTGCAGGGTGCCGATATCGGCGAGCAGGCCAGCGTCGGCTACCGCATCGAGGGTGGGTTCGAGCATGGGCACGTCGTTGCGGTTGGCGCCGTCGATCGCCCAGCCGACCGGAATGCCGTGACGCTCCGACGCGACGGACCACTTCCAGCCCAACGTGGCTCTATCGGTTGGGTTCGGGCTGACCGAGCCGATGCGCGTCGCCATCGCCATGCCTCGGAACCGCCTTCGAGAGCTCCGCGGGCGCCGATCACGGGCGCGGGCACCCGGCCGTGTCGAGCCTCCGACGCCGACTGCTGCGCAGGCGCCATACCCGCGCAGCACGCGCCGTCCTCTACCCGAGCGCCAGCATCGCCTCGGCGACCTCGCCGGCCGCTGCATCGGGGATTGCAGTGGCGACCTCCTCGAGGACGAGCAGCCGCGCCCCGGGGATCTCGCGCGCGATCGCCTCGCCGTTGCCGACGGGGAAGAACGGGTCGCGGCGGCCGTGGACGACGAGCGTCGGGACTGCGATCTCGGCCAGGCGCTCGCGCCAGCGGGGCTTGCACTTGAGCTTTGAGAACACCAGGCCCAGCTGGTTGGCCATCTGGACCGGAGGTGCGGTGCCCGGCGTGCGGTCCCAGATGCGCGCGCCGATCGCGCGCGCGGCGACGGGGTTGTCGCCGCGGATCTCGGCACGAGCTGCGGCGAATGTCGCAACCGCCTCGCGGTCGGTCCAGTCGGGCATCGGAAGCGCGAACAGGCGCTTCATCGTCGCCTTGTCATGGTCAGGGAGGTCAGCGTCAGGCTTGCCGGGCGCCACTGGGCGGGTGCCGGCCAGGGTGAGCGCCGAGAACGCGCCCGGATGGTCGAGCGCGGCCACCTGGGCGACCATCCCGCCGACGCCGATCCCTGCGAGGTGCGCGGGCGGACCGCCGAGCGTGTCGGCGAGGGCCGCCGCGTCGGCGGCGAGGTCGCGCAGGGTGTAGGCGGGCGCGTTCGGGTTCGTCGTCGTCGACTCGCCGCTATCGCGCAGGTCGTAGCGCACCACGCGACGCCCACCGGCGGCGAGGCGCTCGCAGAGCGCGTCCGGCCAGGAGAGCATAGTCGTCCCGCCCGCGAGCAGGACGAGTGGTGCGTCGTCGTCACCGAAGGACTCGACGCCGAGGGCGACTCCATTGGCGATGACGGTGGGCATCAGATGTCTCCTCCGGCGTCGATTGCGCGGACCCCTAAACCAAAGCCGCGGTGGGAACTACAAAGTCGTAAGCAGGGCGTCTGCGGATTTCACCTTGGCACTGGTTTAGGGCCGCTTGCCGTACCCGAGCGCTTCGACGATCTTCCCGTCCCGCACGCGCATGAGGTTCACACCCCGGTAGTTCTGGGCGCCGGTGACCCGCCAACGGATGACAGCCCGGTCGCCGTCGACGTCGACGTGCTCGACCTCGAAGCGGATCGAGGGATCGGTGGCCAACCCTTGCCAGCCGGCGAGGCACTCGTCGTAGCCCGTCCATCGGTTGCCGTCGGGCGCCGGACCGGTGCCCTCCATCACGCAGTCGTCGGCGATGAGGTTGGCGAGCTTTTCGGGTGCCCGCTCGAGGAAGGCGGCATTGTACTGGTCGATGACCGTGGCGGTGTCGTTCATGGCCGGATCGTACGCAAGGCTGGGCTCCGCGGCAACTCCCTGGAGGGAATAGCATCAAACCCGGGTGTGGGCAATAATCATCGGTGATGTCCCGATTCCCGAACGAGCTGCGGCGGTGGCGTACAGCGCGCCGGTTGAGCCAGCTGGAACTGGCGACACGGGCGGGCACGACCCAGCGGCATGTGAGCTTCGTCGAACTGGGCCGCTCCCGGCCGGGGCGCGACGTGGTTATGCGGCTGGCCGAGTCGCTGGACCTCACGCTGCGCGAGCGCAACGACCTGCTCGTCTCCGCCGGATTCGCCCCGGCGTTCCCGGAGTCACCGCTCGACGACGCGGCACTCCGGCCGATCCGCGAGGCGCTGGACAGGATCCTCGACGGCCATCTTCCGTACCCGGCGCTGGTCGTACGACCGCACGGCATCCTCGTCACCGCCAACCGGGCGTTCGAGCTGTTTCACGAGGACGTCGACCCCGCGTTGCTGGCGCCACCGGTCAACCTGTTCCGCCTCGCCCTCCACCCCGACGGCCTCGCTGCCCGGGTTCGCAACCTGCCGGCGTGGGGCCGGCACATCACCGGAAATCTGAGGAGCCAGCTCGGGCGCAACCCGGACCCGTCCTTGGACGCACTGCTCGTCGAGCTCGAGGGCTACCTGCCGCCGCTGCCGCCGCAGGACGACGTGCTCGGCTTCGCCGTGCCCCTCGAGCTCGGTTCGGCCGACGGTGACCTCCGCCTGATCACCACGCTCACGTCGTTCGCCACCGCCACCGACGTGACGCTCGCCGAGCTGCACCTCGAGGCGTTCCTCCCCGCCGACGATCGCACCGGCGAGGTGCTGCGCCGCCGATGGGGGTGACGATCGACGACGCCCGGACGATCGCCGCCACGCTCCCTCGCTCGTACGAGGCGCTCGTACGCAACCAGGTGAAGTTCCGGGTCGGCCGCATAGTCTACGCCGCGTTCTGCCATGACGACACGATCATGGGCTTCGGCTTCCCCAGGCACTTGCGGGAAGCACTCGTCGCCTCAGAGCCTGACAAGCTCCTCATGCCCCGCCCCTCCGACATGCGGTATCAGTGGGTCTGCGTACGGCTTGATGCCATCGACGTCGAGGAGCTGTGGGAACTCCTCGTCGACGCGTGGTGCATGTGCGTGCCGAAGAAGGTGGCTGCTGCCTACGAGGGTTGACTGATCCCCCTGCTCCGAATGACATGGCCGACGTCGGGATCGTCCCGACTCGGAGACCGCCGTTCCCCCATTGGCGCTCGCGAAGTTGCTGCGCCTCTGCCGGCACGTATGGGATGAGTTCGGTCGAGGAAGCTCGGGCGCTGCGGAGGTGGCCCCTGCGCGCCGCGGCCAGCATCGTCACATCTTCTCGCCGGGCAGGTTGCTGGCTGTTCAATCCACGACACGAGCTGGTCCTCGTCCAGGCCGTCGTCCTCGTGGATGTCGAGGTAGCGCACCTCGTCGTGCTTCGACGCCCTCGGGGGCACGGGCTCGACGAACGTGCCTCGAAGAACTGCAGCGGTACGTACTTCGTGTAGCAACGGAACGCCAGGAACCAGCCGTCGCCCTCGTGGCCGTAGAACGGCTCATTCCACTTCACGGCCTTGTGCACGTCGGGCACCATGCGCACGCTGAGCTCATCAAGGCATTTCCCAACGTCCCGCTTCCAGCCGGGCATGGCAGCGATGTAGACCTGCACCGGTCCGACGGCGGCAAGGCTACGTCCTTGAGGGATCGGTTTGGTGGGCAGCAACCCGGCATCAAAACTGGGCCACCCCGACGACCGGTGGATGGTTTCCTTTAGCGCCCATCCGCGCGAGTCCTTAGTCGAAGAAGCTGCTTACC
>Ga0209382_10011554_pt1 | contig 10961 bp, 16 predicted proteins | sample SoiMetdeltSBSDD5_FD_187599 | JGI IMG/M metagenome (GOLD analysis project Ga0209382, IMG submission 187599) | Bulk soil microbial communities from a Populus tree surrounding site in Tennessee, USA - Soil MetaG P. deltoides SBSDD5 (SPAdes) (version 2) | ecosystem: Environmental > Terrestrial >...
CATGCTGCATGTAACCAGCGCGTGGTAGCTCTCCAGCGTCCCGCAACCCGTCGACGACCGATAGCTGGGGCGGTCATCGCCTGATGCTTGTCGCGTACTGCTCAACCCCAAACTGATAAAGGAAAGCGGCCAAGACAGCGTACAGCACCAGCACGCCAATAAGCGTCCAAAACACGGCGAACAATGTCCGAAGCTTGTCCACGAACCGCTCCTGTCCGCAGTCGAGCAGGCTATCGTGAGTGAGGGGTCACTATGGCCAAGGCCTCACGACGGGGCAGAACCTGAATGCTAACGGACCAATGTTGGCGGCCCCCTCCCTTCGCTTGTGTATCGACGTCTCATTCGACCACTCTGTTTGCCCGGACTCGCAACGACTGCGGGACGCTAATGCCGAGTGTTTTGGCAGTACTCAAGTTGATTACAAGTTCGAACAGCTTGAGCTGTTCCACCGGTAGCTCTCCAGGGCTGGCGCCCTTAAGTATCTTGTCAACGAAGCTCGCCCCAAGTCGAAAGCCCTCTTCTGGGGGAGGGCCATACGAGACAAGGGCGCCCCTTGCGACATATTCCATGAGAGAGCTACTCACGGCAATTTGCAAGCGCAGCGCCTCGTAGATCAGCCTATAAGCTGACCATCCTACAATAGGCTACGATAAGGCTGCCCGGCCGTCACCTTGGTAGTCAGCTTCTGGCACACACCTACCGTCTTGATGGGTCAGGATTTTTCGTCAGGAAGCGGATCGGAACGGAATTGGCTGGTGCTCGATACGGATTTTGTATGGGTAGCGCGCGGAACGAGGTTGAGACGCTGTTCCGTGTGCGTCGCCGGCAACTTCCCTGGTGAGGGATTGCCGTTGGCGGGGGCTGAGCTGCCGGATGTGATTGGTTGGACCCCGGACGATGTGGTAGAGGTTGCAGTGTCCGCGTCGGTGAGCTCCAGCGTGGGTGAGCCGCTCGGCGTTTCGGCATTGCGCACTTCCGCTGGAGCGCCGGCGGTTGCTAGCTCGGAAGGGAAATGTCGTTCGTTCAGGCGCGATACGCTATGCGTTCAGCACATGGAGGAAACTCATGAAAGCCAAGTACTCACTACCATTGGCGTTGCTTGCTGGCGTGGGAGTTGGTGCCATCGCTGTTCAGACCCTGCATGCTCAGGCTACGCCGCCCGTCTACTACATTGCAGAAGTCGATGTGACGAACGTGGACGCCTACGTGAAAGAGTACGCCCCAAAAGCTCAGGACATCATCAAAAAGGCCGGTGGTCGTATCCTCGCTGCCGGCCAAAAGGTAACTGCGCTGGAAGGGGATCCACCGAAACCGCGCGTTGCCATCATTGTCTGGGACAACATGGACAAGCTCATGGCTTGGCGCAATTCGGCGGAGTTCAAAGACACGCGTCAGATTGGCTTGAAGTACGCAAAATTCCGTAACTTCGCCATCGAGGGCTTGCCTCAATAGCTGGCGAACAGTAATCCAGCGCTCTCTCGGTTTGAGGCCGCCTCAATGGGCGGCCTCTTGTGCGAGTGCGGGTTAGGGTGCTGCGGCTTTGGGTTGGATGAAGTCGGCGTAGATTTTTGGGCCGAAGGCGGCGCCGAGTGCCGTGACCAGCGCCGCGAAAGCTTCTGGCGCTGTCGCCTAGTTGACGCAGCCGATACCTTGCGCCGTGCGGGGCGCGTGGTAATCTGCCTCACACCATGCTTAAGAGCTTTTTTGCCGCGATGGTCGCAGCTTACGTCGCTTTTGTGGGTTCATTTCACTCACCCGAAATTCCCGCGGAACCGATGGTCGTTCCCATTAACGCCGAAGCACCATTAGAGATCGTGGCGCTACCAACGCCAGAAGACAAACCGCAACTGCCTCAGCCCAAGAGTGCGCCAGCACTAAGTGTGCCTAAGCCAAAGAGTGGGCCGCTACAAGTTGGGGTCGAGCCCGCCAAAACACCGGCGCCTGTCGTAGTCGTGTCCACGAACCCAGCTGCCAAGTGCTTACCCAGAAAGCTGGAATGGACCGCCTTTATTTCCGCGTTCAACTTGGCCGACAAGCAGGTCGCTGCGCTTGCGAAAACGTACTATGACCTCAGCTTCGGCTCACAAAATCAGCCGTCACAAACCTTGGCGTACTTCACGTACATCTTCGAACAGATGATTGCAGGGAAGGACGCGTTCTTCGCGCAAGCCGCCGATGTCAAGAAGGTCGTCGACGCAATTCCTGCGGCACCGGTAGGCACTACTGAAGATCTCGAAAAGATAAAAGGCGCTTACAAGAACAGCATCACCGATCTCCAGAGCGCCTTCAACATTGGGTTGCAGGCCAGCAAGGTCGTTGCGGAAGATGCAAAGGACGGTTACGTGGGGAGCATCGCGATCAACAGCGCGGTCTCGCTGACCAAAGATGCACACGCGCTCGAGGAGAGGGTGGCCGCGGAAAGGAAGAAGCCAGGCGCAGTCATCGAACAATTTACAACCGCGATGTTCGATGACCGGCCGAATGGCTGCGTGTTCGTCTTCTACGAAGACAATACGATTGCATACACCATACAAGAGGAGCGCGATTTCACGAACGCAACGCCGACTGTCACTCTGAGTGACGAGTACCCGCCATCCTCGGCGACCGTCCAGCTCGCAACGGCACTGCCCGTCACGATTGGAGAGGCAGGCAAAACGACGACTGTGATGCAGCTCAGCTGCCTCGACACGAAGAGTGGCCAAACGGCAATGTCGCCCGTCGGTAGCGCCGGCCCGAATCTGGTGACAGGTATCGTGAAGCCCCTGCCAGGGGAAAGCTTTGTGCTGAGGAAGTGCTCTTTCGTGTATACGGGAACTGGCAAACCCATTCGATCAAAGACCGTTGACGTTAGAATTTAGCGGCCAGTTATTGGTTGCGAAGGATGTTGCGGATGGATAGCCGATGGTTACAAGCATTGGAGGCATCGTCCCAGTAACTGATGTTTGCATACTGGAACCGCTGGCGAAAGTGATTTCCACAGGCCCATGAAGAACTTGAAACATTTCGCGCCCTTGTCCGTTTAATGCTTCGGAGTAGTGGGGCGTCGCTGTGCCAGCACACCGAGACGATGACGAACGTTGGCGGGCGCTTGCAGCCGAAGCACGAACGGCAGCAACTCAACTCACCGATCCAGAAGCCAAGCGGACGCTGCTGTTTATTGCAGCCGCCTATGACCGGCTTGCGCGCCATGCCGCAGCACGTAAACGTGGCAAAGAGTGACTTTTCTGTGGCAAATTAGAGGCGTTTAATAAACGGGAACCTACGCTCACGGTTGATTGTTGACCCCCTATGAATGGACCTAATGGCCCCGCGTATTGGCGCCAGCGTGCAAGAGAGGCGCGCTGCGACGCGGACAAGTTCGACGATCCTTCTGTCAAGGAGACGTTGTTGAACATCGCCAAAAGTTACGAAAACGTTGCTGATCTCGTTGAGGCGGAAGCCAAACTAAAATCCGAGCGGAAGCCTTAACTTGGCGGTCCTCACAAATTGCTATGGCATTTGTGAGGACCTCTATTTGTGGGCCGAGGGCGGCGCCGAGCGCGGTCACGAGGGCGGCCAGAGCGTAGAGCGGCTTATCGTTGGCGGTGCAGACTAGTGACGGGATGCGCCAAAGACTTTTTCCTCGAGGTCGCCGACGCGCACTTCCAACTTGCTTTGCTTCATGCTGCGGATGTCGGTCTCGATGCTGTTCACCTGCGTCTGAATGGCAATGCCTTGCTCTTTGGTTGCCATGTCACGCTTGATGTCGGCGATGTCAGCGGCGACGGCGGCGAAGCCCTTCTCGACAATGGTCGTGAGTGCGTCGATCTTCTGCTCGGTGGTCTTCTTGGCCATGCGGATAGTATAGCACGCGACCGTGGTACGCCGATTGGGTGACGGATTGTGGAAGGGGAGTGGACGGATTTTGGATGGTTAGCTCACGCATTTTGTGCGCGATGCGGATCACGGATTCTGGTAGGTGCGCGCCACGAGGAGCGCGGGGTTGGGGCCGTGGTGCCAATGTTCGTTCTCGGGTCAGAGGAGCTGCCACGCAGCCGGATCGTGCAGTTTCTCGATTGGCTCTGAGAGGACTCTCCACTTTTCCTCGAACGCCAGGAGGTTGCGACGCATGCGCTCATGATGCGCCATGTGGGTCTTCTCTTTCTCGACGAAGTTCAGATAGATCGGGAACGAATGGCTACGTGTTCCTTTTTTAGTGCGCGTGGGGACTGAAAACTAGTAGTCGCAGTGGGCGCGGCAAAGCGCTTCGGCATACGCAACCGGCATGACAACGAAACGAGAGGCACCCGGATTGTAGCTCACGCCCACGACGACATCGGCGACGGGCGGGCTGTTCTTGGTATTGAAGATGGGCTTGCCATCTCTCAAGTACACTGTCGAATAACCGAAACCCAATGAGTGGGAATGACTGTGTCCTTTGGCGGCATCGGTTGTCTTCACTTGAATGGAGATTCGCTGCTGCCGATTGACGGCGAGGAGATCTGTATTCGAAGCCATCTGCGCCGTATCGTGGCGAACAGGGTGCCAGCCGTGCTTGACCAGTCGGAGCTCGACTTCAAGTTCACCGAGTAGGCTTACACGAGCAGATTGCGGTCCATCGTCTTCCTCTTCTATGGCCATTGCGACACCCCCTCTCCCACCGCGGTTACAGTTCCTACCATTCTCAGGTCGGTGGGTCGAAAGAGAACACGCATCACGGATTTTGGAGGTTGCGGGACTGCTGCGTGGCTCTGTTGAGGGGTGTTGCGGGGTTCGGTTGTGCGGACACATCTACTAATTGGGTGTCGTCGGTCGCTGGCTGGTCCAACACTGTTGAAGATGACTTCCGGCGTGATTGGTTCAGCACCGCCGGCGTGGTAGTTGTTGCAGTGTCCGCGTCTGCTTGCTCCATCGGTGCGGGCGAGGCCGCCGGCGCCTCAACAAGCTGTCCGTCACTAGCAGCCGCGCGCCGGCGGCTGCTGATTGATCTTCTTTCAGTCGCAAAAAAATTCTTCGCGTGTCCGTCGACAAAGCACGGAGTAGGTAGTTTCCGAACCTACGCGGCAGGCCGTCAAACATTTAGGGTCCGGTCGAGATAGAACCGGTGGGAGCGCCCGCTCTCATCGACGGTTCGATCAATTCAACGCGGGGATTGGCGGTCATAATGACAGCTGCTGCCTCGGTCTCTTTCTTCAGGCCCGAATTCGACGACTTTCTCTACGCGCCGATCGGCGCGGACAGAGGTGAAATGCCGCTCAGCGTTCTTTCGGCGCTTTCCCGGCTGGACGTCGATCCCTGGAGGGAGGCGGCCGAATTATCCGAGCTACCGAAGGGTGTTGCCATACAGAGATTGGCTTCGTTGATTGCGCGGTTGCCTGGTGGACGATGGCCACTGGCGGACGCGAGGGCAATTGCGGATCGTTTGATTCAGCTCTTGCCCCACCGTGACATCAGCGTGCCGTCGGTTATGAAAACCCGCGGCCTTCATGGGATGAACGTCTCCACAATCGTGCTAATCTGTGCTGCGTTAGCGATCGCCGGCCTCATCATTGCAGCAAGCTACGAACGCTCAACGCGAAATGATTACGCTGACGTGCCGCCCTACAACAAAGCGTCCCCGCCCCAAACTTCAGTACCAAGTTCGCGCTAGCGGCGATCACCTGAGCTGCGGGGAGGCGAGGGCCGAGGACCGCGAGCTGCACGTGAGGCGCAAGAGCAGATCACAGCTCGCTCGCGCGAGGTGGGCATCTGCCGAGCTCCTCCCGTGTTCTCGTTTGGCGCAAAGCGCACGAACGGACCTAGGTACTTTCCGAACCTTGGCAGCAACCGCCATTTCGTGTGCTCGTGCCTACGCGAACGGACTCAGTGGGCATCATCGCACCAGGGAGGGAACAATGAAGCCATTTGCAAAGGTCACCGTCATCGTCTTGGCCGTGTTTGCGATTGTCCATGCGCTGCGACTCGGATTGGGGTGGAGTGCAAGCGTCGACAGATTCGATATTCCCTTGTGGGTGAGCATTGCCGCGCTGGTGGTCGCAGGCTTGCTAGCCTTCGGCCTGTGGCGAGAAGCGCGCGGGCCGTCAATCGCCAGTGGTCTCAGCTTGGAGCAGTTGACAGCTCTCCTCAGATTGAACCAGCAGATCGTCATGCACCAAGCGTTGCTGGCTCCTGCGTTTCCGCCGGGACTTAAGGACCCGCAAGCGCAAGGCCGCTTCGAGGCATTCGCGAAGGATATGAGTTGCGATACTCGCTTGGATCCGAGGATGGGGACGGCTGAGTTTAAGCGCAAGCAGTAGCAGCGGATTCCCAAGAACGTTGTTTGAGGAAATGGAGCTCAGGAAGGCCGGTTCCGGCGTCGCGAGCACTGATAATCACGGATTGTGGAAGGGGAGTGCACGGATTTTGGATGGGCAGCTTACGCATGTTGTGCGCGGTGCGTATCACGGATTTTGGAGGTTGCAGGTTCGCTGTGTGGCTTTGTTGAGGGTGTTGTGGGGCTCTGATGCTGGGGATGTTGACGGGCTGGTTGCTAAACATGTTACGGACGAATCCCTAAGCGATTGAAATGTTGTCGGGTTTTCTGGGTGGTACTGCACGACGCTCTTGCAGCACGGTGCCTGGGCGTGGAAGACTACCGGCGCCCAAGTCTAAGGGAGGGCAGGTCAGTCCCCAATCTTCGCTTTCGAAGCATTTGGGGACTGACCCAATTCAAACAGAGGAGAGGTCCGGGAAGCCAACCGGCCTCATGGCCGTGTTCGAAATCGCCGTTGTGCTGGTTCTGATCACCCTTAATGGGCTCTTCGCGCTTTCCGAGCTTGCCGTGGTTTCCTCCCGGCGCTCGCGCCTAAGGGCTCTTGCTCAAGGAGGCCGCAGGGGCGCCAACCGCGCTCTGGCGCTCGCATCGGACCCAAGCCGGTTCCTGTCGACCGTTCAGATCGGCATCACGGCCGTGGGACTCGCGGCCGGCGCCTACTCGGGCGCAACGCTCAGCGCCGACCTTACTCGAATACTTCTCGATCATGGTGTACCTGACCGTGCCGCCGAGTGGCTCGCCTACGCCGGCGTGTTCTCCGCGATCACCTACCTGTCCCTGATCATCGGCGAACTAGTCCCGAAGAACCTTGCGCTGCGCAATGCAGAGAGCATCGCGTGCGCTGTTGCGCCATTGATGACGACACTGTCTCGTGTCGCGGCACCCGCCGTATGGCTACTCGACATCTCGACGAAGGCGGTGTTCTGGCTCCTTCGATTGAAGCAGCACCGCCAGAGCACTGTCACCGAGGAAGAAATCAAGATGCTGATTGCTGAGGGCGAACGTGTCGGCGTAATCGAGACTGGTGAACACCGCATGATCTCCGGAGTCCTGCGCCTCGGCGATCGGCGGGTCCTTGGGCTCATGACGCCGCGTACCGAGGTCGATTGGATCGATCTCGCAGCATCGCCCGAGCAGATGCGGGAACGCATTTTGAGAACTGAACATTCTCGCGTGCCGGTGGGAGAGGGCTCGGCCGATGCTCTTGTCGGCGTGATGAGAACGCGAGAACCACTTGCTGCGCTGGCAACGGGCGGGCCGCTCGATGTGAAATCGTATGTGCGCAAGGCGCCGGTGATATCGGATACCACAGACGCCCTCGACGCGCTTGAAATGCTGCGCGACGCTGAAGTTCCGATGGCCCTCATCCATGATGAGTACGGGCACTTCGAAGGCATCGTGACACCGGCAGATATTCTTGAAGCCATCGCTGGTGTGTTCCGCTCCGATACGGATGGTGAAGAACCGAAAGCTATCCCACGGGATGATGGATCATGGCTTCTGGCAGGGTGGATGCCAGTCGACGAGATGGCGGATCAGCTGGGCATCACACTCGAGACAAAAAGAGACTACCAGACGGTCGCTGGTTTTGTGCTCGCGCAACTGCGGCGCCTGCCAACCGTCGGTGAGCACGTCGAAGTCTCGGGCTGGAAGTTCGAGGTTGTAGATTTGGACGGACGCCGAATTGACAAAGTGTTGGCGAGCCGACGTCCGCTAAGTCGCCGGCAGCTTGGTTGAAATCTAGCGGCACGGATACATCTGCTTTAGCGCCTCGGACAACCCTTCGGGCGACGGCTTGTCGAGAAGAGCAGGGTGTCTCCGCAGCCAATCGGACGCACTGGATACGATACCGCTCGGAGGAAAATCAGGAGCGGTCGGAGGGCAAAAAGTCTTTTGCTTGTAGAGCACGTCCAATAGTCTGTTGACGGTCGCGCTTGCGTAGACCACGCGCAGACATGGGTGGTCGTTTTCTTTTTCGGGGCTTCCGCAGAGGTGGACATACTCACGGCCGCTCACCCTGCTTAGGTCTTTCGTGGCTGATTGTGCGAAAGCTGAGTCGGCCACAAGCGGGCAACCAGCGACGACGACAAGGATGACCGCCTTTGCACGCATGAGTATGCACTTCTCTGAGGATGCCCAACTTAGGCGCAATGCACTGGCGGCGACAAGATGCCTCAAGACACCGACTGAGGTATAAGCAGCCGGTGGCGGGGACTGGCATGTGGGCGTCCGGCATGTGGGGAGGCCTTCTTGGGACTCTCGGGCCGCCCTAACTGTAGCGCGTCACAATCAGTTGGTTGCGGTGCAGGAGGTAGTGATGTTGCCGAAGCAGAAGGAGCCCAAGGCAAGAGTATTGCAACGACGTTCATGAGAGACATACAGGGGTCGGCCGCATCGAAGCTCGCAATGTTTCAAAGGATACGGGCGGCGGGCGGATTTCAGAACGAAGACCCGGTGGAGCTGAACGTGGCTGAGGATTTGTTGCGGACGTTCGCGGCGGCGGAGAAGAAGGACTAGCGGCGGCTGGTCAGGCCACGAATGTTGGAAGGGAGTGCACGGATTTTGGTGGTCTCGGCGTGCCCGGGGCGCGCGGTTGGCCGGTGGTTGAGGTGTTTGATTGTGGTCGTGGCGTCGTGTGGACGCGCCCCCTAGGGCTGGTGGCGGTGCGGGTGTAGACCCCGACGCTAACCCCCGTTCTTGCGTGGTCAGCTCACCGCCGACGCAACCTTAACAGATAGCGTGCGTGAGGCGGATAGCATCGTCTCGCAATAGCGAATGAACGAGACGCCATGGCGCGGTCACGAGGGGACGTTCCAGGCGTTTGCGGCGGCGGATCAGGCGACTGACATAGATGATGCTGTCGCCGCGGTGTCATCTCTGCAGGGGTTGGTGGTTCGCTCACTGGTGGCACTTTCGCCGTCGGTGATGCGCTGTGGTTGCGATGCAGGAATCGCTCAATGCGGCGTGTGTCGCTCGACGTCGCGGGTGTCTCGCTCATCGGGCCGCCGAGGTAGCGGCATTGCCCCCGAAGCGCGCATCACGCGAAAAGCGAGTCCGGCTATTCCCACCAGAATAATCACAAGCACCACGACACCCAGTGGCCCTGACCACATCTTCAGACTCCTTGCTTGTTTTGGGGATTCGTTACCCTTCGTACTGTAGCACAACGCACATCACACGTAACGAAAGCGAACGGCTAGGGTCTCTTCAATCCACGTGTACGCTGGGCATGCTCAGGTCCGTCACCGGGCACACAGTCACCGGGTTGATTTGATTACTTCGTCCGGAATTCGGAGTGCAACTGACGTGGGGGCGCCGCTCAATGATTTGGCGCGGGCGCTGTGCGTATGGCTTTGGGTTGGATGAAGTCGGCGTAGATCTTTGGGCCGAACGCGGCGCCGAGTGCTGTGACGAGTGCCGCGAGACCATAGAGCGGTTTGTCGTTCGCCAAGAGGTACACCGCTCCGCCCATGGCGCCGGCGAACGTGATGTACGCGAGGATGGTGCCCATCATCGCTTTGATGAGATCGCCCAACAGAGCTCGCCGCTCCAGACCTTGGCGGTGGCTTGCCTGGTTCTCTGCCAGGGTAAGAATTCGATCGGCCGCGCCGTGGAGCACGCGGTCGTATGCGGCAAACGCCTCTGGTGGTGGAAGCGGACCTTGGAAGTGTGTTTCCTGACGAATGAGTTCGCCGATTTGACGCGGCCCCTGTGTTGTGGGGGAGTTGCGGTTATTGTGTCCGGGCATAGTCCGCAAGAGCGGTACGCATGTCGTCGCCCGTCGCTATGAAATCCGACGCGATGGCGCGAGCGTCTGCTACGTTTGGCGTTGGAGAGACGTTGTATGCATTGATGATGGGCGTGTAATCGAACGCTGACGCGAGGCCTTCGGTGAACGAGAAGCGGTGTTTTCGGACGGCGAGCAACTGGAATGTGTAGGTGCTCATATCGTCCGTACTGTAGCATGGATTGATGAAGGGTGCATGTTGGGGGGGTGTGCAGGGGATGGCGCGAGGAGGGCAGCGTTACAATTTCGAATGACTCTATAGAGTGTCGGCATGGACCGGATAATTTTCGCAATGTCGTGCTGCTGCTCCTCGTTCTCGCGGTGCGATGACGGAGCGAGCTAGAGCCCAGTGCCGGGACACGGGGCGGGGGTCCAAGGGGACTCTCAACAGATGGCGCATTCTGCGGAGAACCGCTGTCAATGACGCGCAGATTTGTGCGTCGAGACTTTTACAATTCACTCGCAAAAAAAGGGGCCTCAAGCTCATCGCGGGGGCATTTCGTCGGAATGCGAGACTGCGACGGAGCTTCGCTTAAATCGCAGATTTATTGAGTTGTGTAAGCCGTTTCTGTATCGCGATCTCTAACTGTGGCGCTGCTGTTAAGAACGCCTCCATGCTCTTTAAATTCCAACTTGCTGCTTGTTTCTCAGATGCATAGTCTATTGTGGGAACAGCGATCGCTCCGCCCACGACACCCGCGGGGCCAGTCGGCAGACCAATCATCGCGCCGAGGAGGGCGCCTCCTAGAATCCGCCGCATACTTGGATTCTTGTTGAGTTCCGCTTCCCACGCCTGAAGGTCTTCGCCTGCACTTTCGCGCGTTCCACTTATAAAATTATTCAACTCCGCAAGAGAACCTGGGTTGAGTTTTGCGATATGCC
>Ga0209382_10011556_pt1 | contig 10961 bp, 8 predicted proteins | sample SoiMetdeltSBSDD5_FD_187599 | JGI IMG/M metagenome (GOLD analysis project Ga0209382, IMG submission 187599) | Bulk soil microbial communities from a Populus tree surrounding site in Tennessee, USA - Soil MetaG P. deltoides SBSDD5 (SPAdes) (version 2) | ecosystem: Environmental > Terrestrial >...
ATTATATGGTTCAGGAGCAGGCGAGCGAAGGTGGGCGGCCGTCGACGCGGTAGACCCCGACGTCCGCGTTTCGCATCATCTCGTGGAGGTTCGGCGCGAAGTCGCGCACGAAGCGGGCGAGAAACTTCGCCTCGTCATTGGCGGCGCCCGGCCCTGTGACGACGTATGCGGCGCCGACTCGCTGAATGTAGCCCCACAGCCGACAGGGATCGTCGGTCCTCGGCGGCGGTGTGACCGTGCGATCGGTAAACAGCGCAAGCGCCCGTGGCCGGCTGAAGATGATGACATCGTCCCGACGAGTGGACGTCTTCACGAAGTCGAACAGCTCCACACTTTCTCGCTTGGCGATACCCTCGGGGACCCGTCTGAATGGAAGAGTGGAATAGCGCGCGATGTAGCTGACCGCGACGACGGCAAGGAGCATGGTCAGCACGGCGTGCCACGATCCCAGACGAGTTCCCATGCGCTCTGCGATCTTTCGATCGAGCCACAACGCACCTAGCACGCAGCACGCCAGGAAGATCGGGATGACGGGAATCAACAGCCGCGTGTCCTGCGCCACCGGCCACAGGATGACGGCCGCAAGGTAGAACAGCGGAGCGATGAGGAGCAGCGTCGCGTTCGGCTGCGTCCGCAGCGACCCGTATCCGACAGCGGCCAACCCGGCGGACACCAGGAACATGACCTTTCGAGGCAGGTCGGCGTAACCGTTCTCCCAGATGGCGGAGAACCATCGCAGGTAACCAACGACGTTGTCGACGATGACCGCTGGGGTAATCGTCAGCAGGTCCGTGTAGCTGGAGTCGCGCGGTCCCAGCAGGTAGTACACGCCGGCCAGCACGACGAACGTTCCGACAGCGACCAGAGTGTCCTTCGTCAACCAGCGATGTCGAACGAGATCGCTCACGACGAGGGTGGGGAGCAGGACGATTCCTACCACTCGCGTCGCATACGCCGCGAAGATGGCAACGCCGCCGAGCACCGAGAGCACGGTGCGGGATCGCGTGCGGCGATCGCTCTCGCCGGCACGGGTCAGACAGAGCAGCGCGGCCATGAAGAAAAAGAGGAACGGGATGTCGGACAGGATCTGATCCTTGAAGTCCCAGAAGTACGGATTCAGTCCGACCACCAACACGACGGCTGCGGCCGCCAGCGGCGGCATCAGCGGCTGAATCAGGCGATGAAGCACGAGCAGCGCCGCGACAAAGAACAGCACGATCTCGATCTTCATCGGACGCAGCTGGACGCCGAACGTCCGGACGACCGGTGCCAGCGCGAGCGGAAACCCTGGTGGGTACAGCCGGGGTCCGATTGTGGGGTTGTCGGGGTTGTAGAGGTATGAGGTGTCGGTGTAGCGGGCGCCTGTGGCCAGGTTGCTAGCGTGGCGGATGTACTGGCTGAAGTCGTCGCCCCAGTCGTGCCCCTCTCGTATCGTCGAGAGATAGAACGACGTAACGATCAGCACGCAGACAGTGCCCAAACGCGACGTCCGACCCGTCGTGGGCATGCCCACGCTAGATTATTGGTCGAGACGGTCCGCCTCCGCTAAAGCGACGACAGGACAACACCCGCCCTTCGACTCGCGTGAGTCGAGTGCTCGCTCAGGGCATTCGACGAGACGGTTGGCTCGCCATGAGCGAGCCTACGGCTCGCCGAAGGCGAGTCGTAGGGGAGTCGAATGGTGCCGGAGGAGGGAATTGAACCCACACGGGGGGTGAACCCCACCGGATTTTGAGTCCGGCGCGTCTGCCAGTTTCGCCACTCCGGCCCGAGAGTGACGATCCAATCCTATCAGGAGTTTACGCCAGGTGAGCGTCGGGCAGTCACCACGTGCTGGATGTGTATTATCGGCCGATCGTGTTGGTGCTCGGATTCTGACGTCAGGGCTCGATGCCGTTTCATTTCGTCAACGCGTGGGCTGCCCCATCTGGCCGAGTTCCAGCAGCGCCAGGTGAGAGATGGTCGGACCCCCTTCGGTCAGTACTGCGTCCGGCTCCTGGCTGGCGCGCTCAAAATACGCGCGCGCGTCGGGGAGCTGCCCCGATTGCTTCGCGCACAATCCTTTCAGATAGTCCAGTGTTCCTCTCGAAACACCACGCCGGTTGTCGAGTTTCACCTCACTAAACATCTGTTGCGCCAATTCACAGTTGCCAAGAGCCATCAGCGCAACACCAATATTCAATCGGATTCCTTGAGGACTTCTGTCTTCTGGAGAAACGCTACGGACCATCTGCTGCCGCGCGAGACGGGCTCTCAGTTCGGTCGCGATGACATTAAACGGCAGATCGTCGCGCCCGTTGACGACCACCGGCACCCGAGCCAGAGGAACCGTGACCGGTGAAGTCTTGTCGCGCAACCGTACAATCGCCGTGGCATCGGCCATCGTCGAGAGCACTGTCACCAGATCCTGAACAGACGATATCGACGACGTGCCAACGCCGACGATCACGTCACCTGCGGCGATGAGTCCATTTGACGGCCCGGTAGGATCCACCGCAGAGACAACCGCCCCTTCCATTCGCAGTACGTCGACTGCATCGACGCCCAGACTTGGACGCACGACGGGGATTTGCAGGTCAAGACGGTCAATCACCCGCTGGACGCTTGTTTGGCTTCGAGCGGACCAGCGCACCACATCCGGTCGAGAAGAGCCTCGGGCCAGCAGGGTCAATTCGAGATCGTCGCCGTCCGCAGCGGGCGGGACACGCCTCAAGACCGCGATTCCTTGCGTGTCGAATTGCTTCATCAGCGTGTCCGCCTCGGTGAGGAGAACCTCGGTCGACCCGGAGGGACCCCTGGCAGCAGCGGGAGAATCCACAGTCATGAAACGCAGGTTTTTGGTGCGAAGAAGGTCGATGCTGCGCGCAAGCTCCTTCGGATCCGCCCCTTGCGCATCTTGCGCTGGTACGTAGCGGAGTGCGAACGTCGGGAGCAGCGTCCCTTTCACAGTTGCAGTCTTCTCGAACTCGATCTGCACTCGCTGGGAGAATCGGCCGGTCGCCGCGCGGATGTCGATTGCATGCTCACCAGAGCAGACGTCGGTGATTGGTTGGCCTGCCTTGCCTCGACTTTCGCCGTCGATGAAGACCACGGCATCCGGTTGATCTGCAGTAACGGCAAGCGTTCCGAAGGACCGACGCAGCGAGATGCCGTCGTAACGGCGGTCGGACGGATCTGATCCGGTCGTTCTGTCAGGGGCATCCAACGCAAGAACGGTGAATGTCTCGGCCGCCGGAACGTAACACGTCTTCTCGAATCGCACTCTGTACGGCATCGACCGCGGCTCGAGTCCGTCGATGGCCAACATCTGTGATCGTTCCGAGCCCGCCGAATCGGCTTGCGTGACTCCGCGCTCGGCACCGTCGATGAGGACGTGCACTCCGGCCGGTACCGTCCGGATGAACAGGACGGCAGACGTGCGACGCAACTTTATGGGAACGGACTGTGCCCTGCCAGGAACGAGCTCCACATCCTGGCTCACCTCCTCGTAGCCCGGTCTGCGCACCGTCAGACGGTAATGGCCGGCTGGCAGCCACTGCCGTCCCTGGTTCACAACCGCCGGCGACGTGGCACTCGGTGGGATGGGTAACTTCTCGCCCTCGAGCGAGATAGTCGCGTCGTTCGGAGCGATCGCGAGATCGAGCACGGCGAGCGTCGATTTGCGGGTGTCCTCAAAGAAGCTGATGATTCCCGGTGACGGGCCCGAAATCGCATGGTTCGGGTCCAACTGCAGCAATGCGGCGAAGTCGGCGCGTGCGTCCGGCTGATGTCCGACCTGCAGATGGGCCAGGGCACGTTTTTCGTATGCCGCGACCAGGGTGGTTCGGGATTCGGCACCACTGGGGGCGGTGCCGATCTGCTGAATGAGTCCGGTCAGCGTCTCGATCGCACGGTCCCACTCGCCCTGAGCAGTCAACCGCTCGGCCTCGAGTAGGCGCGGATCGGATGCGATCTGGGCAGATCCCGTCCATGCGCCGCCCAGTATCGTCACGAGAGCTGTTGCACTCGCCAGCCATATCCGACGTCGGCGGATTGTCATATCGGCGCCCGTTGGTTCGATGAACTCATTGGAAGACTTGCAACCGTTCGCTGTCCTCGTCGTAAATAAACAGGCGCCCGGCCTCATCGACCGCGAGCGCAACGCCGAGACGAAACGCGCCGGCCGCGTTCCCCGGGGAAAAGACGGACAAGAACTCTCCAGTCGGGGCAAAGACGATCACTGAATCGTGCTCGAGTAAATAGAGGTGCCCAAGCGGATCGAACGCGAGGTCGACAGGGGCGCGGATCTGGTAACCAGCCGCTTGAGCCGGTACGCGACGAGCGGTTCCATCGGGATCGATCAGAAGCACCGCCAGGGTTTCCCGTTCAATCGCCGCAATCTGGCCGACCGGTCCGACGGCGATGCGGCTCACATCGACTGATGCCACAGGCGAACCGTAGGCTCCGCTCGCTGAAATGCGGTGAATCGCGCGCGTGCGTCTGTCCGCAACCACGAAGGTATCTCCGTTGACGAAGGCCGCCGCCTGAACATCAGCCTCACGCTCCCGATTCTGATCGAGTATCCGGATCGGCACGAGTGGACCGTTGGCGCTGCGAATTCCATGTTCCTCGAACAGCATCGGCACATCGCCACTGATCGCGAACGCGCGAAACTCAGTGACTGGAATCGTCATCACGAGTGCGCCTGTGTCGCCGAAAACGGCGACCGATCTTCGCGTTGCCACGTAGACCCGGTTCTGCGAGTCCACTGCAACGTCGAGGACACGCTGGACATTGGCGGCACTCCCGGTAACCGCCGTTCTGGCATACCGGAACACGGATTGACTTGGTGGTCGGAGTCTGAGCCGGTGCAGGATGGTGTTTCGTTCGAGAGCCCGTTCAGCCTCGGGTGTTTTTGGAAAGCGCTGGCGGACGTCCTGCATCTGCTGCATGGCCAACGCCCATTTGCCCTGCACAACCAGACACCGTGCCGCCTCGAGCGCCGCGCGTGCAGCCCAGGGCGACGCCGGATACTGGGCGGCCACGCTCTGGTAATTCCCGATCGCGTCAGCAGTCCGGCAGTTCGCCCGCTTCGAGTCGGCATCGGTGAAGAGTTTCGCTGCGGCATCGCCAGCCTGTTCCTTGGGGGTCTGAGCGACGAGAGTCGCAACGGCGGCCGCACAGCCGAGCGTGGCCCACAGCGTTGCCCGCGGGCGCTGCCCTGGAGATCTCTTCATGGCTCCAACGTTACAACTTCCTGGAAATCGCGCGCGATCTTTCCGGACGGCACCTGAATAAAGCCGCGTACGGGCGGCTGGTCCTCGCACTCGATCGTGATCGCGTATTTCTGGGGTGGCAGTCTGATCGTCGTCACACCATCAAAAGGATGGCCCTTCCACGCACGTCCGATGATCGCGCTGCACGAGGTGAACATTGCTGGAGTTCGCAACACGCTCAGTTCCGCCATCGCTGGCGGTGGTGGCGCTGACGGCACCTCGGGCGTCGGCGCCGATACTTTAGGAAGCGCCGCGAGCGTCGCACTCACGTGTCGACCCGACTCGGCCCCAAGCTGCTGTTCCGTGACACGCACGAGGAAGGGCTCGTATCCTGCCATCTCGAGGCGAATGTCGGCGGGCAGTCGTTCGATCCGTACGTCGGCGGGAGTATGCAGCCCGGTATCTTGTCCGCCGACAACGATTCGCGCGCCCTCGGGAGAAGATGTCACCTGCAGCGAGGGCGCACTCGTTCTGAAGGGTTGGAGTCGCGCGAAAAACAACACGAGGGCAAGTGCGGTGATCGCCAACAGCCCGGCGAGGATGACCCATCGCGATCGCCATGAGCTCGAGGCGTGCACAACCGCAGGCGTGGCCGCCACCTGTGGCGCCTCGACAGCTTCCTCCGATGGACGAAAGACGTCGTGACGATTATCGGCGGCCTCATTATCCTGACGACTATGGCGCGGAACCGGCAGAGTAGGTTCACTGAACACCACAGCCGGCGAACCCATCGTCGCCGCAGGTTTTGGCGCTTCCTGATGCCACGTCGGCGGCTCAGCATCGCGGGACCTGGCAACGGTCTGCGAACGTTCGTCTTGATCGGCCAGGTCAAGGCGAACTATCCGTAAATCGGTGACCATTTCGGCGGCGTCGCCGTAGCGGTCGTCCGGAGATTTCTGCAGCGCGCGGGCAATGACCGATGCGACGGCTGCTGGTGTGTCCGGCGCGGCCGTTCGCACATCGGGCGCGGGCTCGTCCTGGGTGATCTTCATCATCACCGCAGTCACCGAATGTGCGTCAAAAGCCGGCTGCCCAGCCACCAGTTCAAAGAGGACGGCTCCGACGGAGAACAGGTCGGACCGAGCGTCGACCGGCTGCCCCTCAATCTGTTCCGGCGACATATATGCCGCGCTACCCACGACGGCTGTGCCAGCCGTCAGAGTGCTCGTGGCCAACTTCGCGATGCCGAAGTCGAGCAACTTCACGCTGCCATCGGGGAGCACCCAGATATTCGCGGGTTTGACGTCGCGGTGGACGACGCCTTCACCGTGAGCAAAATGGAGCCCCTCGCACAGTTGAATACCCAGATCGAGCGTCGCAGGCAGAGTGAAAGGAGGACCGGTTCGCAGACGGTCGGCGAGATTCTGGCCGCGCAGGAATTCCATCACGATGTAGGGAACGTCGCCGTCGTGTGCGAAGTCGAACACCGTGACGATGTTCCGATGCTGCAGTCGGGCCGCCGCTTTGGCTTCCCGGTAGAAACGCGCTCGCCCCTGCTCGTCACTCATGATGTCTTCGGACATCACCTTGACGGCGACCTCTCGATCGAGATCAGGATCGTTGGCGAGGTAAAGGGCTCCCATCCCCCCCCGCGCCACGAGTCGGCGAATCTGGTACTTTCCGATCCGGTCCACGCGTCCCCTTACTGGCGTTTGGCGTCGGCGTCGCGCACTACTCTCACCGTCCGCAGGGTCCGCTCTTGCTCTGCCTGGTCTGGCTGCTCTGGCCTCCGGCCAATCGGACCAAACGGAGGACCGGACGTGGTGACATCCACAGAGTCGGCTTCACGTGTGTTCGAGATCACGGGAACTGGCACGATGTCAGGCGCTTCGAACGCTTCGGCCGACTCGCCAGATTCCAACGCTTCCCGTGCCTGCTTGAGAAAGTCGGTCGCCTCGGCTAAAGACGGGAAGAGCCTTACAGCATTCTCCGCAGCCGCCACCGCACGCGGAACGTCACCCTCCGTGAACGCATCTCGAGCGGAGTCGAGCGCGATGTTCGCGACGCTCCTGAGCTGTTCGGCAATGCGCTGTCGCTCCTTCTCGATTCGATCTAATCGGTCGCGCTCGATCACCTCACAAAGCAGCACCACGCACGCATGGTCGACTGGATCGGATTCGACAGCCAGCCGCGCCTCCAGCACGGCCCGTTCGAGCTCTTGGCCGTTGAGCAGCGCGCGTGCGGCGTCGGAATGGCGGCGCACATCGTCGGCGCGCTTCGCAGCTTCGTTCGCGCGCCGTGAGAGAACCGCGGTCAATCGGTCGATCTCTATCTGCACCTCGGCTGCTGTGGGTTCGGATGCGATGAAGGCCCGCAGGTCTGCAAGTGCAGCATCACCATATCCGCGTTGAAACCGCGCACGCGCGCTGCGAAGCTGTTCTGTAACCGCCTGCTGCAAGCGGATCTCGGCCGCTCGCCGGCGCAACTCCTCGACGGCGGAGCGTGCCGCATCGAGCAAGGCAACCGCTAACGGCACCGTTCGGTCGATCGCGAGTACTTGATTGCACAGCGAGATGACCTCTTCCCAGCTTTCGGCGCGCGCCGCGGTCTGCGCATCACGAACGAGCGCTTTGATGCGTTGTGCGTCGGCCTCATGCTTGGCGAGTGCTGCCCGGCATCGCACGAGTCCTTCTCGCGCTACTCCGCACTGGGGTGCCGCCGTTAGAATCTGCTCGAACGTGCGCATCGCTCGGTGAAAGCGGCCGTCAGCGAGATCCTGCTGGGCTGCCGCGATCAGGTCTGCGCGCTGCGCGAGTGTGCGTTCAAATTGATCCAGCCGGGCCAATTCTCCGGCAAGCTCCTCTTGATGCGCGATGATACGGTTTCGCGAAAATGAAATCAGCCTGAACACGTCAGCCCCACGCTCGCGAAGCAGGGGATATGTATCGTTCAGCTGATCGATAACTGGCGAAGCCGGGACCGCAGTGTCACCCCCTCTGGCGGCCGTCTCACGCACTGAGGTCAACTTGGCGAGTACGGCACGGTAGGTGAGTGCGGTGGACTCAATAAGTCCTCGTGTTTCGACTTGATACTTTCGTTGGAATCTCGTGAGGTCCAAGGCAAGGCTCTGAAATGTCGGGTACCGTGCCTCTGCTTCCTTCTGGAGGCATCGTGTGACGATGGCGGCCAAATCCGGCGGTGCCTCTTGAGAGCTCAATGCAACCGGATCGTCGAACTGCAGCATCCGAATCACCCGCGTCCACTCCTCACCCGGAAAGGGCCTGCGACCGGTGAGCATGCGATAGAAGACGCCGCCAGCAGAAAAGATGTCCGATCGATTATCGATATCCTCGCCTCGCGCCTGCTCCGGCGACATGAAGTGGAGCGTACCCGGTTGTGCACCTGCAGTAGTCATGCTCGAGCTGGCGAGTCGGGCTACTCCAAAGTCGAGCACTTTCAGCAACCCATCGAACTGCACGAACAGGTTGCCTGGTTTCAGATCGCGATGGATGATCCCTGCGGCATGGGCGGCGGCCATGGCGTCGCACACCTGAATCATCACGTCGACTTTCCGTTCGAGGTCCCTCGAGATGGGCTGATTCAGGTAGCCCTCGAGCGTCCATCCTCGCAGGAGCTCCATGACGATGAACGGCCGACCGTGGTCTTCTCCAACGTCATATACAGTGATGACGTTGCGATGGCCGAGTCGAGCCGCTGCCTGTGCCTCGCGCTGAAATCTGGCGCGAATGTCAGGTTCACCTTCCAGATCGGCCATCAGGACCTTGACGGCCACTTTCCGATCGGTATGTTCGTCGTGCGCCGCGTACACTCTTCCCATGGCACCGCGGCCCACGAGTTCGATCAGACGATACTTACCAATCTGTTGTCCCGTGCCCGGAGAGTAAAGCTCAGGAGTCATCTTCCCTCTCGGTCGTCGCTCAGCCCATGTTGAAGCGCATCACATGGACAACGATCGTCGCTCGAGTTGCGAATACCGACCGCGCGAACCGTCGGAGCCATAACGGATCGGGAACACCAATGATGAGGTGACATATCAACGCGATTTGGCGGTGCCGACGAGTGTACCCGCGGGCGCGACGGGCGCACAACAGAGAAACCGGAATGGATTGCGTACGCGAAAAAACGCGCTCAGACTTTTGAGCCCGGCGCGTTTGCCAGTTTCGCTACTCCGGCCCTGGCCCGGCGATCCTGTACGATTCATCAGTATACTTCGGCGGGTCTGAAGACCCGCCTCTACCAGGTTGCCAGGTGGGCCTCACGCTGCCCGCTACCACGCGCATGACACATATCGGACGCTCCACCGTGTTCGACGGCGAACTGACGACGGATGAGGATCTCACCATCGAAGGGACCGTGAAGGGAGACGTGCAGGTTCGCGAAGCGACGCTCACGATCAACGAGAAGGCGCAGGTCGAGGCCGATATTCACGGCGCGCGCGTCATCGTGCACGGGTCGCTGAAGGGCTCGATCACGGCGACCGCCCGGATCGAGCTCGGCCCGGCAGCCCGTGTCGCAGGAAACCTGAGCGCCGATCAGGTGGTCATCGCTGATGGCGCGCGATTCGACGGCCGCATCGACATGGCCAAGCGCACGCTTGCCCTCAAGATGGCCCAATACAAGGCCGGCCAGACCGCCGCACGCGCATAGACGACATGCACCCAGACATCGCTCGCCCGCAGCGAATCGAAGACCTCGATCGGCTGCTGGCTCAGACGTCGGACCGCCCGCTCCTGCTCTTCAAGCACAGCCTCACCTGCGGCACCAGTGCCGAAGCGCTCGACGAGCTGCTCGACCACATCAACGGGGACGGGCTCGACGCCCGGTACGCCATCCTCACCGTTCAGTCGCAACGCGAATTGTCGAATGCAGTGTCGGCGCGGCTGGGGGTGCGTCACGAGACCCCGCAAGCGCTGCTGATCCGCCACGGACGCGTGATCTGGAGCGCGTCGCACTTCCGCGTCACCGCCGCCGCAGTGCAATCGGCGATCAGGTCGCACGCGGTCAAGTCGAACGGCGACGCGCGATGACGCTCGCCACCATCCGCCCCTCGTAATCGCCTTCGCGGCTCGCCACGATCTCGAGCGGTTGTACCAGCCGCCGCAGTTCGCCCGGTTCGAGCAGGAACGTCGGGTTCGTCGGACGTCCGCGCGCCGCCTGCGCGCGTGTGAACGTTTCATAGACGAGCACACCGCCCGGACGCAGCGCACCGAGCAGCACCGGAAACAGCGGCCGGTGCAGGTAGTACACGACGACGATGAGATCGTAGTCGGGCGGGTCGAGTTCGACAGAGTCGCCTTCGAGATCGAGCACGCGGGCGTCGAGCGGTAGTCCGCGGCGCACGGCGTCGTCGTTGAGCGTGTGTACGGCGTCAACGTTACGATCGACTGCGTACGTGTGGAGCCCGCGCTCGGCCAACCACAGCGCATGACGGCCACTGCCACAGGCCACATCGAGTGCGCGGCCCGACTGAGGCAGCAGATGCGCGTGCGCGACGAGCCAAGAGGAGGGAGTATTCACGTAATTCAGAATTCAGAATGCTGAATTCAGAATGCAGACACGACTCGCTCGCGAAAACATGGAGTGAAGCGTAACGCGCGATCGCCTTGCGACGCGAACCAAACAGGGTCTGAATTCTGCATTCTGCATTTTGAATTGCACGCGTTAGTGAAGCGTCCGCGCCAGCGCCTGCCCCGCCACCCAGCCCGACGACCACGCCCACTGGAAGTTGAAGCCGCCCACCCGCCC
>Ga0209382_10011558_pt1 | contig 10960 bp, 11 predicted proteins | sample SoiMetdeltSBSDD5_FD_187599 | JGI IMG/M metagenome (GOLD analysis project Ga0209382, IMG submission 187599) | Bulk soil microbial communities from a Populus tree surrounding site in Tennessee, USA - Soil MetaG P. deltoides SBSDD5 (SPAdes) (version 2) | ecosystem: Environmental > Terrestrial >...
CGCCTGCGGCGGCTCCGCCCGGCTTGCCCGCGGACGGCGCTTTCTCCATCGACTTGGAGGTATTCGAAGGGCCCTTCGACCTGCTCGTCACGCTGATCCTGAACGAGGACGTGGACCTGCTCGAGGTCCACCTCGCGGAGATCGTGCTCGCCTACATCGAGCGCCTCGAGGCGCGCGGCGAGCTGGACCTCGAGGCGGCCACGGAGTTCCTGATCCTGATCGCCGCCCTGCTGGAGCTGAAGTCGCGGCTGATGCTGCCGTCCGAGGACGAGGAGGGGCTCGACCTCGAGCCGGCGGAGGCGGCCGAGGAGCTGCTCGCGCGGTTGCTCGAGTACCGCAAGTTCCGGGCCGCGTCGGAGTGGATGCACGCGCGCTTTGCGTCCGAGCGGCCGTACGGCTATCGCGCGGCGCCGTTGCCGCCGGAGCTGCGGCGGGTCGCCTTCGAGGCTGCGGCCAAGGCTTACGAGCCCGGCCGGCTCGCGGATGCGATGCGCGACTTGCTGCGCACGCCGCCGGCCGTGGACACGAGCCACATGACCAGGATCACGGTGTCGCTCGAGCGCCGCCTGGCGGTGGTGCGCGAGCTGCTGGCGACCCGGGGCGCCTTCACCTTCGACGACGCGGTCGGCGCCGATTCCGACCGCATGACGCAGGCCGTGACGCTGTTCGCGCTGCTCGAGCTGTACAAGAGCGGCGAGCTCGTCTGGCGTCAGCGCGAGACTTTCGGCCCGATCGAGATCATGTCCCCTGCGGAAACGTGAACCCAATCGCCCGACAGCTGACCGCGCTGCTCTTCTGTTCGCCGGAGCCCGTCAGCCGCGCCGACCTGTGCGAGGCGATCGGCTGCCCCGAGGCGCGCCTCGACGACGCCATCGAGGAGCTGCGCGCGCGGTTCGCCCCGCAGGCGACCGGCATCGTCCTGCGCGAGGTGGCGGGCGGCCTGACGCTCGCGTCCGATCCGGAGGCCGACGACGCGGTGCGGCGCCTGCTGGCGAAGCCGCGCACGCCGCCGCTCTCCCAGGCGCAGGCGGAGTGCCTGTCGATCGTCGCCTACCTGCAGCCGGTGTCGCGCCCGGAGATCGCGCGCATCCGCGGCGTCAACTCCGACTCCCCCGTCACGACGCTGGAGGAGCGCGGGCTGATCGAGGAGAAGGGCCGCACGCAGTTCGGCGCGATCCTGTACCGCACGACTCCGCTGTTCCAGAAGCTGTTCGGCCTCGAGTCGCTGAAGGCGCTCCCCGACATCAAGACCTTCGAGCCGAGCGCCGAGGACGAGCAGCAGCTGCGCGACAAGCTGCTCAAGGCCGGCGAGCAGCGCGTCAGCTGACGGTTCCGCTCGACGCGTAGTCCTCGGGCGGGCTCAGCCCGCGTCGCGGCGCAGCACGCGCTTCGCGATGCGCGCGATCGTCTCGTGGCTGTACCGCATCGACGGCGCCCCCCGCGTGAGCACCGCCAGCGCGACGCGGCTGCGGCCGCGCTCGAGCAGCGCGACCTGGTGCACGCAGCACGATCGCCAGCCGCCCTTGAAGAACGTCTTCAGTCCCTTCGATTCTGCGACGGGCTGGATGCCCCAGCGCTGCGGCCCGATGATCGAGGACAGCAGCCTGCGCGCGTAGCGGCGGTGGGCCGGCGGCACGAGCTTGTCCACCTGGATGAAGAACCGCACCTGGTCGGCCGCGGTGATCTGCGAGTTGCCCCACACGCTCGAGGGCTTGAACTTGCGCATCCCGGCGACACGCGCGACCGCGTTCAACCCGCGGTCGCCGATCTGGACGTAGATCGCGCTGGCCGTGTCGTTGTCCGACGCGGTGACCATCGGCTTCAGCAGGCCGCGCTCGCGGTCGGTGAGCTTGCGTCCCTCGGCTCGCCGCAGGATCGCGACCATCATCATCGCCTTCACGACGCTCGCGGAGTTGAAGCGCATCGTGCGATTCAGCCCGCGCAGGCGGTTGCGCTGGTCGAGCACGGCGAACGCGACGGTCCCCCGGCGCGTGCGGGCGAACTTCTGCGCAGCCCGGATGCCGGCCGTGCTCGTCAGCTCGCGCAGGGCCGCCTGCGAGCGGTGCGCGGTGCCGGGGCGGGCGGCCGCGAGGGCCGGGACGGCCATGCCGGCGAGGAGCAGGACGATGACGGCAGCTCTCGCCACGCGCCTCTAATACTCGATCGGGTGGACGAGCTGCGAGTGGCGGCTAGCCGCCGGCAGCGGAGGAGACGTACTCCGCGACCGCTTCTGCTTCCGGGCCGGTGACGATGTTGGCCGGCATCGCGCCCGTGCCGGCGCCGCCGTTCTTGATCGCATTCTCCGCGCGCGCCTTGTCGGGCTTCAGCTCGTCGAGGTTCGGCCCAACGGTGCCGCTGGTGCCGGCGTCGCTGAGCGTGTGGCACGTCCCGCAGGACTGCGTGAAGATCTGCTTGCCCTCAGCCGCAGCGGCGCCACCGCCACCACCGCCGCCCTGGTCGCCGGTGGCCTCTTCGCCACCACCGCCGGCGGCTTCGCCCCCGGTCGTCTCCCCGCCTCCGCCGGCGCCGGCCTCCCCGCCGCCGCTGGCTTCCGGAGCCTGCTTGTCGTCGATCACCAGCGCGGGGATGCCGAACCCGAAGACGACCAGCACGCCCAGGAAGGCGAGGATCCCGCCGGGCACGGCGCGCAGGAGCGCGCCGCCGATGACCAGCGCGAGGCCGATGAGGAGAAGGGCAACCCAGACGTCCAAGGCGGCGGCATTATGGCACCTGGCGGGGGCGGAGCCCCCGTGGGGGAGGCGCGGCGGGCTAGCCTTGCGGCCGAGATGCGGCTTGGGAAGTACCTCGCCCATGCGGGCGTCGCCTCGCGCCGCGGCGCCGAGCGGATGATCGCGGAGGGCCGCGTGCTGGTGGGCGGCCAGCGCGTGACCGACCCGGCCCGCGACGTGGGGGCGGGGGACGACGTGCGCGTCGACGGCCGCCGCCTGGAACCGGAGAAGCTCGAGTACTTCCTGCTGCACAAGCCGATCGGAGTGCTGTCGACCGCCAGCGACCCGCAGGGGCGCCCGACGGTCACGGAGCTGGTCGACAGCGAAGCCCGGCTCTACCCGGTGGGGCGGCTGGACATCGACAGCAGCGGACTTGTCCTGATGACGAACGACGGCGAGCTCGCCAACCGCCTGATGCACCCGCGCTACGAGGTCCCGCGGACCTACCGGGCGCAGGTCGGCGGCTCGCCGTCCAAGCGGGCGCTGCAGGCGCTCCGCGAGGGAGTCGAGCTGGAGGACGGGCGTTCGCACCCTGCCCGGATCCGTGTGGTGGGCGGCGGGCGGGAGTCGGTCCTCGAGATCACGATCCACGAAGGCCGCAACCGGATCGTGCGGCGCATGCTCGAGGCGGTCGGCTACCCGGTGCGCTCGCTGGAGCGGGTCGCCTTCGGTCCTCTGGAGCTGGGCCGCCTCCGCCCCGGAGGCGCCCGCCGCCTCCGCCCACCCGAGCTCACCGAGCTGCGCCGGGCGGCGGGCCTCGGTGACGGCTGAGAGAATCCGCCCCGATGGCAGCCGGCGACACCCAGCGCCTCTACGCCCTGCGCGGCGCGATCTCGATCGAGGACAACACCGAGCAGGCGATCCTCGCGGGCACCCGCGCGCTCGTGCAGGAGATCATGAGCCGCAACGAGCTGACCGCGGACCAGATGGTGAGCTGCGTCTTCAGCGCCACCACCGACCTGAACGCGCAGTTCCCCGCGGTCGCGGCGCGTGACCTGGGACTGAACCGCGTGCCGCTCCTGTGCACGCAGGAGATCGAGGTGCCCGGCGCGCTGCCGCGGGTGATCCGGATCCTGCTGCACTACTACGCCGCCAACGGCCACGCCCCGCAACACGTGTACCTGGGCGAGGCGCGCAGTCTGCGCGCCGACCTCGAATCGGCCCAGTAAGTGGCTCGACCTTTCAAGCGCGCCGACTTTTCCCCGTGATGGGTGGAGAAGTCAGCACGCTTGCCGAGTCAGCCAGGGGCGGCGGCGCGGGAGGCCCGCTCGATATTTTGTCTGCATGGCCTCTGCCGTGCCCTTCATCGAACGGCTGACACGCATCCCGGTCTACTCGGCCGGCGCGGACAGCGCGAACGCGGCCGCGCGCGAGAGCGCGTCGATCGCGATGCTCGCCTCCAACGAGTCGCCGTTCCCACCCGTGCCGGAGGTCGTGGAGGCGATCCAGCGCGCCGCGGCGGACGTGAACCGCTACCCGGATCCCGGCGCCGGCGCGCTGCGCAGGGCGCTGTCGGACCGCTACGAGTACCCGGCGTCCTCGATCGCGCTCGGCAACGGCTCGTGCGAGATCCTGCTGGCCGCCGCCGAAGCGCTGCTCGAGCCCGCCACGGAGCTGGTGTACGCGTGGCCGGCCTTCTCCATGTACCCGCACCTCTCGGCCGCCACCGACGCGAAGGAGCGCACGGTCCCGCTGACCGGCGACCACAAGCACGACCTCGATGCGCTGGCGGCGCAGGTCAACGACCTCACGCGGATGGTGCTGGTCTGCAACCCGAACAACCCGACGAGCACGCATGTGACCGCCGCCGAGATCGGCGCGTTCCTGGAGCGCGTGCCCCCGCACGTGCTCGTGATCCTCGACGAGGCGTACATCGAGTTCCAGACCGTCGAGGACCCGGACACGTCGCTCGACCTGCTGAAGGAGTTCGAGAACCTCGTCATCCTGAGGACCTTCTCGAAGGCGTACGGGCTCGCCGGCCTGCGGGTCGGTTACGCGCTCGGCTCGGAGGAGTTCAGGGCCGCGGTCGATCGCGTGCGCCAGCCGTTCTCCGTCAACAAGCTTGCCCAGGCGGCGGCGACGGAGGCGCTCAAGCACCAGGACAACGTCGCCGAGCGCGTGAGCTGGAACGCGGTGGAGCGCCTCTGGATGGAGGAGCGGCTGCGCGAGCTCGGCCTCGACGTCGCGGAAGGACAGGCGAACTTCTGCTGGGTCTCGCTGGGCGACAGCGAGGAGCGGGACGTGGTCGCCGCCCTCACGCGCGCCGGCGTCGCCGTGCGGCCCGGCGGTGCGCTGGGCGGGCCGGGCCACCTGCGCGTGACCTTCGGAACCCGCGCCGAGAACGAGCGCTTCGTCGACGCGATGCGGGACGCGCTGGCCTGACAGCCCGGGTCCTCCTGATCGGCGCCGGCCTGACGCTGGCGGCGGCGATCGGGCTGTACGCGGTCCTCGACTCCGGCGACGAGGGTCCGGTCGACCTCTCCTGCAACGGCAGCGCGCATCTCTGCGACCGCACGCTCGACGAGGTGGCGTTCGCCGCCACCCACAACTCGATGTCCGCCGCCGACCAGCCCGGCTGGCGCTTCGCGCAGCAGGAGAAGGGGATACCGGCGCAGCTCGAGGCCGGCATCCGCGGGCTGCTGATCGACATGTACTACGGGGTGCGAACGTCGCGTGGCATCCAGAACGTGCCGCTTCAGAAGGTCGGGCGACGCGGGCTCGGCCGGGCGGCGGGACGTGACGTCTACCTCTGCCACGCGCTCTGCGGGCTGGGGGCGACCCGGGCGACGGACGCCCTGCGCGACGTCCGCGACTTCCTCGCCGGGCACCCGCGCGAGGTGCTCGTGGTCAGCGTCGAGGACCATGTGCGGCCACTCGACGTCGCGCGCGTGTTCGAGCAGAGCGGCCTCGGAGACTACGTCTGGCGCGGCCCCCTCGGCGCGGGGCGCTTCCCGACCCTGCGCGAGATGGTCGAGCAGAACGAGCGCGTGGTCGTGATGGCGGAGAACCGCACCGGCGGCATCCCGTGGCTGCGGGACCAGTTCAGCCTGGTCCAGGAGACGCCCTACCGGTTCGGCGCTCCGGCGGAGGTGGCCGCCGAAAGCTCGTGCCGCCTCAATCGCGGGGCGGCGGGGCACCCGCTGTTCCTGCTCAACAACTGGGTCGACACATCGCCCCTGCCGCGCCGCAGCAATGCCGCTGTCGTCAACTCCCGCGTCGCGCTGCTGCGCCGCGCCCGCACCTGCCAGCGCCTGCGCGAGCGGCTGCCGCACCTCGTGGCGGTCGACTTCTACGAGCAGGGCGACGTGCTCGGCGTCGTCGCGATCCTCAACCGGTGAGGCCCGCTGGACGCATTGGGTTTGGAGCTTTCCCCGCAACGTGGTACAAAGTGCAACGTCTATGGAGTCGGCGATCACGCCAGCCACCGCATCCTGCACGGCCCTCGAGGCCTCGCGGTGGCCTGCTCCCTTTTATTCCTGGCGATTTAGCTAGGCGTTCGACCCGCTCGCGCAGCCGCGCACCCCGCAATACCCAGGTCGAGCGCCGTACCGGCAGCAAGGGCCCTCTCAGCAGGGTGCACCACCGCGTAACAAGGACACCGGGAAAACAGCTAGAAATCCGAGAGGTTTTTGGAGAAGGGACAGGCAGATGATGATCGTGATGAAAGAGGAGGCCACGCCGGAGCAGATCGCTTCCGTGGTCAAGCGCGTGGAGTCGGTCGGTGCCCACGCCCACGTCTCCGAGGGCGACGTGCTGACCGTGATCGGGGCCATCGGCGACCGCGAGCGGATCGCCAACCTCGACCTCGATGGCACGGCAGGGGTGGACCGCGTAGTTCCGATCACCAAGCCGTACAAGCTTGCATCGAGCCAGATCCGGCACGGGGAGCCGACCATCGTGGAGGTGGACGGGCGCAAGGTCGGCGGCGGACACTTCTCGCTGATGGCGGGGCCGTGCACGGTCGAGAGCCGCCACCAGCTGCTGTCGACCGCCGAGGCGGTGAAGGCAGGCGGCGGGTCGATGCTGCGCGGCGGCGCCTACAAGCCCCGCACCTCTCCGTACAGCTTCCAGGGACTCGGCGACGAGGGCCTGCGCCTGCTCAAGGAGGCCAAGGAGGAGACCGGCCTGCCGATCGTGACCGAGCTGATGGACACGCGGGATCTCGACCAGGTGCTCGAGGTGGCCGACGTGATCCAGGTCGGCGCCCGCAACATGCAGAACTACTCGCTGCTGGCCGAGATCGGGCGGTCCGGCCGCGCGGTGCTGCTGAAGCGGGGCCTGTCGGCGACTCTCGAGGAGCTGCTGATGGCCGCGGAGTACATCCTCAAGGAGGGCAACGAGAAGGTGATGCTCTGCGAGCGCGGGATCCGCACGTTCGAGACGGCGACCCGGTTCACCCTCGACATCATGGCCGTGCCGGTGCTGAAGCAGCTGTCCCACCTGCCGGTCGTCGTGGACCCGAGCCACGCGGCCGGGCGGCGTGACCTCGTGCTCCCGCTGTCGCTGGCCGCAGCAGCGGCGGGCGCCGACGGGATCATCGTCGAGGTGCACCACGACCCGGACGCGGCGATCTGCGATGGCCCGCAGGCGGTGCCGGCCGACGACTTCGCCCACTACGTGGAGCAGGTGCAGCGCGTCGCGGCGGTCGTGGGGAACGAGCTCTCGGCGCTCTGACCCGGATCGCGCTTCTCGGAGTCGGCCTGATCGGGGGCTCCATCGGGCTCGCGGCGCGCGGGCGGGTCGATGGGGCGGAGGTGCGCGGCTACGACCCGGACGGGGCCGCCCTCGACCGCGCCGTCGCGCTGGGGGCCATCGACGCGGCGTGTGACTCGGTCCGCGCGGCGGTCTCCGACGCCGACGTGTGCTTCGTCTGCGCGCCCGTGAGCGCGCTGCCGGGACTGGTGGAGGAGGCGCTGGCTGCGGGCGGGGAGGGCGTCGTGACCGACGTCGGCTCGGTCAAGCGCCCGGTCGTCGACCGGGTCCCGGACGCGGAGCGCTTCATCGGCGGCCACCCGCTGGCCGGGGCCGAGGCGTCCGGCGTCGAGCATGCACGGGCGGACCTCTTCGACGGCGCGACCTGGTACCTCACGCCGGCCGAGCGGTCGAGCGGCATCCTCTACGAGCGGCTGTTCGGGCTGGTCGCCGCGCTCGGGGGCCGGCCGGCCGCGATCGCGGCGGACGTGCACGACCGCCTGATGGCAACCGTCAGTCACCTGCCGCACGTGCTGGCCAACGTGCTCGTGGGGCAGGCCGCGCGCGAGCTCGCGGACGAGTCGCAGGGCCTGCCCGCGACGGGGCCGAGCTTCCGCGACGCGACTCGCGTCGCCGGCGCCAACCCGGCGCTGTGGCGGGACATCTTCCTGGCGAATCGCGAGGCCCTGGAGCGCGAGCTGGACGCCTACCTGGCGGCCCTGCAGGAGGTCCGGGAGGCTCTGCGGGCCGGCGATCCGGCTCGTCTGGCGCAGTGGATCGAGGGCGCGCGGGCGGACCGGCAGCGCCTGCTGGAGGCCGACCTCGCGGGCGGCCCCGTGAGCGAGGTCCGCGTCGCCGTGCCCAACCGGCCGGGGATCGTGGCGCAGATCGCGCTGGCGCTCTCCGAGGCGGGTATCAACATCGTCGACATGGCTCTTTACCCGGCGCCGGACATGCAATCGGGAGCGATCGCGCTGTGGGTCGCGGGCGAAGGCAGCGCGGACCGCGCCGTCGAGCTGGCCGCGGGCCTCGGCTACGCGGCCGCGCCGGTGGACAGCGGAGGCTGATCCCGTGCGGTTCGATCCCGCCTCCGCGCTGAAGGGGGAGCTGACCCCGCCCCCGGACAAGTCCATCTCGCACCGCGCCGCGATCGTGGGCGCGATGTCGGACGGCCGCGTGCAGGTGCGCGGATACCTGCGTTCTGCCGACACCGCGGCGACGCTCGAGGCCGTCACCGAGCTGGGCGCCCGGCTGGGGCGCGTGCAGGCGCGCGGCGCGGGAACCGACATCGAGCTCGTCGGCGCCGGGCTGCGCGGAGCCGACCCGGGCGCGGAGCGGATCGACGTGCGCAACGCCGGCACGCTGCTGCGGATCCTGCCGGGATGGCTCGCCGGGCAGCCGCGGGGGACCTGGACCCTCGACGGCGACGAGAGCATCCGCCGCCGCCCGGTCGATCGCGTGGCGCACCCGCTGAGACGGATGGGTGCGAGCATCGACTTCCGCGAGGGCGGCCTGCCGCCGATGGTGGTGGAGGGCGCCGATCTGCACGGGCTCGAGTACGAGCTGCCCGTCGCCAGCGCGCAGGTGAAGTCGTGCGTGCTGCTCGCGGGCCTGCTGGCGGACGGCGAGACGACGGTCGTGGAGCGCCTGCCCTCGCGCGACCACACCGAGATCATGCTGCGGGCGGCGGGCGTCGACGTGCGCACCAACGGCGGGCGCGTGTCGGTGACGGGCATGCGCCACATCGAGCTGGAGCAGGTCGACGTGCCCGGCGACTTCTCCTCGGCGGCGTTCTTCATCGCGGCCGCGACGCTCGTGCCCGGCTCGGAAGTCGTGTTGCGCGGCGTGGGCGTGAACCCGACGCGCACCGGCCTGCTCCGCATCCTGGAGCGCATGGGCGCCGACGTCGAGCTGGCCGGCCGCACGGCCGCGGGGGGCGAGGCGGTGGCCGACGTCGCCGTGCGCGCGGCCGCGCTGCGGGGGACCGAGGTCGAGGAGGCCGAAGTGCCGCTCGCGATCGACGAGCTGCCGCTCGTGGCACTCCTGGGGGCGTTCGCCGAGGGCCGGACGGTGGTGCACGGCGCGGAGGACCTGCGGCGCAAGGAATCCGACCGGATCACCATGGTCGTCGAGGGCCTCCGTGGTCTCGGCGCGCGGATCGAGGCGGCGCCGGACGGCTTCATGATGGAAGGGACCGGGGGCCTCCTGGGCGGCGCGCTGGACGCGGCCGGCGACCACCGCCTGGCGATGCTGGGCGCCGTCGCCGGGCTGGCCTCGCGCGAAGGCGTGGAGGTGCGCGGTTTCCAGGTCGCGGATGTCTCATATCCGGGCTTTGCGGGTGACCTGGAGACGGTCGCCGCGTAGGGTTCCGCCCGGCGCGCGCGAATAACAGCGGAATGGCCGCCGGTACCCAGACTGCGCGGCGGGGTCGCGCATGGGAGGAGCAGCAGCGCGTGTACCGCCGCCGGCGCCTGCTCGGCCTGGGGCTCGCCCTGCTGCTCGTCCTGCTGTTGGTGCGCGGGTGCTCCGCCGTCGTGGGAAACGGCGGGGAGGAGGCCGCGTCGGACGAGGCTGCCGTTCCGGAGCTGCCGCGCGGCGGGCGCGAGATCCTGCCGCGCAACCGCGTCGTGGCCTACTACGGCGCTCCGCAGGACCCCGAGCTCGGCGTCCTCGGGACCGCTCCCCTGAACGTGTCGGCGCGGCGGCTGGAAGCGCGTGCGCGGGAGTTCTCCCGCCCCGGCCGGCCCGCGATCCCGGCGTTCGAGCTGATCGCGACGCTGGCGCAGTCGGCACCGGGCGACGATGGGCTGCACCGCCTGCGCCAGACCGACGCGGTCATCGCCCGGCACCTGCGCGCCGCGCGCGCCGCGAAGGGATTGCTGATCCTCGACATCCAGCCCGGGCAGTCGGACTTCCTGGACGAGGTGCGGGCGCTCGAGCGCTGGCTGGTCGAGCCCGACGTGAGCCTCGCGCTCGACCCGGAATGGCACGTTCCCGAGGGCGTGCAGCCCGGCAGCGTGATCGGCTCGACCGACGCTGCGACCGTCAACGAGGTGACCGACTACCTGTCGCGCATCGTGCGGGCCCGCAACCTGCCCCAGAAGATCCTGATCGTGCACCAGTTCACCGAGGACATGGTCAGCGACCGGAACCTCACGCGCGGCTCTCCCGGGGTGGCCGTGATCTCGAACATGGACGGCTTCGGGACGGCGGAGCTCAAGGCCGGCGTGTACGACCGGCTGTCCGTGGCCCAGCCCGCCACCGCACGCCTGCGCCGCCGCTCACGCGACCCCTACAACGGCTTCAAGCTGTTCTTCCGCGAGGACACGGGCCTGATGAGCCCGCGCGACGTGCTGGGGCTCGATCCGGCGCCGGACGTGGTGGTGTACGAGTAGCGCGACGTGGCCCCAGCGAAACCGGGTGGGGGCCGCGCAGCAACGATTGAAGGATTAGTGGGGCTATAGCCCCCAAGATCCTTCAACGAAGCGGCTTGCGCCCGCCACCCTACCTACCGGGTTTCGGGTCTCGAGCGCCTAGTG
>Ga0209382_10011559_pt1 | contig 10960 bp, 7 predicted proteins | sample SoiMetdeltSBSDD5_FD_187599 | JGI IMG/M metagenome (GOLD analysis project Ga0209382, IMG submission 187599) | Bulk soil microbial communities from a Populus tree surrounding site in Tennessee, USA - Soil MetaG P. deltoides SBSDD5 (SPAdes) (version 2) | ecosystem: Environmental > Terrestrial >...
CCGAGCGTGCCGGCATGGCGCTCCCGCGGCGCTACCTCTTCGACACCATCTGGGGACCGAGGTTCTATGGCGACGAGCGGGCGCTGGACGTCTACATTCGGTCGCTTCGCAAGAAGATCGAGCCGGACCCGGACCGACCCGCCTACATTCACACCGTTCGCGGAGTCGGCTACCGACTCGAACAGCCGCCGGAAGCCTGAACAGGCGAGGCCCCCAGGACTGCTCCACCGGCTACACTCCGGCTGGCTCTTGCTCTTGCCGGCCGGCCTACGGGCACGCCTGACGGTCGTGTTCGGCGGCCTGACCCTGATCGCGGTGGTCGTCTTCGCCGTAATAATCGCCGGGACCATCGAGCGACTTCTCGTCAACCGCCTGGCCCAGGATCTCGTCGCCCAGGCCGGCCTGATTGCCGGACAGGTCGCCGAGGATCTGGCGAACGGGGATCAGCGAACGGTTGGACGTGCCCTGGTGCTGATCGACAATGAGACGACAGCACGCGGCCTTGTCGTCGATGCGCAGGGGCGCCTGGTCGGTGCAACCGAGATCGAGCAGCGCGAGGGCCTCGGCCGCCGCAACGACGACGTCGGCCTGGCGGCGGCGCTCTCGGGGCAGAACGTGAGCGTGGTCCTGCCTCGGTCAGGCCCGGAGAGCGAAGTGCTCTACGTTGCCCTTCCGATCGTCTGGCAGGACCGCGTCGTCGGCGCGATCCGCCTCGCGTACACTCTTCGAGACATCGAGGCGACGATCCGCCAGATCAACATCGGCATCGGGGTGGGCGCCGTGGTCACCGTCGCCATCGCCGCCGCACTCTCGGCGGGCCTTGCCAGCGCGATCACGACGCCGATCCGGGCGCTCAGCCACGCGACGCGCGGGCTGGCGGCCGGCGAGCTCGACCAGAAGGTGGACCTCGAGACCCGCGGCGAGATCGGTGAGCTGGTCGATGCGTTCAACCAGACGGCGTCGCGCCTGCACGAGTTTGAGATCGCCCGGCGGGAGTTTGCATCAGACGTCTCCCACGAGCTGCACGCGCTCGCCAGCGCGATGCAGACGGCCGCCCAGGCGTTGCAACAGGGAGCCGACCGCGAGCCTGTCCTGCGTGATCGGCTGGTCACCGGACTCGTCGGGCACACGCGTCGCCTGGGTCGGCTGGCGGACGATCTGTTGGAGCTTGCGCGGCTCGAGGGTGGGCGTCTGGCGATCGAGCGTACGCCGGTGCCGTTGGTCGGGGTCGCGCAGCAGGCCGTCGCCGAGTGGACCGCGGAAGCGTCGTGGCGCCACGTCCACCTGGAGCTCGTCTCGGAAGGCGAGCCGATCGTCTACGGCGACCACGAGCGGCTGGTCCAGGCGGCGGGCAATCTGGTCGAGAACGCGCTCAAGCACACGCCGCGCGACGGCTCGGTACGCGTGCGGGTCTGGTCGGATCCGCCAGGCCACCATCTCGAAGTCCACGACACCGGTCAGGGCATCCCGGCCGAGGATCTGCCGTTCATCTTCCATCGTTTCTACCGGGTCGAAGGCCGCTCAGGCGGCGGCCCGACCGGCATGGGTCTTGGCCTGGCGATCGTCGAGCGGATCGTCCGAGCGCATCGTGGCGAGGTCGGCGTGACCAGCGAGCCCGGCGTCGGCAGCACGTTCCACATTACGCTCCCGCCCGACTCCCGCGCATAGCTCCACCTTTGCGAGACGACCGTCGCCTCGCCGGCGACGCGGTCTCAGCCCTCACCCGCCCGCATCGCGTCCACAAGACGCCGCACGTCGCGACACAGCTTGTCGAATGAGGGCGCCCGCCGCCGCGCCAACTCCAAATCGAACACCGCACTGAACGACGCCTGGTGCGATGTCGGCTTGTACGACTGTCTACGTGACATTCTCTCGGTGAGCCACTCCTTGGCACCGGCAATCGTTTCCGGGTCAGGCGGCGCCACAATATCGTGCTGGACGCCCCGAAGACCCCGGAGAGACTCGGCAGCGGCTAGAAACCAGGCCTCGTACTCGCGATTCGCCAGCACGACTGCGATCGGGAGATCTGATCCCCCGGATCGTGCCCAACCGAGGATACGCGGCCCCAACTCAGCCGGGCAGTTATCGTCGGCGTCGATCAGAATCAAGACTGCGCACGGCGGCGTCAACGTCCGTAGGGCTAAGTCAACCGCCTCGGTGATCTGCTGCTGACTATTCAGTTGCCCGCGTGGGCGCCGAATCGGACGAAGCACCCGAACGTAGAGTGCCGGATCTATCTCCTGAATCACCCGGCGCAGCAGGATGGGAAGCGCGTCCCGCTCGCCATCACCCTCGATGATGCAACCGAGCTCCACGGAGTTCTACGAGCCGGAGACCGAAGGTTCGGGCGCGACGCGCTCGCCATTCGGTGCGGGTCCCGTTCCACGTGGGCGAATCTGGTCCATTTGCAGCAGGTCTCCAATGGTGAAGAGTCTATCTCGTACGACAGATCGGCTGACATCATCAACTGGGCCGATGCTGGTAATCCCGTTCTCCACCGAGACCACGAGCAAATCATTGAGATCGACGTCACCCATGTGGAGCATATCGGCGCTGTGCGTAGTCGCGACCACCTGAGTGGTGTAGCTGGCATCGGCGAGAGCGTCGGCCAGCACGTTCGCTGCCGCCGGATGCAGGCCCGCCTCCGGCTCCTCGATCCCGACCAGCGATGTCTCTGACTTTCCGCCCAGCCTACCCTGGAACAGCGCCACAAGCACGCTCAGCGCTCGAAGCGTGCCGTCCGAGATCTGATTCGGGCGCGCATCCCACCAGCCTGGCTCGTTAGCGATTTCCTGGCGTAGCGACAACAGGTCGTACCCGCCCAGGTCTTCAGCACGGATCTCCCGCAGGCCGGGTTGTATGTGGGCGAGGTAAGTAGTGATGCGCTCCAGGAGCTCTGGATTTTCAGACTCGGCTGCCCGGCGCAGGATGCCGGCGACGTTCGATCCATCGGCGAACAGACGCCTGTCTGCTTCATGCGGCCGCAGGGCTCGCATCGACGCAGACTCAAGGTTGTAAAACACCATCGACGTAAGCAGGTCATGGACTGGACGGGCCTCGGTCATTCCTGAATAGGCGACCAGAAAAAGCCGGTCTCCGGAGAACGATGGATACTTGTCGGCAACCTCTTCCGAAGCCCACATCGTTGAGCCGTCCTGGTCGACCGAATACAGGACCGGCCCGAATGGTTCGGCGACGCCGCCGTGAACCAATTCTTCCTGTACGACCCGGAAGTCACCGTCAGATCGCACCTCGATCTGGAAGGCATACCGCCCGTGACTTCCATCTCCTAGGGACAAGCTGAGTTCGATAGAGAACCAGGATTCGTCGGCTGGCCGAGCCTCGGAAAGAACGTGCAACGCATTTCCACGGTTGCGCACTGCCTGATCGAGGCCCAGCACCAGCGCTTGCTTGACGAAGCTCAAGGCGTCGAGGAAGTTGCTCTTGCCGGAGCCGTTCGGGCCGACCAGGATCGTGAGCGGCCGAAACTCCACATCGCACGACACGATGCTCTTATAATTCTTCAACTTGACGCGCGTGATGCGGGCGGGCGACTCGTCGGCCATGCTCAAGTGTACGATGTCGCCATGACTGCTGTTGAGCGAACTGGCCCATCAACCCGCATCGCCGGCGTCGAGGCGTATGTCATCGTCGGCGACAAGGACTACGTCGGCGGCGCTGGCCTGCGTCCCCCCACCGACACTGCCCCGAGGCAACGCCGCGCCCTCGCCGAGATCGGCGACCGCCACATCTGCGTCTATCCGCCTCAGGCGCAGTCGTGCCTCGTCAAGATTACCGCCGAAGACGGCACCGTTGGTTGGGGCGAAGGGCACGCGCCGTTGGGGCCGCGCGCCACCGTCGCCGTCGTCCAGGACGTGCTCGCGCCGCTGCTCCTCGGAGAAGACCCGCTGGCCATCGAAATGCTCTGGGAGCGGATGTACGGCAGCATGCGCCTGCGGGGACACGTCGCCGGCTACCAGCTCGAGGCGATCGCCGGAGTCGACATCGCGCTCTGGGACCTGGCCGGCAAACTCATCGGCTTGCCGGCGTACCGCCTGCTCGGCGGCCCGTTCACCACGACGCTGCCCGTCTACGCTTCCGGCGTCCCTGGTGGGACGGTCGAGGAGCGTGCCGCGAGCGCCGAGCACTTCATCGCCGACGGCTACACGGCGATGAAGGCGTCGATCGGGCGCGGCAGCCTCGACGAAGACCTGGCGGCCATCGGGGCGCTAATCGAGGCTGTCGACGGTCGCGCCGACGTTCTGGTCGACGCGCACGGTGCCTACGCCAGCCACACCGCCCTCTACGTCGGTCGCGAGCTTCAGCGGCTCGGCGTCCGCTGGCTCGAAGACCCGCTGCCGCCCGAGGACGTCGAAGGGTACGTCGCGCTGTCGGCGGCGCTGGAGATGCCCGTCGCGGCCGGCGAGACCGAGTGCACGCGCTGGCAGTTCGAGGAGCGACTGCGCCTCAAGGCCGTCGACCTGATCCTGCCGGACATCTGCCGGGCCGGCGGCATCACCGAGGGCCGTAAGATCGCCACGGTGGCGGACCTGCGCAACGTCCGCTGGGCGGCCCACGTGAGCATGGGGACGTCGGTCCACGTCGCGGCGGCAGCGCATCTCGCGGCTGCTTCGGCCAACTTTCTGATCTTCGAGTTCTCCTCGACGCCGAACCCGATCGGCGACGGTCTGCTGACGCGCCCGCTCAGGCCAGATGGCGGTATCCTGCGCGTGCCCGATGGCCCCGGCCTCGGCATCGAGCTCGACGACGAGAAGCTTCAGCGCCACCTGCTCTGAGCCGACGACGTATCCTATCCCGTGCGCCATCCCACAACTCGCGGCGCGTGGGCGAGAGGCGAACAATGCCCGCTTCCCAGACGTTTCGCGGGATCTTCGCGATCCCGGTGACCCCGTTCACGCCTGACGGCGATCTCGACATTCCGTCGCTCCGGCGTTGCGTTGAGTTCTGCATCGTGGCGGGCGCCGGCGGCGTCGTGGCGCCCGTCAACGCCAGCGAGTTCTTCACCCTCACCGAGTCCGAGCGAAAGACCGTCGTGGAGACGGTCGTGGAGCAGACGAACGGCCGTGTGCCGGTCGTCGCGGGCGTCAGCGGCTCCTCGACCCAGGTCGCCGTCGAGATGGCGAGCCACGCCGGCCAGGCTGGCGCCGACTCGGTCATGGCGATGCCACCGTTTGTGCGACACCCTGGCCCTGACGAGATCGTCGAGTTCTACGGCGCCGTCGCGAAGGCCGGCGGCGTGCCGGTCTGGATTCAGGATTACGTCGCGCCGATGGGTACGCCGATGGCGCCCGCCCTGCTGGCGAGGCTCCTCCGGGAGATCCCCGGCGTCGAGTACCTGAAGGAGGAGACCGCCCTGGCGCCCCAGGTCATGACGCAGGTCAAGAACCTGGCCGGCGACGCGCTCAAGGGGATGATGGGCGGCATGGCCGGCCGCTACCTCCTGGACGAGTATGCGCGCGGCGCCTGCGGCACGATGCCGGCCTGCGAGGTCACGGACGCCCACGTCGCCGTCTGGAACGCGCTCGAAAGCGGCGACGAGGCCGAGTCGCGGCGTCTGTTCCGCGAGCTGCTGCCGCTCCTGAACATCGAGGCGATGTACTCGTTCGTGGTCTACAAGGAGGTGCTCTACCGGCGCGGCATCATCGCCTGCCCGAAGTCGCGAGCGCCCGGCTCCCCCACCCTTGACGAGACGGCGAGCCGGGAGCTCGATCTGATCCTTCGCGATCTCTCGCCGCTGCTGACGGCGAAGATCCCCGCCACGGTGGGCGCCTGATGGGCGACGAGAAGGCATCTCAGATGCCCCAGCTGAGCAGGCCGCCGGGCTGGGAGCACGCCGACGAGCGGCTGTACACCATCGCGTCACCGGCGGGAGACGCCGTCGCCTGGATCTGCCCGGAGATCGGCGGCGGCACCGTCGGATACGCGGTGCGGATCGGCGAGCGCTGGGTCCAGGTCCTGGATGTCCCGCCGTCGCCCGCCGAGTTTCGGGCCGTCCCCTCACGGTATGGCCTTCCGATCCTGTTCCCGTTCCCGGGTGCCATGCGGAGCGGTCGGTACCGGTGGGCCGGCCGGGAGCACGTCGTGCCGCCAACCTACCCGGATGGATCAGACCCGCAGGGTGCCACCGTCGTGATCCACGGCTTTGCGCACATCCGACCGTGGCGATTCGTCGACCAGGACGCGGACCGGATCGTCCTGGAGCTCCGGACGCCGGACGCGCTCGACCCCGATCGCGCAGCCAGCTATCCGTTTACCGTCAGTCTGAGGCACCGAATCAGCCTCGGATCGGACGGACTGACCAGCGTACTCACGGCGGAGAACCAGGGCACAGAGTCAGCGCCGCTCGCGTTCGGACTCCATCCGTACTTCGGCGCCGAGGTGCTCGGGTCGGATCGATCGAAGGTTCAGGTCGAGCTTCCGGGCAGTTCGGCACGGACTCGCGGGACGCCTGAGCGGCCAGGGATGTCCGGTGCGAAGGAGCCAGCCGCATCCGGTCCGGTCGCGGTCGTGCCGCACGGCCAGACGATGATCGCCAGTCGGACCGACCTCGGACCCGCCCCGGCCGTGGCCCGCGTCGTCAACCTCGCGCCGATCGACGGCCGGTCCGGCTGGACGATCGAGCTCTCGATGGACGCGGGGTATCGGGACCTGTTGCTCTTCGCGCCGCCGGTCCAGACGTCGATCTCGCTCGAGCCGCAGACCCACATGCCTGGCGGCGCATCGCTGCCGGAAGGCGATCCGAACGGCCTGGTCGGCCTCGCCCCAGGCGAGACCCTCTCGGCGACCGCCGTCATCCGGCTCGTTCCGCCCAGATAGCGCCCGAAAGGTTCCCCGCCGTCCTCCCTCCCCCTCGCAGGGGGAGGGTTGGGTTGGGGGTCTCAGCGCAGTCCGAGCATCACCTGGGCGATCGTGCAATACATGAACAGCCCGGTCCCGTCCACCAGCGTGCTGATAAACGGCGCCGACACCACGGCCGGATCGATCTTCATCCGGTGCAGGATCAGCGGCAGCACCGCCGCGACGGCCGCTGCCCAGATCACGATGAACAGCGCCGTCACCGCCACCACCGGGCCGATCTCGAGACCGTACCCCTGAATCCAGGCGCGGGCGTACGTCACGCCGCCCATCACGATGCCCAGCAGCAGCCCCACAGCGGCCTCGCGCCAGAAGACGCGCAGCAGGTCGCGGAAGTGGACCTCGCCGACGCCCATAGCGCGCACCAGCGTCGTCACCGTCTGCGACCCGACGTTCCCGCCGATGCCGATCAGCAACGGGATGAAGAACGTCAACGCGACGACCTGATCCAAAACCGCCTGAAAGCTGTTGAGCACCGAGCCCGTAAACGCCCCGCCCACGAACAGGACCAGAAGCCAGAGCACCCGCTTGCGGAACAGGTGGAAGATGCTCGCGCGCAGGTACGGCTCCTCCAACGGCTGGGAGCCGCCGAGGCGCTCGATGTCTTCGCCGGCCTCTTCCAGGAGGACGTCGGCCGCATCGTCGGCGGTGATGATCCCGAGCAGGCGGTCCTGCTCGTTCACGACCGGCAATGCCAGGTAGTTATTGTGATCCAGCAGGCGCGCGGCCGTTTCCTGGTCAGCATCAGCTCGGACGCGCGTGACGTCCGTGTACATCAGCTGTGAGACCAGCTTCCAGCGCGGCGAGAGCACCAGGCTCCTCAGCGAGAGCACGCCGAGCAGCCGCCCTGTGGACGGCTCGGTCACGTAGACGTAGTAGATCGTCTCGGCCTCTTCGGCGACCCTGCCAAGCTGCGCCAGCGCCTCGTCGGCTGTGAGGTATGGCGCCACCGAGACGAAGTCCGGCGTCATGATGCCGGCCGCGCTCTCCGGCGGGTAGTTCAGGAGCTCGCGGACGTCTTCCGCTTCCTCCTCCTCCATCTCGCGGAGGATCGCCTCGGCCTGGCTCGGATCGAGCTCGCCCATGACGTCGGCGGCGTCGTCCGGGTCCATCTCCTCGAGGACGTCGGCAGCCTGCGCCCGTCCGAGCTTGCCGAGCAGACGGGCCGCGTCAAAGGCGTCGAGCTCGGCGACGATGTCGGCGAGCGCCTCATCGCCAAGGCGCGTGACCAGCCGTCCGAGCTCGGTCGGCGACAGTTCCGCGAGCGCCTGGGCTAGCTCCTCGCGAGGCGCGGCTTGCAGCACCGCGAGATCCGGAGTGTGCCCGTTCGAGAGCGCGGCGCGCAGCACCGCCCTGACGTCGAGCGTGGACGCGCCGTGCGGCGAGAGCGTCTCCATATCACGGCACCTCCGGTGTCGAATGCAACAAGAACGCCCTCCCCGTCTGGAAGGGCGCCGGAGGCAGCGTGCCCGCGCGTCGCGGGCAGGGCGACGTCAGGCGCGGCCGGCGGCGGTCTCCACGACTGGAGTGGCGCGGGCGATTGGCGTGGTACTGGCAGGGTCAGCGGTAGACATGGCCAAGCAGAGTGTACCCCCGCACACACGGTGGCGTCGACCCGCCGATCGCGTCACGACAACACGGGCTGTCGCCAGGTCGCCAATGCCGGCAGGTCGTGCACCGCGAGCAGACCGGCTGACCTGTGCGTCGCACGACAGTCACGTAGTTCGTTGAACGACAGTCACGTCACATCTACTTCCCGCCCTGGTGAGAACGCGGTACCATCGTCTCGCGCCCTACCCAGATCGGCCAGGATGGTGAGATGGAGAAGAGTGTCGGCCCGTATCAGCTCGGCGACGTGCTCGGCGCACTGCCGTTCGGGGAGCTGGTTGCGGCGACCCACCCGGCCCGATCCGAATCGCTCGCCATCCTACTCTTCGACGAGCGCCTCGCCCAGGACCACCGCTTCAGGGGGCTGATCCGCCTGGAGGTCGCCCGAGCAGGCAGCGTCCGCCATCGAGCGGTCGCCCGGGCCGTCGAGGTTGGCGAGCACGCCGGCGCGCTCTACGTCGTCTTCGAGCGGCCCGCCGAAACCCGGACGCTGGCGCGTGCATTCGCCGACGGCGATCCTCCGTCTCGACAGGGGACGGCGTCCCTCGTCCGCGCCATCGCCGAGGCGCTCGATGTCGCGCACGGCCGCCGGCTCGTGCACGCCGTGCTCGGGCCGACCACCGTCCTCATCGGCCCAAACGGCACGGTGTCGGTCGTCGGCATCGGGTTGAACGGTGCCGTTGAGGAGGCTGGCCTGTCCTCGGTCATCGCGGAGCAGACTGAGGCGGCGTTCACGGCGCCCGAACAGCGAATCGGCGGCCGTGCCGTCGCCGCCTCGGACGGTTACGCGCTCGGGACGCTTGCGGCGGCGCTGCTCCGGGTCCAGCCTCCGCCAGCCGGCCCTGCCGACGCCATCGGGAACGTCCTGGCACGCCAGTGCAGCGCCGATCCAGGAGCACGCTACCCAACCTGCGCCGCGTTCGCATCCGCGCTCACCGACGCCCTGACGCCCGCTCCGTGGACCGCCACCGACGCAGCACCGGTACCGGCGCCGCTGTCGCCACCGCTCCCGCCTCCGCCCGACATGCAGCCGGCGCCTCCTCTGCCGTCTCCACCGTGGACCCTGTTCGACGCGAACGCCAGGTCACGGCAGCCCATGCCGGGGCCCGAACCGATGCTCGACGCGCCCTTGCCGTGGCACGTGCCGGCACCGGACCAGCGGCCGACGCCCGTGCCGGCCGACACGTTGAAGCTGCAGATTCCTCCGGACCTCGTTGACCCCCCGCCACAGCCAGCCCGTCCCACCGCCCAGGTCAGTCCGGCTGAGCCTGCCTCCACTGTTCAGCCAAAGGCAGCGCCACGTGACTGGCTCAGCTCGATCATCGACCCGCCGCGAGCGAATCAGCCAACTGCGCCGCCGCGTCCAGCCCCGGCCCGCCCGCGCGAGGCTCAGCCGTACGTCGGATGGCAGCCTCCGCCGTCCAGTGACACAGCGCACACGGTCTCAACCTCAGAACTGACTCCGGCCATGGCCGGCCTGCTGAAGCCGCCCTTTCCGCGCGATCCGATCGGCGACGGCATCCGCTGGGTGTCGGACCGATACCCGGAGGTGGACAAGGTTCTGGATCGCGCCTGCCCAGACGGTACGGTCGGCCCGTTCCCGCTCGGCGTCGTGGCGGCAGCTGCGCTTGCCGCGCTGCTCATCGGCCTCGGGCAGGGGTGGCCGGCAACCGTCGTCATCATGGTCGTCGTCGTGCTGTACGGCGTCCCGAGGGCGGCCAGTGCCCTCCAGCCGAGTGACCGCGCGATCCGCCAGGCACGGCGGGTGACGGGCACCATGCAGCTCAAGCGAACGCCGGATGCGATCGGCGCGGGCATACCACAGCTCACATTGCCTGACGGCATCACGCTGAGCCTGCGCGTCCCCGAGTACGAGGCGTTGCTGTCTTTCGCGCGGCCCCTAACCGTGACGCGGCCGGTGTATGGATCGCCGGAACAAGGGAGCGTTGACGTCGTCGTCGGCCACGAGTTGCCCGGCGCGACGGTCAGCTATATCTCGCCGGACCGGCTCCTCCTCGACATCCGAAACCCAGACGGCACGGTGATCTTCCGTCGGTCGCCGTATCCGGGCGAGCCCGGCGACCGCCGCTGGTCGCCATCAGACGACCCACCACCTGGACTGCTGACGACAGGCGGCACCGTCGCCAGCCCGCCTGTCACCGACAGCGCCTCGTACGCGGCCATCTTTGGACCTCCCGGTGTTGGATCTCAGGGCAGCGCCGGCGCGCCGCCGTCTCCCGCGTCAGGGCCACAGCATTCGCCGGTTCAGGGGGCCGTCCTGCCGCTTCCGCCAGCCGCCGAGGCCGCGCTCAAGCGTGGGGCCGAGCGTCAGAAGATGCTCGCCTTTGCGCTCGCCGGGCTCGGGCTCGTCGGCGTGGGGTTCCTCTGGGGGATGATGGGCGCCTTCTCGCTCTTCCACCTGTTGTTCGGCATCCCGATCGCCGTCGCCTTCGGCTGGGCGCACCTCGCGAAGGCG
>Ga0209382_10011560_pt1 | contig 10959 bp, 10 predicted proteins | sample SoiMetdeltSBSDD5_FD_187599 | JGI IMG/M metagenome (GOLD analysis project Ga0209382, IMG submission 187599) | Bulk soil microbial communities from a Populus tree surrounding site in Tennessee, USA - Soil MetaG P. deltoides SBSDD5 (SPAdes) (version 2) | ecosystem: Environmental > Terrestrial >...
TAGAGGCGTACGGTTTGTTCTGTTTTGCCAGCGGCAAACTGTACGATAACCACACACACTGGAGAGAGAGGTTCCGGTGGTTGTATCTCGAAGGGTAAAAAACAAGGCGCTCGGCCTTGGAGTCCCACAGACGCTGCTCGCGCGCGCCGACGAGGTAATCGAATGATCAGCCGACGCGATTTCATCACGCTGCTCGGCGGGGCGGCGGTGTGGCCGCTGGCGGCGCGCGCGCAGCAACCGGAGATGCCGGTGATCAAGCGCGGAGTAGGAGTCACTTGGTCGCAAGCGCGATTACAGAACGTCTAATCACCTCGTCCAGGCGATCAAAGGGCCGAAGGCACCTTTCAGCGAGAGTGAGAACCGTAGATTGCTCACTGCGCTCAAGCTGCGCCAGCAGCCCAGCGAGACATTCCGGCATGTGCGGGTCGAGCGAATACTCCTCGCGGAGCGTTTCCCCGATTTTCATCAGACCTAGGCGGTCTGGAAGCGTTGCGGCATTTGAAGAGTAATATCCAAGCATGGCACGGACTCCCCTTGCACCGAGGGTGGCCCGCCCGCGCCAAGTAGCGTTAACTCAATGCTCCAATCGCTGAGCGGTTAGAGTCAGAACGCAACAGGCCAATGCAGCACTGAGCGTAACAGCGGCAAGCGCGAGCCACATGGGTCGTCTCCCCTAATTCCCCTGGCCAAATACTAGAACGGCGACAACCTATGTTCGGTTCCCGACTTATTCCGAGCCGGTAAGGCTGAGCAGAGACGGGAGCGAGCCGCTGAAGTCAAAAGAAAGCCCCGCCGAGAAGCGGGGCCAAGAGGTTGGTTGGGATCCAGGTGGCGATGGGAAGCCACGAGGGACCACTTGTCTGCGCGCTCACTAGGCTGCGCACAAGGGAATCTCGCCAACTTGGTTAAGACAGGGCGTGCGTAGACCGCGTTGCAGCGAAAAAAAGCCCCGCGGACTGGCGGGGCTCGGTAGTACTGGGGTGAGGTTCCTGGTGGGGTCCCTCGATGTCCATGGTGTATGGGAAGACTTAAACTGGGCAAATTAGGACCCCGCCGCCGAAGCTCCGTTATGATGACGGCGGGGCCGACGCCTAGGGCAGCTCGTTTGGGCTTGATTGAGGGGCCTGGGCGCCGTCCCTTCAACGCACCAACCGGATCGGGGGTTCGCCCGGTAGGCTACGCGTGAGGGGCCGCCAAGTGTCGGCTGCCCGGAGCAGATGCCGGGTGACTGACCGCCGCGCCGCGCCCCTATCGTGACACCACCCATATTCGCCGGCGGTCATTTCTACAGAAAAGACTCGCTATTTGCGGATTTCGTGCGAAGCTACTCCGTCGCTCTCTCGTTGTCGCGGGGGATCCGGAGGGCGTCGTCATGTTTGACTGCTCAATTTGCGTGGCCGTCTACATGCTTGTGGTCGTTGCGGTGGTCGGCGTCGGCGTTGTGGTCCAATAGTTCAGGCAGAGCCCCAGCGCCCTGATTGCCTTGGTGTGGGCCACGCTGCTGTCGAAGGTGCCGCGAGATGCGCCGCCGGATCGAATTGCCGCGCAAGTGCGCGCTCGAGCTGACCGGCCAAGCATGGGCGCAGCGGTTCCTTGCGAAGCCCATCCGACTCCTGGAGCCAAGTAGGAACCCACCAGCAGCGCAGCCCGAGGCCCCGCCGTCCCGGCAGCGTGCTGCAATTCAGGCGCAGATCGAGGCCGAGCTCGCGGTTCTACGCGACAGAAACGGACGCGCCGCTAAGCGCCCCGCCGACGACGCGCCACAGGATGCCCCGCCAAACGCCCTAGGCGATGGCGATAGCTAACGGAGGCAGAAATGGACGCATTGCTCGACGCATTGCTGGCCGTCATCATCCTGGCCGGAGTCGTTTTCGGTGGCGGCTGGTTGCTGCTGCACCGATGGAGCTGGAGACGCTGGATCTAGCCCGCGTGCCGACCGCCCTACGGACCGGGACCGACGCTCTGCCGTCTCGCCTCCCCTAGATGCAATCTGTTTCGGTATAATTATCTTGGAGCGTTGGACACCCCTATCGACTGCGCAGCAGTCGCATACCAAGGGCTCGATTTGAAGGAGGGTCTTTTAATCCTTTTCGTCGGTTGGAACTCTTCGCGGGTCGCACCACGGAACTTTTCTTAGTCGCCTTCTTGGACATAGTTCCTCCAAACGCTAACCTCCCCGGACAACTACCTCAGCATGTGACGCAGGCTGCATCAAGGGATATACCCTGTCACAGGGAAGATGAGATTACCGCCGCAATACCGATGTTTGAGCAGTTGGCCAGCACCAAGCCACTGTTAGCTCGCGTCGCAGATTGCGTCACCGTTTAGACCTGCGGCGCTTGACCTTTCGGGTCTTCTTTTTTGCCGCCTTGCGGGCCGACTTATCGACCAAGAAGTCGTCTCGCTTTGCACCGGCTTTGATGGCAGCTGTCAACCACCTGGGCTGAGCGCCCCTACCGGCCCAAACATTTCCTGACTTGTCTCGATATTTGATTGGGGCCTTTCGTCCCTTAAGCGAACTTATCGGACTACTCCGCCTTTGCCCTGGCCCAAGACGGGACAGTTGTCTTTCCAACTGTTGTCGACGAGCTGACAATTGCCTGTCTACATCGCCTCGTAGCTTAAGCAAAGCTTCGACGTCCAATCCTGAAACACTAATCCTTGGCATTTCATCCTCCAGGTTTATTTGCAGAGGTTGGCCCGTCTTGAAGGTCAGTGCAATGACTTGTCAGACACAACGCCGACATAGGTTAACCGCTGAAGCAGATCCCTTGAGTACGAGCGGCCGCACGGAAGGCCACGACAAGCATTCCCGTCGTCATGGCAGCCGTTGGCGATCCGATAGCAGCGGGCTTCTTTGCCAATCTCGCGCGGCCAGGGGGGAACGTTGCATCGCAGCGCAATCGCGCACCGAAGGTGCCATTCGCACGGCTGTGCTGCGATGCGTCTCGAAGCACGAGGCCGCACACACACGCCGCGGAAGTCGCATAGATTCACGAACCACTCAGGACCTCCGCAAGCGAATTCGAGCTGACCCATCGATGCCGCCCGCGATCACTCGGCCTTGAGCCCCGCCGCCTTGATCACCTTCGCCCATTTCGACGTTTCGGTGGCCAAGTGCTCGCCGAACTGCTCGGGCGTCATCGGCACGCCAACGGCGCCGAGCTCCGCCAGGCGCGCCTTGATGGCGGGGTCGGCGAGCCCGGCATTGAGCTCGCGGTTGAGCCGCTCGATGATCGCGCGCGGCGTGCCGCTCGGAACGCCGAGCCCGATAATGCCGCTGACCTCGTATCCCGGCACGGTTTCGCCGACCGTCGGCACGTCCGGCATCCGCGGCGAACGCTGCGCGCTCAGCACCGCTAGCGCGCGCAGCGAGCCGCGCTCGATGTGAGGCAGTGAATTGGGCAAGGCATCGATGCCCAGCGGAACGGCGCCGCCGAGGATGTCGGTCACCATCGGCGCGCCGCCGCGGTAGGGCACATGGGTCAGGTTGATGCCTGCCGACAGCTTCAAGAGCTCGATCGCCAGATGGCTGACCGTGCCGGTGCCGAACGAGGCCATGTTGACCTTGCCGGGATTGGCTTTGGCTTGGGCAATCAACTCAGGCATGGTCCGCATCGGTAGCGACGGGCTCGCGACGATCACGAGCGGTTGCGCGGTGAAGCCGCCGACCGGAGCGATATCGCGCAGGAAATTGAACGGTAGCGACTGATAGAACGTCGCGTTGACCGTGTTGCTCGTGACCACGAGCAGCAAGGTGTGGCCGTCGGGCGGAGAATTGATCACCGCCTGCGTGCCGATATTGGTCGCTGCCCCGGGCCGGTTCTCGATGACGACCGGCTGTCCGAGCCGCTCGGTCAGATACTGCGCCATGATGCGCGCGAGGACGTCGGTCGCTCCGCCCGGCGGGAAAGGAACGACCCAACGGACGGGTCTCGTCGGATAGGGATCGGCGGCGCTTGGAGCCGTCAACAAACCGCAGGCGAGACTGAGCGCGATGAGGCGAGCAAGCATGATCTTCCCCAGATATCGTCGCGTGGACGATCAGCAGGCGTCGGATCGAAGGCCCGAACCAGGATGGAGCTTATCGCGACGCGCGGCGGCCTCAACCGCAAACCGACTCGAATTGCTAAAAGAAACCGTTATGCCCGTCGGAAGCACAAGCATGTCACGGCTTCGCACGGGCAACCTATCGTCGGCCCCGAATCTTTGTGCTCGGCCACTACGGATCACGCTCGCTGAGCGCGTAATCGAAATACACACATCCAAGGCTTGGGGTTCCGGGGCTGCCGCGCTGCGCTTATCAAAAAAATGACCGGCCGTTAATGGCCGGTCAGCTTTCGTTTTGGTTGTGGTGTGCAGTTAGTCGATTTCGCTGATGTTGTTCTCGACCAGCGGCGCTGTCGGGCTTTGGCTATCGATTGGTGTCCTCTGCGCCAGAGCCGTCGTGGCTGAGACGATCAGAAGGGCAGAAACGATGGCCATCTTGAGTGTCCTCAACATCGCTATCTCCCTTGATATGGGTGATCTGCATGACCACCAATCCCGAGAAACTAGTGCCCACGCCTGCGCTGGCGCTGTGATGGCCATCACAAGAAAGTCGTATAGGCCCTAGCTATCGCTCCGGTACCCCGATAGGAATGTCAAGCTGCGGTCTAGTGCCTCCAAAACCCCTTAAACCGATCCGGTGCCAGCGCGGTGTAGCGCACCGTCGCCGAGGCCTGGGGGTGTATCAAAAATCCCACACAGCCGATGAGCTGACCCGCATCAAGCCCACTTTAACGACCAATTAACCAATGCAGCACAGCGTTACTGGCGGCCTTACGGAGCCGCGATGCTCACGATACTGATCTTCCTCGCGATAGCTACCCCGATCACGGATAGCCTGATCGCGCTGATGCTCGCCAGCTTCCTGGTCATGCTCGGATTGATTTTCAACCACTTCCCGAACTGACCGGCATCCGGCCCACGCCGTTGCAGCCCCGGCCGCGATCGTCGCAGCTGTGCTGCTTGGTGTCGCTTCCGAAAGCTAGATCCCGCGCGTGGGTCCCCGCTTTCGCGGGACGAACGGACAGTGGATCGGTCTCCAGAAACCAATGCCGGAATTGCTCACTTTGACGGCTTCGCCCAGATGCCGCGCTTCTGCATGAGCGCGACCTGCTTGTCGATCACGTCGCGCTTATAGTCCGCGTGCTTGGGCGGAATTTTCTTCAGGTAGCGGTTCTTGGGATAGATCGGCTTCTCGTAGATGATCTGCGCGAGCTCGGCGCGGATGTCCTTCATCCAGTTGGTCACCTGCGCCGACTCGCGATGATGGCGCAGCGCCTCGATGTTGATGGCGCCGGCGACGAAAGTCGAGCCGTTGGTGTCGCGCTGCTTGCCGACGAGCTGGCCGCGATAGTCGACGATCATCGACTGGCCGCCGCCGGCATCAATGCCAACGTGGCCGTCGGGATACAGGTGATAGCTGCCGATGTTCGGCGCCACGATATACATGTTGTTCTCGAGCGCGCGGGCGCGATTGGAGATCTCGAAGATGTCGTTCTCGGTGAACGGCGCGGGCATCGAGGCGCGATAGACGACCTCCGCGCCGTTCATCGCAAGACCGCGCCCGTTCTCCGGGTAGTTGCCCTCCATCGCCATCATGATGCCGAGCCGACCGATCTTGGTGTCGGCGACCGGCCAGAAGGCGTCGAGCGTGCGGCCATACTTCTCGATCCACCAATCGTAAATGTCATGAGGCGAGACCGAGCGCTCGACCGGGAGCAGCGCCGAAAGCTTGTAGTGCTGCAGGATGATGTTGCTGTCGGGATCGACGATGAAGCCGATGTTGAAGAAGCGATCCTTCCAGTCCTTATGGCGCGCCTTGGCCTGCGCCATGATGAAAACGTTCCATTCGCGCGCGAGCTTGCCGATCTCGTCGGTCTCCGGGCCCGGAATCTCGATGCAGCAAGTGCGGGCATAATCGGCGTGATCGACATCGAGCACCTCGTCGTTGAAGCCCATCAGGGCGCCTTCTGGAATGGCGAGGAGCCGCACCGGAATGTCCAGGTTGGACAGCCAGAACGCCGCCTTGGTCAGGCTCTTGAGGTGCTCGATGTTGTGCTTGATGTCCTCGCGCCGGCGGATGCCCCAGAACGTCGGGATGAGCCCGACTGCGTTGTATGGCTCGATCATGGTCCCCCCAATGAGTTCCTCGCGCAGCCGCTCAGGCCGCGACGGCCGGCAGACCGGCGAGCGCCATCGCCAACTCCTTCTGGTCGTAGTCCTGGTCGACGAGCTTGCCCCCGAAGTAGCTGATATAGGCCTGCATGTCGAAATGCCCGTGGCCGGACATGTTGAACAGGATGATCTCACTCTTGCCCTCGCGCTTGCAGCGCAGTGCCTCATCGATCGCGCAGCGCACCGCGTGGGTCGCTTCGGGCGCAGGCACGATTCCTTCGCAGCGCGCGAACTCGACGCCGGCTTCGAAGCAGGCGACCTGATGATAGGCGCGCGCCTCGATCAGGTCGAGGTCGGCGATATGCGACACGAGCGGCGCCATGCCGTGATAGCGCAAGCCGCCGGCATGGAAGCCCGGCGGAATGAAAGTCGAGCCGAGCGTGTGCATTTTCACAAGCGGCGTAAGGTGGGCGGTGTCGCCGAAGTCGTAGGCATACTTGCCCTTGGTTAGCGAGGGGCAGGCCGCCGGCTCCACCGCAATGAAGCGGCGCTTGCGCCCGCCGCGCAGCTGCAGGCCGAGGAAGGGGAGGGCGAGGCCAGAGAAATTCGAACCGCCGCCGGTGCAGCCGATGACGATGTCGGGATCGTCGCCGGCGAGCTCGAACTGCTTGATCGCTTCCTGCCCGATAATGGTCTGGTGCAGGAGCACATGGTTGAGCACCGAGCCGAGCGAATATTTAACCGCCGGGTCCTTGGCCGCCACCTCGACCGCTTCCGAGATCGCGATGCCGAGCGAGCCAGGATTGTTTGGGTCCTTGGCCAGGATGGCGCGGCCGCTCTCGGTCTCGTTCGAAGGCGAGGCGATGCAACGCGCCCCGTAGGTCTCCATCAGCGCGCGCCGGTAGGGTTTCTGATCGAACGAGACGCGCACCTGGAATACCAAGACGTCGATGCCGAACAGGGAACCTGCAAAGGCGAGCGATGAGCCCCATTGCCCGGCGCCGGTCTCGGTCGACAGCTTCTTGATGCCGGCCTCTTTGTTGTACCAGGCCTGGGGCACGGCGGTGTTGGGCTTGTGCGACCCCGCAGGCGATACGCCCTCATATTTGAAATAAACCTTGGCTGGCGTGCCGAGCTTCTGCTCGAGCCGCCGCGCCCGCATCAGCGGTGAGGGCCGCCACATGCGGTAGACGTCACGCACCGGCTCGGGGATGTCGATGTAGCGCTCCGCCGACACTTCCTGGAGGATGAGCTCCATCGGAAACAGCGGCTCGAGGTCGGCCGGACCGACCGGCTGCTTGGTGCCGGGATGCAGAACCGGCGGCAACTGCTTCGGCAGATCGGCCGTTAGATTGTACCAGCTCTTCGGAATGTCGCTTTCGCTCAAGGCGTACTTGATCTGCTCACTCACGCGACGCTCCTTACTGTTCTGACGCACGCTTGAGACAGCTTAACGTATACGAGCTGCCTAGAAGTTCAACGTTCGGTGTAAATTCCGCTGTTCACCAGGTGCCTCGCGACCTCCTTGGGAACTGTCGATGAACAGATGTGCGAGAGGTGTGATGGTGCGGTTTTGCGGATCGAAGTCGGGCATTAGATCATCCCCATCCAAAAATTCGGCTCAGTTCCGACCAGCCACGATCAATCGCCCGTAGAACTTGATGCGAAGAGATCGGACGTTCCGGCGCCTCGGACAGACGCTGGAAGATTACTTCCAGGCTTTGCCGGACGCGTTTGAAAAATTCGTCGCGGTCCCTCCCAATGGGTAGTCTTGGCAGTATCTCGCCGTCGCCCGTGGCAAGTTGCCCTCTATAGGGGGTGAGAATCATTTCATCATATAGGGTAAGGAGACAAAGGAGTGCATCCGGCCTTAAATCGTGACTTCGTGGTAATATCAATCTTTCCAATTGTCGGAAGTCGTCAGATCGATCCTCGTCGTGTACAGACCATGGTAGTATCGCGGCATAGTCCCTGTACCGCTGAACAAGCGCGACGTAGCGAAGCTCCAATTCCGGGTCCACTGAACTCCCCCTTAACGCGTGCACCACTCCCCCTCTAGGCGTGCACCGAATAGTTTATCGCTCGCTCGCGTCCAATTCTAGGTCCAGGCTTGAACCGCCCCGGGTTTGCCGGAGGCCATTTTTGGTTTGAGTCACGCCGCCACCGCGGGTTGCCCCGGCGTAGCGTAGTAGCGTTCCTCGGCTTCTGCCGGCAGGATGAGAATGATGAGCGGATCGGCATAGAGGCCGGTCGTGACCAAAGTGCTCTACATCGAACACAGCGACGACAACCGCTACATGCTCAAGATGCGGCTGAAGCTGCTCGGCGATTTCAAGGTTCTCGCGGCGGAGGACAGCGAGAAGGGCTGCAAGTTGGCCGTGACCGAGCGCCCGGACGTAATTCTCATGGACCTTGAAATGCCCGCCCCCGCAGCCGCACGCGTTGCCGTGCTCGTCAGCAGCGAACCTCGCGTTGCGGAGGCAACGTTGAAGGACCGCGCGTACGCGGATGTCATCAATCATCCCGCCACTACGTTGAAATAACGCATGGGCTGGCTCCGTCGGTTAAAAATTGATTAACAAAATCAACGGGGCCTCCGCACTGCTGTCATGAGCCGGGTATCCAAATAGCGAAAAATCGGCCATAAATCCTCAAAAAGCGTTGCTCGAACTTCGCTTCTATCTGGGAGGTGCCCGTTTGCGTGTCAGCCGCCGGTCCATCATCCGTGCCAGCCTAGCTGCTGCCGCCGCCCCGCTCGATCGGCTCGGGCTGCCCTCGTTCGCTGCGCCGGCCGCCGCCGCCCAGGCGCCGGAATGGCTGCACGGATTGTCGCTGTTCGGCGAGCTCAAATATTCGCCCGGCTTCAAGCATTTCGAGTACGTCAATCCGCAGGCGCCCAAGGGCGGCGCGGCGCGCCTGAGCGCGTTCGGCACCTACGACAATTTCAACCTGGCCGTCTCCGGCGTGAAAGGGTCGCTCTCGGTCGGGATCACGTTCATCTACAGCCAATTGATGGCGGACGCGCTCGATGAGGTGTCCACGAAATACGGGCTGTTGGCGGAGGCCGTGAGCCATCCGCCGGATTTTTCCGCGGTGACCTACCGGTTGCGCAGCTCCGCGAAGTGGCACGACGGCAAGCCGGTGACGGTCGAGGACGTCATCTTCACCCTCGAAGCTTTCAAGAAGCATCACCCGCAATACGCCGCCTATTACCGGCACGTGACCAAAGCCGAGAAGACGGGCGAGCGCGACATCACATTTACGTTCGATGGCCCCGGCAACCGCGAGCTGCCGCAGATCGTCGGCCAGCTTTACGTGCTGCCCAAGCACTGGTGGGAGGGCAGCGACAGTGCCGGCAAGAAGCGCGACATCGGCGCGACCACGCTCGAACCGCCGCTCGGCAGCGGTCCCTACCGCGTGAAGGAGTTCGTGCCGGGCCGCACGATCGTCTATGAGCGCGTCAAGGACTATTGGGGCAAGGACCTCAACGTCAACGTCGGACGCGACAATTTCGACGAGGTGCGGTTCGAGTACTTCCGCGACTCGACGGTGGCGATCGAGGCGTTCAAGGCCGATCACATCGACTGGCGCACCGAGAACAGCGCCAAGAATTGGGCGACCGCCTACGATTTCCCCGCGGTCAAGGACAAGCGCGTAATCCTCGAGGAGTTCCCGATCCGAAGCACCGGCATTATGCAGGCCTTCGTGTTCAACACCCGGCGCGAAAAGTTCAAGGATCCGCGGATCCGGCGCGCATTCAACTTCGCCTTCGACTTCGAGGAGATGAACAAGCAGATCTTCTTCGGCCAGTACAAGCGGATCGCGAGCTATTTCGAGGGCACGGAGCTCGCCTCGTCGGGCGTCCCGCAGGGCCTGGAGCTCGCGATCCTCGAAACCGTCCGCGCCGAGGTGCCGCCCGAAGTGTTCACGACCCCCTACACCAATCCGGTCGCCGGTGCGTCGGACAAGGTGCGCACCAACCTGCGCGAAGCGGTGCGGCTGATGAAGGAGGCGGGCTACGAGGTGCGCGACCACAAGCTGGTCAACGTGAAGACCGGCGAGCCGTTGACCGTGGAGTTCCTGAGCGAGGACCCGACGTTCGAACGGGTCATCCTGTTCTACAAGCCCTCGCTCGAGCGCCTCGGCGTCGGCGTGGCGGTCCGCACGGTCGACGACGCTCAGTACGAGAATCGGCTGCGCAGCTGGGACTTCGACATGATCGTCGCCTCCTGGGCGCAATCGCTGTCGCCCGGTAACGAGCAGCGCGGTTATTGGGGCTCGCCGGCGGCCGACCAGGCCGGATCGCGCAACTATGTCGGTATGAAGAACCCCGCGGTCGACGCGCTGATCGAACGCGTCATCTTCGCGAAGAACCGTGACGAGCTGGTCGCCGCCACCAAGGCGCTCGACCGGGTGCTGCTGTGGAATTTCTACGTCGTACCACAATGGACCTACGGCAGGGTGCGGACGGCGCGCTGGGACCGCTTCGGGCGGCAAGATGAGTTGCCGAAATATGGTGCATCGGCGTTTCCGACCGTGTGGTGGTGGGACGCGCAGAAATCCGCAAAGGTGGGAACACGCCAATGAATTCATCATGACTCTTGGCCGTCTCCGCCTAAGCGTCGCGGACGCACGCGATCTGGCGGAAGGCCCGTTACGCGGCATCGGATATCATAACGATGAGGCCCGCATCATTACCGACCACGTGATTGATGCCGCCATGTGCGGCTATGAGTATTCGGGTCTGGCCAAGATCCTCAACGTGTTCGAGAGCGAACACTTCCGGTTGCCGCGCCG
>Ga0209382_10011562_pt1 | contig 10959 bp, 12 predicted proteins | sample SoiMetdeltSBSDD5_FD_187599 | JGI IMG/M metagenome (GOLD analysis project Ga0209382, IMG submission 187599) | Bulk soil microbial communities from a Populus tree surrounding site in Tennessee, USA - Soil MetaG P. deltoides SBSDD5 (SPAdes) (version 2) | ecosystem: Environmental > Terrestrial >...
TTTCAAGCGCATTCAGTACTGGAACGATTTGAGCTGCATGGCCGAATCCGTGGGCTGAGATGGAACACCAAATCAGAGGCATGGCGAGAGGAGAGGAAAAAGGTAAAAGGCAAAAGTTGAAGATCGGAGGTGGGAGACATGAAACAGATGGTAGGAGGAGCGGGGCATCGACCTCTTGTACGTTATCCGGGGGGGTCAGCTCGACATATCGGATTCCAGGGGAGCGATATTGTACTGTAACTCGAGATCAAACTCGTCGATCAATTCGTTAGCAACCTCGCGTCCAAGATCGGAGCGCACCTCATTGACGACCAGCTCGATCGCCACGCCTGCATGTTGGCCATACTGCGTCATCGCCGATTCAATCCTCTGCCTGGCCTCCTCGATTTTCATGGCAGGTCTCCCTAAAGCGTTATCCCAGGGTGGCGATCAAATTCCGCATCTCAGGCACCAGATCCATCCCTCCGTTGGACCGGCCGGATACTGCCGCATCGACGCCGGCGCTAAGGACGGCCCGCGCTTCTACTTTGTTCCCGAGCGAGGCGAGTGCGCGACCGAGCGCGAGGTGGGAGGCAACGTGGGTTGGGTCAAGCTCTGTCGCGACTTTCAGATGCTCCACGGCTTCTTGAACGTTGCCTCCCTCTTGGAGGATCTTGTTTCCGAGGCCGTACCGACCAAGAAAACCCTTCGGATTCTTCTCGACCATCAGACGAAACGCCTCAATATTCATTGCGGTTCCCTATTCATAATCAATCAGTTCCCTTCACCGGATGATCGATCTTACCATTGTGGTGATCTCATCGGCTACCCAGGCGATGAACACTATTTCGCGGGCGTTTTTGCTGAAGGAAGTCGAATATCATCTATGTGAAACTTGTTGAAGAAGAATGGGTCAACGAACGAACATCCTGACTTGATGACACGGTGATCATGTGTGGTCCGGGCGCATCTGTCGAAGAAGACTGTCGAGCAAAGTGCTGTCTTCCTGCAAAGACGAGAGTTGATACCGGCTGTCCACCAATACGACTCGTTCCAGGCAGCGAACCGCCGCGACGAGGTTCTCTCGTTGTCGATAGATATCGGCGAGCATCCGCAAGCAGGCAGCTTCGCCGGCCTCGTTTCCCAATTTAATGAAGTGCTCGGACGCATTGTTGAAGCAGCGTTCAGCCTCGAGCAGGTCGGCACTGTCGAGAAAAGCCTTTCCCAACTGGCTGTAAGTAATGGCCAGGCCTTCCTCGTTCCCGACGATGCGATGCTGATCCAGCGCCAGCCTGAACGTGTTCACAGCTTGCTCCCAATGATTCTGACGAGCTTCTTCCAGCGCGAGGTTATGGTGCAAGATGCCAAGTGCCCGATGATCGTTTAGTGGCGTCAGCAAATCCAACGCCTCGAGATAGTAGGGACGGGCCTTCTCCGGTCTGCCGGCCCCGACGTGTAGGTTACCCAGGTTGACGAGGGTGTGGGCCACGGCGTGTTGGTCGCGTTCCGTACGTTGGATAGCCAGCACCTCTCGATAGCATTTCTCGGCCGTCTCGAAATCTCCGGCAAGGGCACAACTATTACCGAGATTGCCGAGTGAAGAAGAGAGTTCACGCGGGGTTCCAGAGACGCGGTCATCGGCTACGGCCGCTTCCCAGGACGCTCGTGCCTGGAGAGCATTGCCACGATGGAAATAGATACGAGCCCGGTGTTTGTCCTGATCGGACATGATATTTGTCTGGAATTGACTGACTGGTTAGGGGCTCTGTGCTAGGATTCCTTCACCTAAACTTCGCCCGTTTCGTATGGAAGAGTATTTCACATCGTTCCTCGTATATTGGAGTATCGGCGCTTTGTTCTTTCTCGTCGAATGGCTACGGCCTGCGCGTCCTCTCAACTATCGACATGTCTTTCTCGGTGACCTCATCGCCCTCGGGGCCTACAATCTCTTTTTCCTCGCTGCCATATCTGTAACTGATCGTATCGCAATCCCAAATTATGTGCCATGGCGGTTTCAGGCGCTGCCTTTTGCGGTCAAGTTGCTTCTCTTCGCCTTACTGGTCGATTGCAGTGCCTATTGGCTCCATCGTCTCTGGCATACGAGGTGGATGTGGCGGATCCACAAGTGGCATCACTCTCCGACCTATATGTACTGGCTCGCCGGTGTCCGGGCCAGCTTGCCACAGGTCATCATGGCCGGGCTTCCGTTCGTGATCTGGTTGCCGCTGCTCAAGCCGGTTCCTCCGGTGTTCTTTATGTGCTACTCCCTCTTTCTGATCGTCACGAATAACTGGATGCATATGAATGTCACGTGGCGATCGCGATGGCTGGAATGGATCTTGGTCACGCCCAGGTATCATCATGTTCATCATGATGATGATCCGGTTCTGTACATACGAAACTTTGGGGTGGTGTTCACATTTTGGGACCGGCTGTTCGGGACCTATGCCGATCCAGAGCTCATCAAGAGGGATATTCGATTCGGGATTGGCGAGCCGGCTAATCAGATACGGTTGGCGATCGGAATCTGACGCACCTCTATTATTAGCCCTGATCCGAAAATAAATCTTGTCTCTTTGGTCCATTTGCGGGTCCTGTCGCGGCAAACAGCCCCACCGTGCTCACTCCCCGGCCGCCTCACATCTCGGCGGCGCGCACAGACCTGGCGCTCTTTATTCATCGCGCCGTGCGCCCCATCCCCCAGTGGGACCCTTCCATTGCGCGGTGGGGCGCCCCGTTCGCCGCGCCACCCGCGAGAATTTCTCCTCGGCACATTCAAATGATTTTCGGATTAGGGTTAGTCCCCACCCTTGACGGTATCGCGACGAAATTCTTGTTGGGTCTCGTCTTCGTCTTCAAATCCAAGTCCCGCACGGAATGACTCATACAATTCTGTGATCTGCTCGACATTGCGGCCATCCTTGCCTTCGGTTGAAGCCAAGTAGGTTTTGCACAGCTCCACACCTGTTTCGAAGTGATGCGCAATCGTTTGCTCCGTCACCTGCTGCCAGGTGATATAGATGCAAAAAGCCTGGAACGAACGGGCCTGTGGATATCGCCGGGCAAGTAGGATCAATTCTTCATAGGCATCTCTCGCCGTCGCGCCGGCATTCGACGAGAATGTTTCTTCCAGTTCGACGGCGCGGTCCCAGTCAGAACCGAGTTCAGTTTCGGATCGGCAAAAGGCCTGTTGAGCGGCTAATGCTGGATCGACGTTCATCTCGTCGCGGACCTTTCATGTTTCGAACGATTCAGTCATCCCGGATCACGGGGCACATTGCAGCATATGTGTTGGCTGTAAAAACTTTAATGTGTTCCGAATATATATTTCAGAACTAACTCTCCCGACGGTACGCCACTGGGCTCATATACAATTTCGGCTGTATCACTGTACTAGTCACCACCCCAATGAAAGCTAATATCGCCAGATAGGTCTTCCTTGTTACGAAGAATGTCTCCTTCCATCAAAGAGATCTTGGCCATACCGACAAGCGTACCGCTGCCCTGAATACTTATGCTGTAGACAAATCCGGTATTGAGGTGTTTGCGAATAGTGATAAGTTGTGTTTTTGCTACTTCTTGAATTCTTAATTCATCATCATATTTCGAGCAAGAGACACCTAGGACCATTGTAGCCAAAACAACATAGAGTTTGAATTGTGCTGTGCCATGATGACTGAAGAAATGACCGAAAAAAGTCCAATCCGCCATTCGCTTCCTGAAAAACAACCGCATCCTCTCAATCCATTACCAATAGGAGCCCTGTCGGCAGTTCAAGGTCGGGATCCCAGAGACCGTCACAGATTAGAAACATAGCTTATTCCCGTTTGCACCAGCCAAAGTGTACACTGATTAATAAGGCATCGTCATCCGTGGTATGCCAACCAACCCGTCTCACATTTACTTTCCTTCCTGCGGCTCGTTAGACTGCTCGATATGAGCAGCGACATGTCGTTTACCCAGCCCTTGTCAGAACCTGTCTCAACCGATCCCGTCGACCGCGTGATCCGCTATCACCTTCAAACCAAGCATCATTTCAATCGCTACGCCCGGTCGCTTGGATTTCTCGATTGGGCCAATCAACCGGATCCCTTTCGTCGATTCGACGGGGCAGCGCTCATCCCGCTTCCCCTGTTAAAGCCGGACGACGAGCCACAGTCGCCATTGTATGACGCGATGTACGCGAAAGGCGACATTCCATCACAACCAGTGACCGTGGCGACGATCTCGCGCTTTCTCGAATTCGCGCTGGCGTTATCAGCCTGGAAGCGAGCGGGGGATATGCAATGGGCGTTACGCAGCAATCCATCGAGTGGCAATCTTCATCCGACGGAAGGCTACCTCGTGCTGCCGCAGATTGATGGGCTTGACCTGCGACCCGGGCTCTACCATTACGCGCCGAAGGAACATGGGCTGGAACTGCGGGCTGAGTGGTCTGCCAAGCAGGTCCATCGTCTCTTGGCCCCTTTTCCGCCTGAGGCTTTTCTGATCGGTCTGACTTCAATTCATTGGCGGGAGGCGTGGAAATATGGTGAGCGGGCATTTCGTTACTGCAATCACGATGCGGGTCATGCCATTGGGACCGCACGGATTGCCGCCGCAACACTTGGGTGGAAAATGGTGCTTCTGGATGCAATGGATCAGAGGACAGTAGCGATGTTGTTAGGGGTAGACCGCAAAGAGGATTTTCTCAACGCCGAGCATGAGCACCCAGATTGTCTCGCGGTCGTCTGGCCATACACGGAGGTTAGGTGTGAGGCGTTAGGTGCGAGAGGGCAAGGGGAAATCATACAGCCTGAAGCATCAGCGGTGGGGCGACAAAAGCAAATAGAAGAAGGCAAAGCATTCAGCGGAAGACATCAAGGAGAGAACGTACAAGGTGAAGCGTTAGGGGAGACGGCTTCAATTCCACTGTTTCTTGATTCTGGCGCCGTCAAAGAGGTGTCGGTTGAACAATGGCACGGCCAAGCCAATCGACTAAGCCGGGAGGATCCGGTGCTATGGGAAATCATTGATGAGGTGGCAGCGGCAAGCTGGAAGCGGAATAGTGAGGAGACCACGGTTACGTGGCAACCTCATCGGACCCTAGCCCCAAACCCCGGGACACCTCACGCCTCACTCCTTAGACCTCACGTGGATCAGACGGCGGGGCAGATGATCCGTCAACGGCGCAGTGCAGTCGCGTTCGATGGAACCACATCAATTTCCTCCACCACGTTCTATAGAATGTTGACTCGTGTGATGCCCCGCACCGAGCATGCCCAATGCGAACGACCGGTACCCTGGGATGTCTTATGCTGGGACGCGGCCATTCATTTGCTGCTGTTTGTCCATCGCGTTGAAGGCTTGACGCCCGGCCTGTACGTACTGGCTCGTGATCCCGAGAAACTTTCCTTCATCAAGCAATCGATGAATCCTGAATTGGAATGGACCGAGGCCCCTGGGTGTCCCGGCGATCTGCCGCTCTACTGGTTGCTGGAAGGCGATGCGAGGCGACTTGCAGGTCAAGTGAGTTGCCACCAAGATATCGCGGGTGACAGCGCCTTTTCTCTCGGGATGCTCGCCGAATTCGAGGGGCGCTTGAGGCAGGATGGCGCATGGTGGTATCCACGCCTATTCTGGGAAGCCGGTCTCGTGGGGCAGGTGCTTTATCTCGAGGCGGAAGCTGCAGGAGTCAGGGCAACCGGCATCGGTTGCTTCTTTGATGATCCCGTCCATGAGATCGTGGGCGTGAAGAATTTATCCATTCAGTCCCTGTACCATTTCACCGTTGGCGGGCCTGTCGAGGACACGAGGTTGATGACGCTACCGCCATATGCTCACATTCATCGATGACGATTGTAACAATAGGTTATGACAGGATAGCTCATGTTTAAGATTAAGAAGAAAATCGAGAAGCCAAAGCTGCCGACTCTCTATAACATTGTCGAGGATTACACGGAGTTCGATGCCCCCGGGAATGTCACTGTCTGTGCCATGACGGAGCAGGAGGATCTACCCACCCACGCAAGGATTCTCTCTGAAAGCTACGATGTGCCGCTTGAAACGATGACGACGCTGCTTTCCGAGGGCGGGGCCTATGTCTATCCTCAAGTCGGCGGGCTTGTGACGAGGGGATTATTTGCATGCCGGATTGATCTCACGGGCGCGAAGCCCAAGCAAACCTGGGTGCTAGATCTCATGCAATTTGCTGAAGCCGAGCAACTGGCGCGATCGCAGTCGCGGCCGCTGGAAGAAACAGCCGCCCTGGTGTTCTTTCGAACCCTCCCGGCCGAACTCAAGACCAAACTCGATCAAAAGAACCTTGGCCTGGATTACCGCACGCTGGATAGAACGGTTGCGAAGAGCGGCGACATCAAGTACATCGATTTCCGCAAAGACTGGTCACCACATTTTAAACGCTTATGCATCATGCCGGATGGGCGCCTGGTGGAAACGGGTGGGCTTGAAGAATTCGCAGCGCTACATCGTATTACCGACGCTCAGGCCAAGAGGCTCATCGAAGAAGGCGGGACGCTGGAGGTCGATGGCGAAGTCCTGGCCTGTCAGATCGTCAACGGCCAGCCGGCCGTCGCACGATTCAACAGCAAGCAGTATGCAAAGGCAAAGGAATTGATGCAAACAAGAGCGCTCCATCTCATGGATGCGCTGAGCGAGGTCGGCTATAACGATCCGGCCATGATGCGTGGGCTCCAACGAAAAGATCTAGGCGGTCGAGTGTGATCCAATGATTCTCGCAGGAGACTTCTGCCGGCGTCACGAATAGACCAGCAATGATGGCATGAAATCATCCGGGTATCGCTCCTAATTGCAGCAATCGCAACGGGCTGTGCCGGGCCGAAACCTACTCTTATATCCCAACACACATTATTAGCAGGTAGGGTCCGACGCGGCAGAGGAAGATATCAAGGCCTGCCGGCAACCCGACCGAAAATTCTGGCGTGTCACTGCGACAGGGTGAGTCGGCTCAAGTCGGTTCAAACACCGTGGCGGGAGGAGCTATTGGAGCGGCTGCAGGCGCGGTGGTCGCAAATCCTGGCTGGGGAGCCAAGGTCGGAGCAGCAAGCGGCGGTACGGCGTGACTTTTGCGCGGGTTATTCAGGAAATCTTGGCGGAGCGGCGCGTACAAACAATTTGTCCACCGTTGCCTGAAGGAGCGGAGGTATGAGCCGACGGGGGTGGGAATAGTTAAGAGACCGCTAACTCGCCGTGCCGCTCTTTTTCACTCCACTTCAGAGCGAGGTGCATACCGAGCAGAGCACCGGCCACATTGTCGATGAGATCCAGCAGCGACGTGCTCCTGTTGTGGCAATAGACCTGATACAACTCGATCCCTCCGGACAGGACCAACGCCAGAAGTAACACGGTTGCATACGAGCCTTTCCGTCCTTGCAACCGAATGATGTAGAGAAACCCGAATGGTACGAAGAGCAGAATGTTGGCGACAACATCAGTGAAAAGGTCCAAGACAATGAGCGGAGATTCGAGTTGTTCCTGCGTGGGGACCCACTTGATATACTGCCAGTGAGAGTGGCCGACGAAATTGCTCAAGGGAAGAACGCCGACCATGAGGATGAATACGGTCCAACCAATCCATAAATGGGTCCACTTCGAGTAGGAAAGTATCACGTGTAAAATTCGACCTGCCTAATAGGTTTTCCCGAGTACATTCGGATTCTCTCAGAACCTGCTCCATTGTATCCAGCAATTTCTGTTTGTCGCGTCGGTTTCTGCCATGGAGAACACCTCATACCTTTGTATCGGCTGCCCGCAACCGTTCCTGAGAAACAAACATGGAACGGGATATGGTGCGTGGACTGAATGACAGTTGAAAGTAAAGCCGGGTTGGATTACTTATTGGCCAGCTCTTCTTGGACAGCGTGAAGCATCTGCTGAAGGTCGAATGGTTTTTCGAATGTCCGACGTGCCCCGAACAGTTTTGCGACATCGAGAAAATTTCGTTCCCCCTGCGCACCCGTCATGGCGATAATCTTGGTGTCCAAGTATTCCCTTGTCATTTGCAGGGTCGCTTCGAGGCCATCGACTTCCGGCATCAGGAGATCCATGATAACCAAATCGGCCTGATCTTTCTGATAGAGACTCAGTGCCTCCCGTCCGTCGTTGGCCTCCATCACGCGATGTCCCGCTTGCTCCAGCACTTCGCGAAGAAGATTCCGGATCGAGGCTTCGTCATCGATAACAAGGATTGTAGCCATATCATTTCCTTCCGTACATGTGTTCAACGTCTAGCAGCGTCCGATCGTTGCAGTCGATGCTCTGGTCTCATCCAACTTCTAAGTCGAACCAAGGAAATCTTATCCTTGGAACAAGAAACTGTCTAGGAAAGAGCGGAAATGCGATCCACACGCTGCGGTGAAGCGTTATGGTGAGGAACTGTTCGGCAGATTGGGGGACGGAGACAACATTGCGCTTTAACAGTACTCACACGTGGTCTTAATCTCATGTCGAAAGGAGGTATTCCATTAAGAGATAGCTACGAAACCTGGTAATGAGCGCCAGCATTGTTTCAAACATGGAATTGGATTAAATCGGCCAAATCTGCCGAATGGACGGAACAGCAGTGCCCATGCGCGGCGGATGTTGGCCGTTGTATTGGGCAAAGACGAATGAAGAGTAAGGGGAAGATGCAACACGGCATCACCAGGAAGAAGCGGACAGACGACTTCTTGCGCATGGTCAATGTGGTCTGTGATCAGGGTGTATGGATCAGCAGGATCAAAGCGGTAGTGTGGCAGTAACCCCATGTTATGGCTGCCGGAAATGTAATGCATACAGCCATTCTCATTGGACACTGGCTGCAGAGGAAACCAAAAGTGCAGGGTATTCATTGGAAACCATTTACCGTGGAGAGCCTGATCCTGATGCCACAGGGTTCCTTTCGTATCAAAAGGAGGCTTATAGATGGCTTTGTCGAAAGCATACAAAGCGGTCTTTCCTAGGACTTGTTTTGCGATAGCCTCACACGATCTGAAGACACGGCTGGCTTTTAACTGCGGAGCCAATCTTGCGGGACAATCAAGCAGTCCATGTTCATGGCCTGTCCGGGCAAACAGTTCATCGATAATCGCGCTGAGTTCGGCCATATCACTTGGTGCGGCAATTTTGGCCACACTCAAGAAACCCTGTTGTTTAAGTTCAGTGAGGTCTTGCGCGCTTAAAATACGACGGCTCTTTTTATCGAATGTGAGCCGGGAAGAATGCAGTTTCCGTGGCAGGGACTGAGGTAAAGTAGCATGCGAGACGACTACCCCATTCTTCATAAACATCCTCTGGCTAAGAGAATGATCGATGCAGGCAGGACTTGTCTACGTATCAGAACCAAGTGTAAATGGCCTCTTTCCGCAAACCAATCAGGAAAAACCTTAAAGAAACATTGTTTATCCCCTATTGATGAAAGGTTCATTTGAGTCCAGTGTTAAACCTTTGTCGATATGAGGGCGCCACGAAAGGTACGGTATCCCGATGCGTGAGACGAGCCCACGGCAAATGAGGAGATCCCATTATCTCTCTGTTGGGCGAGGTCATGAGTGCTGTGTGGCGCTTCGTTTGGAATGGACATTGATGCGGTCATGAGGCTGAGGAACGTCGAGCAATCTGAACCACCCCAAGAACACGGACAGGGCTGTAGGGTGAGGGGGAGGTGCCACTTTCACCTGGCACAACAAGCACAGGTCACTAAGGACAGGGGCATGTTGATGACAACGGGTACACATCGTGACCAGGACTGTAGTCCACACGTCTCCCGTTCACTAGTGGGCTTTGTAGGTAGTTGCCTCCCACCATCGTATGTCTGTCGACGCATTGCTCGATGCTGAAGCCTGAAGAATGGGGGATTATCATACACGTCTGCGCCGTCCTGGTCCGGGCACAGACCGCACCGCGCTTAGACCAACACATCGGTTCCAGTCTGGGTAAAGACCAATTCTGCTTGAGGCGAGAGCATGAACGTGAAGATGCCTGATGGCGCGTCAAAACTGAAGGTGAGCCATGTGATGTTGCGATAGCTGGCAAGGCGCATCGTATCTGGACGCGTGTTCTCCGTTTCTTCCGTTTTTGCCATCACACAGGAGGCAAGAACCTGATGATTGGCGGGGATCTGGGCGACAAAGGCCAGCGTATTCTCGCGAAAGGCTTTCATGGTAGTGGCGCAGCCGAAGAGAAGTGAAAGGCAGAGAAGGAGTATTAGTGTCCCATTCATCGTGCCGGCTCCACGAGCGGGGGTACAGGGGGGAAAGGTGTGTGGACACGGGTCTTGCTCAGTATGGTTCATGGAGAGGCGCGAGTATGGGTCGGTTTCCAGTGAGATATTCTATTCTACGATTCTCAACCTCGGGGTGGCGGGCCTCTAAATGACTCTTTGCCTGCGGAGCAACGGAGCCGAGAGCTGCATGCAGGGCTTCCGCCACGATCCGATTGCCGCTATCCGTCCAATGGGTATCGTCAGACAAGTACGTGGCAATCCCCTTCCTGGACGCGGTCTTGAGCGCTGGTGTCAGATCCACGTAATGAATGCCGGGATCCAGTTCTGTTAATCGCCTAGCCAGCTCGACCGGTAAGTTGCTTACCTTCCAGGAGCGGATCGGATCCGAGTCAAATGTGACATTGTTGAGGTCGTGGTAGACGCGATATTTTTCCGGGATAAAGGTCACCATAAAGCCAATATTCTGTTCGCGACACAGTGCCGCCGCCTCGGCGATAGAGATTAAGACCTTACTGAGGCTGGAGTCTGAAAAGGGCTCTATTTCGGCCTGCGCGAAGAACACCGGCTTTGCCATGTGGTGTTCATCCATAAAATGTGCCTGGAATTGCTCGATCTCCGAGTGCGGGGTGCATTCATTGGCTGGCCGAAGCCATCTGGTCAACACATTTCTGATCAAGGACCTAGACCGCAGATCTCGCCAAAACGGGCTGCCCGCCCTGGCCACTTTTTCCTCATACTGTTCTGCATCGGAAAAATCA